>Ga0074046_10003190_pt1 | contig 13865 bp, 9 predicted proteins | sample BogForMeECP23OM3_FD_94441 | JGI IMG/M metagenome (GOLD analysis project Ga0074046, IMG submission 94441) | Bog forest soil microbial communities from Calvert Island, British Columbia, Canada - Bog Forest MetaG ECP23OM3 | ecosystem: Environmental > Terrestrial > Soil > Wetlands ...
AATCAGAAACTGCTGGCGGAATTGGCTCCATCCTTTGCGCCTATCTTATAACGTAAAAGCGTGTGGAGACGGGGCTTTGCCCCGTCCGCCGCCGCTGCCAAACTCGCGTTCCAGAGTAACGATGCGAAACATCGCGAACCTCCTTCCGTCGTATGGTGGAGCGACCGGCGTCCTCGCCCGTCCAGCCGTCGGGTGCCGGGCGGGGACGCCCGGCTCTTCCCTAGTGAACCACCATGCCTCCCGGCTTCGACTTCTTGATGAGGAAGACACACGGAATCAGACAAAAGATCACCATGCCCAGCACCCAGAAATTATCGATGTACGCCATCATCGTCGACTGCCGGATCACATTCGCCTGCATCATCGCATAAGCATGCTGCTGCGCGGAACTACCTCCGGCGCCGGGTCCGGAGCCCGAAAAAGTGCTCGTCATCCCACGCAGCATCGCCTGAAACTGCGGATTGGCGGCGCTCAGGTTTTCCCCCAGCCGGGACTGGTGAAACTGCGCCCGCCGAGCCAGGCCGGTGGTGACCAAAGAAATCCCTACGCTGCCTCCAATATTTCTAGCCAGGTTCATCAACCCCGATGCGGCATTATTCTTGTCGCGCGGCAAGAACGCATACGCGGCCGTGTTAATGGGCACGAACAGGAATGCCATCCCGATCGCCTGATAGACGCGCGCCATCATCATGGTGCGGAAATCCACGGCCAGGTCGAAGGTCGTCATATGAAACAGCGAAAACGACAGCATCGACAAACCGAACATCATCAGATACCGCGGGCTGTAGCGAGAAAGCAGAAACCCGACCAAAGGCATGGCCAGCATGATCGTGAAACCACCCGGCATGAGCGCCATCCCCGACCGTTCGGCCGTGTAGCCGAGCAGCGTCTGCATGAACAGCGGCAACAGCAGCGTGCTGCCCAAGAGGGCAAACCCCAGCATGAACATCAGGAAATTCGCGGCGGCGAAAGTGCGCTCGCGAAATAAGTGCAGATCGATGATGGGGTCTTTGTGGTGCCACTCCCAGAAAATGACGAAGATCAGCGACGCGGCTGAAATCACCGACAACCATACGATGAAGTGCGATTCGAACCAGTCGTCACGCTGCCCTTTGTCGAGGATCACTTGCAGGGTTCCGAGACCGAGCGCGACGAAACCCAGTCCGGTGTAGTCAATCCGAGTTTCACTCAACTTGCGCCGCTTGAAGTAGGGAGGATCCTGAATCAGCCGCGACGTCAGCAAGAGCGAAAGAATCCCGACCGGAATATTGATAAAGAAAATCCAGCGCCACGTAAAATTGTCGGTGATGTAACCGCCAAGCGTAGGACCAATTGCCGGAGCCATCACCACCGCGATGCCATAGACGGCAAATGCCATGCCGCGCTTGGCGGGAGCGAACGTATCCGCCAGGATAGCCTGCTCGCTCGGCTGCAAGCCGCCCCCGCCCGCGCCCTGAAGAACGCGGAAGAAAATGAGCATGCCGAGGTTGGGCGCAAGCCCGCATAGAAACGAACTGATCGTGAACAGCGCCACGCAACCCATGTAAAAATGCTTGCGGCCGACGATGGAAGAGAGCCAACCACTCAGCGGCAGGACGATGGCGTTCGAGACAAGATAGGAAGTAAGCACCCAGGTGCTCTCGTCCTGACCCGCGGAAAGACTGCCGGCGATATGGGGCAGCGCCACGTTGGCGATGCTTGTATCGAGCACCTCCATAAACGTAGCCAGCGTCACCGTGAGAGCAATGATCCACGGATTGACCGCCGGACGCCACGCGGCAGCCTCATTCATCGTGATCGAAGCGGCGCCCATTCGTATCTAAACCTCGGCTGAATCATTGAGTCATTTGGTCATTGAATCATTGAGCCATTGAAAACCAAGTCGTTGGTGATTCCATCATGCCTCAATGTCTAAATGATTCAATGTCTAAATGATTCAATGTTTCTATTTAATCCAGACCTTCGGCACCACCGACATTCCCGGACGGAGTTCATGGTTCTTGATCTCGCCCGCGTCGAACACGATCTTCACCGGTATGCGCTGTACTACTTTCACGTAGTTGCCCGTCGCGTTTTCGGGGGGCAGCAGGCTGAAGCGCTCTCCACTGGCGCCGGCGACGGAATCGACACGCCCTTTGTAGGTTTTCCCGGTCGCATCCACTTCAATGTCCACCGGCTGGCCCGGCTTAATTTTTTTGAGCTGCGTCTCCTTGAAGTTTGCCGTGACCCAGATGTTTGCTTCATCGAGCGGGATGATCATCATCATCACCTGTCCCGGCTGCAAGTTTTGACCAACCTCGACGGTGCGGTTGCTGACCGCTCCGCTGACCGGCGCAATCACTTTGGTGTATTGGAGATTCAGTTCCGCCTGATCTAACTTCGCTTTCTTTTGATCGGCAATAGCCTGCGCAGACTGGGCCCGCGCCTCGATGACTCGCATCATGTGCGGCCGGTTGCCGGCGGTGCGAAGATCGGCGTTGGCCTGCTCCAGTTTGCTCTCTGCCTGTTTGATCTGTGCCGCATAAGCGTCCGCATTCGCGCGCGCCGCTTGCAGCGTGGCAGCGGCGGCCTGAGCGCTGTCGACCGCTTGATCGTATTGCTGCTGCGAGATCTCCTCCTTGTCGATCAGTTGTTTGTAGCGGAGAAGATCGTTCTGCGCTTTGGTATTGTTGGCTTCCGCCTCCGCGATCTGCGACTTGGCTGCTTCAAATTGTTGGCGGGCTGCGGCAATCCCAGCCTGCGCGCCGGAGACACCGCCCTGGGCGCCGCTCACCTGGCTGGAAGTGCTCACGTCGGTGATCGGAACATTAATGCCGGCGGCCGAAGCCTGGGCCTGCGCGTCGGCGTATTCCGCGCGCGCTTGCGCCACCGCAACTTCGTAGTCGGTCGGATCGATCTCCACCAGCACCGTTCCCTTTTCCACGTACTGGTTATCCTGCACGTTCAGCTTGATCACATGGCCGCTGACGCGCGCGCTCACCGCGTTGACGTGGCCATCGATCTGCGCATCGTCAGTCGCTTCGTAGCTTCCGAGGTAGCGCCACAGAAAGACTACCGCGACCAGAATCACCAGGCCGGCGAGAATAATTCCCCACTGGGTGCGGGGATTGCCGAAGAAGGCGGCACGCCGCTGATAGCGGGCTTCGCTGTCGGCCGGAGATTGGGACTGCGGCGCGCCAGTTTCCGGTTGCGGTTTAGGCTCGGCTACAACGCTGCTGGGTGATTCCATAGTTTGATTGCCTTACTAGTCCGTAGTGGAAGCCAGACTCTTATTTTTGGAAGTGAGATTCGTATCAGGGCATCGCTTTAGCGATGCCACAGCGTCCGAGTGAGAAGCCCCTTTAGGGGCTGCGCTTAGAATCATCTTCACAGACTGTCACCTTACTTCCCTTTCAAATATTCACGAACGCCCTCCTCGGCGCGCCCCAGGGCTCGGGCATAAGAAACCTTAGCCAGGTTGTGTTGGTAAAGGCTGGAGATGAAACTCTCGTGCGCCGTCGCCACCGCTTCCTGCGCCTGCACCACTTCGAGATTGTCCGTGACTCCGGCGGAGAAACGGTCCCGCGACTGGGCAAGCGCCTGCTCGGCTAGATTCACCGAACTCTGAGCGACTTCCACCTGGTCAGCGGACGACTTCAGGTCCAACAAAGCGTTGCGGATATCCTGATCGATCTGACCGCGCACGTCCGCCATCTGCGCCTGCGCGTGCCGCAGGCTGGCCTCGGCCTTCAGAACGTCGCCATGAACCTTGCCGCCCTGAAAGATCGGAATGTTCAACGTACCCGTGAGCGCATAAGTCGGCAGCACATCGCCCGGAACCGCGCCGATCTCGCCCCAATTCGCCGCCACGTCAATGGTGGGAAAGTACCCGGCAGTGGCCGCGCTGCGCTCCAGTTGCGCAGCCGCCAGACGATCATGCGCCGCCTTGTAATCGGAGCGGAAAGAATAGGCGCGCTGCAGGGCGGTTTCAAGATCGGGAATGGGAAAAGCCTGGTAAGGAGCTTTGTCCGCCAGTTCAAATTCCTGCCCGGGAGCGAGTCCAATCACACGCGCCAGCGAAATTTTCTGCTTGGCGAAATCGTTTGTTGCCACGATCAATTGCTGCTGGCGCGTCTGGTATTCGACCTGGGCCCGCAGAGTGTCGATTGCCGGAGCGACGCCAGCCTGCTGTTGGGCAACCGCCTTGTCATAGAGTGCCTTCGCCGTCTCCACTTGTGCTCGCGCGGTTTCCACGCGAGCAGCCCCCGCAATCGCCAACAGGTAAGCATTGCCGGTCGCGAGCACGACCAGATCGCGCGCGTCCTTCAGATTGAACTTGGCCACGTTTTCGCCGATCACCGAAGATCGGTATTTCTGGATTGACTTCCAGTCGAAGACGCGCTGCGTGGCCGAGGCGCGCGCGTCAAAGTAGGAGAAAGGCCCGATCACGCGAGGAAGAGTCACACCCGGAAACAGCGAGCCGCTAAACCCCAGCGCTTGCAGGCTCTCTTTTTGCCTCTCTTCCTGCACATCCGCGCTGACGTTCGGAAGCAGGTCGCTGAGCTGCTGCCATTTCTCTCCCCGCGCCTCGATGGTGTTGTACTCCGACAAAAGTTCGGCGAGGTTCTGCCGCAAAGCCCGCTCGATCGCATCACTGAAGGTCAGTGGCAGGACTCCGGGCGTGGGCTTGGCTTCCGGCACACTGCCAAATACCGGATTCTGCGCCGAGGTCTCAACTTGCGAGATTTGAACTTGCGAGGTCTGCACGTGCGAGGTCTGCACTTGGGTCGAACCGTAAGAGGAACTCTGGCCGCACAGCGCCACCGGGAGGATGACGATTAACAGCATCGGCAGAACGTTTCCAACCGCGGACCATCTCTTCATGTAATTAACCAGTTAGTTAGATTCCAAAGAGTTAAATTCTACCCGACCTCATCCCGCAAAGCAACCCGCGCCCATGGAATGCAAGCCACGCAGCCCTTGCCAAGCGGAACGATCCCGGACGCCACTACATTTCAAGACCTCCATAGTTAGGCATTGGTTAAGCATTGGTTAAGCGTTTTGGACTCTTTTTGCCCAAGGTGAGATGCAAATTGTTGAGCCGCCGCGCCCTACAGCGCGGAGCCGCATTGCCGCCAACACGCACTGGTGACGGTGACCTTGGTCATCTTGTGTAACCCGCACCCAAAGTTCAATCTAAGGGTCGAGTCAAGCGCTTCCCTGCGGCCGGAACCGAGCGCGAGGCGAAGTCCTGCGTATGAGCAAGAACGAAGACACGAAAGTGCCGCCCAAGGGATCGGACTGGACCCGCCTGCTCACAGATCCCGATCTGGTCACCCATCTCGGGCAACTGCTCCAGACCTATCGCGAAGTGGCTCCGGAGCTGCGCGAAGCTGCCCTGCTGCGAGCCATGCGCGAGATCAAAGACGGATCCGTCAAAGCACGCAAAGGGTCAGAAAAAGCATCCCACGCCGCCTCGCCCGAGCCGCCTGCCGAGCTTCATCACCCCGAACCCGTGGATGAAACGCCTCCGTTTGAACCGGATTTTCTCACCGTGCAATCGCCATCCGATCGCCGCCGTTTTCAGCGCATCAAATGCTACGTGGCGGTGGAAATTCACATCGACGGTGTAGCCGAGCCGGTCTGGGGTAATCTGTCAAATGCAGGCCGTGGAGGGTGCCTGGTTGAGACCGCCAGCCCCGTGCCCACGGGCAAGGCTCTGGAGATCGGATTATGGGTGGCCAGCGGCAAGATCTGGGTGAAAGGCGTCATTCTCAGCGGGGTCGCCACCCGCAGCGCTCCGTCGTTTGGCGTGCGCGTGAAATTCTCAGAGGCGGAACTGTCGCAAAAGGAACACCTGCGGGAATTTCTCAAGTTTGTCGAAAGCACAGCCCGCAAGTCGCACAGCGGCAATGCCTATGTGGCGCAATTAAAGAATTAAGCCGCAGTTTTCGAGTAACCAGCCAGCAACTTTTCTCGTGGTTCGGGTTCATCCCTAATGAGGCCCATCAGGATCGGGACCGATTCTATTCGGAACTGATTTAGGATCGCCAAAGTTTCAGGGAAGATAGCTGTCACAAGTCAGTCTTCAGCAAAAAGGGTGCGGTCACTGAGAACTGAGAACTGAGAACTGAAAACTGGTTTCTTATGTCCATCACTCGTCGCATTTTCTTACGCAACGGCGCGCTGGCAGTAGTAGGCACAACCGCGCTGCCCAGCTTCCTGACGCGAGCAGCCTTCGGTGCCGCCGACCCCGGCATTTGCACCAAGCGCTTGGTAGTCATCTTCCAGCGCGGAGCAGCCGACGGCCTGAACATAGTCGTCCCCCACGGCGAGCCCAGTTACTACGCCATGCGCCCGACCATCAACATCCCGAAGAAATCCGTGTTAGATCTGGACGGCTTTTTCGGATTGCATCCGTCAATGGCATCGTTCGAGCCACTCTGGAACCAGAAGCATCTAGCCATAGTGCACGCCGCCGGTTCGCCCGATCCCTCGCGCTCGCACTTCGACGCGCAGGACTTCATGGAATCCGGCACGCCCGGCGTGAAAGTCACCGAAGACGGCTGGCTGAACCGCGCCCTGCACGAGCTTCCGGGCAGTTCTGGGCCGGGCAGTTCTGGGAAAGATAGATCAGCCCTCCGAGCGATTGCCCTCGGCCCGTCGCTGCCGCGCATTCTCTCCGGCAAAGAGCCGGCGGTCGCGGTCAACAACGTGAACGACTTCTCCGTAGGCGGAAAAAATCCGAACGCCGCGCCCATGTCGAATACCTTCGAAGCCATGTACGATCACTCGATAGACACCGTGTTGCACGGAACCGGCCAGGAAACCTTCGACGCAGTAAAGACGCTGAAGGCCGCCGACCCCGCACACTACACGCCCGCAGCCAATGCAAATTATCCCAAGGGACGCTTCGGCGACAGCCTGAAACAGTTAGCTCAGCTAATCAAAGCCAACTTGGGAGTCCAAGTAGCCTTCGCCGACATTGGAGGCTGGGACCATCACGTAAACGAAGGCAGCACCCAAGGCCAAATTGCGAACGTCCTGGGAGATTTCTCGCAATCGATCTCCGCCTTCTGGACCGACTTAGGAGACTTAGGAGAAGACACGGTAGTAGTAACCATGTCCGAATTCGGCCGGACAGCAAGAGAAAATGGAAACCGAGGCACCGACCACGGCCACGCCAACGTAATGTTCGTCTTAGGAGGCCCAGTAAAAGGCGGCAAAGTCTACGGCCGCTGGCCTGGCCTGGATCAATCGCAGTTATACGAAGGCCGAGACTTAGCGTTGACAACGGACTTCAGGTTAGTGCTAGGCGAAGTAGTGTCAAGCTATCTAGGCAACAGAGATTTGCAAACAGTCTTTCCAGGATTCGACGCGCAGTCCAACCAGTTCATAAAATTCCTGGGATAACAAAGCTCGTGTGGTGACGGGGCTTTGCCCAGTCCAAGCCGGGCGAAGCCCGGCAGGTCTTCAAAGCCGCCAAGTTTTTTGGGTTGGTAACGCAAAATCACTAACGATGCATTCCAGAGCAACGCTGAATCCATCGAATAACATTAGTGAATGCACTCTTTAGTTTCGATTCTTGCCGCTGGTGGTTTCGCGCGTGGGGAGCAACCCATGCCTGCGGCTCCATGCCAGTCGATTGATCGGAAGGGGACAACAGATGAAACGTTTTCAGAAGCTATTTGATATTCGCAACAATCTCCGCAATCTCAACCAAGAGGCGGCCATCGACTCCATGCGAAACGTTCTGGCTGTACTGGGACTGGGGTTACTGATCGGGGATTTTGCCACCATGCGTCTACCCTACGTGATTCCCGGCTTCACTCTGTTAATCGCAGTCTGGTACGCCGACTATCTGCGTCACGACCTGCCCTCTGCGCCCGTCGTCAATGTTCCAGAGACCGCTTCCCCGGAGAAAAAGGAACAGAGTTTAAGCGAACAGCGGTTGATCAATGAGATCGATCCGATCAACCAGCTTGGTAGAGCCTCGTAATGGCAATAATATACTCGCCCACCGTGAGGTCGCAGGATGAGCGGGAGGGACTCCCGTCGAACTTTCATGTATCGATCAGCACATCCCCGCCCTCAATCCTAACCGGATAAACCGCCACCTTCGCCCCCGGAGCCCCAGCCTCGCCCGTCTTAGGATCCCACTCCCACCCATGCCAAGGGCAAACCACCTTCCCGCCCGAAATCACGCCCTGCCCCAGCGGCCCTCCGCGATGCAGGCAGACATTATCCATAGCGCTGATCTCGCCATTCACGTTGGCGACGCAGATGGTCTTGTCGCCGCAGGGAAATTCTTTGGCTTCGTTGACGCCAGGAAGATCGGATTGGGAGGCGAGTTTGGTAAACATTCCACTCATTCTATTGCATTACGCATCATCCGCGAGCCCACCTACTTCTTGCCGAACGCCCGTGAGCCGATCTGCCCCTTAGCTTCCTGAATGGTAATGGTCTGCCCAGTAGCGACGTTCGAGAGCCTGTCCACCTGCCCGCTGGGCCAGTCAATCTCGACCGTATCGGCTTTGGTTTTCGCTCCCATGCCGAACGTTAGCACCAGTTCGCTGGATGAAAGATAGCTGGAGCCGCTCTTCACGGTAAGCCACTGCTTGTCGCTTCCCGCGCTGACGCGGACGACCGCGCCGATCCCGTCGCGGTTGGATTTTGTCCCGACGAGTTTCACGCGCAGGCTCTGGTTCGTGCCGCCCTGGTTCAGATAAAGATGCGCCGGGCCACCGTTGGTCGTGATCAGCACATCGAGCGCTCCGTCATTATTGATGTCGGCAAACGCCGTGCCCCGAGCGACTTTCGGAGCGGCAAACGCCGTCCCGACTTTATCGGTGACCTCTTCAAACTTGCCGTTGCCAAGGTTGCGAAACAAGTGCGGAGGCTCGGCATAATGAACCCGCTTCTGCACCGTCTCGATCTGGTCTTCGATATGTCCGTCGGCGACGAAAATATCTTCCCAGCCGTCGTTATCGTAGTCGAAGAAAAAGCAGCCGAAGCCGAGCGTCAGGAGCGTCGCGCGACCAACCTCCGACCGCGGAGCTTCGTCCACAAACAAACCATTGCCTTCGTTGTGGTAGAGCGAAAGCATCTGGTTTGAAAAATTCGTAATGATCAAACTGGCACTGCCCGAGCGGTCGTAATCCGCGGCATCCACGCCCATGCCGGCGCGCGCCACGCCATCTTCGCTGAACCCAATCCCGGCGGAAACCGCGCGCTCTTCAAACGTGCCGTTCTTCTTATTCACGTAGAGCTTATTGGGCTGCGTGTCATTGGCGATCAGGATGTCAGGCCATCCGTCGTTGTTGTAGTCGAGAATGGCCACGCCGAGCCCCTTCGACGTCGGATCGCAGAGGCCAGCCTTCTGAGTGGCATCTTCGAACTTGCCGTTGCCGAGGTTATGCCAGAGACGCGCTGACGTTCCCTTATACGATTCGGGCGTGCAGTAGGATTTGTGCGAGCCATCGAGCGTGCAGTAGAGATCGGTCTGCTCGGACCACTGCACGTAGTTCGCGACCACGAGATCAAGTTTGCCGTCGCGATCGTAATCCACCCAAGCGGCACTGGTCGAGAACTCGTTCGGCCCCCAAAGCCCCGCGGACTTAGTCACGTCGGTGAAAGTCCCGTTGCCGTTATTGTGGAAGAGGTGGCTCTGGCCGACAGCAGTAACAAAGATGTCGTCGAAGCCGTCGTTGTCATAGTCGCCGATGGCAACGCCAAGTCCAAAGAGCGAAATGTCGAGCCCAGCCTTGCGAGTCACGTCGGTGAAGGTGCCGTCATGATTGTTGTGGTAAAGCTTCAAAGTAGTAGCGCCGCGTTTAGTGTGGCCGGGCCAGTCCTGACCATTGACCAGCAGAATGTCGGGCCAGCCGTCGTTGTCATAATCGATGAACGCGCAGCCCGGACCCATGGTTTCCGGCAGCCACTTTTTCCCGAAGGCTCCGTTGTTGTGGGTGAAGTGGATGCCGGCCCGGGCGGTGATGTCGCGGAAGGTGATGTGTTCCTGCGCGGATGCGAAGCTCGCGATCAGCAGAAAAGACACGACCCACCGCAGAGAAACCAAGCCACACCCAGCCCCGGAGGGGCGTTTGAGAATAGCCCGGCGCTTCAGCGCCGGGGGAACTGGACAGCCTGAGCGAGTCCCGGAGGGACGACTGAAGTTTTCACGCGCACTCTTTAGCCCCTGAGGGATACGCAACCTTCTTCCACAATCCATTGCGAGCGAGGGCGGGAACATCACCGTCGGACCCCAAGAGTCGGTCTGGCACTCGCAGTTAGTCGCCTCGCCGGTGCGTTGTTCAAGATTGGCAGCGGGACCGATACGTGCTCATGGATGCTTTGCCGTTCGTTGTTGTCTTCGGGATTGAGCTGGCGATACGGGCCGGTGATCGCCTGCGAGGATTCGTCGGCCTTGAAGCGCAGGTAGCGAGCCTGATGTTCTTTGGCCATTTTTTCATCCCCGAGACCGTTGTAGCAGAGCATGAGGTTGTAGTGCGCCTGCAAGTCCTCGGGATCGACCGCGAGCACTTGCTGCAAAGTTTTCACGGCTTCGGAATATTTGCGTTCGAGAAAAAGCACGCGGCCTAAATTGTTCAGCGCGACGCGGTCGCGGGGGTATTGGGCAAGGACGATTTGGAAATGCGCTGCGGCCTGATCATAGTCTCCCGCGGTCTTCATCAGCGATCCGTAAAAGAAATTGGTGCGCGCCAGCTTCGGGTCGAGCGCCAGCGCTTTCTCAAGTACCGCGCGGGCGCGGGGCACGTCGCCTTCCTGCAGCGCGGCGCGCCCGATGTTTACCCAGCCGTCGGGATTTTGCGGATCGATCTCGGTGACCTTTTCGAAGGCAGCCTGCGCGGCTTTCAGATCGCCTTGCAGCAATAGTCCGATGCCGTAATCGTTCCAGCGCTGCCAGTCTTCTTTCATAAGCTGGGTCTTGGGCTGCGGAGCGGAAGCGTTCGCGGGCAAGACGTCGAGTGCCACTTCATTTTGCGCCACTGTAACGATTGGCAGATCGGGAATTTTCTCCGACTTCGCGGAAACTCCGTGGAGCGATCCGGTAAACGCAACCTTGGTGTCATCGTAGTCAGGCGTAACAGAGGCCGTCGCAACTCCGGGCGGCTGATTTTTATCGCGCTCGCCGGCAAACGCAAACTGCGTGTTAAACCACGCGAACTTGCGATAGCAGAGCCGCGCCGTCAAAATAATTTTGCTTCCTGTCTTCTCGGGAATTTTCATGCGGAAGTGCACGGTGTCCGCTGCTCCGGGTGGAATGAGACGCACATAAACGACGGCGCGCGTAGCCCATGCGTTGCGCTTGTTGATCGGGTTGCCGTGCGCATCGACCTGGAGCGAGCGATAGAAGTGCGCGCCTTTTTCGACCGGGCCTTGGCCGTTATCTTCGGCCATGCCGCTCCAGAAAATCGTCTGGCCTTTGTCGTCGACACCTTTCAGTTCGAGCCAGGTGTCGTAGGCATCGACGGTGCCGCCGGGGAAGAAATGGCCGACGCGCTTGGTTCGCACCACGACATCGACACGGACGGAGTCGCCGCGGCGGACGGCGGGATGCACGCGGTTAAGAGGAGCAGTGACCGGCGCGGTGGCGGAAGTAGCAGCCTCCGCGTTGGTGCTGGCCCCGGGCGTGATTTTGGCTTCCGCTTCTTCTCCCACTGCGAAGGTAGTTGCGAGTTCGTGTTGCGCGATTGCTCCTGGCTTTAGCGGAACACTAGCTGGCGACAGCGCGAAAATATCCACCGTAAGAGCTCCGCTCGTCAGGAAATCCTCTGTGGCCTTCAGCTGAGCGGCATCTTCATTGGCAGTGGGCAGCGCGGTGTTAGCGCCGGGAAAACGATGCGAGTGCACTTTGCCGGCAATGTTTCCCATATCGTTGGAGGGTTCGAGCGGCATGTGACAATCGGCGCATTGCTGCGGCTTCGCGGGATAGTAGAACGAGCGTGCGCCCTCGCCGGAGACGCCGCTGGCCTGCCAGTTATCGTACTCGTTGAAGCCGCGAATCCAGCGGTAATGATTGACCGGCACATCCAGGTGCACCTTGTGGCAGGAGGAACAGAATTCCGCCGTCTGCTGCTTCATAAACGGCTTGAGGAAGACGCGGCGATGCGGCTCCGGATTCAGCTTGATCATGAAATCATGCAGAGTGCGCACCAGCGGATTCCTGGTGGCGGCGAGTTCATGCAGTTCGGGATATTCGAGATAGAAATCAGCTTGGCCCATCGTGCTTTTTACGTCAGCGATGGAGTGGCACATCATGCATCCGAGTCCGGCTTGAGCCGCGGGCGTGTGCACGATCTCTTTGATGGGCGTATCCATTTTCCCGGCATAGAGCACCGCCGGATCATGGCATCCGCCGCACCATTTGGAAGGTTTGGTGCCAATCGTGTCCTGCATGTACTCGATCGACTTGCGATACCACTGATTGTTGAACGATGAAAAGTGATGCGCCGAGCTGTTCCACTGGTTGTAGATATCCTCGTGACAGCGCTTGCAGGAATCCGATTCCATGAAGAACTGGCTGGGAATTTTTTCTCCACCGTACACCTGCGCGGAGCTGGGAAAAAATGGGCCGGTGGGCCCGTCGCCTTCGCCGTTCATGGTGAACGGGGGCAGCATGGGATTTTCAATGCGGCCATGCTGGCTCCAGCGGTTCTCGCGGAGATATCGAGCAACGGGCGCGAGCACCGCCAGCAGCGCCAGTACGGCGGCGACCCGAACCGCGGCATGACGGGGCAACCATCCGAGAGCGCCCAATCGAGCGGCGGCGATCAGACCGGCGCCGAGAAAACTGACGCCGATGTGCACGTAGACAAGCGTCCACTCCGTGCGCAGCGCTCCGGTGTAGATCAGCACCAGTCCCGGGATCGCACCGAGGAATAGGAAAACCATTCCGATGCGGACCAGTGGCTCACCCTGACGCCAGCAGCGGATCAGCCAGAGCAGCAGAAAGACCGAAGCCACGACGCCGGCCAAGGCGTGCAGCAGCACCACTCCGGCATACAGAACATTCGGCTGTGGGAAGGCGTAGAGATAAATCGCGGACACAACCAGGAAGCCGATCAGCAGCGACAACGCTCGATTCATAGAAGGCGTGGCGGACGACGTGACCCTCGCGGGCTCACACAAGAACCTGCCCCCTCGGGTTGCGCCATATTAGCGGCTGGCGTGAAGCGTTGTCTCTAATTAAAACAGATTAGAAGACCGGGTCTTATTCGCATTCCTGACTTCCGCGGCGCGGTGGATTCCGAAATTCAGTTCTTAGGATTTGGACTAAGGCTCGAGCCCATAGCAATCGCGCGGCAATTTCAGATCTACAGTTTTCTCCGCCACAGCGCTCCGGCGGAACGCAGACCAGCTTTGAGTTTTTCGCGCAACGGGCGGCTGTACAACAGGTTGAGGAAGCCTTCCATCTCTCCCGCGAATCCGCCGCCGTAGCCAAACCACCAGATTTTTTTCATGCCTGGAACCAGATCGCTGTCGACATACTTCACGCGCACCATTTCTTCCAGGCCCCAGCGTCCGTGCGTGCGCCCCAGGCCACTTGACTTCACGCCTCCGTGCGGAGCTTCGCTGATGCTGAAACAAGACACGGCATCGTTCACCATCACCGTGCCGGCATTGATCTGACGAGCCAGTCGCTCGCCGCGGAGTCGATCGCGAGTCCAAACGCTGGCGGCCAGTCCATAGTCGGAATCGTTGGCCAGGCGCACGGCCTCGGCATCGTCGCGGAAAGGCGCAATCGGCAGCACTGGACCGAAGGTCTCTTCCCGCATCACGCGCATGTTCTGATTCGCGTCCGCCAGCACTGTGGGCGCAAAAAAAGTCGGGCCAAGCTCGCGCAACCGCGTGCCTCCGGCCAG
>Ga0074046_10003191_pt1 | contig 13855 bp, 5 predicted proteins | sample BogForMeECP23OM3_FD_94441 | JGI IMG/M metagenome (GOLD analysis project Ga0074046, IMG submission 94441) | Bog forest soil microbial communities from Calvert Island, British Columbia, Canada - Bog Forest MetaG ECP23OM3 | ecosystem: Environmental > Terrestrial > Soil > Wetlands ...
AGGTGCCGGAAAATGTTCTCCAGAACGATCACGGAATTGTCAATCAATCGTGAGAACACCAGCGCAAGCCCTCCTAACACCATGGTGTTTACGGTTCCGCCGCCGGCGTTGATGGCCAGAAACGCGGCCAGCGCCGAAAGCGGAATAGACAAGAACACGGCGGCTGTCGCGCGCATGCTTCCCAGAAACAACAGAACCATCCAGCCTGTGAGCAGCAGTCCGATGGAACCTTCAATAATCAGGTTCTTGATAGCCGTTTTCACGAAGACGGATTGATCGAACACGACTCGGGTGACCAACTGCTTCGGAACATCAACCAGTTGCTTCAAGGCATCGCGAATTCCGTTGACGACTGCGATAGTGTTTGTGTCTCCACCCTGCTTGAGGATGGGCAAATAGACGGACGGCTGGCCATCTACCCGCACGATGTTGGTTTGGATCGCCTGGGCGTCCACCGCTTTTCCCACGTCGGCGACCATCACCGAGGACTGGCCAATGGTTTTCAGCGGCATGGTGGTGATCGCGTCGGCGTCAGGCGCCTGCGCGTTTGAATAGAGGTTGTAATCGAAGGGCCCAATTTTGACGTCGCCTGCCGGCAAGATCAGATTGCTCTCGTTGATCTGCCTGACAACGTCCATCGGACTCAATTGGTGCGCCTGCAATTTCAGCGGGTCCACATACACCATGATCTGCCGGTACTTCCCGCCGAATGGCTGCGGCACCGATGCCCCGGGCACATTGGCAATCTGGTTTCTCACGTTGTACTGCCCAAGGTCGTGCAATTCCGTCTCGTCGAGTCCCTGGCCTTTGAGGGTGACCAGGCACACCGGCAAACTCGAAGCATCGAACTTCAGCACGACCGGCGGCAGCGTTCCTTGCGGCAAGCGGCGCAATTGGGCCATCGCCAGGTTGGCAATGATGCTGACGTCCGAATCCGCGTTCGTTCCGGGTTGAAAGTAAATTTTGACGAGGCTCACGCCCGGCAGCGAACGTGATTCGATGTGGTCCACACCGCTCGCCAAGGTGAAGAACCGTTCAAACGGGTTGGTGATGCTCGCTTCGATCTGCTGCGGAGGCATGCCGGAATAAAATGTAGCGACCACGACGACGGGAATGTTGATCGGGGGAAACAAGTCCACCGGCATGCGTACAAGCGTCACCGTGCCGACAATCGTGATCATCAGGCAGCAGACGATGATGAAATAGGGATTGCGAATGGAAAAGCCGGCCATTAGCTCGGCCCTCCCTTTTCCGCCTCGGGCAGTTTCACTTCCTTTGGGAGGACCTTTTGGCCGTCGCGGAACTGGCTCCGGTTACCGATGATGACGCGCTCGTTTTCAGCCAATCCCGAAAGTATTTCGACGCGCGTTTTCCCCTGCAGTCCGAGTTTGACGTGGCGTTGCTGCACAGTGTTCTGTGCATTCACCGCCAGTACCGTTGCATCGCCATCGCTCTGCTTTACCGCTTCCATCGGAACTACCAGAACATTCTTGCGTTCAGCCAGTTGCAACACGGTTTCCGCATACATCCCCGGATAAAGCTTCCCATCGTGGTTTACGAAATCGATCTCCGTCTCCATCGTTCGCGTTTGAGTATCCAGGGAGCTGGCAAACCGCGACACTTTCCCAACAATGTCCTCATTCAGCGCTTGCACATGCACTTTCACCGGATCGCCAAGATGAATTTGCGCGGCGATGGATTCGGGAACCGGGAGTACCAGGCGGAGTTTTGATTCTTCCGCCAGTCGTACCACGGGCATCGCCTGGGAGCTCGACGACGTCCCCGCAGCGATTAGCGCGCCGGTATCCGCGTACCGGGCAGTGATTACGCCGTCGAAGGGCGCGACGATGCGCGTGTAACTGGACAGGGCGCTGAACTGCTTCTGATTCGCTTCCGCGACTTCTAATGCTTGCTCGGCTGCACTTAACGAGGCCTGCGCACTGGATACTCCCGCTTCCGCTTCCAGGTCTTTAGCTTGTGCGTCGTCTACTTCCTGCTGTGCTACCAGCCCCGCTCTTTGTTGTGCTGCCTGGCTCAAGCGGTCGAACATGGCGTGAGCCGCGGCGTGGGTAGACTTTGCGCGTTCGACGTCTCCCTGTGCTCTGTGGATTTCCTGTTCGGATCGCCGGACTGCGGCAGTGGCGCCGGCCAATTCTGCAGCGAGTTCAGGCACTTCGAGAACTGCCAACGTTCGTCCTTCTTTTACGTGGTCGCCCACATCCACGTAAATTGTGCGGATGTAGCCCGCCACCTTGGCATGAATGTCTACTTCTTGAAACGGCTTGAACGCACCCGCAATCGTGAGCGTGTTTTCAATCGTGCCGCGCTGCACCTGTGCGACCGCTGCGATCACTTCGCCGGACTCACCCGATGACGATTCTGGATCACTTGCCTCCGTCCGGGAATGACCCAGCCATCGCCAGCCCGCCAGGAGTGCAACTAGCGCGGCAACAAATCCCAAAACCATCTTCGTTTTTCGTGTCATGCGTGTTCCTTGATTTTCCGAGGAGGCATCTGTCCGCCCGGTTCGTCTGCATCCGGAAAGAGTGCGATCAGCCCAAGCGTCAGTACGCCTCCAGCAACTTACTTGGCCCTTGATTTGTCGGGAATGACCCGGGAGTAACTACGCCGACGGCGGCGGACGGAACCACAAATTCGAAGAGAAATCGGGGGTGATAACGCGATCTCGCAGCAGATCGGTAGCCAGTTGAAGCTCATGGCCGCCTGAGGTCGCGGTGATTTCACCGGCATGTTCTTCCAGCAAGACGTCCGCAGCCACTTCTCTTGAGACCGGCGAGAAATGCTGCAATTCGGCCGACCCTACCGTGGCGCGGTTCCGGGGCAGGTGGTGTACCGATAGCCCGGACGAGGAATGAATCAGGGAGAGAAACGGATTGTAAAGAAGGAGCCCTGCGAGTAGGAGGCAGACAATTGCCTGCAGACGAGTCAAACGGACTCGCGGCTCAAGCGCCCCTCGACCAACTCTCATCACTCTCACCCATTCAGATTAGTAAGAGACACGATTGGGGTCAAGGGATGTCCGGCCAGCTCTTTCTTCTCCCAGGAGTTAACCAAGTTTCCAATCCTTGAGCGCTACGAGGTAGCAGCAGATTCAAAGGGCGGCGCCTAATTGTTCTTTGCCTTTTCAGCCAGTCGCGCCAAGCGTTCCTCGAAGTGACGCTGGTAGCCGGACGGTCGGGCCCTGGCAGACCAGAGCGGTGCGGCATTGCGGGCTGTATTTATTGGTCGGGGGTGCGGTCCGTAAGACTTTCTTTTGGCCGATGCGGCGTAACATGGCCAAGACTTGTGTTTGGAAAATAGCGGCCGATGATCTTGTGAAAATCGGCGCCTTCCTCCGCCATGGCCCTAGCCCCACGCTGGCACAGCCCGACGCCATGTCCCTGGCCAACTCCCTCCAGAATCACCTCGGCGCCATGATTCCGTTCCTGGAAAGTGTTGCTCGGCACCGCGTTCCACCCCAGCCGCCTGTCTACGGCCAGTCGACTGGCTTCACGATGATCGGACAGGATTACGGCATCCTCCGGGGTGACGCGCCGGCTCCAGCGCACGGGATTTTTGTAGCAGAAATCGCAGACGACGGAAAAATACGGGTACCAGCCAGAGGGAATGCCAATGTCGGCGGGAGTGAGAGTGTGGCCGCCGCAACTGCGCGTAAACATTGCGGCCACGGGCTTATCGTCGAAAGTAATAATCAGGTCTCGCGTCGCCTCCGCAGCGCGTGCGGCTGGGCTCCCAGGTCGCGGCGCCTCCCGCAAAAACTGGCAATGCGTGAGATCGCAGAAATCATACCCCGCGTGACGTCCTGCTCCAGCCGCAAAATAGGAACGCGTGACCACCGCTTGCGCTTTCAACGCCTCGAGAGGGGTGCCAGCCAGCGATTCGGCTTGGACCACGGAAGCTACCGCTGTTTCCAGATCCATCGTGATGACTGGCACCAGCACGCCATCTACTATTTTGACGTCAAGCGTGCCCCGGTACCTTCTTTCCATCTTGCCGGGCACGCCAAGGACAAGATCAGCCGCGTCCTGATTGCGCCCGGCCGCGTGAAGCTCTTTTGCCCGAATCTCCTTCCCGGCGAGGCTCAGGAGCAAGATGTCTCCCGAAGCGCGAATCTGAAGCCTTTCGGTAGTTGAACCAGGTTGCAGAAAGAAAGTCTGTCCGGAGGCGGTCACCACAATTGCGTCGCGGCCGCTAGTGCTAAGACTGAGCTGTTGAGGATGAAAGATTCCCAGCACCCCGATTCGGACCTCTCTTGCGTCCGTCAGGGAACTGCTCAGTGGAACAGTTAAGAGGAGCGGCATCCAGCTCCAACGCACCCGGCTATTCCTCCATACGGCTCAGCATGCGGCCGGCCGTTTCCGCCGCTTTGGCTCCCGGGACTCCGTGCACCCGGACCATTAGAACAATCTCCGGCGCTTGCGCAGGCACCAGCGCCACGACAAATCCGTCTCCGGGAGCGCGAGCTGAGTGCGTACAGGGAGCGGTCCCCGTCTTGACGAACGCATCTGAATGCTTCAGCGCGCGGCCCACAGCGGCTCCCGTTCCGCGCTGTGCCGACTGCAACATCCCGGCTAATATTTCGCGAACACCGGCCTGATCCCGCCGGCGATAGAGTTCAAGGTACGCGCGCGCCACGCGTGGTGGCGAAATCTTCCACCGGTCACCTATGCCGATGAGGTCCGGCCCGGTGAGATCTTCCTCGGGGGATTCCAGATCAAATGTTCTGGTCACGGGAAGAAGTTGCTCCGTGGTGACATTTGCAGCCAGCGAACGAAAATAAGAATTGCACGAAACGGAAATCGCCGAGACGATGTCCAGTTTTCCGTGGGGGCGCACTTGCCAGCAACCGCTCGCCTGGCCTTTGCATTCATAGACGGGGTACCGAAAATCGTGTGCGCCGGCATAGGCGAGAGCCGTAAACGGTTTGACGAGAGATCCGAGCGGGATGGGCTTGGCGGAATCCTCCCAGTGGCTCGCGAGCAGCACTCCCGAATTCGCGTCCAGCAACAAGTAGGAGACATTGCTGGCTGAGAATTCACGCTCCAGTACCTGCATGGCCGACTGCGAAAAAAGAGTACGGGAAGGAGTGGCCGACGTGGACTGGGCTGGAGCGCGGCCGGGCACACACGGCAACAGTACAAGAATCAAAAACGAGGAAATTGCAAGCCTGGCTAGCGGGCCCATTCGTAAGTAACCGTCTGACTTACCGTGTTACCCGCATCACGAATGACGATTTTCTCAGAGGACAGGCCGGCAAGAACTGAACTAAGGCTGGCGATATTATCGGAGAAGAAATTCGGAGTGCTTCCGGCTCCGGAGCCCCCAGCCGGCTTATCGAGCAGGCCGGTCAGCCGAGCGAAATTGTCTTTCTCTTTCTGACGATTGAATCCCGCCGCAAAAACGGCAGGTTTAAATGTTGTCTTTTGATTGGCATTGGCCAGCATGGTTGTCAGCAGGGTTGAATTGTCGGAAATGAGCAAGTACTTTCCGCGCACGGCCACACCCAGAGTCCATAGCCCATTGAGTTCGATGTACTCGGAGTTTTTCTGCCACTCGACTCCCAAATCTCCCGTCGTCAAACTTGGTCGCACAAAATCGACGAGCGCGGAACGCACGGTAGTTTCATTCCACTCCGACTGCCCCAGCAATGCCACGGCGGAATGCATGCGGACGAACACCCCGTCCTTATCCTGTTCTGTGGCTTCTACCTGCAACATTGCGGAAACCGGATTTTTTGCGAGCAGATCTCTAAGAGCAGCTTCGGTATTTTCGGCAACAGCAGCTTTCACCGGCGGCTGATCGATGCGGGTCTCCAAATCCGTGCTGCTGCCAGTTTCGCCATTGGTCAGTTCCACCTGCGGAGCAAGCTTTTCGGCGACGCCGGGACCCAGGTGCGGAGCCAGAATTTTGGTTTCCAGAAGCGCAAGGCAATCTTGCGATGTCGGATTCGCCTTAGCCTCATAAACGCCCGCTTGTGCAGGAACGAGGCGTGCGATATCGGCGACGCCAGCTGGCCCCACTCCCCCGGACGTGTCGCCGGTCGCGGCTGATTTTCGCAAAAGAACGCGCTCTTCCCGGTATTCTTTTCCGGACAGATTCAGATCGGAAATCGCCGCAGAGTACTGCTTCATGTCCGTGATATTTTGCTGAACCCAGTAGGAGCGAAAATAAGGGCTCGGCACGATCTTTTCCAGGTTCAGCACCATGCGCAAATCGCCTTCCGTGCGTGCGGCGGCCACGGATTGTGACCACCAGGGTTCCGCCTCGATCGAATGCGCCGCGCCACTGGCCATAAGCTGGAGTGCGCCCGCCAGCAAGTCTTCCCGAGTGGCCAGGAGCAAGTAGTCGCCGGCAACCGCAAAGGCGACTTCTCTTTGCGATTCCGGATCGCGCCGCAAGAAAAATGTAACTCCTCCCGCGCTGCGCGTTTCAAACTTCGAGCGCGTCTGCCATAGCGAGGATTGCATGGAACTTGCCGATGGCAGCCGCGTGATGTAGAGGAACTCAAGTTTTCCGATATCGAAAATCGCCAGCGCGCTCTGCTTGCCTGCCACCTGCCGCAGCAGGTCCGCATCTGTTGGGACACCTGCAGCTTTCGAGAACTCAGTGTTAGCATCCTTCAGCCGCAGGAAGAGCCGGGAACGGGAGAACACTTCATAGTTGTTGCTCTTCATCCACAGGCGATTCTCATCTGAATTGTCCCAACGCGAAAGAAGCGAGGAGAAATCCTTCGCTTGGAGATAGAGCAAAGCGCCCGAAGGAAAATAGCGAGACAGAGCCGGTTCCGGTGGAGAGGTTGTCGCCTGATAAGCTCCCCAGCTCACCCCAAGGCACGCTGCCGCGATAAGAACGAAGATGGTCACGCGTTTCATGGTCTTTCTCCCGGTTTTGCGGCTGGCTTTACTGGCGGCGCCGAGCGGGCAACAAGCCGCGGCCTCACCAAACGGTCCTGTTCCAAATCCGCGTGAAGTATCGGCTGTCTTGCTGCGTTGAGCTGCTGGCGCCGCAAGAGCGCTCTTACGTCGCTAATCTCGGCTGCAAGCTCCTTTCGCCGGTCCGGATTTTTCTCGAGTTGCTGGGCCGTTCGGAAGTAGGCAAGGGCCTCAGGGAACTGATGGAGGCGCAACAGAACAACTCCGACTGAGTGAGCGAGTTGCGCTTGCTGTGCCACCTGGAACGTCAGCGAGGCGTATACGGGCGACGTTTCTTGTTCTCCGGCGTCCTCCTCGGAACTTAGCATCTCCGCCTCGTTGCTGCTGTCGCGGGAGACAACTTGGCGAATGCGCTGGTCGCGCAACATTTGGCCGAGGGAGGCGAGCGCGAACTCGTCGGAATGCAGGGAAGACGCTGCGTGGAACAAGGGAATACGAGCATCGTCACGCGCGGGCGTGTCCGCCAGGGCATTCGAAAGGATCTGGACTTTTTGGCGCTCATCGCTGGAGTTCTGCGCCGCAATTAGGCGTGCGTCATAAAAAAAGGGTTGATCGGCGGAAGCGGAAGTAATGCTCTTGGAATCACCCGCGAGAAGTTTCAATTCCACGCTGCCAGAATCTATGGCGGGGCGAGATCCGGAGAGAGCCAATGCGGCTTCGACGCGCTGGCTGTAAGGATTCTGCGGCGCGTTGGCGGTTTTTGCCAGGCTGTCTTGCGCGCCGCTCGCATTCGCGCCCGCCGCGATTTGCGCTTTGGCCAGCCGCACGCGGAACCCTGGATCCCACGGCGTGGATTTGACGAGAGGATCGAGAAACGCAATGGCTTCCGCGTTGTGCCCGGTTTTTTCGAGCAGCGCTGCGGCCGAATCCATGTCCTCGTATGGATCGCCAACCACGGTGACCAGCCGGCGGAGCAATTCTACGGCGCCTGGCGTATCACCGGCAGCGATGCGAATCTCCGCAAGGCCAAGGAAGTTTGCAGCGACTAGCTTGTGCTCGTCGAGTTCGCGCGCGAATACAAACTCCAGAATCTTGCGGGCAGACTGTTTGTCCCCGGCTTCAAAGAGTTGCCGCGCGGAGGAACGCAGGATTTCCGCGCCCGGCGCGCGATCGGGATCGGAGCGATAGGACGCAATCTTGGCATCCAGCGTGCCGAGATGCGCGGCAACCCTCAGTTCGAAGGGAACCAGGGCAGAAGCATCCGCATTCTGCGGGTCTCGCGGCAAGGCGGCAAGAAATTCGTTGGCCTGCGTGAATTGTTTTGTGTCGAGCAAATACCCCAGCCAACGGATTTGCCACGAGCGCAGTTCGCTTTGTGCATTTTCTTTTTCGAGGCCTTCGGCTTTTGCGAGGCCAGCCTGTTTCCCTTCCAGAATCCGCTGGAAAATCGGTCCGCGCTGCTCGAGCGGAATCCATTGCGCATCCACAATGTCCGACAAAATCACAATGGGGTCCGGAGCGGAGGAAGAAACGTCCAGAAGCCAGGCCGTTGCTGCCGTGGGGTCACCGGTGGCCGCGTAAACACTGTGCAACAGCGCGTTCGAGCGATAATTGCCATTGCGATGGAGGTAGGCGCGGACAACCGCATCCACGTCAGCCTTCGTTGACGCAAACAGGCGCCTGGATCGGAGGTGATCGCAAGCGCGTCCGAAATCGGACCAAAAGCTTTCCGGAGTGCGCCCGCTGTTGAATTGTTTCAGCAAACTGGAAAACACAATTTTCCATTCGGCGAGCGCTTCTGCCCGCTTGCCGTCCTTGTAATAGGCCAGGGCGAGGCGATCGTGGATGGGCGCTTGGCCCGGCGACAATTCCAGAGCGTGTTTGTAATCCTCAATCGCAGACCGCGTGTCGCCGCTCTCCGCATAGTAATCCGCCAACCCTTCGTAGCCGGACCAGGAGGCAGGGCTCTGCTCCAATCCCGCGGGCAAATAATCTTCGGGAGTGCCCCGCTTGAGGTCACCTAGATACTCCCCATAGCGCGATCCATAGTAGAACCAGACGTCTCCCGCCAACTGATTGTTGCGGTCAACGGGTTTGCCAAGGCGCTCTCCAATGGGTTGATCGCCAAGAGCGTTGAGAAAGGCAGAATTGACCTCTAGTGAAGGCTCCGCGAAGTAGAGTCCTACGAGCGCCGTGTAGGCTTTCCCCCAAACGGCCGGCCGCGGACGTCCCCTTGCAGCGACGACTGCATGAGCCAACTCAGCGTCAGCGTTTCTGACGGCATAATCGGCAGCCATTTCGCCGACGGGATCCCAGAAAGACGCAAGCTGCACAAGGCGTTGTGGCTGCTTCTCGAGAAGCAAATCAAAAAATCGCGTCTGCACATCGCCTCCGAGATAGGCCGGCGCCACGCTAGCTAGCACGCGCAATTCATTGTCGGTATCGCCCGCCGAACGATAGGCCTGCGCGGCGGCGAGCAAAACGCCCGTGTATTGGGCTGGCGCAACGCGAGGAGCAAAGCGTTCCAGTTGCGGGCCGAGTTCAGCAAATTTCAGGCGCTGCCGCTGGAGTTCCACGAAACTGGACATCTGGCCAATCAGAACCAGCGAATTCGCGGGGAGAGTCATCATCAATTCGTAGCGGCATTGAGCTTCTTCCTGGGCCAGCCCGGCACTGTGCATCAACGGGAGGGCAATGAAATTGACGTCCTCGAAATTCATCGGAGTGCGAAGAGTCCGCGCGAACGCAGCAAAGGAAACCTTTTCTTCGGGCGTGAAATAGCGCGCCACGGCCGAGCCCATTTCCATCATGGCACCCTGCATCCCGCTCCTGGCGTTGTCTTTCCGGACTTGCAGTGTGTGCTCGCGCCATTCCTTGTCTGAAATTCCCGCAATTCCTTCCTTGGCAACTTGCTCCTTAACGACGGGAACCGAGGAGGCCGCAGCGGAAAGCGCTGTTCGCAGCGTCGTGTAAGCCTTCTCCTGTTGGCGAAGGCGCGTCATGATGCGCGTATATAGTTTTGCTCCTTCGTGGTATTGGGTTTCCGCCAGCAGTTCGCCGCCGGCAGTGTTGACTCCCTGCTCCGCGAATGCCCGCGCCTGCTCCAGGATTTCCCACGATTCCAACCGGCGGGCCACTTCAAAATAGTTTTCCGCGCGTTCGGGGCCGACGTCGATCAAGGCCGTCTTGAGCGCCGCGACGGCATCGTTGTTCCTGCCCTGGCGCGCGCGCACCTCCGCGATCTTCTCCATCCATTTCGGATCCTTGTAAGCTAACTGGTAGATTCGCTCGTAATCGCTTACGGCATCGTCGAACCTCAGCAAGCGCTCCGCAAGCGTTGCGCGGGCAATGCGCAGATCCGTACGATCGGGCCGAACCGTGATGGCTTTTCCGTACGCATCGATTGCCGAAGGAAAATCCTCCAGACTGGTCTGGATGCGGGCAAGCACCATGGGCCAACGGAAGTCGCGCGGAGACTGCACGACCGTTTTTGCATAAAAATCTAGGAGCTGCGCCTGGCGTTTGTAGCGAAGAGAGTAGAGCGCCGCCTCTGCGACGAGCGCCTCATCTTCCGGAAAGTTGTTGATAATCTCGATGTACTGATCCACTGCGCCCGGATAGTCGTTCAACTTTGTCAGCGCAGGAATCAACCCGCGGCGGAGCGTGGCGATACGATTCTTGCGGTCATCGGCAGATAGCGGCGCATTTCGGAAGAGCGCGATCTTATCCAGGTAAAACTGCTTTAGCCCTTGCTGATCGCCGGCTTGCGCGTAGGTGTCAGCCATCGCCGCAAGGTACTGGCTATCGTAAGGCGACTCCTTCAAAAGAGGCTCAAGAAGCGCGCGGGCCTGCGCGTACTGGCGTGCTTCCGTGGATTTGCGCGCCGCTTCAAACGTGAACTGCTTGCCAAGTTCGGGATAGGAATCTTTGGCAGCTTGCTGCAGAACGGTAATGGCTTGGGGATAGAGTTTCACGCGCCAATAGAAATCAACGGTGGCCCTGACTACTCCCAGAATTTTTGGATTATCCCGGTACAGGGCGTCGATGTTTCTCTGCGCGGAGCCGAAATCCTTGCGGCTTTCATACAGCCGCACCAGCGCATAGCGCAACTGCAATCGTGTGACCGGGTCCGTTGCGAGGGCGGCTTGCTTTTCCAGCGCGTGCTGGCGGACGTTTTCCAGTGATTTCTGCTGGGCCACGGATTCGAGCTCCGCGGCCTGCTCGATGGTTGTCGCGCCAGCTACTGCCGCGTCCAGAAAAGCTGTCAATTCAGGCTTGCGATTCTCCGTTTCCAGAACGCGCACACGCAGGTTGACGCCGGCCATGCTGTATTTTGAAACGCTGACTAGCCTCTCACTCTCCTGATCCACCAGATCGCGGAATTTGGGGCGGCGCGCCAGTTCGAGAAGTCTGTTCAGGGCAGGTGATTCGCCGTTGGCTGCCAGTGCAGCGTTTGCATATTCGCGGATGGCGTGAGCATAGTCGCGCTTGCCCTCGTAAATAGCACCTTCTTCGTAACCATAAAGGCTTTCATCGCGCAGCTTTTTCCGGCCCTCCTCGAGCAGCCGCAGCGCATTGTCAAAATCATAGTAGTCCCAGTAGATCGTAGCCGCTTCCAGGTAGCCGCCCGATTCACCCGGGGCAACTTTGGGGATACGCTCCCAATACGGAGCGGCTTGCGAGAACAATTCGCGGTCCGAATAAATATCTCCGATTCGCGCAAGAATCTCGCGACTGCCCGGATCCGCTGACAGCAGGTTTTCTTCAATCTTTACGGCTTCGCCCGTCTTGCTGGGATCGAGATAGGCGAGAGAGCGAAACACGGAGGAAGCCGTTCGACCCAGTTCAGGTTCAGCCGGATACTCGCTGGCCAGTGCTTTCAGCGCGGGCGCGCTCTCCTCGAAGTGAGAGCGCCAGAGATTTGCCTGCGCGATGTACTGGCCCGCCGCTGGATTTTTCCGGACAAACTCCTTCCAGGTGCCCTTGTCCAGTGGAGGAGCCGCTTGCTGCAAGGTGCTCAGTTCGGATTCCAGTTTTCCGCTGGCGCTGAGGAATTCGAAGTATTCGTTGCGCAAGCGGGTTTCTTCGAACCAGTGCTGGCGCAGCAACGCTTCCCACGCTGCCTGGTCCCATGTGGGAGTGCTGTGATACGCGCGGAGCAGGTTCTGGACAAAATAGGGATTGTGCGGAAAGCGCGTGTTCGCGTACTGGTTCAGCCGCAGGTACATCTGCGGAGTGCCGCCGACAACGGATTGAAAGTAATCCTGCAGGTCGCTGCCGTCAAACTGCTTGACGGCTTCCTGCGTGAGTTTTTCGAACTCCATGTTCTTCTGGTATCTCAGGTAATACCGCGCCAACTTGTGGTACCAGGAACGATCCGGAAAGCGCGCTATGGCTCGCCGGTAAACTTCTTCCTGCTCCGTGCCGATTCTGTTTTGTTCCAGAAAAACCGCCAGACGCTCGTAGAGGCCGGGGTCATCGGGATTGTGGTCGATTTCGCGGCGCAGCACCCCCAGTGCCTGCGGAATTTGCTTCAATTCGACCAGACGGGCCAGGTAGCGCTCCAGAACTCGAGCATATTCGGGTGAGCGAGGTCCAGTCTCCGCTGTGGTGCGCTCGGTCCTCACCTGGAACGCGGCATTCGGCTGGACGCGTTGCGGCCGTACATTTCCAGTTTCGCCGGCATTCGATTCCTCGTCGCCTTCTCCCTCTGCGCTCTCGTTTTCTTGCGTTGCAAATTCTTCGCTGCCGGCAACTCGGAGACCGAGTGGCATTTTGTCCGCTTTGGTGGCCAGCTCTTGCAGAACGGAATCGTAAATCGCAAATTCTTCCTGCGTTTTGCCCAGTCGCGCGTCCGCATCCGCCATCAGCAGCGCGACCTGGGTGCGCTCCGACGCTTTCGGAAAGGCTGCCAGAAACTCTTTGCCGCCCTTCAGCACGGCCTCGCTTTTGGCATTGCTCGCGTAAAAATCAAGCAGCTTGGCGTGGAGTTTGGGACGGCTCGGCGCATCCGGGAAGTTCTTGTCCAACAAGGCCAGCAGTTCGGCGGCGCGCGAGCGGTGAAAATATGGGACGGCACGCTGCTCTTCTGCTGAATACTCGCTTTCAGGAGAAGTCGTGTTCAGGATCAGCGAAAGGATGCCGTTGAGGTAGCCTGGGCCCTGATCCAGCGTGGCAATGTCCTTGTACAGAGAGAGTTCCCCGCTGCCCAGGCGTATGGGAGTCTCCGGCGCACTTAGCAGCAAATCGCTCAAGCGGCTGAGCGCGCGTTCCTGGGAATCGTTCGCTCCTTTGCTGTTGTAGAGGGCAAAGTAGTAGCGCGCCGCCTCGGGATAAGAGTGAATATCTTCCAGCAGCCGCCCGCAGACATACAGCTCCTGGGGCGTCCAGGCCGATTTCGCCGCTTCTTTGTGCAATCGCAAATTGGTGATGGCTTGCTGCGCGGCGTCCAGTTTTCCTTGTTGCTGGTAGTAGTAGAAAATGCGCGCGGTGGCTCGGAGATCTTCGGGGTTCGCATTGAGCGCGGCGCGAGATTCATCGAGGAACTTGCGAAGATTCTGGGTCTGCGCGAGCAGGTCAAAATAGCTCTTCACCAGCTCCGGATCCCAGAGCGGCTGAAAACTCTTGTCGTACAAGGCGAGACCCTGCTGAATGGAGCCCTGCCGGTATTCCACCAGCGCTTTCGCCTTCACCTGGAATATTTCGTCGCCGGGAAACTGTTTCTGGTATTCCGCGATCAACTGATTCGCGGCGGCGTGTTCTTTCTGGTTGATCAGATATTCCAGAAAACGTGAATAGAGTTGCGGCTCTTGCGGGTAACGCGTGATCCAGGCGCGATACTTTGCAATCGAGACCTCTTTTGGCAGGGCTTGCGATTGAATAATGCTGAAAATGCGCTGGAACGCGCGCCATGACTGCTGCTCCACCGCGGGCACAAAACGCTCGGAAGCATTTGGAGGAGC
>Ga0074046_10003193_pt1 | contig 13851 bp, 13 predicted proteins | sample BogForMeECP23OM3_FD_94441 | JGI IMG/M metagenome (GOLD analysis project Ga0074046, IMG submission 94441) | Bog forest soil microbial communities from Calvert Island, British Columbia, Canada - Bog Forest MetaG ECP23OM3 | ecosystem: Environmental > Terrestrial > Soil > Wetlands ...
CTCCATCGAAATGAAATCAATGCCCTCGGCTTGGCCGATGTCGTAAATAGTGATGATGTTGGGGTGGTTCAGCGACGAGGCCGACTTCGCTTCCTGCACGAAGCGCTGCTTTCGTTCGGGGTCGGCGACCTTCTCTGCAGGCAGGACTTTGATGGCCACCTGACGACCGAGGCTGCTCTGGATGGCGCGGTATACCTCACCCATCCCTCCAGACCCTAGCGGGGATTGGATTTCATAGGGGCCGAGTTTGGTGCCAGTGGTGAGGGCCATCGGTGCGCGTAATTATAGCCTGTGCAGCAGGTTGCGGCGGATGTAGCGCTTCGGGACGGTTTGCCGGCTCCTCCAAGAGACGCTACGAAGGAGAAAGATGTCTTGACAATAGTCGTTGAAACGAGTATTATCAATCTCGATGAAGGAAGCAGTTCAAGCGAAGAACAAACGGCGGCGCGTGGGGAGTCCTGAGGAAGCGGCGTTTCTGGACCTGGCGCGCACCACGGACCTGCTATCGCGGGGGCCGATCCAGGTGCTTAAAACCGAGGATCTCTCGCCGACGCAGTACAACGTGCTGCGAATCCTGCGCGGTGCGCCCGAAGGGCTGCTGTGCGGCGAGATTGCCAGCCGCATGATTACGCGGGATCCAGACATCACACGGCTGCTGGACCGACTGGAAAAGCGGGAACTGATCTCGCGCTGCCGCGAGGCTACGGACCGGCGAACGGTGATGGCTCGGATCAGTGCGGAGGGTCTAAAGCTGCTGGCACGACTGGATGAACCGGTGCAGGCCGCCCATGGCAAACAATTAGGCCACCTGGGGCGGGAGCGCCTGCGGGCTTTGGCTGAACTATTGCGGGTTGCGCGCAGCCAAGTGGCCTGATTTCCTGGCTTTAACAGTTGTTGCAACGATTATCGTTCTAACGCATCCAATCACTGGAAAGGAAGATACTATGAGCACCCTTGCTACACCGCAGACGGCAACCAGCACCTGGAACATCGACCCGGTTCACTCGGTCGCTGAATTCAAGGTAAAGCACATGATGATCTCGAACGTGAAGGGCCAATTTACGCGCGTCAAGGGCGCATTGGTTCTGGACGAGACCGATGTAACGAATTCGCGGGTTGAGGCTTCGATCGACGCGGCATCCATCAACACGCGCGAGGAGCAGCGCGATGCGCATCTGAAGAGCGCCGACTTCTTTGACGTGGAGAAGTTTCCGACGCTGTCCTTTCAATCCACGCGCGTAACCCGCGTCGCGGACGGGGAACTGGCGGTGGCGGGTGAGTTGACGATTCATGGCGTGACTCGGAAGGTGGTGTTCACGGTCGAGGGGCCGACAGCGCCGGGCAAAGACCCATGGGGGAACACCCGTATCGGACTTTCCGCAACCACGAAGATCAGCCGCAAAGACTTCGGCCTGACCTGGAATGCCGCGCTGGAGACTGGTGGCATCCTGGTTGGCGACGAGGTTACCATCACGCTGGATGTCCAGTTCGTGAAGGCTTGAAGAGCGAAGAGTATCGTTGGCGGCGCGCTCGAAAGGCGTACCGCGCGACGAGGAAGGAAGAAAGAAGTTATGTCACTGCGACCAGTAAAACAGATTATTCAACCAAAGCCGGCGATCGAAGGCGCTGGCGTGAAACTCCAGCGCGCCTTTGGGTTCGGCAAAACGAAGGAATTTGATCCTTTCCTGCTGCTGGATGATTTCCGGAATGACAATCCGGCAGATTACCTGGCGGGATTTCCCTGGCATCCGCACCGCGGGATCGAGACGATCACGTATGTGCTCGCCGGTTCGGTGGAACACGGCGACAGCCTGGGCAACAAGGGCAAGATGACGGCCGGCGACGTGCAATGGATGACCGCCGGTAGCGGAATCTTGCACCAGGAGATGCCGAAGGGCGATGCTCGCGGCCGCATGCACGGATTTCAGCTTTGGGCGAACCTGCCCGCAGCGCTGAAGATGACCGACCCTCGGTATCAGGACATACCGGCGAGTGCGATCCCGGAGGTGACCGACGATGACGGCACGCGGGTGCGCGTTATTTGCGGCGAGTTCTGGGGTAAGAGGGGGCCGGTGGAAGGTGTGGCGGCAGATCCGAATTACCTGGATGTTTCGGTTGCTCCGGGGCAGCGGAAGCGGCTCAAGATCGAGACCGACCGCAATGCGTTCGCCTACGTATTCGCGGGTTCGGGCACGTTCCGCGACTCGTCGAAGCCGCGCGCGGTTCTGACCGAGCGCGTCGATAAGCCCGATGCACCGCCCGTGTACGACGCCGGCAATCACTCGCTGGTGCTGTTCGACCGCGGCGACGAGATCAGCGTCCAGGCTGGAGACGAGGGGATTCGTTTTCTGCTGGTATCGGGCAAGCCGATCGAGGAGCCGGTGGCATGGTACGGGCCGATCGTGATGAACACGCAGGAGCAGCTACGGCAGGCGATGGCCGAACTGCAAAGCGGCGACTTCATCAAGCATCGCTGAGACACCGCTGAATCGTCGGCCAAAGACTAAGGGCCCTGCGCAGATCGCTGCACAGGGCTTGTCTCTGGTTAAGGGATATGGACAGGATGACCACGACACTTACTTCTTCAACTCCGCATCCCAGTTGGTGACCAGGGTCAAAGGGGCGGGACTTTCGGTCGTAGAGTTGAGGAGTAGAAAACGTCCGTCCCGAGTTACGTCGTAACCGCCGCCGCCGATCGAGGATCTAACTCCGGTTTGAAACAATGGAACAGGTTTGCCCGTCCGCACCTGTCCCTTGCCCAATTCGACATCGACCGACATCAATTTCTGGGTGGGATCGAGATAGTACAGATGCTTTCCGTCCTTGCTCCACAATGGCATCGAGCCGCCGCCCACAGACACCTGGTACTTGCTGCCCCCTGTGGGAAATTGGGCGACGTAGACTTCGATCTGGTGGGATTCGTTGGATTGATACGCCACCCAGCCCCCGGTGGGCGCAACCCGTGCGTTCTTGGCGCCCGCCAGTCCGCCAGGCATTCCTTCCTGGTGATCGACCAGCAGGATAGGCTTGCGATCGCCGCTCAACGGCAAGGCCTTCAATTGCGCCGACTCGGCGTCTCCTTCTTCGTACAAGAGGAATTTCCCATCGGGCGATACATCCGCGACGGCGAGCTTCTTGTCACTAGCAAGAACGCGCTGCTGGGCTCCCGAACCGTCAGCCGGCCGAGAGTAGATTTCCAGCGGACCACCGCTTTCACTGAAGCTGAAGTACACCGTCTTGCCGTCCGGAGACCACACGGGTGAACTGACGAACCGCCCGCCGAAACTGAAGCGTGTGCGTGCCCCTGTCTTCAAGTCCAAAATCCAAATATTGTTTTCTGACGAGCCGTTGGGAAAAACAACCTTGGTGCCATCCGGCGAAATACGCGTAGAGCCCAGAAATCCGGGTTCCACGAGCTGCTGAGTTTCTTTCCCTTGGGCATCGACCCACGCCATGTGCTCGCCCGCTGCCTCAGCACCGAATTGATACAAGAGCAAGCCATTCTGCGTGGCTGTGAACACTGCACCCGCAACTAGGTCGTCGCGCTGCACATGCTCAGCGATCACTGTGATATCGCCGGAGAGCTTACGACTGGAAAGATCAAACTTCTGCGCGGTCAAGGCGCCATCGCGGACGGCGAGCAGCTGCCCTGAGGCAAACGATGAGAGGTAATAGCGGCCGTGCAGAAGTACGGTTTCCTGGCCGCCGTCGAGCGAAGCAAGGCGAACTTCATTGTTCTCATCCACCGAGCCAATCGGAGTCCGCAGGTAGATAAAGTGCTTTCCATCGGGAAGAAAAAATGGCCAGCGGCGGGACTCAGTTCCCGCGGGAGTCTCGGTAATGGGCACGGGCTTGCCCCCCGAAGCGGAGACGCGGAGAATCGGGGCGCCAATCTGCGGCGCAAAAATGATGACATCACCAGGGCCCCAAGAGGCGCCGCGCCCATTCGGCGCATCACAAATTGTGACTGGAGGTCCACCATTCGCATCCATTCGCCATAGCTTTCCGTTGGCAAAGAAGCCGATGGAGTTTCCGTCGGGCGACCAGAAGGGGAAAAATGCGCCGCTGGTACCCGGCAGCTCAACAGCATCCAACTTATCCAGCGAACGCAGCCACAACGAAGTATTACCGGCGCGGCTGGCAACGAATGCAATGCGCTTTCCATCGGGAGAAAACGCGGGAGGGCCGTTGCGGTTCAGCAGCGCGAAGTGCGTGCCCTCGGGCGGCAATAGTGTGGCGCGTATCACCTGCTTCGGAGTTCGCGATTGCCACCATCCCATCGCCCCGGCTGCAAAGGCAACCAGCAGCAGCGCCGACGCCGATATTGCGGTCCACGCAACCCAGCTTCGCCTTGCTTGTGCTGTAGTTGCTGGCGCCGTGCCTGGCTGACTCGCGGTCTCGCCAACCCACATGAGTTGCAGCTTGACATCGTGCGCGGTCTGAAATCTGTCGTCGGGCGATTTGGCCAGGCAGCCTTTGACAACCTGTTCCAGTGCGAGGGGCGTCAGAGGCTTGATTTTGGAGATAGGCTCCGGCTCCTTTTCGAGAATCGCGCTGGCTACGCTGATCTGGCTCTTGCCCTCGAAGGGCCTCGCACCGGTTACCATTTCATAAAGAACAGCGCCCAGAGCAAACAGGTCGGATCTCGCGTCTGCCTCTTTACCCTCAATCTGTTCGGGCGACATGTACTGGATCGTCCCGATCATCGCTCCGGCTGTGGTTAGGGGAGAGATGGGACTGGCTCCGCTCATGGTCCTGGCCGCCGACAAAAGAGGCGCGTTCGATGATGCGGCATCAAATCCTGGAGCCGCGGACTTGGCCAGGCCGAAGTCCATCAACTTCGCCCCGCCTTTTGTCAGCATGATGTTCCCCGGCTTCAGATCGCGGTGCACAATCCCCTGCCGGTGAGCGACGGCGAGCGCCTCGGCGACCGCAATCCCAATCTTGAGGGTTTCGGGCAGCGGTAGTGCGCCTTTACGAAGCCGTTCGGCCAGAGTTTCGCCTTCGAGAAACTCCATCACCAGATAACCGGTGCCATCTTGCGAGCCGATATCGTAGAGCTGGCAGATGTGCGGATGGTTCAGCGACGAAATGGCCCTCGCCTCACGCTCCATGCGCTGCTTGAGTTCCAGTGAAGAAGCAAGATGGGAGGCGAGAATCTTAATCGCAACGGTCCGGTCGAGGCGGGTATCACGCGCGCGATAGACCTCGCCCATCCCCCCGGCGCCGAGAGGAGATTGAATCTCATACGGACCCAGTTTCGTGCCTGAGGCAAGGGGCATACGTGCGCGCCATTATAACGTGTGTCGCTGTTTGTACAGGACGGCAGCCATTCTGGCACGGCGAGCGGCGCGTTCTATAATTCAGCTCGGAGGGTTCATGCCGGGGTGGGGAACGGGCAGTTTCGAAAACGAAGACGCGCAGAGTTTCCTGGGGCGGCTTCATTCGCTGGGAATCGATGATTTGAAGGCGATACTTTCCCGCGCCGCCGATGGGGAAAACTATCTGGAAGCGCCAGAGAGCAGTACGGCGGTAGCGGCCGCGGAAGTGGTTGCGGCGCTGGTTGCCGCTGCCAAGGACGAGACAGCGTCGTCCGCGACGCCGCGGCAGATTTTCGATTGGATCAGCAAGAACAAATCTGGAGTTCCGCCCGATTTGGCCGAGCTCGCCCGCCGCGCCGTGGACAGGGTGCGAACCAACTCGGAACTCAAAGACCTGTGGTTGGAGGCGGAGGGGCTGAATGATTGGAGCGCGGCGCTGCGTGACCTGGAGGCGAGGCTCAAGGCCTGAAAGTCCTGGAGCATCTTGTGAGGTACGCCGCGGTGGCCCGCAGCGGCTAAACAGTTTGCCGAAGAACTCAATTTTCGACGCCCAGCCCCTAAAGGGGCATCTGAATTCAGAGCACTTACGGCATCGCTAAAGCGATGCCCTGATGCGAACCTGAGTTTTTCCGCAAACTGTAAAGCCGTGCCCCTTCAACACAAAGTCAAAATCGGAGTTCTTCGAAAAGGCTGCGTTCGGATGACAGCGAACTCCGTTTCAGGCGGCCACCACTGTGGTGGTTGAAGGGGTGTGGTCGGCATCGGTGGCGTTCTTCTCCGCCTGGCGCAGGCGCAGGGCGCGGTTCGAAGGCAAGCCGGCATCGCGAATCTTGTAGAGCAGGGCGCGATAGCTGATGCCGAGCGTGCGGGCTGCCTGCTTACGGTTCCAGTGGTGCTGTTGCAGCACCTTCAGGATGACCTTGCGCTCCAGTTCGTGCACGCACTGGCGAGTGAGTTTCTTCAGCGAAATCGGGCCGTCGAACGAGATGTCGGGATTGAAGAAGTCCGGCTCGCGTGCCACCAGGTCGTTGGTGATCACTTCTTCATGGCCCAAAATCACGTAGCGCTTGACCATGTTTTCCAGTTCACGAATGTTTCCCGGCCAATGATATTTCTGCAGCACCGCCAGAACTTCGTGCGATAGAGGCCGAGCCCGGCAGTTGAATTTGCGGTTGTAATATTCGAGGAAATAGGCGCACAGATCTTCGATGTCGCCACGGCGCTCGCGGAGCGCCGGCATGCGCAGGTTTACCACATTGATGCGGTAATAAAGATCCTGGCGGAATGTTCCGGCTTCGATCTCGGCTTCCAGATGGCGGTTGGTGGCGCACACCACCCGTACCTCGACCTTCTTGTCTTCCTGGGCGCCGATGCGGCAGAATTGCCCGTCCTGCAAGAGCTGCAAGAGCTTCGATTGCAAGGATGGGTCAAGCTCGGAAATTTCATCCAGAAACAAGGTGCCGCGGTGGGCCAACTCGACTCGCCCCGGCTTGGAGCCAAAGGCGCCGGTAAAGGCTCCTTTTTCGTAGCCGAACAACTCGCTTTCCAGCAGGGTTCCGGGAATCGCCGGGCAGTTCACCTTCACATACGGACCACTCTTCCAATGGGACAGTCGATGGATGAGCCGGGCAATGATGTCTTTGCCGGTGCCGCTCTCGCCGGTGATCAAAACCGGAACGTTGGCGGCGGCGACTTTGCCCAGCCGCGAGCGAACCGCCTGCATGACCTCAGAGTGGCCAAAAATGATGTTGTCGGGGGGAACCTCGCCCAGCGCTTGTGCCAGAGGAATTACCGGAAGTGTCGTCATAGGCTGAATACCCCCATGCGGTGAATGCCAGCCGCGTGCACTAAAAGTGCAACCCAAGCACCAAACTGGGGAAGAGCACAGAACGACAGTGGAGAGTTCAGTTAAATGCTCAACTAATGAATGGGTTGCCGCGATAGTACCGCGAGAGCAGGACGAACTGGCATGGCACGAAAGTGCCATACTTGAACCGAGGTGAAAAGGGAAAAATAGTTCACACTGCAGAACCGGCTCTTCTCAAATGCCCACCGGAAAAAGCGGCAACGTCGGTGTTCAAGGGGCGAGCGAACTTCAGACCCAGAAGGTGGTAGTCATCGAGGTGGGCAACCCATACGGCCTTTGCCTGCATGATCCGCGAAGAAGTCTTCAAACCGTCGGCAGAACCGATGGGAGCGCTGGGTATCTCCAGGGAAAGCAGCGTCGATTTTGGCAAAGAACGGCGAACAACCACTAAAGCACCCCCAGGAGAGATGTTGACGGCGGTAGCAAACTCCAGGGAATCCTTGCCATTCCGGTCACGAGTGCGGACAAAGACCGGAATAGCGAGTTGCAACCGTGGCCACTTGCGATGTTCCTTCTTTAACAAGCTGCGACGCACGTATCAGGGCCACCTTAAGAGGAGGTAATAACAGCCCTAAGGCCGCATCTCAGGGGCCAAACCTGGAGATGGAGGTAATCGTGTTTGGAATCGGTCCAAACCTCGCCCCCTGCACAGAGATTACCCAGGTAATTGCAGAGCGCATGGATTCCACAAATGACTATTGGTCATACCAAAAAAGTGCAACGTTTTTCGCTTCAGTGCCGGTTTTGGGCCTTTTCCAATTGACAGTCTGGGACCCCTGACATACGATCAACTTACCCCCCTGTGTTCTGAAGGTAGAGGAACATCCTCCCCATTAATTGGCGTGCGCATGCTTGGTTCTTATGTCTTCAACGTTAGACAAAAGCCCAACTACTGCCCCCAAAGGCACTAGTCGGAAAGAGGGTTCGCCGTCCACTGCCAAGGCTCGGGCATCGGCGCCTAGCTCGGCGGACGATGTGGCCAGCGATCTGGAGCAATTGCGCGATCGTTTGCGCAAGACGACGACTGCTCTGGCCTCGGCCGCACATGACCTGAAGACGCCCTTGTCGATTCTGAACGGCTACATCGAACTGCTGCAAAGTCAGAAGCTCGGACCGCTCAATGACCGCCAGCGCGAGATCATGGGTGAAATGTTTTTGAGTGGACAACGCTTGCAGCACTTCATCCAGGACTTTCTGACCTTCAGCCTGCTCGAAACCGGAGAACTGCGCATGCAGTTTGTGGAAGGGGACATGAACGCGTGCCTTTCCGAAGTTTGCCGGCTGTGGTCCTCCCGGTTTCAGGAGCGCGGTCTGGCACTCTATTTTCTGGCGAACGACAAACTGACGCCGTTTGCGTTCGATTTGCCGAAGATCCAGCGCGTGATTTCCAATCTGCTGGAGAACGCGTGCAAGTACACACCGCAGGGCGGCACCGTGTGGCTGCACGCCGAGCCGCATATGTGGGAGCGCCGCAGTGTGAATGAATCCGCAAGCAATGGAGACCGGCGCCGTCAGTCAGTGAACATTCCGAACTCCGTCAAGGTGAGCGTAGCCGACACGGGGCCGGGAATTCGGCCGGAGTTTCACCTGGAAATCTTCGATGATTTCTTTCGTCTGCCGGGCAGCGAATCGTCCGAGGGAATGGGCCTGGGGCTGGCTATTGCGAGGCGCCTACTCCAGGGGATGGGCGGGAAGATCTGGGTTGAAAGCGAACCGGGTGCGGGTTGCAAGTTTTCGTTTATCATTCCGCTGAAGCCAATTATGAGCAGCCCGCCACGAGGAACCGAATGAGCGAAGCCGCCAACATCTTGCTGGTGGATGACGAACCGGGAATGTTGCGCTATATCCGCACGCTTTTGGAAGTGGATGAGCACAAAGTGCAAACCGCCAGCACCGGGGAAGAAGCGGTGGAACGGGTGCAGAAGGGACTGAGCCCCGACTTGGTGTTGCTCGATCTGCTGATGCCGGGTATTGACGGGTTAGAGACTCTGGAAAAACTTCGCCACCTCAAGCCGGGATTAAAAGTGGTGATGCTGTCTTGCGTGAATGACACGCGCAAAGTGGTGCAAGCGATGCGCCTGGGCGCGGTCGATTATCTGACCAAGCCGTTCCAGAAAGCTGAACTCGATGCGGTCATTGGACAGTGTGTTGGCACGGCCAAGGGTGAGAGCTACGCGGGCGAGGTCGAAGAACTTTGCGACGACGTGTTCTTCATCGCTGCCAGCCCGGCGATGAAGAAGATTCGATCGCAGGCCGCGCTGGTCGCGAACGTCGAAATTCCTGTCCTTCTGCTGGGGGAAAGCGGCACCGGCAAGGAAGTGCTGGCGCGGCTGATCCACAAACTTTCACCGCGCGCGCACCGCACTTTCCTGAAAGTGAACTGCGCGGCGGTGCCCGCCGATCTGCTCGAGAGTGAACTGTTTGGGTACGAAGCGGGAGCTTTCACCGGCGCCACTCATCCGAAGCCGGGTAAGTTCGAACTGTGCAACAAAGGCACCATCCTGCTCGACGAAATCGGGGAGATGCCGCCGGGGCTGCAGGCCAAGTTACTGCACGTGTTGCAGGACCAGCAATTCTCGCGCCTGGGCAGCCGCACTTTGGTCAAAGTGGATGTGCGCATTCTGGCCGCGACCAACATTGACATTCCGGAAGCGCTTGCGACCAAGCGGCTGCGTGAGGACCTTTATTACCGGCTGAACGCTTTCACGATGTCGTTGCCGCCGCTGCGCGACCGCAAGGAAGAAATCCCGATTCTGCTGAAGCACTTCATGTCGCGCATGTCGGAGTCGTACGCGCGTCCGCCGTTGCCGCTGTCGCCCGCGTTGATGGAGGCATGCCTGCGGCATTCCTGGCCGGGCAATTTGCGCGAACTGAGCAACTTCATCAAGCGCTACCTGGTGCTGGGAGACGAAACGCTGGCTGCCTCTGAGTTGCAGCCGCGGCCCGATGGCGGCCGGGGAATGCACGCCTATGTGGCCGACAGAACCGCGGCCGCGGGTGCTGAGGCGGTGGGCGGCTTGAAGTCGCTGTCGCGCAACGCCAAAGATGAAGCTGAGGCGGAAGCGATCGCGCGGGCGCTGGAGGAGACGAACTGGAACCGGAAACAAGCGGCGGCGCTGCTGAAGATCAGCTACAAAGCTCTGCTCTATAAAATCCGCCAGTACGGGATTGCGCAAAGCCGGAGCACGCATAGGCTATCCGCCGGGGCGTGATGAAGTCTCGAGGAAGCATCCTGGTATGGATTGCCTGGGCGCTGGTTGCCATAACCGTCTCGGGACCAGCGATGGAAGTTTTTGGGAATCCGCTCCTGCGCGTCATTCGATTCTTACATCTGCCACTCTCCATCGTCGCCCCTTTATCGCTGCTGTGGTTTCTGGATTACGCTCTGGGCAAGGCATTGGTGGGGATTCTTTCAGTTTGCGTCTTGCTCGTGTTAGTCAGCGGCGACATCAAATGGTGGACAAAGCTTAGTTTGATAGTGGCTACCGCAGTCGCTTGGCGCCTCCTGTTTCCATGGATCGAGAGGTCAAACCATCTGTGGTAACCACAGCGTCTGGAATTCATGGCCTAGAGGTAAGGTCGGATTAGAGTCCTGAGTAGGCGGGGTTTTCTCCGGACGCCAATCCCTTTACGGAAGAGAGCTATTTGCTGCGGTCTAAAAACTGGCAGCTCAGAGCTGTTTTTGGTGCGGATAAGAGGACTCGAACCTCCACGACCTTGCGGCCACTAGGACCATCTGTCGGCGCGTGAGGGCCAAACACCGCGAGCTCAGGGCTAAGGCCCGAATCATAACAATTCAAACGGGGACGGCGAGAACGGGGCAGGGTCCCAACTGCATCACCCTATAGGTGGTTGAACCAAACACGGCCAGGTCCAGGGCGCCGCGGCCACGGACTCCCATCGTCACCATGTCAATTTGCGCTTCCAGGGCGAGTTGAATGATTTGCCGGTAGGGCTTTCCGATGCGCACCGCCGTCTTAATTTTGAGGGTCTTGCGTCTCTCCGGGGGGATCAATTTATCGAGCTGCCCGGTCGCTGCCGCTGTGGCGTGTTCCGTTTTGGCCGGACTTGGGACCTCCTCCAAGACGTGCAGCAAAGTGAGCTCGGCGTCGTACTCCTCCGTGGCGGAGATCGCGTAGTTCAAGGCGCGCTCTGAATTTTCGGAGAAATCCGTACAGAAAAGAATTCGGTTCAAGCGGTGGGGATGGCCCCGCTGTTGATCTGTGACCCTAGGGTCGTGCGGTGGATTACATACTGCCAGCACGGGGCAGGGAGCGCTTCGCATCACACGGTCGGTCACCGACCCCAGCATCAGGTGGTCATAGCCTCGCCGGCCGTGCGTTCCCATGACGATGACGTCCGCCTTCCGGGCTTGGGCAAAGGACAGAATAGAGTCTGGGGCGATGCCCAGGTGCACCACTAGCTCCGGCTGAATTTGATCGTGGGTGTGGTTCTTTACGAATTGCTGCAGTTGCTCGGTGCCGCTCTGGCGGACGGCCTGGCAGAACTCGTCATAGAGATGGGCATAGGCAACAAAGCCAACGGAAGGATATCGCCATATCTCTACTGTATGTTGCGCCACCACCTGGGCCCGGTAGTGTTCGGCGAGAGATAGCGCATAGCGATATGCCCTTGCTGAGAACTCTGAGAAATCAATGGGACAAAGGATGAGTTTGATTTCCAGCATGGTGCCTCGTCAGGCCACCGATTTGGGGTTCCATGCGCCGCCAGGAACTGAGTTTTGGTGCGGATGAGAGGACTTGAACCTCCACGACCTTGCGGCCACTAGGTCCTGAACCTAGCGCGTCTGCCAGTTCCGCCACATCCGCGTATAAGGAAAAAATCGGCAGGCCCTTTTTTAGGGGGACTACACTAATATCTACTGGCTGGCGCCTGGCTGTCAAACGAGCGCAACGTGACCGACTGGGGTGGGTTGCGCTGTTGGCAGGGCTGGAGGACGCCTAGGATTATGGGAAACACCTCCGATAAAATTCCGGCAGAACTGGCGAAAGAGCTTCGGCTGATGGCGCACGATCTGAGCAACTCGCTCGAAACCATTGTGCAAGCCACCTACCTGATTTCGCAGGCAGGCCCGCCGGAGAACTTGCGGCGCTGGGTCAAAATGATCGAGCAGGCGTCGCAGGAAGCGGTGAAACTCAATCACAAGCTGCGGCAGGCGCTGCGCGAGCAAAGCTGAAGGTCGGGCTCCGGTGTTTGACCCCGGTCGTCCTCCGGAGTCTGCGTCACGTCCCATGTGCCGTCCCTTGCGGGACTCGATTGATTCCACTTCCCACTACCCGGCACTGACGTGCCGGGCTTTCCTATTCCGCCGCTTCGCGGCTGGGAGGATCAGGGTCTAACCCAGCTTTGCATCCATCGTAATTTTGGCGTTCAGCACCTTCGACACCGGGCAGCCCGCTTTGGCATTTTGCGCGGCGGTGTTGAAGGCCTCGGCACTAGCACCCGGCACCTTGGCGGTCACATCGAGGTGCATGGCGGTGATGGTCCAGCCGGCATCGAGTTTTTCCATGGTGAGGGTGGCGGACGTACTGATGCTTTCCGGGGTCAGGTTCGCGCCTCCGAGTTGCGCTGACAGAGCCATCGAAAAACATGCGGCGTGCGCTGCCGCAATCAGTTCTTCGGGATTCGTCCCCGGAGTGTTTTCAAACCGCGTGGTGAAGGAATAGGGCGTATTCGAAAGAACGCCGCTGGTGGACGAAACTGTCCCCTTCCCGTCTTTAAGACCGCCCTTCCACACTGCACTGGCTTTGCGTTGCATTCCAATCTCCTGGTGCAAAGGATTAAAACGAAGTCGCACTGCATTATAAATTCAAATGCGTGGGGCGTGGATGGCAATGGCTGAAGCCATGCCTTCGGCAGGAACGATTTTTGGGATAGCTAGTACACTAATACGACAATTTCCCTCAAGGACTGAAAGTGGCAAACAATCCTATTCTGGTGGTTCACGGTGGCGCCTGGGCCATTCCCGACGACATGGTCGAGGCGCACCTTAAGGGTGTGCGCAAGGCCGCGGCTGCGGGGTGGCGCGTGCTGGAAGGCGGCGGCTCGGCTTTGGACGCGGTGGAAGAAGCCGTGGTCGTTCTGGAAGATGACGAAACCTTCGACGCCGGGCGCGGCAGTTTCCTGAACCGCGACGGCAAGGTGCAACTGGACGCTTTCATCATGGACGGCGCGACTTTGCGCGGCGGTGGCGTCGGCTGCGTGGAGCGGTTGCGCAACCCGGTCCGGACAGCCCGCAAGATTCTCAGCGACAGCACACACGTCTATTTTGTTGCCGAGGGCGCTGAGCGCTTTGCCGCCGAACACGGCATTGCTCTCTGCCGCAACGAAGATCTCATCATCCCTCGCGAAGTCGAGCGCTTGCGCGAATATCAGGCGCAGGACTCGACCCACGGCAACGATCTGTTTGCACCCGAGATTTCGCACGACACAGTGGGAGCTGTTGCGCTCGACCGCGACGGCAATATCGCGGCATCCACCTCAACCGGGGGCACGCTGAATAAGGATCCTGGCCGCCTTGGCGACTCTTCGCTGATCGGCTGCGGCTGTTACGCCGACAATCTCAGTGCCGCTGTTTCCACCACTGGATGGGGCGAACCCATCATGAAGCTGGTACTGGCGAAGTGGGCGGCGGATCGGGTC
>Ga0074046_10003195_pt1 | contig 13848 bp, 9 predicted proteins | sample BogForMeECP23OM3_FD_94441 | JGI IMG/M metagenome (GOLD analysis project Ga0074046, IMG submission 94441) | Bog forest soil microbial communities from Calvert Island, British Columbia, Canada - Bog Forest MetaG ECP23OM3 | ecosystem: Environmental > Terrestrial > Soil > Wetlands ...
ATCAGAAAAAAGTCCTCCTCCTTCGCGCTCACCAACAACACGCGCAGAGGAGCAGGGGCGGGTTTAGCTGCCGTCAACAAGGAAACTAGCTCACTGAACCTATTACCATCGGAAGGGAACTGCCATCGCGTTGCAGCGCGAGCCTGAGTTAATTCCGTCTGCCGGGAGCGCAAATCCCAATTAGGGAGAAGGGGCCGATTTGGGATCGGAACCGTTCGACCGGTAACCGTGTCCACTTTTTGACCATGCCTGCGGTCCGACTTGCTGCAAGGTACCGCACCTGGACGATAATGTTGGACGATGGGTTGGCGACAATCCAAAAGCTGGAGTGACGCGACCTGATCGGGGAAGTGCACCATGGCCAAGCAATGGACTCTACTGCTCGCAGCTCTCCTATTCTGTACGCCTGAGTTAAGAGCTCAAACACAGGCGCAGCAATTCACCTTTCAGGTCTCTCCCGCGCAGGCATGGACGGACACGGGTCTCGACCTGGCATCCGGAGACGCGCTGGAAATCTCAGCTGCCGCCTCCGCTCGGGCCTTCGTCAATCCGCCCGATTGTGTTCCCGAAGGTGTGGGCGTGGCTACCGCGGACCTGCCCTTACCCAGTGCCTCCGCCGGTGCCGTCATCGCGCGCCTGCACTCGCAGGGAGCGGCTCCCGTTCTCGTGGGCGCGCACACGAAGCTAAACATTGAAGAACCTTCTCATCTTTTTCTTGGCATGAACATCGCAGGCAGTCCGCCCTGCCAAGGGGCGATTGCTGTTATTGTCCGCAGGACTTCGGCGAGTTCAGCTGCGAAGACCGAGACCAGCGACAGTCAGGAGAAGTCCCGCAGCGACCAGCTCAAGTCCCAGCTCGGAACTGCCGCGCAAATTTTCATGTCAGGACAGTTTGGTGCGAGCAAGACTGACTCCAGCGCGAACCCCTCCGGCACAGCTAGCCCGGGGAATACCGCGACTTCCGGGCGCTCGGCGACCTCCGGAAGTTCGGCAGCTTCATCCTCGCTCAAGGTCTCTGATGCTCCTCTCGACTCTGACCTGCGAAAAGATCTGGACAGCCTGCCGCGCCGGGTCAACGACCAGTTCAACAATCTGGGCGACATGGTGAACTTCGTGATCGTGGGTTCGCAAAAAGACGTGCAGGCCGCGCTCGACGCGGCCAGCTGGCACGTCGCCGATATCAGCACGAAGAAAGCTCTGCTCGATGCCATCCAGGAGACTTACGAAAACAAGGACTACCTGCAGATGCCGATGAGCACGCTGTATCTGTTTGGGCGCATGCAAGATTTTGGCTACGAGATGGCGGAGCCGATCGCCATGGTCGCCAGCCGCCACCATTTCCGCATCTGGAAGGCTCCCTTTACCTGGAAGGGGCAGGAAGTCTGGGTGGGTGCTGGCACCCACGACATCGGCTTTGCCAAGGACAAGCGCAACGGAAATGTCACGCACAAAATTGATCCCGCGGTGGATGGCGAGCGTGACAATGTCGGCGGTAGCCTGCAGAAGGCAAACAAAACGAAGACCTTAACTTACTACCTGCCTCCCGACCCCGTGCAGGAGGCGAAGAACGCCACTGGCGACGGCTACCACTCCGACGGCCGGTTGCTGGTGGTCTTCTTGCAGTAGCAGTAAAGGCTGGTTGGCTAAACTGGTTCACAGAAACCGCAGCGAAATTTCAATTCTTGTTAACCTTATCGGGGACCTCCGCGTCTAAACAAAAAAGGCCCGGGGCCGTTGCGGGAGAATTATAGGAACACCGGGAGAACATTCCGCGTATAGGGTTTTGGTGGGTTTCTGCCGCCTTGCCTGACGCTTCCGACGCGGAAGGCCAATTGGGGTGTGGGGACGGACCGCACTGCTGCGGCCGCCGGCTGTAGGGAAAATGCTGATTCGTCTGCGGGCGCGGGGTGGTCGCGCCGGACATCAACGCACGTCCAACCGAATGAGGAGTCTGGTATGGAAAATCGGCAGAACGGGAACAGCCTGATCAAAATGAGTGACCGCTATGACGTCGGTCATGTGCAGGAAGTGGTGCGACAGGCGCAGGAAGAACTGCACCTGCTTCTGCAACAGCGCGCCGAGGTCATGAAACGTATCGGTACCGTCAAGCAGACCATCGCCGGGCTAGCCAACCTGTTTGGCGACGGCGTCTTGAACGAAGAACTGCTGGAACTGGTAGATCGCAAGACCAACGGCCGCCAGCCAGGCTTCACCAAAGCCTGCCGGATGATCCTGATGGAAGCAGGCCGACCCTTGAGCGCGCGCGATATCTGCGAGAGCTTCCAGGAGAAGATGCCGGCGATGCTGGCCCGCCACAAGGATCCCATGGCTTCGGTCACCACCGTTCTGAACCGCTTGGTGGACTATGGGGAAGCGGAGGCCGTAGCTCTGAACACCGGCCGGCGGGCTTGGCGGTGGGTGACAGAATCAGCCACTGGGCAGGGTAACGGCAACGGAATCGGCCTCGCGCCCGTGGTGTAAGCGGTACTGGTCCTCTTTGCCGAGCCCCGCGCTGCTGTCTCCCTACCCGGGAGGGAGCAGCATGCCTTTTTCCAGGTACGGGTCACGTGCGCGTAAGAGGTGGCATGTGGATCGTGCGTGACCATCACGATCGTCTTGTGAAAACCCTCATTCAGCCGCTTCAGAATCTCCAGCACTTCTGTCGCGGAATGACTATCCAGATCGCCGGTCGGCTCGTCCGCCAATAACAATGTCGGATCGTTGCGGACGCCGGAAGGGGGAGTCCTGCAATGGGGATACCTGGCTTACTTTCGTAACTCGAAGACAAGCACCAGCAGCGCTATGCTAGGCCTACCCCATCCCCCGGGCCTCCGCCGGCCGAGCCTTGTCGCGGCGACGTGACCAGCCCGTGATGGAATGGAGCGGCAAGAAAATGGCAACGAAAATCGGCCCATTTGAGATTCTCAGTGAACTGGCGAAGTCGCCCACTGGATCGGTCTACAAAGCCACCGATCCCGAGACCGGGCAAACGATCGCGCTGAAAGCCATCCGATTGAGCGCGTTCGGCGATAGTGCCGTGGCTCTGGAACAGGCGCTGCTGGAAGAGGCAGAGAGCACCAAAGTCCTCAGCAGTCCCAACATTACCAATGTGTTTGGCGCGGGCGAAATCGAGGGCCTGTTTTGCGCCGCCATGGATTACGTCCAAGGCAACAGCATTGCCACCATGCTGGCTCGCAAAGAGGGATTTTCTATCTGGGATCTGCTCGACATCGGGCGCCAGCTCACCGCCGGCCTCGATTACGCGACGTCGCAAAACGTCGTTCACGGCAGCCTGGAACCTGCAAAGATCATGTGCGGCTGGGATGGTACGGTCAGGATTCTCAGTTACGGCGTCTCCGCCGTGGGTCACTTTGTGCAGCACGTTCCCGAGGGAGTTCCTTCCTTCCTGCATTACATGTCGCCAGAGCAGATTCTGGGCCAGCCCATGGATGGGCGGTCGAATCTGTTCAGCCTGGGCGCCATGCTGTACGAAATGGTGACGGAGCGGAAGGCGTTCGACCGGGAAGAGGCCGAGGGGTTGCGGCAATGCATTCTGGGCAGCATGCCGGTGGCGCCAGTTCAGGTGAATCCGAAGGTTCATCCTCTGCTCAGCGACCTCATCATGAAGGCGCTAGTCAAGGATCCGGCCGAGCGCTACCAGACCGGCCGGGCCCTGCTTGACGATCTCGAGAAGTGCAAGGAGTCCAAGCCGCTCGCAGCCAAGAAGCAGGCGGCGCCCAAGGGACCTGGGGCTTCTGGAACAGGGAAGGTAGCGGCGCCATCGAAATCTGTCGGGGCAAGACCTGCTGCCAAGCCAGCGGCTCCAACCGCGCCGGGCACGTCTCGGTCGTCCGGGCTGGCGACACCGGCCACGCGGCCGGCAGAAACAAATCCGAAACTTCCGAAGCTGGCCGAGAAGAAAAACGAAATACAGGCGGCGAGCGCAGAACGGCCATCAACCCTGGCCCAGCCGGCCAGTAGCCTGCCTGCTCTAAAAGCGGCGGCGGCCGCGGCCGGCGCTGGCAGCAGCACCACCGCACCGGCTGGCAGTGAAGAGATTGATCTTGATCTGTCAGATCAGTTCATGGCTGCCCCGGCGAAGCCGGCTATCGAGTCGCCGGAGGCTCCATCCGCATACATGTCGTCGGCTGTAGCTGATGAGCCGCAGGTCGAGACGTCGGAGCCCCAGGTCGCCGAAGCTCCGAAAATCGCAGTGGATCCGATGATGGCTGAAGGCGGGAAGAGCGGCAGCGGCGGCAGCACCAGTTTTTCTGATCTCGACGAATTGCCACCGCTGAAGGAAGTCTATATCGCGCCGCCTCCGCCTCCACCGCCGCCTGCTTTCGAGCCGGCTGCGAAGGCGCCCACTACGCCGACCATGTTCCGGGGCAGCCTGAAACAGGACGAGAAACCCAAGGTTCAGCCGCGAGAAGTAGCGGAGAAGGCGATCCAGGAAATCAAGAACGTTCCGCCCAGGCTGATGCTCTATGCCCTGGGAGGCGCGGCCGCGCTGATTCTGGTCATCGCAGTCGGGTTCACGATGTACGTGCACAATCTCAGCACCGACGATGACGCGGGCGCGGGACGTACTGCTGCCCAGACTGAGGCTCCGGCACAGCCTGAGGCTGCTCAGCCCGCACCCCAGCCCGCACCTCAGCCTGCGGCACCGCCAGTCGCGGCATCCCAACCGGAAGAGACGCCCGAGCCGGTGGCTCCTGTGGCTCAGCCGGTCGTGAGTGCGAGATCGGCTCGCGGAAAGAAGAAGTCTCCGCCCCCTGTGCCAATGATCATCCCCGGACAATTATCCGTGGATTCGACGCCGCAAGGCGCGCAGGTGCAGATCGACGGACGCACCCAACCGACGTGGCTCACCCCGTTCAATTTCACGAATCTTCTGCCCGGACCGCACACCATCACGGTGAGCAAGCCGGGCTACTCGACCGATACGCGCACGGTTGAAGGGGTCTCGGGAAACCGCGTGACCATCATTTCGCATCTGGCGCAGTTGATGGCCACGCTGATCGTGAAGAGTGATCCGCCCGGAGCCAACATTTATGTGGACGGCCGGGATGTGGGCGCAAAGACACCCGCGCAGGTGAGTGTGGACAAAGGCCAGCACGTGGTTCTGGTGCGGCTGATGGGCTATCTGGACGAGACCACGAACAGCCAGTTCGCTCTGGGGCAGACCTTGAGCTTTTCGCCAACACTGCGGCCGCTGGGCAATGCGGACAACATCAAGACCGTCGGCAAAATGTCGAAGCTGTTCGGCGGCAAGGGTGTCCAGGCCGGGCAAGCCACGGTGAGCATCCGCACTCAGCCCAAAGGCGCGCAAGTGGCCATCAACCAGCACCTGCTGGAAAAGACTTCTCCGCTGGATGTGGCGCTTGATCCGGGGAACTATGTCATTGACATCACGCTGACCGGTTACGCGCCCGTACACAAGATCATCACTGCCGATAAGAACGACAAGCTGGTGGTGGATGAAGTGCTGCAACCGCAATGAGCCCCGCAATGAGGATGGAGGGGCAAGAAACCTGCGCGGAAACAGTGGGCGCACCCTCCTTGCCCGATTCCGGCGGAGGCTGGTCCTTTCTGCTCCTGGCCTCTTGTCTCTTGGGCTTCTTCCTGGCTTCCCTGCTGGTCTCCTTTCTGGCTTCCCTTTATTGAGGCCTCTAGTTTCTTGAAAGCTCGAGAGTGATCACTCCCACAACGGGCGCCAGCCCCTAGTTTTGGGGTAGCTCACCTGAAGCGCCTGAACGGTCGTCCCTCTGTCCCTCACTCACATGGGGAGGTTGCGGGGCGGCGAGTTTCCTGGGACGGGCGCCGCGTCCACATTCGGTACCTACGCTGCCAGATTAGGAGAGTGGAAATCCAAAGTGAAGTTCACGGGTTACAAAGGCCAGAAAAGTTGTGGGAAGGCCATACCGCGGACCGCGGACCTCAGACCTCGGACCTCAGACCTCGGGCTTCAGACCCAAGACCTAAGACCCAAGACCGATTGTTCTAGTGCGGCAGTCTGAAGTTGATGGTGACCTGCGTCTGAATTTCGACCGGCTCGCCGTTGAGCAGGTATGGCTTGTATTTCCAACGCTTGACGGCATCGACTGCCGCCTGCGTCAGTTGCTGGTCGCCGCTCAGCACTTGCACTTGGGTGATGTCACCGGCTTTGGAAACCGTCGCCATCAACTGGACGGCGCCCTCAACCCGCATGCGCAAAGCGGTAGGCGGATAGACCGGGTCGACCTTCTTGATGAGCAATCCCGTGGATACTCCCTGGGAAATGTTCAACCGCTGGAGCACAGGTTTGGAGCCGTCGGTTGTGCCGAGGTCCGGCAGGGGGCCGCTCGAACCCGCTGCCGCGATTCCCATTACGCTGGGAGCCTGAGCATCGGGCTCTGCTGGTGCTGTCTTCGCCGGGGCTGCGCCCCCTTTGACCATGAGAGGCACTGGTGCAGGTGCCGACGCTGCGGCTGGGGCAGCTTTGCCGGCCGGGGACGAGGAACTTTTAGGCTTGACGGAAGTCGGTGCTGCAGGCGGTGCGCTTTCCTCGGACGCGGATTCGCTATCATCATTTGCCGCGCTCGGGGCGGGTGCCGTCGTGGTTGCCGCTGGCTGCGACGCAGGTTGCGGTTCCAGCGCGGCGGCTGCAGGCGCCGGAGCAGGCTGCGCGCCAGATGGCTTTTCCGCCAGCAAATCCGCAACTTTCGTGGGCATGGGGGTTTTAACAGGCTGGTTCTGGTTCGCACGTCCCTGATAGTACGTCAACCCAGCGTATGATCCTACGGCTACGATTACGGCCGCTGCGATTGCCAACACAACCTTCTTGGCTCCGCCTGATTTTGCGGGAGCATTGGCTCCGCCGAAGGTGAAAGAGGGCGCGGGCACATTCTTCGCAGATTCGGTTGACGCGCTTGGCCGTTCTGCGCCAGGGGCTTCAAGAATCTCGTCGTCTTCACGGGGAGCGCTCGTCGGCTTCAGTTCCACCGGCGGAATTTCCAGAATTTCACGGGCCGGCGCAGGTGCGCTGGCAGCTCCGCTGCTCCATGAAGCGGAGGGAGCGTGTGCGGCAGACTTGACCGGGCTCGCTTCGGCCGCAGGTGCGTGCATTGCCGGGACGGCCGCAACAGGCGACTTGGCTGCGGGAAGAACCGGCGCATCAATTTTCGTAGCCGCGGCCGGAACAACCGAAGCCACACTAGCGCTCGCCGCCGGGCGTGCCGGAACGGCGGTCGGCTTGGCAACGGCCGGCGTGGCCGGACGCGCTGCCGGAGCACTCGCGGGCGCCTTGGCCGACGCCGCAACTGAGGTTCCAGGCGCAGCTGCGGTTGCTGCGGGCGCCGCCGGTTTTGCCGGATCGCCCTTCCGCAGCAGTCCGCGGGCCACCCGCAACGTGCCCTTGGCCTGTTCGATATTGATGGGTTTGGTCAGGACCAGGTTGGCACCAATGCGAAATGCTTTGGCCACCCCGGCCTGACCTTCCACGACGGCTACGGCCAGCGACGCCTGGTTGGACGTCGAATTCCGCGCGCTCTTGAACAATAGTGCGGCGTTCTGCTCGTTATCGCAGTCCACCACGATCGCGTCGAAGTGTGTGCCCATCAACTTCTTCACTGCAGCGAAAGGTTCGTTGCAGGACTCGACGTTGAACTCCAGCTCGCTTAAGACTTGCGTCACCGAGCGGCCGGTTTTGTCATCGGGACAGAAGAGAAGAGCTTGGAAACCCATACCGATCTCATCCTAGGTACAGGCGTAAGGGGCATCAAGTTACGCTAGTAATCCGGGATCAGGTGCTTTCGTGGGGTTTCTTCCGGGCGAAAAAACCCGGGGGCCAGATGCAGCCCAGGCGCCGAGCACGCGGAGATCGCTGAGGAATGAATGGGCGGCATACAATGGCAGGCCATGAGGTCGCGGGTGCCGCGGTGGCTCAAGATTGCGTGGACGGTCTGGCTGATCGTCTGGGCGCCGGTGTATTGGCGGCAATACGGGCCGCAGAACTTTCTGTTCTTTTGCGACATCGGGAACGTGCTGATCGGAATCGGTTTATGGCTGGAGAGTCCGCTGATTTTTTCCTGGGTGGCCTGCGGGCTGCTGCTGTTCCAGTCGCTCTATGTTGTGGACCTTGCCGGGGCTCTGGCGACCGGTCGTCACATCGTCGGCGGCACGGAGTATATGTTTGATCCGGGGCTGCCGCTCTTCGTTCGTCTCCTGAGCCTGTTTCATGTAGCCACGCCGCCAATGCTCGTTTGGGCGATCTGGCGGCTGGGCTACGACCGCCGCGGATGGAAATTGCAGACGCTGACGGCGTGGATTGTGGTACCGATCAATTATTTCTGGCGTCCCGAGATGGACGTGAACTGGGCTCGCGGCCTGTTCTTCCACGAGCAGCATGCCATGCCGGGGTGGGTATATCTGGCGGGATACCTAATCGTGGTGCCGCTGTGCGTTTATTTTCCGACGCATTTATTTTTGAACTGGCTCAGCCGCCGGTGGGGGGCTCGACGGTAGGACGGGAACCGCGTCATAAATTGCCGTTTTGGACAAACAGTACCGTCGTCTGATTGCGAAGGTTGGGCCAAGCGTTCATCATCCTGGAGGCGACAGTCGTCGTCGGCGAAAGCCGAGATGGGTGGTATGATCAGTGCCGCTTTGACCCAGAAAGGAGACTTCTGGTGAAACTTTGCCTTCTAAAGTCGTCGCTCATACTTTGCCTTTGTGCCTGCGCCTTCGCACAAGGATCGCCGTCTGCGCCCGAGCAGGCAGCTATGAATGCGATCCGCCCCGACGCCATTCGTGCCCACATGCGTTTTCTGTCGGACTCGCTCCTGCAGGGTCGAGGCACGGGCACAACAAGCTACGAGATCGCGGCCCGATACGTGGCAACGCAACTCGAGGCCGCAGGCCTGCATCCTGCCGGCGTGAACGGAACCTGGTATCAAACGGTGCCGCTGCGCAAGTCGGTAGTTGACGACGGCAAGAGTTCCCTGGTGCTGATCACCAAGAGCGGCGAGCAAACTCTGGTTTCCCTGAAGGATTACGTGCTCTACGGCGACCTGAACCGGACCGACAGCAGCGTTGAGGCTCCGGTCGTGTTCGTAGGATTCGGCGTAACCGCGCCGGAACACAATTACGACGACTATGCCGGCGCCGACGTGAAGGGCAAGATCGTGGCCGTGCTGGGCAATGCACCGGCAAAGTTTCCTTCCACGGTGCGAGCCTACTATTCCGACTACGCCGTAAAAGCAAAGAACGCGGTAGCGCACGGGGCGGTTGGGTTCATCGACCTGCTGACGCCGGAAGATCAGAAGCGCAATCCGTGGGACTGGAATATGCCGCAGGTCCAGATGGGAAACATGGAATGGCTGGAGAGGGATGGCGGCCCGCACAACGGATTTCCGGGCCTGCGCTGCTGGGTAGAGCTCAATCAATCGGGAGCGGAAAAGCTGTTCGCCGGCGCCGGCAAAACTCTGGATCAGGTTTTCGATGCTGCCAAGGCCAGCCAGGCGCAGTCGCTCGCTCTGCCCGTCACTGCCCACATCCATACGATCAGTTCGCATACCTCGGCCGACAGCCCCAACATCATCGGCGCGGTTCCTGGCTCCGATCCGGTGCTGCGCAACCAGTACGTCACCTACACCGCGCACGTCGATCATCTCGGAATCTGCCCGCCGGTGAATGGCGACAACATTTGCCACGGCGCTCTCGACAATGCCAGCGGAGTTGCGAGCCTGCTCGAAATCGCGCGCGGCTTCGCCACCTTGCCCACAGCTCCTCGCCGCTCCATCCTGTTCGTCTTTGTTACCGGTGAAGAGATGGGCCTGCTGGGTTCCGATTACTTCGCGCACTTTCCCACCGTCCCGCGAAGCGCGATTGCTGCGGACATCAACATCGACGGTGCGCCCGGTCTGTACTACGACATGAAGGACTTGATCGTTCTGGGCATCGAGCACTCGAGTCTGGAACAGCAGGTGCAATCGGCGGCGAAACGAATCGGTTATTCCCTCACTCCCGATCCCATGCCGGAAGAGAATTTTTTCATTCGCAGCGACCAGTATTCCTTCGTGCAGCAGGGCGTTCCCGCGGTCGAAGTCGGAGACGGGATAAAAAGCGTCGATCCTAAAATCGACGGACTCAAAGTGCAGAAGGAATGGATGGTGACGAAATATCACACCCCGCTCGACAACATGGATCAAGTGCTCGACTACGCCTCGGGAGCCAGAGCGGCAGGAGTCAACTTCCTAGTCGGGTATGACATTGCGCAGCAGGATGCCGCGCCGACCTGGAACAACGGCGACTTCTTTGGGGAAAAATTCGGCTCTAGACACGCAGGTGACGGCTCAGCGGCGAAGTGATCGGCCGGGTACGTTGCTGATTTTCCCCGCGCCTAACTGATCTTGCCGGACTCGCCCGCCTTCTTCCGCACCGCCGAATCTGCCGGCGGATACTCGATCGATCCTTTGAACGAAGAGATGTCTTTCTCATGAAAGTCCGGAAACGGCAACTGTTTTCCGTCGCGCAATTCCGCGACTTTCTGGACGGCGGCATCGGCTTTTTCTTTTTCCAGTCCCGAGTCGCGACTGAGATAAAGAGTCTGCGAAGGAAGAGCCAGCCCGCTGCCGGACTGCTCCACGATCTCCATCATGCGCAGCAGCAGGTCTTCACGGATGGCCGCGAACTCGTTGAAGTCCCGCGTCAGGATATAGCAGAACACCTCTACACTGAGGGAACTGCCTGCGATGTCAGTGAGGCGCACACGAACGCTGCCGGTCTCGACCTTGGGATGGCTGTATAGCAGGCGCCGCACCTCGGATAGAACGAAGCGCAGATGATCAGCCGAGGTCTCGCTGCGCACGCCGAGGTTGGTTTTGAAGAGAATCTTGTCGCGGCGGCTGAAGTTTTCGACGTTAATGCTGGCGACGGTGCCGTTGGGAATGGCGACCAGGGTTCGTTCATCGGTGCGGATGCGGGTGGAGCGCAGGCCGATATCTTCGACTGTGCCAGTGCGATCGCCGAAGCGGCAATAGTCGCCGACGCGGATCACTTCGTCGCCGAGAACAGAGACGCCGCCGAACAGATTCTCAATCGTCTTCTGCGCACCGAAACCGATGGCCAGCCCGCCAATGCCCAGGCCGGCGAGCGCGGTCGTGAGGTTGAAGCCCAGGCTGCCGAGCACGGCAAACAGGCCTACCAGGAAGATCACCGCTTTGACGATGCGCTCTCCCAGCAACATGAGCGATCCGGTGCCGGCGTGCCCGCGGGCCAGGGCGCGATTGCGCACGCGGCCTAGCGACCAGCGCACGACGCGCCAGCAAATCCAGGTGACGCTGATGATGAGTGCGATCGAAGTTGCTTGAAAATAATAGTGACGATCCAGCAGCGGCATGCCCAGGTAGCGGGCGAAAGCTTGATGGGCAAGAGTCCCGGCCAGCAGCCACGCCGGACCCGAGACCGAGCGCCAACTGGCGAGTTCCATCTGGCTGCGCCGCCGCGCCCACCAGCGCAGAGGAATCTCAAGCAGCGCCAGAATCAGCCAGCCGACGGCCGCCGCCAACGGGAGCGCGAGCGCCAGCGCCAGCCACTGCCACACCGGCATTCCTGCTAACTGGTGCTTGACCACGACGCTGGGGAGCTTGCTCTCCACCTGGCGCGCCTCGACTTGATCGTAGAGTTCGGGGACTTTAGCCAGCGTGTCGGAAGAAATCAGCCAGATCTTGCCCGCGTTGGGATCGGATACGCGCACCAGGTCGAGATCGACCTCAACATCGCCGGATGACATCGTGCCGAGCTTCTGCCGGCCCGGGGGAACGCCTTCCTGCGGAGTTCCTTCGGGCTGCGTGAAGTTGCCCACTCGCCCGGTGAAGGTGCTGTGGTCCATAACAAACTTCAGCTGCATTGCCAGTTGCTCGCCTTCCGACTGGCGATGCGCGGCGCTCATCTGCAGATACTGCGCGGCAATCGCGTTGTTGCCGGACTGCGCGGCCTGCAGAAATCCGAGAACAGCGCCTGACGGCGTGCCGCGACCGAGAGGATCGAGGGGAGCGCCAGGGATGCTTGCCGTCGAGGAAGGTTGCAGAACCTGGCTCAGCGGCGTCTGGGCTTGGGAACGGAGGCAAAAGGCAAGAAAGAATATTCCAGCGAGAAGGACGAGAGCGCTTTGGAGGGGGCTTTCCCCGTATTGGCGCAGATTCCTATGGGGGCCGCTGGTGGTCGAGGGGGACACGGGGTCCTTCGACTGCGTTTGCGTCCGCTCTTCGCGGACGCAAAATCCGCTCAGGATGACAGAGTTGTTGATGGAAGAGAGCATGATCGTCTCCTGCCGCTATGCGCGCTTGGGCCGGTAGATGTGCGTGCTGGTGCCAAAGAAGACCTCGGCCGATTCCATGATCGTCTCCGAAAGCGTGGGATGCGGATGAATGGTCAGCGCCACGTCGCGGGCCAACGCCGCCATCTCGATGGCGAGCACGCCCTCTGCGATCAGCTCACCGGCGCCCGCGCCGACGATGCCCACGCCGAGCAAGCGCTCCGTCTGCGGATCGAAGAGGAGCTTGGTCATACCCTCGGGGCGATCGATCGTGATGGCGCGGCCCGACGCAGCCCAGGGAAATTTCGCAACCTTGATCTCGCGGTTTTCGTTCTGCGCCTGAGTTTCCGTCAAGCCGCACCAGGCCACTTCGGGGTCGGTAAAGACGACGGCGGGAATAGCGTTCGGCTCGAAGGCGACCTTGTGTCCGGCAATGGCTTCGACGGCGGTGCGTCCTTCATGCGACGCCTTGTGAGCCAGCATAGGCTCGCCGACAACGTCGCCGATGGCGTAGATGGAAGGATCGTCGGTTTGCAGCTGCCTGTTGACCTGAATGAAACCACGCGGGCCGACTTGCACGCGCGTTTTCTCAAGCCCGGGGATTTCCGAATTCGGCTTGCGGCCGACCGAAACGAGTACGCGATCGAAGACCTTCTCGCGCGGCTTGGCTTCGGCAACCCCGACCTCGGGTCCTTCGAAGGTGGCGCGGATGCCGCTGCCTTCGTCTTTGAGAGAAGCAACTGTGGTGTTGAGCAGGATTCCGTCGAACATTTTTTCCAAACGCTTGTGCAGCGGGGCGACGAGATCGCGATCGGCGCCGGGGAGCAGGCCGGGCAGCATTTCGACGACGGTGACCCGCGTGCCCAGCGCGGCGTAAACGGAGCCAAGTTCGAGGCCGATGTATCCGCCGCCGACCACGAGCAGGGTGCCGGGGATGTCTTCGAGATTCAGTGCTCCGGTGGAATCCATCATGCGCGGCGTATCGAGCTTGAGAGATGGGATGATCGCGGGGCGCGAGCCTGTCGCAATAATGACGCGGTCGAAGGCCAGTCTTTCTTCTGATCCGTCGGATTTCGTAATGCGCAGCCTGGTGGAATCTTCAAAAGCGGCGCGGCCCTGGAAGTAGTTCACCTTGCGTTGTTTGGAGAGAACGCCGAGCCCGCCCGTGAGCTTTTTCACCACACTCTCTTTCCACGAGCGCAAACGCGCCAGATCAATCTTCGGCGAGGCAAAATCAATGCCCCAGTTCTTGGCCTGCGCGGATTCTTCGAGCAACTTGGCCACGTGCAGGAGTGCTTTCGACGGAATGCAGCCGCGGTAGAGGCAGACTCCGCCGGGATTCAGTTCAGGATCAATGAGAGTGACGGTCATTTCCAGGTCCGCGGCAAGGAAGGCGGCAGCGTAGCCTCCGGGGCCGGCGCCGATGACAGCGATGTGGAGGGACTGTGTGTCAGACATGGATGAGAAAAAGTTTCAAGGTTTCAGAGTTTCATGGTTGCAAAGTTAAAACTGCTGGTGAATGCAGCTCGGGCGGTGCAGGCAAAGTGCAT
>Ga0074046_10003196_pt1 | contig 13845 bp, 11 predicted proteins | sample BogForMeECP23OM3_FD_94441 | JGI IMG/M metagenome (GOLD analysis project Ga0074046, IMG submission 94441) | Bog forest soil microbial communities from Calvert Island, British Columbia, Canada - Bog Forest MetaG ECP23OM3 | ecosystem: Environmental > Terrestrial > Soil > Wetlands ...
CAACGGCCAGTTGCGCCAACCCACCAAGATTCCCCAGAGAGTGCAGATGATCAAAGAAGAAGAAGCGCCACCGGATCTGGGTGCTGGCGGCGTCCCGGGTGGTGTCCCGGGCGGCATTCCGGGAGGCTCGGCGGGTGGCGTGATCGGCGGTATCGTCAGCCAGACAGCCAACATCCCGAGGGTAGCGACTCCGCAGCGCATCCGCGTTTCGTCGGGCGTGTCGACCGGTCTTTTGATCCGGAAGGTTACGCCCACTTATCCGCCGCTGGCAAAACAAGCCCGCATTCAGGGAGCGGTTGTGCTGCAGGCGGAAATCAGCAAAGAGGGCACGATTCAGAACCTGCAGTTGATCAGCGGGCACCCCATGCTGGCGCCGGCGGCGATCGAGGCCGTGAAACAGTGGCGTTATAAGCCATACCTGCTCAATGGCGAGCCGGTGGCCGTGGAGACCCAGGTGGTTGTGAACTTTAGCTTGTCCGGAGGCTAGACTCTCCGGCCGGCTTTTGGCGATTAAGACTTCCCCCGTCCCACCTTTTTCCGCAGGCGGGAAACCAGGGTGGTTTTGGCGCCCGGGCAATTCTGCCCATTTTGGTTCTCTTGCATCAAACGGTTCAGACGAGCAGGCGGTCGAAGGAATCGAATTTCGATTGCCCAGCCCCAAAAGGGACGCCTGATTTCGAAGCGCTTAGGGCATCGCTAAAGCGATGCCTTGGTACGACTCATTTCTGAGGAGGAAAAGCAACTCATGGTAGTGAACCTGGCAGCAGTCGCACTCTGTAATTTCCATCTTTTCGCCGCCTGGCTCTTGCAAGAGGGCCAAGTCGGTTGGGACCCGATTTCGCTGTGGAAGCAGATGGGTATTCTGGCGAAGGTCGTGGTTATTGTTCTGTTCATCATGTCGGGGTGGTCGATCGGCGTGATGATTGACCGCTGGATGGCTTTCAACGCCGCCCGCAATCAGTCCCGCTCGTTCGCTCCCGCGGTTGCCGGAGCGCTCCGGGAGGGCAAGATTGAGGAAGCGATCAAAGTCGCCGAGCGCAACAAGAAGAGTCACTTGGCCAAGGTAGTCACCGCGGGTCTGATGGAATTCAAAGCCCATCAGGATAGCCCGGGGGAGATTCCTGGCGAGACCATTGAAGCGTCCAAGCGCGCATTAGAGCGCACCGAAGCCATCGTGCACGCCGAGCTGAAACGTGGTTTGGGCGGTCTGGCGACCATCGGCTCGACAGCTCCCTTCGTGGGACTGTTCGGAACCGTGGTCGGCATTCTGAACGCCTTCAATGGCATCGCCAAAGAAAAGGCAACCGGATTGGCAGCGGTCGCGGGCGGCATTTCCGAAGCGCTCGTAACCACCGCCGTCGGCCTGTTCGTGGCGATTCCGGCCGTTATGATGTTCAACTATTTGACCGGTCGCGTGGAAGCGTTCGACGTGGAGATGGATAATTCCTCGAGCGAACTGATCGATTACTTCCTGAAGCGCCGGAGCATGCGCCGGTCCTAAGGGCTCGGTTGCACCCATGAGTTGCTGAAGTGGAGGGACGGGCGTCTCGCCCGTCCAGCCGGGCGGGGACGCCCGGCGCTCCACCTCGCAGGTTGGGGGAGCAGCAATCGGCGCGAAGGGCAAGCATACGCGGGAGACAGAATTCCATGGCATTAGCAAAGCGAGACGAAGGGTCCAAAGTCAGTTCCGACATCAACGTTACACCCATGGTGGACGTGATGCTGGTGCTGCTGATCATTTTCATGGTGGTCACGCCCATGCTGCAACACGGCGTCCCCGTGGATATGGCGAAAGTCAATAGTCCTAAGGACATGCACGACGCCGACAAGGAAGACGCGCTGCTGGTTGCGGTCACTCGCGACGACAAGGTCTTTTTCGGGCCGGATCAGGTGCAGGTGAATGAACTGACCGACAAGATCAAAGACAAGCTGGCGAACCGGACTGACAAAACCGTCTATCTGAAGGCCGACCAGCGGGCGAAGTATGGCTGGGTGGTCGAAGTCGTCGATAATGTTCGCGCCGCTGGCGTGGACCAACTCGGTCTTTTGACGGATCAAAAGAAATCGGGAGCCCTTGCCGCGCCGACCGGCGCCACCGTGCCCACAGGCGGGCAATAGTCAGCAAACGCAATCATTGGGAGTTTGATAGGAGATCGATATGGGTATGGCAGTCGGCCCCAAAGGGGGCCAGAACGCGAACATGAACGTCACGCCGCTGATTGACGTGTTGCTGGTGCTGCTGATCATTTTCATGGTGATTACGCCGCTGACGCCGAAGGGTTTGGAAGCGCTGGTGCCGCAACCGCCGCCGAAGGATCAGAAACAACAGAACACGCCTGATCGCACCATCGTGGTGCAGTTGATTGACCGCGGCCCGGGCAACACTCCGGGTGTCAAGATCAATCAGGACGACGTCACTTGGGAAACTCTGCAGGGCCGCCTGGAAGATATTTTCAAGACCCGCGCCGAGAAGATCATGTTTGTGAAGGGCGATGACAATGTGCCCTTCGCGGACGTCGCCAACGTCATTGACATCGGGCATTCGGCCGGCGTCGATAAAGTCGGCTTGATCACGGCCAAGATCGAAGCGGGCAGTTAGAATCAGGTGGATCGGATCATCGGGTGATCGGGTGATCCGAGGATCTTTAATCGACGATCCGGCGGCGAACGGCTTGCTTTCCGCTTTTGCGCGTGCCCGGCTGTTCCGTCTTACGTTCTTTTCCGACACTCCGTGGTAAAGGGAGATTCATAAAGCAATGAAAACGACTCAAAAGCTACTGGTGGTCTTCGCCGCCCTGCTGGTGATTCTCTCCAGCGTTGGATGCGCCAAGCTCGCGGCGCGCGACCACCTCAACAAAGGTGTGCAAGCTTTCAAAAACTCCAAATTCGAACAGGCGATTGACCACTTCCAGCAAGCCGTCGCCCTCGACCCGACCCTGATCAATGCCCGCCTGTATCTGGCCACAGCTTTGGCCCAGCAGTACATTCCGGGCGTCGATACTCCTGACAACAACCGCTATGCCGAGCAGGCGATTGACCAGTACAAGCAAGTGCTGCAGAAGGATCCCAAGAACATCAACAGCATCAAGGGCATTGCCTATCTCTACCTGCAGATGAAGAAATTTCCTTTGGCGAAGGAGTATTACAAGAAAGCCTCCGAGCTCGATCCGAACGACCCCGAACCGTATTACTCGGTCGCCGTCATCGACTGGACGCAGACCTACGTGCCCCGTCAAGAAGAGCGCGCCAAGCTTGGCATGAAGCCGGATGAGCCGTTGCCGACCAAAGACAAGAAGGTTTGTGCCATGATGAGGGAGCAAAATACGGCCAACGTTCAGGAAGGCATCGATAACCTGAACAAGGCGCTCAAACTTCGTCCGGACTACGACGACGCCATGGCCTACATGAACCTGATGTACCGGGAACGCGCCGATATCCAGTGCGATGACCCGGAAGCCCACAACGCCGATCTGAAGACGGCCGACGAGTGGGTCGACAAAACCATGGCGACCAAGAAGGCCAAGGCTGAAAAACAGCCCAGCGGCCAGATCGTCGTGGATCAGAACAAGTAAGTAGATTTCACTTTCGCCTGGGGATGGACGCTCTCGTCCGTCCCCGGTGAGCGCGAGTCCTGCCTCGCCTTTAGCGCCCCGCCTCTCGGCATCACGGCCGCAAGTGATTTGCATCACGCACATCCCCGTTCCCGCAGGTAAAATCAAGGCTTCACGCGGGCACGGACGTGGGCAACAAGTAGATTCAAGCCAGAAATGTTCAAGAAGATTCTGATCGCTAATCGAGGAGAGATTGCGGTGCGCGTCATTCGTGCCTGCCGCGAAATGAGCATTGCGACGGTTGCCGTCTATTCCGACGTGGACCGGGCAGCACTCCACGTCCGCAAGTCCGACGAGGCCTATTGCATCGGCCCGGCTCCCGCCGCTGAATCGTATCTTCGGATGGACAAGATCCTGGATGTAGCCAAGCGCTCTGGGGCCGAGGCCATCCATCCCGGCTACGGCTTTCTGTCGGAAAACGCGAAATTCGCTCAGGCGTGCGCCAGCGCGGGCGTGAAATTCATCGGGCCGACTCCACATTCCATGAATTTGATGGGATCGAAGACCAGCGCCCGCCAGCAGATGGAAAAAGCCGGAGTGCCCTTCGTTCCCGGAACCTCGCGCGGGCTGGTCTCTCCCGAGGAAGGCGAAGAAGTTGCCGAGCGCGTTGGCTACCCGGTGATGCTGAAAGCCGCGGCTGGCGGCGGCGGCAAAGGCATGCGCTTGGTGCTCACCCGCCAGGAACTCCGTTCCGCGCTCGAATCGGCGCAGAGCGAAGCGCAGCGTTCTTTCGGCGACGGCCAAGTCTATATCGAAAAGGCGATCGTCAATCCGCGCCACATCGAGATGCAAGTGCTGGCCGACGAGCATGGCAACACCGTCTGGCTGGGGGAGCGCGAGTGTTCCATCCAGCGCCGCCACCAGAAGGTTCTGGAAGAGGCGCCTTCGCCGATTGTCGATTCCGACATGCGCCGCCGCATGGGTGAAGTTGCGGTCAAAGTTGCGCAGGCGGCCAAGTACACCAATGCCGGGACGGTCGAATTCCTGGTCGATCAGCAAAAGAACTTCTACTTCCTTGAGATGAACACCCGCCTGCAGGTGGAACATCCGGTCACCGAATTAACCACCGGACTCGATCTTGTGCACCTGCAGATCCGGATCGCGGCTGGTGAGAAGCTGCCCTTTGCCCAGTCCGACATCGGGATTCGCGGGCACGCCATCGAATGCCGCATCTATGCCGAAGACCCCGACAACAATTATTTTCCCAGCCCCGGCAAGATCACGGTGCTGCTCCAACCCTCGGGGCCGGGAATCCGTCGCGATAGCGGCATGTACGAAGGCTGGAATGTTCCCATGGATTACGATCCGTTGCTCGCCAAGCTGATCGGCTATGGAAGCGACCGGCGGCAGGCCATCATGCGGCTGGAGCGAGCGCTCTACGAATATTTCGTGGCCGGCATCAAGACCAACATTTCGTTATTCCAGCGCATCCTGGGCGATGCCGATTTCCAGGCGGGAAGACTCGATACCGGATACCTGGATCGCTTGCTGGCGAAAGGTAACCACCCGGTCACATCGAGCGCGTCGGGAGCTGAGATCAGATCTTTGGAGGCGATTGCGGCCATTGCCGCCGGAATGTTTGCCGTGCTCGACCCGGCTTCACCGGTCGGCAAGAATGGGAACACCGCCGGGCCGGCTTCGGTTCCATCCAGTTGGAAACAGCAGGGACGCTCGGAAGGGCGGCGCTGATCTTATGGTTTATGAAATCATCGTTGGAGGTGAAGAGGGCGGCAAGTCCCACCGGCTCGAACTGGAAAAAGCCGGCGGCGGATGGGAGTGCCGCCTGGACGGGCAGCCGGTCCATATCGATGCGGTGATCCCGCGTCGCGACGTTCTGTCGCTGCTGGTCGATGGGCGGGCCTACGAGATCAAGCGCGAGCAGACAGCCACCGATCTCCACATGTGGGTAGGCAGTACACGCCTGGCGGTCGAGTTGCTTGATCCGCGTTCTTTGCGCTCGCGCCAGAAAGTTGGCGGAGACGAAAAGGGGCCCAGAAAAATCCTGGCGCCCATGCCCGGGCGCGTGGTGCGTCTGCTGGTTGTGGAGGGTTCCGAGGTCGAAGCCGGGCAGGGCGTCGTCGTCGTCGAAGCCATGAAAATGCAAAATGAAATCAAGTCGCCAAAAAAAGGAGTGGTGAAAAAAATATCAGCTACCCCAGGGGCAACGGTGAACCCCGGCGATGTGCTGGCCATCGTGGAATAAGAATGCTCGCGGAACGGGCTTGTGAAGGGACGGCCCAGTTCTTGTGCACACTCTCCAAGGCCACGGCCCCAAAAGCTCCCCAGCCCCAGCACCTACGTCATCTCAAGCCCGCCTCTCCTCGCGCGTACCATAGTAGATAAGCTGGCAACGGCGGAGGTGTCTTCGTGAAGCTGCGGCAGATCATCAGTTTTGCAACCCTTGCAATCTCGATTCTCACACTCGTCCTGGTGTTAAAGCGACCGGCGCCGGTTGCGCCCGTGCAAGCGCCCGCTGCGGCCGCCGCTAATGCGCAGTCTTTCCAGGAAAAGGTGAACCAACTCGCGCAGCCCAAGGCACCAGGCGAAGGTGGGGGTGAAGTTCGCATGAGTTCCGCAGAATTGTCGGCTGCCATGGAGCAAGCTGCCGGACTGCTGCCCACAGCCACGCCCGCGAATGCTTCCACCAACCCTTCCGCCAGCTCTGCCCCCAGCTCTTCCGACGCAAGCCCAGCGATGGAGTTCCCCGGCGCGGTTCCCAATATCAAGGATTACCAGATCTCCATGGATGGAGACATCGTTCGCGGTCAGTTCCTTACCCAGATCGCGGGCAAAGACGTCTACCTCACACTGGCCGGACATCTCGGCTCAAAAGACGGTTACGCCACCTTCGACGCCACCGAGGTCAAGGTTGGCGATCTTTCTGTGCCGGCATCGCTAGTCAACGAGGTGTTGCAGAAAAAACTGGCCGAGCAGCGCGATCAGCTCAAGTTGCCCGACAACGTGAGAGACCTGAAGATCGAAAACGGCGAACTGGTTCTCGTGGAGAAATGACTTCGTCCCCCGGCAGAAAATGCCCGATACCACTTACCACCGCCTGTAAAGCAAAATGTGCCCATCGAGCTACACGATGGTTTCCTTCCAACAGAGTCTTCTAATCTCCATCTAATCTCTTTTTAACCTCAGTCGTTTTGAATGGGTGCTATGACGAGTTACCCGATCCCGCCCAACTATGGTGACCGCGTCCTAGTGGCTAGCCCCAGTCCAGCGGTGCGCCAGCGTGTTCTCGAAAGTCTACGTTCCCCGTCCCGCCGCTTCGAGCAAGCCAGCGGAGGGGCCGAAGCCATGGGCCATTTGGAGAGCGGCTTTTGGCAGGTGCTTTTTCTCGATCGCGGCCTGCCCGACCTCGACGCTGAGGAACTGAGCCAGACCGTCCGCCAGCGTTTTCCGGGAGTCGAGGTTGTGTTGCTGGACGCGGCGAGCGATGGCGGCTCCGACGCGGCCAACGAGAAAAACAATCTGATTCAGGAGATGCGACCGGCCGCTTACGAGAACAATAAGAAGGACGACGAGGCTTTACCCGCCACCGGCACCGCGCAGCCCAGGCTCGAAGCTCCTTTGCCGGGGATGATCGGCAATTCCCGCGTCATGCAACCCGTGTATCATCTGGCGCGCCTGCTGGCGCCGCGCAACACCACCGTCCTGATCACGGGTCCGACCGGCTGCGGAAAGGAAGTCGTTGCTCGTGCTATTCATCAATTGAGCCCGCGCGCGGGGCACACTTTCGCGGTGGTGAATTGTGCCGCTATTCCCGAGACCCTGCTGGAAGCCGAACTTTTCGGGTATGCTCGCGGCGCGTTCACCGGCGCGATGCAATCCTATGCAGGAAGAATCCAGACGGCGCAGGGAGGCACACTCTTCCTCGATGAAATCGGCGAAATGCCGCTGAGCCTCCAGCCCAAGCTGCTGCGTTTTCTGGAGCAGAAAGAACTGCAGCGTCTGGGCAGCGCCGAAGTGGTGCGGGTGGATGCCCGCGTCATCTCCGCCACCAACGCGCACCTGCTGAGCCTGGTGCGGGAGGGCAAGTTCCGCGAAGACTTGTACTACCGTCTCTCCGCCTTTCCCATCGAAATTCCGCCCTTACGCGACCGGACCGAAGACGTTCGGCAACTGGCCCTGCACTTTATCGGGAAATATGTCTCTCACCAGCCCGGGCCGGAATTGTCGGCGGAAGCGCTGCAGGTGCTCAAAACTCAGCCCTGGGGCGGGAACATCCGCGAACTGCAAAACGTGATCGAACGGGCGCTGATCCTCGGCGAGGGTCAGGCAGTGATTCGGCCTGAGCATTTCTGGCTCAGCGACGCGAGTTGTCGCAGCTCGCGCTAGACGCGAGGGCTTGAACCGCAGAGGACGCAGAGCTCGCGGAGAATTTCCTGTTTCTGTATTTGGCTGCAGCCTGCCTTGCGTCACGATTCTGTTTTGCTCTGCGTCCTTCGCGTTCTCCGCGGTTAAAGGCATCGCTCATGTTCGCCGCGGGCCGGTAGGACTAACGATAAGTCGAACGCCAAGCAATTGGTCGTCTCCCTCCGCACCCTGCATAAGAGCGCTCTAAGGCAATTTATGCCGGGCTGGTATGGCTCTTGCAGGGGGATCATCATGTCGACCTCTTTTCCCACCCCGCGAGAAACCGGGCACGACGCCGAGCATCCGCTGGCCCGTGCCTTTGCCTCTTTGGCTGCGCCTGGAGGTTGGGTCTAAGCTCCGGTCACAACGGCGCTCCATCACTACCAACCTTGTCTTCCGCCTTCCAGGTCGTGGGTAGGCTCTACCATGTTTGACGCACGTTTGACCCTTCTTTTCATCCGCCTGTAAGATCAATAATTCCTCTCCTTGTGCCGGAGCATCTGCCGAGCTTTGTTCGGCCTGGACGGCCGAGGGCGGCCGTCCCTACGCGATCAGGATAAACATGCCGCACGAATTGCCGAAAACTTACGAACCGGGCGCGATTGAAGCGCGCTGGGCCGAGTACTGGGTCCGGGAAAAACTGTTTCATGTGGAGACGCCTCCGGCGGGAGATTCGCGTCCCGTGTTCACGCTGCTGCTGCCGCCGCCGAATGTGACGGGACGGCTGCATATGGGGCACATGCTGAACCAGACGCAGATGGATATTCTGGTGCGCTGGCATCGCATGCGCGGGTTTATCACGTTGTGGCTGCCGGGCACGGACCATGCCGGCATCGCGACGCAGATGATGGTGGAACGCCAGCTGGCGAAAGAGGGCAAGAAACGGCGCGAGATGGGGCGCGAGAAGTTCATCGAGCGCGTCTGGGAGTGGCGGCGCGAGTACGGCGGCGCGATTCTCGATCAGATGAAGCGGCTGGGGGCGTCGGTTGATTGGGGACGCGAATACTTCACCATGGACGAAAACCTGTCGCGCGCGGTGCGCGAGGTGTTTGTCCGGCTGTATGAAGAAGGGTTGATTTATCGCGGCAAGTACATCGTGAACTGGTGTCCGCGATGCGAGACCGCGATTTCTGATCTTGAAGTGAAACACGAAGATGTCGCGGGGAAGCTTTGGGAGATCCGGTACCCCGTCATTGGAACGAAAGAATTTATCACCGTGGCGACAACGCGTCCGGAGACGATGCTGGGCGATACGGCGGTCGCAGTGAACGCCGCCGATGAACGCTATACGCACCTGCACGGAAAGAAAGTGCTGCTGCCGCTGATGAAGCGGGAGATTCCCATCATTCTCGATGAGATCGCGAAGCCGGAGTTTGGCACCGGCGCAGTGAAGATCACTCCGGCGCATGATCCGAATGATTTCGAGGCAGGGAAACGGCACAACCTGCCGCAGATCGACGTGATGAATCTACATGCGCGCATGAACGAGAACGCGGGCGCTTACAAGGGACTCGACCGTTACGCGGCGCGCGAGGCGGTGCTGGCGGATCTGAAGGAACAAGGCTTCCTGGCTGGCGAGAAGGACTACACGGTACCGCTGGGCAAATGCGACCGGTGCGGCACGGTGGTGGAGCCGCGACTGTCGGAGCAGTGGTTCGTGAAGATTGCGCCGCTGGCCAGGAAAGCGATCGCGGCAGTGGAATCAGGCGAGATCACGATCACTCCGGAGAATTACAAACAGATTTATTTGAACTGGATGTACAACATCCACGACTGGACGATCTCGCGGCAACTGTGGTGGGGACACCGGATTCCGGTGTGGCACTGCGGCGATTGCGAGGATGTGATTGTGGCGCGCGAGACGCCGGCTAAATGTCCGAAATGCGGTTCTGCAAAGCTGGAGCAGGATACGGACGTGCTCGACACCTGGTTCTCTTCAGGCCTGTTGCCCTTCACCACGTTGGGCTGGCCGGAGAAGACGCGCGATGCCGAAGTTTTCTATCCGACGACGCTGCTGATAACGGCTTACGAGATTCTGTTCTTCTGGGTGGCGCGCATGATCATGTTCGGCTGCCACTTCATGGAGGGGCACGAGCAGGACGCAGCGGTCAAGAAGGCGAGCGGTTGGGGGGAGAAGAAGAACGACAGCGTTCCGTTCCGCAATGTCTATATTCATGCCCTGGTGCGCGATGCGGATCGGCAGAAAATGTCGAAAACCAAAGGGAACGTGCTCGATCCGCTGGAGGTGATTGGGCAGTACGGGACGGATGCGACGCGCTTCACGCTGGCGTCGATGGCGGCGCCGGGGACGGATATCGCATTCAGCGAGAGCCGCACGGCGGGCTATCGGAATTTTGCCAACAAGATTTGGAACGCGGCGCGGTTTATGTTCATGAATGTGGATAAGATTGACGCCGGCCTGCGTCCCGGGACGGCCGAGGGCGGCCGTCTCTCCACAGGCGGCGGTGTTGCCGGGTTTCAGGCTTCCTTGCTTGAGGACCGCTGGATTCTTTCGCGGTTCAATCGCGCGGCTGCGGACGTGAACGAGTCTCTCAAGGCCTATCGCTTCGATGAAGCGGCGAATCGCATCTATGATTTTTTCTGGGGCGACTTTTGCGACTGGTATATCGAGCTGATCAAGCTGCGCTTGAACTTCGAGGAAGGGGCGGATGCGGGAGCGGCCCGAGTTGCGTGTGCGAATCTGGTTAATCTCTTCGAGGCGTCGCTGCGCCTGCTGCATCCGGTGATGCCGTTCATCACGGAAGAAATCTGGCACGCGATCTACGATGGAGCGCCTCCGTTCAAATCGATTGCTTTGGCGGCTTATCCGGCAGCGGATGAAAAGCAGATCGATCTCGGCGCGGAGACGGAGATGGCGATTCTGCAGGATTTGATCGTCGCTGTGCGCAATCTGCGGGCGGAATTGAAAGTCGAACCCAAGGTGAAAGTGCCGATCGAGGTGTTTGCCCATGAGCCGGCGATACGCAGCCTGCTTGAACAGAATCTGGCGGCGATTGAGCGGCTGGCCGGCGTGGAGAAGATGACGTTCGTTGGAGCGTCGCTCGAGAAAGTGGCGGGCGCGCGCAGCACCTCGCGGTTCGACGTGCACGTGATCTACGAAAAAAAGATTGACGTTGCAGCCGAGCGCGAGCGTCTAACGAAAGAACTGGAGAAAATCGAGAAGCAACTGGCCAGTGCGCAAGCCAGACTTGGCGACGAGCAGTTCTTGAGGAAGGCTCCGTCGCATGTAGTAGAGGGCTTGTGCAAGCAGGCAGAGGAATTGACGATTCTGCGAGAGAAGATTCTGGCAAAGTTGAAAGAGCTGGGAGACAACACCTAGGCTGGGCTGATGTTCGAAACGCAACAGCGCTTTCACTGACAACTGATAGCTGATAGCTGACAGCTGGTTTTATGGACTGGAATTCACGGCGCATTACCGCGATTATCGAGAACGCGCTGAACGAAGATCGGGCGACGCGCGATGCGACCAGCTATGCCTGTATCGATCCCAACCAGCGCGCCTCGGCTACCATTATCGCCAAACAGGAGTGCATTCTGGCCGGCCTGGGATGCGTGCCACGGATTCTCGACGTCTATGCGGCACTCGACGGGGCGGTCATTTCGCACTACGAGGTAACGAGCCATCCCTCGATTTTTGATGGGGTCCGCGTGCACGCAGGGCAGCAGATTGCGGTGATCCGGCATAATGCGCGGGTGATTCTGTCGTGTGAGCGGGTGATCCTGAATTTCCTGCAGCGGATGGCCGGAATCGCGACCACCACGCGCAAGTTTGTGGATGCGGTGGAAGGTACGAGGGTGCGGATTCTCGATACCCGCAAGACGGCGCCAGGGCTGCGCTTGATTGACAAACACGCGGTGCGTTGTGGTGGCGGGCAGAATCACCGACTGGATCTCTCTGACGGCGTGTTGATCAAGGGCAATCACATTGTGCTGGCCGGGGGCGTGATTCCAGCGCTGGAGCGCGCGATCCACAACCGGCGCGGTCGGCAGCCAATCGAAATCGAAGTGCGGTCGCTGGAGGAAATGCAGCAGGCTCTGGAACACGGGGCGGAGGCAATCCTGCTCGACCACGTGAGCGTTGAGAATGTGCGCAAGGCGGTCGAGATCTGTTCGCGCCAGCCCCGGCGCATTCCGCTGGAGTGCGCAGGAGGAATTAATCTGGAAAACGTGCGTTCGTACGCCGAGACCGGCATAGATTTCATCTCGGTGGGGGCGCTGACGCAGTCGGCAACCGCGGTGGATATGAGTTTGAGAGTCACTCCGGCGTAGGGTTGGGTCGCTGGCGGCTCGCTGTTCGTCGTTCGCTGTTCGCGAAAACACTGCCATCTATTCACCCGGATCAAGCGCCCAAGGCGAGCAGCGAACGACGCGACTGTTTATAATCCCTCCATCTCCACTTCCATGAAAACTCGCAGCTTGCCGTCCGTGCACAAGGCGACGGATGTGCGCCTGGGCCGTATCGTGCGCCTGCTGATGGACCACGCTATCGTGGTCGTCAGCGGCACCAAGATTGCCGAAGAGATTGGGACGAGCCGATCCGAAATTTGGCGGCTGATTCAGCAACTGCGGGGGTTGGGCGTGGATGTCGCCGGACATCCGGCGACCGGCTATCAACTGCGGTCGGTCCCGGACTTGCTGCTGCCGGAGATGTTATCGCCACTGTTGAAAGGCACAATCTTCGGCGGCGCCAAGCAGATTCACCACTACTACAAAATCAGCTCCACCAATGTGGAGGCGATGCGGTCCGCAGCGGAAGACGCGCCCGAAGGCAGCGTATTTCTTGCCGAAGAACAGCTGGCCGGGCGGGGACGCGGCGCGCACACCTGGCATTCCGCGCGGTCGACGGGTATCTACTGCTCGGTGATTCTGCGTCCGGCGATGCCGCCTTCGGACGCGCTGATTTTTTCGCTGGCTGCCGGGCTGGCGGTACGCGCGGCGGTGGCGGAGATTGCACCACAGCTTCTGGCGGATCTGAAATGGCCGAACGACTTGCTGCTGGGCGGTAAAAAGTTCTGCGGTATTCTCACCGAGATGACCTCCGAAGCCACGCGAGTACGCCATCTGGTGGTGGGTGTGGGCATCAACGTGAACCAGGTAAAATTTCCCGCTGAACTGCGTGAAATTGCGACTTCGTTGAGGATCGAGACGGGCACGGAGTGGTCGCGCGTGGAACTCTGCGCTGCTTTGCTAAAATCACTCGACCGGGAGTATCGCAGCCTGGTGGAAGATGCGGGAGCGCGAGAGGCGATCCTGCGCCGGTTCGAGCAGAGTTCTTCGTCAGTGCGCGGCAGAAAAGTGAGCATCGAGGAAAACGGCGGCCTGACAGGCGTTACCGAGGGATTGGATGAGCGTGGATTCTTACGGATTAGAACCGAAGAGGGATTGCGAACGGTAATGAGTGGAACGGTGAGGCTGGACGGGGCATAGCCCCGTCACCACACAACCCGTTTCCTCGCGTGGTTTATCTATGTTGCTTGTGATTGATGTCGGAAACACGAATACGGTGCTGGGCGTCTTTGAACAGACGGCGCACCGTCCGGGCGAGGATGTGACCACGGACCCTCCGCGTTACGAGCGGCTGGTTGCGAATTGGCGCGTCGGCTCGCATCTGAACCGCACCGTGGACGAGTACGGGGTGATCTTCCGCAACCTCTTCTCGATGGACAACCTGGAAGTTTCGGACGTTCATGGGATCGTGATTTCATCGGTGGTGCCTCCGCTCGATCCGGTGCTGCGACAGGTATGCGAGCGTTATTTCAACAGCAAGCCGCTGTTCATCGAGCCCGGTGTGAAGACGGGCATGCCGGTGTTGTATGACAATCCCGCGGAAGTGGGCGCGGACCGGATTGTG
>Ga0074046_10003197_pt1 | contig 13840 bp, 19 predicted proteins | sample BogForMeECP23OM3_FD_94441 | JGI IMG/M metagenome (GOLD analysis project Ga0074046, IMG submission 94441) | Bog forest soil microbial communities from Calvert Island, British Columbia, Canada - Bog Forest MetaG ECP23OM3 | ecosystem: Environmental > Terrestrial > Soil > Wetlands ...
CCGTCCGTGAAGACTGGCCTTTGTTGTCACTTTTTCTTTTTCCCTTGGTTATAGGGTTGACAGTCACCACAGCTTTTTTGTGTATAACAAGTTGTAAAGAAAAGCCTGTCACAATGCTTGCAGCAACGTGAATAGGTCGTCAGCCCCAAGTTTAAACGGACCGGGGGGGTTAATTTAATTTGGGCTCGCCAGTTATTCAGATAGTTTTCTTCATCTTCGATTGGTTGAATTAACATTTTTCCTCCTAAGGTGGGGAAATGCTTCCTCCCAAGACAGCCATGATAGCGAAGTCAAGACTGAGCCCAAAGCTGAGTCCAAGACTCCACCCAAGGTTGAGACAGTTGTTGAGTTGAATCTGGCGTCGTAAGCTATCCACCTGTAGCTGAGCTGCAGTAGACATCCGAATATAAGAGTATGCCTTAGGCTTAGCCTTTCTCAGAGACTTATCGGAAGTTTCGTCTATAGCCCATCATCAATCCTTTGCAAAAGCGATGTAGGTATTTCAGGCGCTTCTGACCAGCTAAACTGGGATTTCTTAGCAGGCTTAGCCACCTGCCCGCCTCGGGCAAGATTCGTTTTCCCTAATTATGAAAACGAGTTTGGGGACCAAATTTTTTGCGCGGAAATTTTTGGGAAAAAAATTTGCGAAAAATTTTCAAAGGAGGACCCGTGTTGATAGCCAATGCGGGTATGGGGGGATGGGGCTGAATCGCGGTGGCCCTTGAGCAGAAATTAGATAATAGATTAACTACCCCCACCCTCCAACTTTGAGGTTAAGAAGCGCTGGCAGACGGATGAAAGCTATTTGCTTCCATCCGATGGTGATGCGCGACCTTGTTGACGGGGCAGATAGCTCCTTTTTAGTTTCACATCCCCTTCCTCAATAGGACGAACGCGATGGTGAGGATAATGACAATCCAAGCAATTGCCCTTGCTGGTGGCATCTATCTACCTTTGGGTGCCGGTGCTGCCGGTGCCGAGGACGAACTTTGGAAATACAAGGAACGCTGCTACCACATCTGCGTGCGCGTCATTTTAGGGAGGTGATTGGGCATGTTGACTCGAATTCTCGCGCTTAGCGCAATATTTGGAAACATCATCGCATCTTACCCGGTGTTTGCTCAGGAAGGTGGCTTCAGTCATGCCCAGCGAGTTTGCGCCGAGTGCCACGCAATTAGGAAGGGAGATAACCATTCGCCTAATCCTCTAGCGCCAAGCTTTGAAGCCATCGCGAATACGTCAGGCGTAACGGGAATTAGCCTCGAGGCTGCTCTTCATTCCGTCCATGAGAATATGCCAAATTTCATACTGTCCAGGACGGATAGAACTAACGTCATTGCCTATATTCTAAGCCTGAAAAATGAACGCGAGGGCATGATACGCTAAATCGAATAAACCTCCCGATTTAGCTCGAAAAGACCGCCACGTTCTCGTAGCCAGCGCGGCGAACCAGGTTGGACCGCCTGAGCTCAAGGGCGGCGGAACGCTCTATAATTGTGGCGCTGGGTCATTATTGCGCCTTTACAGTTCAAGGGTGATGCGCTTGCGACGGAGGCTACCTTTGAGATGAGCAATCGGCAAAAAGAACCCCGCGACCGGCGAACCAGACGCGGGGTTCTGAAACACAGGCCTGCCACTCCATCCGCGGTCAAAGCGGGATGTTAGCAGCGCTGCTTTAGACGGCACGCAGATTTTCCGCGGCAGACTTGCCCGTCCGGCGGTCCGCGACGATGTCGAAGGAAACCTTCTGACCCTCGTTGAGGCTGTACAATCCTGCGCGTTCGACCGCGCTGATATGAACGAAGACATCTTTGTCGCCGTTCTCCGGCTGAATGAAGCCAAAACCTTTTTGGCTGTTAAACCACTTTACAGTTCCCGTGTTCATGGGAGCTTTTCCTTTGGGTACGTGTGTATTTGAGCCGCACTATATCGCGACCAGCTTATTCGAGATTCTTGGGGAGGTCGTCAGTCAGGCGCGCTATTCGCGGCGAGGCCAAGTCGTTTCGGCCGAAACTCGATGAATAAGAGATGGTCGTCGTGCCTTCTTTCCGCAAGGGGGACCGCGCTCTCGTCAGGGCGCCAACGAATTAGAGAAACACCGGAGATACTCAGCAGAATGCCGGCTTTTGGCCCAAGGCTGGAGAATTGTCCCAACGCCAAAGGCAGAGGGCGGGCGCCCCGAGAACTGATTCAGCCCCCGGCCAGCGGGCGGCGAAAAAGCGTTAGTTGTGCAAGAGCCGTAGCGATTCCCGGCCTTGTGGAACCGCAGCAACCTCACCACGCGCACGTTTCTCAAGAAGCAGACCGATACGCAGCAAGACATAATGTAAATGATGTCGATATTAATCATGCAGGGGTAAACGCAACAATTAACGGTAATATCACATCCGGTGTTTTGGCGGGTGTACAATCTGTGCTCGAAGATGATAAAAAGAATTTAGAATTGCGCATGAGAAGCGCTGTAGAGGGAAAAAGCTTCCGATAAAAAGTTTTCCCTGGGAAGGAAAAATCAAATGAGTGAAGAAACAGATAAATTAAAAGCTAGAATAGCCTGCATGGAAGCGACAAATCAAGGTTTGTTCCGCGTTTTGCAATTATTTGCCCATGCTTTAATTTTGCAAAAATCACTTAGCAAAGAATTTTTTCATTATATGCTAGGCGCGGCAGCTGCAAACTTTGAAGATAATATGAATAAAACTAAAAGTGTTGAGGAAAAGCTCAATTATTCTGTCTGGATAAATCAAATGGAAATAATGCAACTAGGTTTAACTCAACTGCCTGAAGTAAGCTCCGAGATGCAAATCGAATTAGATAAATTTCTTCAAACTAATTAAAAACAGATATTATTACTGTACCACTATGTTCCACAGTCCTTGGCTTACTGTAAAAAGTCATCTTCCTTGTAGAAATCGAGGTAGTTTCTCAACGCCTTGCCGGTTAATCTGAGCTACTTCGCATCTGGATGTCTATTGATTTGCCTATTTTTGTTATCATTATCTCAGTTATTAGTTCTATAATATTATTACAAAAGAACGTGTACTTTTTGGTGACCTGTCTATTGAAATTGTCTTCGATGTATTTCGCCGGATGAACCAAATTTCTGAGCATCCTGACCACTTCGGCATAGTCACCAATCTTTGCTTTTCGTCGGTTCCACCTTTCGGTTAATTGCAATGCCGAAGGCAGCCAGCCCGCCGCTTTCGCTACCGTGAGCAACTCTGCAAGATTCCAATCTAGAAGTGGCTTAGGTACTTTTCCTTTCTTCTTAGGTAGTTTGCCAGTAGCGGCAGCTTCATCACTAAAAGCGCTAGTAGCTAGCATGAGCATCACTTCAAGTGCTGCTCCGCTCATGATGCAAGCTGCCAGATAAGCACCGCTGCGAAGGCATTTGCGACTTTCCATTCTGTACATCCGGAATAGTCTATGAAGCTCAGCCTCTTCCTCCAGCTTAAGTTCGAGTACGTCAGCGGTGGTTGTTGGGTCGCTCACTCTAATTCCCAGCTTTGATATTTTATATCTAATTGCATCTCGCTCATAATTATGACGTTAGGCATAGATAAGCGCGCTTCCGGGGATTAGTGTCCCGTGAGTCGCGGCCTCGGATAGCTTGTTCAGGAGCGCTAGTTGTGGTGCTACGCCACCTTTCTGTAAATGTTGGTGACCGACACCGTAACCGTGCACACATCGTCATTCGAGTGTCACGCTACGCTATTCCAGAGGCTTTTCGCCTCCCCCTCCGATTTTGACCTCGTGTGCCGCGAGTTCCTCGCGGACGGCAACCAGAGCAAGCTGTAGGAACGCAACTCGTCGAAGAGTTTCAGTGGAAATCGATGGAGTCGTCCCGTCTGTCGAGGCTAACTCTTGAATCGCCTGCAATCTTGCGGTCTCGAGCGTGTCCCTCAGCGTGTGTATCGGTGTACGTTTGTCCATCTCACTTCTCCTATCGCTATTGCGTGAGGAAGCGTAAATGGAAACGGGCGCTGTAGCACGCCATTTTTCCCTCTCTTCGACACTTACTCCAAACACATGCACCGTTTGGTCGCCAAGCCAGCCCTGATAAAGAGAGGCGCTAGGCCAATAATCGAAAAACAGAGCCGGGAAACATGAAGCCATCGAAGCGGGTCCTTACGGCATCGACCGGAATTGCTTTGACATCGCCTTCCGCCTCCGCTGCTCTCTTCTCTAACGCAGCCTTGGCTTCTGCGCCTTTATTGAGAAAGAGGCAGAAGCTGAAATCCGTCTCGGCGCGTGAGTGCCAGTCTCGCGTTGCATCGTTTTTCGATTCGAAGGACCAGCGCCCATCGGCTTCCATCGCCTTCCGTTCGGCGAGCAAGGCCTTGGCCCAGGCGTTCCAATGCGCCTTTGCGGCTTCATGCACTTCGTCTTCGGATTTCCCCGCCGCGAGCGATTCCGCACGTTTCGCCTCGCACTCCAAAAACCGATTAACTGTCTCGTCCCGTCTCATACGGCAGGCCCCATCATCTTTGTAACTACCTTGCCGACAAGGCTTAACGCGGGAATTGCCAGAACGCTAGGGAAAGGTTCTATATGCCCTTGCGTTAGGGGAGGAATGGGGAGACTCTCACGGATGGGACCGAGTTCTGTTTAATGGGCTAACCGGAAAATAGTGTGGAGTAGAAATGAAACTGTTGGCGGCGCTACTGATGGTATTATTCTTTCCAGCCTTAGCTTTTGCTGAAGGCCAATGTTCTACGGTGCATATGCTTGGTAGTGATGGGGACTATGTGTTCAAGGATATGAGTAGTGGTCGGGAATTAGTTACTAAGTCTTCGGACGGGATTAGGAAGCCTGGGGGCCACCTGTTTGCTAAGGGCGTTCTTTTAAGAATGGACGGTAAACCATTAGAGCACAATGAGTTTAATCTAACAACTATACGTTGCGAGCATGATTATGAGTATGGTGAAGGAGCCCATATAGTATCTAAAGGTATAAAGTGTAGCTCACTAGAGCATATGTATATGATGCGCCATCCGGGAGAAGTTGTTTCCTTGACCTTGATGAGAATGATTTCGATATGCAAATTTCTGCGTTTGGTATTACCGGAGAGAGTTCATGGTATGGCTGCACAAAGGAACACCTTGACATTAATTTACATGAGAAATTAGTCAATATTACATATCTGTCAGATGGCAGTTCCAAGTGCGATGTTACACCGTACACATTGCGACTCTCGCAGGTGCCAAAAGAAAGAGAATATTGAGTAGTGTATACTATTAACTTAACATGTAATAGCCTGCCAATCATGTTTGTAACAGGTCCACCCAGAATCAGCATTCCACATCAAAATCCGAATAGCCGTTTAATGGATGGGGTCCTCTTTTTTCGGGGTACCTTCTTGAGAGCCCCATTTTTCCGCACATCCCTCACGGGAAGGACCCGTTTTTTACCCCTGCCCGCCTCAGGCAAGATTCATTTTTCTGAAAACGAGTTTGGGACCGAATTTTTGTGCGGAAATTTTTGGGAAAAAAATTTGCGAAAAATTTTCAAAAGAGGACCCGTGTTGATAGCGAATGCGGCTATAGGGGCATGCCCCCTTGGTACGGCGAGGCTCAAGCCAAATCTTTCTATCTACCTACACTACCCCGGGGGTGTGGCATGAGGCTGGAACTTCCATCGCCGACAGATGGGACTGGAGAAATATTGCAGGAACCATCCGCTCACTGAAAAGCGCCGCTGGCGCATCCGAACATCAACGCAATGGCAATCACTATAGCTCTGGTACTCATAATACACCTATCTAACTCATTGTGTCCGGTGACGCTATTACCACGGTGTATACAGTTCAATCTCAAACTAATTGGAATCCACCGTATCTGCGTCAAGCTAGAGTTGCCGCCTTGGCATGAGCGTGATGCTTCGCGGCTTTGCTTCAGCCATCGCCTTCATGAAGGCCGGACACTCGTTGTTAGCGATGCCGATGCATCCTGCCGTGATGTTGCCGCAGTGGATGAACAGGGCTGTGACAGGCGTATTGCTCCCTGTCTTGATGCCTTGTTTGCGCCACCGTCGAGGCGGCTGAAAAGAGGGCGAACATTCGTTAGTCAAGCCGGGGCTGCGCTCCATCAACGGGATATCGCCCGCACGGTTTCAACAGCCTGTTCCATTGGCCCTAGCGCCGCAGCCTGGCCTCTGCGATAACCGCAAACGATTTTGCCGGAGGCAAGCATGAACCAGGACGAGAGCGTTGCTCTGTGGCGGCAGGGCAAGGATGCGTGGAACGCCTGGGCCGAAGACATGCTACGCCAGAAAGCCGAGCTTGAGAAGTCGGGCACCTGGAACGGTTACAACAGACCAGCCGAATGGAGCGATGAAACCCGCAAATGGAGTGAGGCCGCGCGAACAGACCTGTCCGGCCTGCGCTTCATGACATTAGCGTCCGGGGGCACAGCTGAGAAGCAGGCCGGACAAGAAGATAGCTCCCAGCGACCGGAAGCCAGTATCAAGACAGTTGCTGTTGGAGGCCACAAAATTGACTTCTATGAATTCGTGTTCCCGTGGCACGCGAACTTCAAGGGCGCGGAGTTCCACGGGGAGGCGACCTTCAGGGACGCGCGGTTCCATGAGGCACGCTTTGGGGGCGTGCAGTTTCATGGCGAAGCGAACTTTGAGGGCGCGCAGTTTCACGGCTACGCCGGCTTCGGGGACGCGCAGTTTCACAGCGAAGCATACTTCGGGGGTGCGGAATTTCGAGTGGACGCGGACTTCCTAGGCGCGAAATTTCACGGGAAGGCGAAATTTGAGGAGGTGGGGTTCAAATCAGCAGTGTTCTGGGACGCGCAGTTTCACGGCATGGCTTTCTTCTTCTGTGCGGAGTTTTGGGAGGCGAACTTCCAGGGCGTGCAATTTCACGGGCAAGCCATCTTCTCCGACGCGCTGTTTCACGACGAGGCTAATTTCACCGCTATCAAAGCCGGCGGCGGTTTCGACCTCACCGACGCGCAATTTTCAATGTTGCCCGGCTTCAACCAAGCCGATTTCAAACAGCCGCCGGACCTCGACAATGTCAGTTTTCCACCCCGGCCCTTCTGGCGCGGCGGTGATAAACGCCTGATAGCAAAGTGCTCCCGATCTGCGGATATGAATGTCTTGGCAGTCATTTCATAAGGCAAATCAGGTAATTGCGCTACAGCCGCTCCCCTCAAGATGAATAAGACGGGCTAGTCGATAAATGCTATGGCCCAAGCGTGTGGTTCGGAATGTTTTACGACTTCTTCGCCGATTGCGGGCGCTCGATATGGCGGCCGTTCGCAACCTGGGCCGGGCTAATCCTCGCTTTCGCCGCGTTCTACTTCTGGCGCTCCGCAGATGGCCTCGCCACACGCTGCGGCAGCAGCGCTGCCTTGCAGGCGCTTTACCTTTCCATCAAGAATGGGCTCGTGCTGTTCGGCGGCACGCGCGATGCGCGCATCAATCAAGCCTATCTCTGCCTGTATGGTGGCGATGCGAACCAAGCCGCTATCCCGCTCAGCGTGACCTACGTTGAGACCCTGGCGCAAACGCCCATCAGCGCCGTGCTGCTTTTTCTATTCCTGCTCGCGGTGCGCAACCAGTTCAAGATTAAATGAGAAATACGCGTGTTTGCCGTAGGGACCACAAAACACAGAGGCATTCGTTGGCTAACCGAACCTGTTCAAATCAGGACTTCGGTTGCAGGCTTCTGAGCTGTGCAATATAGGATTAGTGTCGCTCGCCCAATTCCAGCAGCCTTTGCCGCCCTTAGAGCATCCAGCTGTAAATCCGTGGATTGGTCTTGGGTACTAACTCTAGCATAGCCGATTTTCATAACTAACTACTTGTCTCCATCCGGTGGCTTTTGCTTGCGTTGGCTTTTCAATTCGAGTTTTTGCGCCTGCCGCAGCTCCGCGGCAACGAATTGCAGTCTGGCGATGATGGCCGCCAACTCCTCCAAAGCACGAGACACTTCCTTAACCAGCATGGCACTCACCATAAACGCACTACTCCGATGCAAGTGTATACGTTGCCGGTAAAGTTGGCTACTGCAATCTACCCCAATGAAGAATCGCTCTGATGCCATAAGTGTTCGGGTCAGTCGGGAAGCTAAAACCGAACTTCAACGCATCGCGGATGCTGAACGACGCACATTAAGTCAACTCGTGGCTTTAATCATCGATGACTATTTGAAGGGGCGGCCGGCTAAAAAAGGTTAGGGGATACTTCTATCTTACTATCTCCCAATCATAGATATCCGACCCAGCAAATACTGAGGAGACTGCCAAGTCTGATTTGCAGGCTAAGGCGTGCGCCACTTGATAGAAATCAATGCTATTAGTCCAGCTTAGCTCCATTATATTAGATTAAGAAACGCGTTATAAAAAGAAAAAGCAGCATAAAACTATAATGAAGGAGTGCGAAGATGCTTGAACTATGGCCACTTGGTATCGTGTTTGTGTGTGTTGCAGGAATCTTTGCATTCTTCCTGTATGTAAGGGGAAATCCCTATGACTTAAGAACTAAAGAAGAAAAGCGAGACAAAGTTAAAAAACTCGGCGCTTTAGGCATGGATGATGAACAGGAGTTCTAAAAATGAGTAAGTTTGAAAACGAAGGAGATGCGGGCGGCAGCTTAGATGCGTTCGATAATTGAGTGGCCCAGGTTGATTAATTAGGAGAGCCCACGGTAGCGCGCTTTTGCGTCGCCCCACCACGCGTTCATTTTCCTTTAGGCATTTTCGAGACATTGGTCTTGCGAACGCTGCACGATGGGGCTTCAAAAAATGTCCTGTCTTTTTCCTATTTCGCCGCGGCAAGCCAACCATTCTGTCGACCTTCCTCCTCTATCGGAGACGGTTTGGAAGATATTACCCTTGGCAATTCTTTATCCATCTGTCTTTGCAAATACCAGAGTAGAGCTTGCCGGACAACAGACGAGCCATGCAATTCGTATTGAAGAGAAAAATCATTAAGTCTATTCTTTAAATTCTTCGAAATCCGAAGTGAAATGTTGCAATCTTGAATTTTCCTCATTTTAGTCCCTTTCTAATGAACTCCTAATTTAATTTATTTATATCGGGTAGCACACGCGTAATAACAGGAGAAGTTTGGTGATTCTCAATGCGCGCAGAATTCTTAGGGCAGATATGGAAAAGGGCGCTATTCGCGCCCCCTCATTTCTTCGCGAAATGCAATATATTGAGCATGAAAATAATCGATGAATGCATTTTCAATATCTTGTTCATCTGTGGCTTCCTCAAGAGCCTCAAATAATCGTTTTAATTCATAACGGAGTTCTTCCATTTTTTCTTCTGTCAGCATTTTACTTATCCTTTTGTTAAGCTAATTGCTTCCTTTAGTTTAGGAGTTGTTTCTTGAGTGGTAAAACAGTCTTTGTTTTGTCAAGATGCTTCTCACTATTTAGAATATTTTTGCAGCTCTGAAGTAGTCTAATAATCTCATGACAATTAGATTGCAATTCACTCACTTCTTCAATAAGAGCCATGGCCGTATTTTCCGAAAGATGATGAACCTTTCCTTTTTCAAGCATTCTTCTGACTTTTTCAGCAGAACCTTTTGCATTGGCAATAAGAAGTTCCAATCCAAGTTCTCCAACAGATGTTCGTACTTCGTCTTTTCTAGGAGTGGTCATTTCTTCTTTCTTATATTTCGCTTTCTGTTTTCTAATAATGTCACGTGTAACATTTTTTTCGCCATCAACAGCGGCAATAACACCATCTAAAGCTTCTGGAGAACCAGCATCGCAATGGTGGCTCCAACATACATTTCTCCGTTTATCTTTTGGAAATTTATAGGCAATCTCACGATACCTCAATAAAGTATTGAGTGTAATTTCAAAATGTTCTTCTTTAAAAATAATTTCTTGAGCTTCCTTAAGTTTTTGTAAGCTTCCATCATTTTTACCATTAGAAGATGGAGCACCACATTCTGCAAGTGCAGCATCACCAAGCAACCATTGTGCATCTCGATGTTTTCGAGCTGCAGCGCGCATTAGAGGATATTTTTCTTCCATTTTCTTACTCATAATGAGGCTCGCGCACGCGCGAGCCGTGTACTCTCTATATAATAACAGCGCAAGGCGTTTACGGTTCGGCGCGAGTAGAAAGAAATTTGCATGTAAGTTTGTATTATCTAAAGTAGTGTCGTATAGCCTAAAGCCATAGATATTTTGGCTTTGCATAGCAACGCGTCACCATTTTGCCACAGTTCTTATCTAAAATAACGTTTGTCTTCGTAGTAGCCGACACGGGCATGAATTGTTTGCCACTCTGGCAATAGAGAATGCATCGTGTTTTGACAGAGATTGTTGTTTTTTATAATTAATTGACTGCTTCCTTTGGAAGCGTAAGTATTTTTGCGTTATTTTAAGAGTGTTTTATGCGAAATAGTTCGAATACTCATATTGCGTTTTTTGATTTTAACAGCTTCGTTTCTCAAGCTAAAATAATTTACTATGTAGGAGGAGCTTGTAGCTCCGGGAAGACCTATCAAACTTGCTCCTACATCAGGGAGCACTGCAAGACAATCAACTTCCTCTATGTAGCCCCATCTAACCAACTCGCAGAGCAAACGGTTAAGGAGCTTCGCCGGAGAGGACTAAACGTCTGTGTCATTAACAGCGCAAGCCATCCAAAGACTGTAAGGCGCGAAATCATCAAGGCGATGAAGGAGGCACCGGAATATGGCTTGGTTCTGGTTGTCACCTGGCAGGCTTATGTGGGTCTGCCCTACTTTCCCGAGGAAAAGCATTTCCAGGTCATTATCGACGAAATTCCCCAGCTCGATAAGTTCTATCCAATAAGGCTGCTGCCCGAGAACATAGGGCACATCTCTGAGTGGCTTGATATTGCCAGCTTTGAAAATGAATCTGTCGGTGTCGTTGCTCCACGTGATAGGGAAAAATTACAAAGGTATTTGGAAAAGCAAAGTGATGATGTAAAAGACGTTTTTACCGAGTTTTTGAAAGACGCGGCTTCCCCAAATAAGGGTGTGTTTGTCGACCTTCGTTCCTGGAACCGTGTGATAGAAAATTGGAAAAAGGGGAAGACTTATAAAGAAAATACGGTTTATTTTATCGCCATCCTGAGGCCGCGGTTCCTTCGCAATTCAATCATGCTCGGGGCGAATTTTGAAGATAGTCTTCTTTATTACTGGTTTCAGAAGCGGTACGGGATTCAATTCCAGGAATTCAAGGATATCAGCCAACATTTAAGACTGGTGGAGACTGGGAATCGGGACATTGAGATTTGTTATTTTGTAGAGGGGTTCTTCAGCAAATCGAAAGGCCGGAAATCCCTTGGGGATGAGGGCACGCTCGTCGAGATAATGGACGAGGCTGCCGTTTCCTATTTCGGCGATGAAGAGTTTTTGTATGTAGCTAATAATGACAGGAATAGTCCCATCCTGGAAGGAGCACCAAAGGGAAGACGGATAAGTGTCTGTAGTCATGGGCTTAATTGCTATGACCGGTACCATAACATCTATTTTTCTGCAGCGTTAAACCGTCAACCGCAGCACTTCAAAATGCTTGAGAATTTGGGCTTTGATGTCGGTCATGTTCATTCGGCAACGGCGCACGAGGTCGCTTATCAGGCTTCTATGCGTTTATCTCTGAGACGCCCTGATTTAACCGACCCCATAAAAATTCTTGTTCCTGACAAGTACACCGCAGTCCGAGTTGGTGAATTGCTGGGTGTGAAGGAGGTCTCCAAAATCGGAGATATCAATCTCCATAGTCACGAACCGTTAAGTCCGGGTCAAAGGAATCAAAGGGCCAAGACGAAAAGACTGATACATGCAATTCTTGCCCCGGAACAGTTACATTCTCCCTTAACAGGAGAGAAACGTAATCAAATCGGTGCAAAGAAAATACAATGTGCAAACAATTCGAATAAGTGTTTCGTGACCCTTCATTGGAACGAATTTGCGAGTAAGCTTGAAGATTTTGTCGAACAGGAATTCGATTGGCAAGACTGGATTAAATTCCTAAGACGCTACAGCAAGAATCCGGTGAAGAAAAAAAAGGGAGAAGTTCCTCTTTTTAATGCCGCCATATTTGACCCCTCTATTAATCCCAAGTCAGGTTATAGGACGCAGGATAATTTCTGCTTTTCATCGATGCTTATCCTTGATTGCGATAATGGGAACCTTTCGCCGGAGAAATTTGAAGATATCTTTTGGCACAAAGCCGGGAAAGGGCTGAAGCGAAGTTTTATTATTTGTAATTCGTTTTCACGGTCTCCCGAACAGCCAAATCGCTTCCGGGTTATGTTCCTGTACAGGAGACCTGCAATTTCAATCGCCGAACATAGAGCGGTCTTGGACAGCATCATTGCGAGGTTGGAAAGCGAAGGCTTCTCTGAGGAGGAGACGGGCTTGGACCGGCAGTGCAAAAGCGGCGTTCAATCCTTCTACATGCCTTGCACAAACAGGGCCCATCCTGATTATGCTTTATTCCGCACTCACGGCACTAAGAGTAGGGACATTGAGCGTTACGGCATTGACCCCAGCACCTATTGGAAGACCGCCAAGCCCGAGAAGATAAGAAGGCCGAAGGCATTCATCGCCGGCGACATTCCTCAAAGCCTGTCGCCTGAGCTTGAGAAGCTGAAATCGACGCTCATGGGTATGAAGGAGAACAGGCACGCTCTGTTCTTTGATTTTGCTTCGAAGCTTGCCTCCCTTTTCAAAGGCGAGAGGTCCCTGGTCGAGAAGCATCTTAAGGATGTGGCTGACACAGATGCAAGAATGCGGAGGAAGGTGAAAGACGCTCTGAAATCCTTGGAGCGTTATGGGCGCATATAACGTGATTGAGGACTTCTTGGGAGGAAACGCTAAAAAGAGTTTTCCTCCCGCTTTCGCAGGATTGGTAATTAATTTTCCGAATTGCCCGAGCTTAAGGAACCAACATCCCATGCGACCAGAGGGATTTAGTGGAGCATAGGTTTCAGGGGGGGCAATAAGCATAGAGGACGTATGAAGAAATATTTGGACCAAATCGATTACGAAAGCTTTAGACGTGATGGACCTCTTCATAGAGATGCGTTTTTTAAATCGCATTTTAAGTCCGATTTTCCCGTGTCCCAGTCCATTATTGCTCGTCACGCTCTAAAAGCAGCCCGCGATAATCAATCCGGGCAGCAAGCAGGTCGTGCCGTAATGCCGAGCTTTCGTTCGGTTGAAAGTTGGTCGGCTGGGTCCCAAGGCAATTTGATGAGAGTCCTAAAGCATCAGCCATCTTTACGGTTTCGGCTGGTGTTAAGGGCGGCAAGGCCAGTGAACTCGCGAAGGGTGAGTAGGGGGCCTAGCTTGGAGGGCTCGGCGGCATGAGCGCGATGATGTGTTGGAGGGCGGCTTGCCACTCTTGCAAGGCTTCAAGTTTTTCGCGGTCATAACGGTGCTGGTCATAAATGCGAACGAGTCGGTCAGGGGTATGGGCCAAGACTCTCTCGCAAATTTCGTGCGGAACGCGCAGGGAGCCGAGCTTGGTCCGAACAGTTCTCCGCACATCGTGAATTTTGAAGGCTCTGAAGCCAAAGCTCTGCCCAATCAGCTCAGCTCGCATGAGTGCATCGAAGCGCGCCTTCGCGCCGGAGAAAAATTGATAGGGTGTCTCCCCGTTTTCCGTCGTGAACACGTAAGGGCCACGGAAGCGGGGCAGGCGTTGGAACAGAGCCACCATTTCATCCGTGAGCGGGACGGTGTGGGCCCTCTTGTTCTTCATTCGCTCGCTTGGGATGACCCTGTACCGTTTTCAGGCGGTTTTGGAGGTGAGCGCGCCGGCTAGGCGGAGTGAAGCGTAGCGGAACGAAGCACAGCCGGCGCGAGCGAATCGGCGCAGCCTTCCC
>Ga0074046_10003198_pt1 | contig 13838 bp, 13 predicted proteins | sample BogForMeECP23OM3_FD_94441 | JGI IMG/M metagenome (GOLD analysis project Ga0074046, IMG submission 94441) | Bog forest soil microbial communities from Calvert Island, British Columbia, Canada - Bog Forest MetaG ECP23OM3 | ecosystem: Environmental > Terrestrial > Soil > Wetlands ...
CGCTGACCAAAAGATTTTCGCACGGGCTGTACCTCCTGGCGGGCTATACCTGGGCCCACGCCATCGACACCGCCACCAGCAATCTTGCGGGCGTGCCGCCCAACAGTTTGAATTACAACGCGGAACGCGGCAACGGAGACTACGACATCCGCAACCGCTTCACTCTGTCGGCCACCTACGCCCTGCCATCGAAAAAGACGCGGGGACAAATGCTGGAAGGCTGGGAGGTGTCGAGTGTCGTCATGCTGGAAGGCGGCGAGCCTTTTACTCTGGGCGACTTCAATGACGACATCAGCCTGACTGGCGAGTTCAACGACCGCTGGAATATGACGGGGCCGGCTAGCAACATTCACTGGTCGGCACTAAATTCGATTCCTTATATAGACCCCAATGCGGACACCTCTCCGTTTAATTACAACTCAAATGGCGACGTAGTAAGTGGCGCTACTCCCGCAGCCCAGTTGTGTGTCAATCAGGCTTACGCTACGGGCGGTGTTGCTGCGGCTGATCAACTCGGTGCCAACGGGGGCGATCTCGGCTGTTACGTCTCAGGGAACACCGTGATTACCCCTCCGGTCTACGGTTCACAAGGCAACATGGGCCGCAACATCTTCCGTGGACCTTCGTTCAAGAACTGGGATGCTTCCATCTCAAAGGTTTGGAGGCTGCACGAGAATGTGAGGCTGCAGCTGCGCGGAGAATTCTTCAACATTCTGAACCACTCCAATTTTGACGTGTTCAGCATGAATACAGATTTATCCGCACCCGACACGGTCGGGACAGTAATTTTTACCCCCGATGTGGCAGCTTCGAATCCAGTGATCGGGTCGGGCGGTTCGCGTCACATTCAATTAGCGGCAAAGATTATTTGGTAAAGAAACCCTGGCGACCTTCAAGACCTCGAGCTCGTGATTTGGGCAAAGACAGAAGAATTTTTGCTGGCCCGGTCCGGCGCATGGTGGTGCAATCAAAATCGTAAATCGCCCCACAGATGAGACAAACCTGGTAGTCCTGGCCCCGAAGCCCGGTATGTGGCCAGGAAAATTGGTGACGGCAAAACATTTCCAGTAGTCGTGAAAACCATGATGTTGTCATGCGGTTTTATCCCCTGCATTGATGACGATAAGGTGATCTGAGGGTACCTCAGAATTCCCCGTGCCTTCCCTGTTTTTAGTTCATGCAACGCGGGTTTATGGACAGCGCCTGGTCTGATTACCCTGGGATCGCTAGTTTCAATCGGCAGTTTCAAAGCAGCCTGCAGCGCGTGCCACAATAGAGACCAGCCTGGCGGGATGGCAACCGGAAGCTCCCTGGCTGGCGGCAAGCTGGCGCCGGCGGGCGTCCGCTACGAAGAGTAGCGCTTAGCCGTCATTTTGACCGGAGAATGTTGGCCTGCGTCGTCGGCCGGAGCTTGCAGGAACTGCTCGCCAAGAGTTCTTAGCAGAGAGTTCAGACCACCAGCGAACGAGCGCCGCCACCGCTCCACAGATTGCTGGGCGAGTTCTTCCATGCCGCGCTCGAAAGATTGCAGAGTCTCAGCGACCTGGATTTTCATAGATCCAGAGGCCGAGCCTTCAATCTCTTTCTGAATAATTTTCAGGTTTGCGCTTGCCTCATCGAGTTGATGTCCCAGTTGTTCGGCATTGCGTGTGCCCAGTTCGTTCAGAGCCACCTCCAGCGCGGCTTCCAGCTGGCCGCGTGCGGTACGCACTGTGTCGCTTGCCAGACGCGACATGCGCTGGTCCAGTCCCGACTCTAGATGGTGTGCCGATTCGCTCAGAGCCGCCATGCGGCGGTCGAGATCCGCGATTTGTTCCTGCAGCCGGGAAGATTCCGAGGTGACTGCGACTCGAACTTGCTCCAATTCGCGGCTCCGCACATCGTGCTCCTGTCCCAGGTTGCTTTCCATAACCAGTAGCAGATCCTCGCTCAATTTCTTCAGACGGGTGCCGGCATCCACGACCTCCTGGTGAATTTCTCCTATTCCACGATTCAAATGCTCCTTAATATTCTGACCAACATCCGATGAGAGGCCGTGCATCTTCTTTTGCACAGTTCCCAGTTCCATTGTGACTTGCTGCCGAAATTCGTCGTGGGTTTCTCTCGTCTTCTGGTCGATGGCCGTTTTCGCTGCTTCCAATACTTGTTCAGATTGCTCCCGTGCCTGCTTCACGACTTGTGGCTCCAGGTAGTTTTTCAGCCGTAGTTCCAACTGCTGTTCAAGTTCCGGAGGAATTTGCGACAACGACACTTCAAATCGGCTCCGCTTGGCCCCTTGCGCCAGCTTTTCCCTGAGTTCCGTGACCTCAGCCTGAATAGGATGAACAAGTTCAGCAAGCACTGTCTTAAGATGGTCGTCTGAAAGTTGCTTTCGTATTCTGTCGAGGGCGATTTTTACCGAGGCTGCGGCCTGATCTGGCGGCATCACCTGCATCTTGTTGGGCGGAAACTTCGGTGTGATCTTCTCCTCGGGCGCCGGCAATTGCGCCCAGTCTTTCGGACAACCCTTCAACCCCCAGAAATTTTCCGGCCGCTCAAACCGCGTGCCCAGTCTCCAACCCTGCTCCTACCCGATGGGCTGGCAGTAAACCACCTGTGCCGTCGTCTCTCGACCCTCCTGGCTGTGAAAGTGCAACGGAACCCCGGCATCCAGCTTGGTGGGAGACCGCATCGCACAACCATGAGCGCTCACCACCATGGTCTCGCAGACTTCAGAGAACTGAGCTCCCGGCTCTAAGCTGGTGACCAGTATTGGGAGTGCGATCGGCACCCTCGAGCTGCGTCGTAAAGTAGGGACATTCGTATTGTGCATAGTCTCTTCCTTGTCACGAGGAGTAGGAACCGCTCGGCCCGATAAACGGCCGGAGCGCTGTATACCAACTACGTTACCCCCAAGTGGTTATCGAGTCTTGACTCCGTAGTCCCTTTACGGGAATGTTCGACGGGACACCGCCTTTCGTAACCGCGAATGCACGGCAAACTCAGAAGGATGCAGCAATGCCCACTCGTCAATGTGGCATGCGGTTCGGGTAAGCTCGGGCTCCGGGCCACACGGCGGCCGATTCGCGCCTGCGGCTTGACTGCTGCCCCGCCAGCTGACTATTATTCTCCGCCAGGTCACTATGAGTCCCTGCCTCCGATTCTGTTGGCCCTGCAGTCGCCGCTAAACGCGAACTCTGCGTTGGCGGCTTGTTTGTTAAGACTCCGACCCATAATCGCGCTAATCACAAGGTCATCACCTTCGACAGCGCTAACCGTTCATCAACTCTTCAGCCCAGGAGCCGCTATGAGCAACGTTCTTCAGGAAGTACTTGCTGCCAACCAGGGATACGCCGCCGATTTTGGCGCCAAGGCGAAACTCGCCATGCCACCGGCGCGGCGCTTTGCCATTCTCACTTGCATGGATGCGCGGCTTGATCCCGCCAAGTTCGCCGGACTAGCCGAGGCGATGCGCACGTCATTCGTAACGCAGGCGGCCGCGCCAGTGACGATGCCATTCGTTCGCTAGTCATTTCGTACAAGCTGCTGGGCACGCGGGAGTGGTTTATCATTCACCACACCAATTGCGGCATGGAATTCTTCACCAACGACGTGATGCGTGGGCTGTTGGCCAACAGCCTCGAAACGGCGGCTCTCACGGATAAAGGATTTCAAGATATCGGAAAAGGTCCGGGATCGCGGGCGGGAGAGTTTGTCGAGTGGCTTACCATACGCGATCAGGCTCAGAGCGTGCGTGATGATGTGCAGCGCGTCCGGGAACATCCGTTGGTTCCAAAGAACATAGCAATTTACGGCTACGTTTACGATGTGAACTCAGGCAAACTGGTCGAAGTTTCAGGCGCGAAACGGCCGGCGGAAACCGCTGCTGCCTGATTGCCGAAGATGCGATTGAAGATTCGGTATTTTAGATTCCGGAGCCTCCACCATGGATAAGCGAGCTTTTATCAAGTTGTGCGCCGCCGCAGTTGCATCTCCCTCCGCCCGGCGCATGTTGGCTTGGGCCGGGGAGGAAAGGCTGAGAAACTGGGCGGGCAATCTCGAGTACAGCACAGACCGTCTTTACAATTCGTCCTCGCTCGAACAAGTGCAGGAGTATGTCAAGACAAGTAACAAGCTGAAAGCGCTCGGAACGCGGCACTGCTTCAACAATATTGCCGACAGTAAGGATGGGTTCTTGTCGCTGAAGCCGATGGACAAGGTGATTGCGCTTGATGCGGCGAAGCGGACGGTCGTAGTCGGTGCGGGCATCACGTATGGACAATTGTGCCCATATCTGGACGACAAGGGGTTTGCGCTGCATAACCTGGCATCGTTACCTCATATCTCGGTGGCGGGCGCATGCAGTACCGCGACCCACGGCTCGGGTCAGAAGAATGGAAACCTGGCGACGGCCGTGTCTGGACTGGAAATGGTGACGGCAGACGGCAACGTCGTGAACCTATCGCGGGAGCGGGACGGCGGCACATTCGACGGAGCGGTGGTTGGACTGGGAGCGCTGGGAGTGATTACCAAGCTCACGCTGGATATTCAGCCTGCCTTTATGATGCGCCAATATGTTTATGAAAACTTACCCCTTGTGGAATTAAGAGAGCATTTCGATGCGATCGAATCCAGCGCATACAGCGTGAGCTTATTTACTGACTGGCAAAAACAGCGCATTAATGAAGTCTGGATCAAAAGCCGCGTCGAGGAAGGGCAGGCGTTTCACGCCGCTCCGGAATTCTTTGGAGCAAAGCTCGCCACCCGCAACCTCCATCCCATTGCGGAACTATCGGCGGAGAATTGTACGGAACAGATGGGCGTCCTCGGCCCTTGGTATGAGCGGCTGCCGCACTTTCGCATGGGTTTTACCCCGAGCGCGGGCAAAGAACTGCAGTCTGAATACTTTGTGCCCCGGCAGCACGCAGTCGAAGCAATCCTGGCGGTCGAACGGAAGCGCGATCAGGTGAGTCCATCGTTATTGATCTCCGAAATCCGGACAATTGCCTCCGACCGGCTCTGGATGAGCCCCTGCTACGATCAGGATTGTGTGACCATTCACTTCACATGGAAGCCCGATTGGGCCGCCGTAAGCAAGCTTTTGCCCGTGATCGAAAAAGAATTGGCCCCATTCGATGCGCGCCCGCACTGGGGAAAACTCTTTACCACCTCGCCCACGGAACTTAAGCGCATCCATAAAAAGTTGCCTGAGTTTACCGAGCTCAGCCGGAAGTTCGATCCCCTTGGCAAATTTCGCAATCAATTTTTGAACCAGAACATCTTCGGCGGTTAGTACAACAAGGCAGATTTTCTAAGAATCGCGGGAGAGATGAGAACCGCAGGCAGACCGGGACCAGGCACGCCGTTCCGGTCTGCCACACACCAGTTCGCTGATGGAGTCCTGATACAACTACTGCTTATTGTCTTCTCTTGCTTCTGCGATGTGAGCCTGGTGACCAGCTTCTGATACAGCCTTCACAAACGCGTCCGCGCTTCGGGGAGTTGTCGCTTTGCCCGAAAGAATGCTGCGGAACATCATGTGGTGGCCGTAAATGGCGCGAGTCGAGTCGTTATCCTGCTCGATTACCGCGCCTTCCAGCGTCAGTCCGGCGAATATGCCTTTCGAGCGTGAGTAGGTTAATACTTCGGTGTTCATTAATACGTCAGTTCCGGCGGAGGTGTGACGGCCTACCGGGCCCGCCGCAACCGATCCTTCGCCCGTGAGTTCGAACTTGGTAGAGAGGAGATGCTGTAGACCACGATCATTCATGACCAACATAACCAGGTCGACACCTTCGACGCCGATCTGCAAGCCCCAGCTCCCACCGCCAACCGAAACGAATGCGGGAGCGCTCCAACCTTCAGGAGTGCGGCAAGAAGCCACACCACGTCCGTGCTTGCCGCCAAAGATGAAGCCGCCTTTGAGCAGATTCGGCACTACCACGATGCATTTTGCACCGTTCAACACTTCTTCTGGGATACCTTTGTCGGGAGTTGACATGATCGATTGCAGAACTTCTACGGATTTTTGCATGCGCTCGACCGTTTCTTCCCGATCCGAACCAGCAAATGCGTAGGTTCCAGCGAGGCCGAGCAAGCTCATCAACAGCAGTGAAATTGTCTTTTTCATGAATTGATCCTTATAGGAGATGCAGAACTAAGAGGGGAGAACTTCAGATGGGCTGACTTAGTTCAGAAGACCTGAAAGAGAGAGAAGAAGTGCTCATCCCTGCTACCATCGTCGCTCAGGCCCAAAATAATAGCTGGTCTGAATTGCTCACTTCCGTCTCACCGGGAAAAGTGAGGATTCCCGAAGTTTCCCAAAGCCCGCTGAAAGTTCTGATCGATTGTGAGCAATCCTGCACAGCATCGCCGCCCTTTGCCTGTCATGGTTGAGTTACGAAAGGCGCGAAGCGACAGACCCGATTGCCGGGTGGCCTTGGCCGTCTGACCGGCCGAAGGGCAGAAAGAGCACAGGTGGATCGATGACAAGTCGTCGGCTCCGCGATCGTTTTCGTAAGAGGCTTACGGGCATTGCCGATTCTTGTTCGCGACTGATCGGGACCATTAAGCCTGCGACTCCGAACTTTGGATCGCAACGGATGTGTCCCTTCTGCAGACTGATTACGCCCCGATCCGGGCGATCTTGTTTGGAGTGTGGAAAGTCGTTCGGAAACGCTTAGTGCAGGGAAAAGAAACGTCACACTCTTAGAAATGAGCAAGGAGAACAAATATGCTGTGGACGATTTTTCTTGTGCTCTTGATTCTTTGGCTTCTCGGTTTCAGTCTCCACGTCGCCGGCGGTCTGATCCACTTGTTGCCGGTAGTCGCCTTGGTGGTCTTGGTGATTAATCTGGTGAGCGGCCGTCGAAGTTCGATCTGAGCCTCGTCCGTTTGAGAAACTGAGCTTGGGTTCAGATCCACGATCTCCGCGGCATTTAGCCTGACTTGTGTTTGAAAAGGGCGCGAAAGCTTAGGCTGGTAACGTTCATCACGGCTCGCAGAGCCGCGCGGCCAAAGTTGTCCGGGCGGGGAACTTTAGCCGCGGCCAGCGTTCGGGCGCCGTGCGTTTTGACGCACGGATGTCCTGTGCTAAGCGTGCATCTCTCTTTTGGTTTCGCTCGGCACACGGGGCAACGAACCGACAATATATGCCGCAGCGTTAGGGTTTCTGGTTCCACATTCACCACTATTCAACATCGCCGGTTTGAGGGATGGTCAATTCTGCTCTCTTTGTGTTCTGTGCGCTAAGGGGGACCAAATCCGGAATGGATTTGGGGTCTGGCGGATCTCAAGTCATCGAGCATTCAGGCTGGGCGACAATCCCGCTGGACTCATCGGGTCTCAGAACCGGATAGCGCCCGCCCGAATACTTCTCCACTCTTTTGCCGTAAGAGGCGAATCCCTTGGGTCTGGTGACGCTTTGGCCGGCAGGTGATGCGCGTGTGTTGCGGACCCGTGGGAGCGACCCAGATGACCCGCCATTTGCGTACCGAGCCTTCTTTCACGATTCTGGGCCGGCTTCACATTTAATACGAAGTGAACGGTTGCCCACAGGAAATGAGCGCCATCAGACTTGGTTACCAGGGCGTCGACCGAGTTCAAGGCAGCATCAGGCAATTCTAGATCGTCAGCCAGCATCACAATGGGAACCTCGGGCCGCACCTGTTTGATCTCAGCTGCGATGACTGAGCCATCTAAAAAACCCAGGTGATATTCGAGCAAAACGGCATCCACGGGCGCTGACGCGAAAAGTCGCAGACCGTCGTGACTATTGGTCGCAGTCACCAGTTCATATCCGTTCTCCCGCAATGAACCCAACTGCGCCGGGTCCCGGTGTATGCAGAGGAGAGTGTAGTTGGTTGCCATGCCATCCCTTATACGTGAGAGCCATCTTCGATTCTGCTCAAAATTGCTCACGAGGCGGCCAGGCAGCCATGATATTGATTGCTGCCTAGGGGCCAGCAAAGCGAGCGATACTGACCAGAAACTCCCATCTTGAAAACTTAAGATCTTACAGATGTTATACGGTGGGAAGGAAGTCCATGCGAAAACAGTATCTTCATTTGTCCGCTTGCGCGTGTGACAGGTGTGGCGGCCCAGTTATCGCCGGAGCAGTTGCGGTCCGCGAGAATGAAATTTCGAAAGAGACCGGCGTTCGGCAAGTCGGTGCAATCTGCCTGTCGTGTGGCCATCGACCGAACAAGGCAAACGGACCGGCACGTGTCCGCCACTTGTTGCCGATTGAATGGGAGCCAGCAAGCGCGAGTGGGGCGGCGGATCATCTGACGATTTCCTACCTGGAGGCGCTTAATCGTGCAGAACAACATTAAGCAGAGAGCTGTGGACCTGCAAGGCTCCTTCCGTTCCGCCGGCGTAGTGAATGAAGCCCAGCTTTCTGAACCGATTCATGAAGAAGCTGACTCGTGAACGGGTAGTGCCGACCATTTCGGCCAACGTTTCCTGGCTGATCTTAGGCACGACGGTTTCCGGAATCCCCTCTTTGCCGAAATGAGCGAGCAATAGAAGAACGCGAGCCAGTCTTTTTTCGCTGGAATTGAACAGTTGATCGACCAGATCTTCTTCATAACGGATATTGCGCGCCAGCAAATACGCGACAAACATCTCGGAAAATGTGGGTTCGCGGTGCAGCGCATCCATCATTGTTTTCTTGTCCACCCGCAGGACCTCGCAATCCGTCATCGCTGCCGCCGAACCCATACGCAAGAGCTGACCTGCCAGTGAACCCTCACCAAAGAAATTCCCTGCGTTCACGATCGCGATGGTCGCTTCCTTGCCGGCTTGGGACACGACCGTGAGCCTGACTTTGCCTTGCTGGACATAAAAGATGGCATCGGCTACATCACCTTGCGCAAATATTATTTCTTTCCTGGCAACGGTCAAAATTTTCCTGCCCTCGCCAATCGTCGCAAGGAAAGTATCGGAGTCGAAGTTGCCAATTTTTTTGGCTGACACGGTAGGCTTCATCTGTAAGTAAAGTATAGTCTGCAGAGTAGGGCCCAACTGCATAAATCGTGACGATCGGATATTTCGCGAAGTGAGCTATTCTGCACAGTATTCCGAGAGCAAATGAGCGAAACTACACGGTTGTGTTAGCGGCATCCTGCCGCGTCAGCAATTGACCGCGCCACCATTCCAACAACACAGGTGACTGTCGAGCAGTTTCTTGCGATCGGCAGCGCCAATATAAAAACAGCAACGAGCAGAGTCATCACATGGCTACGCTCCAGAGGGTTCATGCCACTAACCATCCAAGTCGGCGCAATTCTGACAAATGAGTCACCCCTGATGACGCAGACGTTTGGGATCGAGACTGTGCCTTGCTCGGGGAACTGGAAGCTAGTCAACGGGCTGGATGGCTCTGCCCTCGATTGCAAGATTCACGCCGCAGGATGGAACTTCTTCTTCATGGCGGGCGAAATCAAGGGAATGTTCCTGGGCGCGCTTGGAGCCATGAAGATCCAGAACGCTTTACAGAGGATATTAGAGAAAGTAAAGCCGCAACACTTCAACGGCCTCGAGGTAACTGGAATCGTTGCGAAGTGTTTTCTCGGCGTCCCCTATTCTGTCGTCACCGCCCACTCGCGGCATGTTCAGCGAAGCTGTTACCTGGATAATGCCGATTCCCGCCGCGTGTCACAGCACAACTTAGGAAACGCAGAGGCTGAACGCGTTGCTCAAGCGGAAGACGAACCGAGGACAAATGTATGACCCTGAACGGAAATCAGAGTCTCGACGAGATTCTTGAGTCTGCCATTACTTTATCTTGGGCAGACCTTATGCGCGGAACCGAAGATGGGTTGATTCAAGTCGAATACGGCTTCGCCCTTGGCGGGACCTTGGACTATCTGAAGATTTGGTTATCCATAACCCGAGGCCATTGGCTTCTGGCTTGTGACTACTGGATGTCACCTTCCACATTTCACCCCACCGGTGTCACCTTCGATAATGGACACCAGTCGGAAGGGCTGGCCCACCTTCTCGGATTCATCATGCAGCATCAGGATGCGTTCGTACTAGCCCCGAACCTCGGACGGCAGGGATTGCTCCAGATTACAACGCCCACGCCAGAACAGACCGAAGCTGCGGCCGCGTCCGTTAGACAAGCCTTCGACCGTCTCGGCTCAACCCTCGCTGACCTCGCTTTGGTGTGAAATTCTTGGGGGCCGATCTACTTCGCCGTTGAAGGCTGGCCAGATCAGTTTGCTGAACAGCTACGTTTCCGAAGCTACCAGCCGCCGGTCTCGATGTGGGGTTGTGCGGGGCAGACCAGTGCTAAGCTCGCACCTTTCCCCCGGCTTCGCGCCACAAGTGGGGCACCGAACCGACAAAGCTTCCGTCTGTTTAGCCTTCATCGCCCCATAATGCTGCGTTGCTCACCAGGAAAATGGTCAATAGTGACCAGTTTGCTCGAACACTTTCGTTGAATACTTAAAAGAGACAAAACTTTCCATCCTCAGAGCTTACTTGCGTCCCGCCTTGGAGGGTCTCTTGCGGCGTTTCTCACCAGAAGCAGGGAAAATGACGATACCAAAAACGGTGTTCCCAAATCATGCCCTGGAAGTCGTTAGTCCTCGTTCGCTGATGCGAGAGACACGGTCGACTCCCGTACGATGGCAAGCGAAACCGTCGCTGCCCAGTCGAATTGCCGTGATCGGGAATTATCTTCCTCGTCAGTGTGGAATCGCCACTTTCACCACAGACCTCTGTAGTGCGATATCTGCGGAGTACGGAACCGCCCGATTGTTGGCGCTCCCGGTCAACGACACACAGGAAGGATATGACTACCCTGGACGGGTGAGATGGTCCCTGGCGCAGGACGATTTGATGGCGTATCAGAAAGCGGCTGAATTCCTGAATTTCAACAATATCGACATGGTGTGCCTGCAGCACGAGTATGGAATTTTTGGCGGCGAGGCCGGTAGCCATGTCTTGCATCTGCTGCGCCGCTTGAAGATGCCCCTTGTGACCACGTTGCACACCGTCTTGCGAGAGCCGAACCCTGACCAACTGATGGTGATGGAAGAGATCGCGGAGCTTTCGGACCGTCTCATCGTCATGAGCCAGCTCTCATCGCAGTTCTTGCAGGAGGTTTTCAAAGTGCCCGGCAGCAAGATCGACATGGTTCCGCATGGCGTGCCGGACCTTCCGTTCCTTGATCCCAATTTCTATAAGGACAGGTTCGGGGTGGAAGGGAAAGCGGTTTTGCTCACGTTCGGTTTGCTCTCACCGAATAAGGGGATCGAAAACGTGATTCAGGCTCTGCCGCAGATTTTGTCCAAGCACAAGAATGTCGTTTACATCGTTGCCGGAGCGACGCATCCTCATATCCTCCGCCGCGAGGGAGACAAGTATCGAGCCAGCTTGCATGCCTTGGCAAAGGAAGCGGGAGTCGAATCGCAGGTAATGTTCCACAACCGCTTTGCCAGCCCTGAAGAAATGGCGGAGTTCATCGGCGCAGCCGATATCTACATAACGCCCTACCGCCATGAGGCGCAGGTGGTTTCCGGCACGCTGGCCTATGCACTGGGAGCGGGCAAAGCGATCATTTCGACTCCATATTGGCACGCGATAGAGCTGTTGGACGATCGCAGAGGCGCGCTGGTCCCGTTCCAGAATCCCGACGCGATTGCGCAAAAAACGATCGAGCTCTTGGACACTCCCGCGACACGCCACGCCATGCGGAAGCGCGCCTATCTCTTTGCCAGGGAAATGATCTGGAAACGAGTGGCGCAAGGCTACATGGAGAGTTTCTCACGGGTGCGCAGGGACCGTATGGACAGCCCACGTGTTCAGTTCTCAGCCCGCGCAACTCCTAAATCGATGAACCCACTGCCCGAGCTGAACCTGGGCCAGCTGAGTCGCCTCACCGATGACACAGGAATGTTGCAGCACGCGATCTTCACGGTCGCAAACCGGGAGGAAGGCTACACCAGCGACGACAATGCGCGCGCTCTCATTGTCTCCGTTTGGCTGGAGCAAGCGAATAAGGCGAAGCTTGGGACCACCGGCACAGCTACAGATGTTATCAACCCGGATTTATCCCTCCGGTATTTGTCGTTTCTGGAACATGCGTTCAATCCGGCGAAGGGTAGATTCCGAAATTTCCTCGGCTATGACCGCCGATGGAACGAAGCCGAGGGTTCCGAAGATTGTCACGGGCGCGCAGTGTGGGCACTGGGCACGGTTCTGGGCCGCTCCAGCGATCACGGATTGCGCTGCGCTGCCGGCCGTTTATTCGAGTCAGCCCTGCCTGCGGTTGTGGAGTTTTACAGTCCGCGGGCCTGCGCCTACGCCCTTCTCGGAATTCAGGAGTATCTCCATTCGTATCCCGGCGACCGCGACGCCCAGAAAGTCAGATCGGTGCTCGCCGGGCGACTGCTTGAGATGTACCAGTCGATCCGCCGCCCGGATTGGAAGTGGTTTGAGAATGTTCTGGCTTATGGCAACGCAAGATTGCCCCAGGCCATGTTGGTCGTCGGTTCGGCTTGCTCGGATGATCGCATGCTCTCCGCTGGGCTCGAATCACTCAACTGGCTCACCGAAACCCAACGCTGTGAAACCAACGGCCACTTTGTGCCGATCGGATCGCAAGGTTTCTATCGCCGGGGTGGTGAAAGAGCCCGCTTCGATCAGCAACCGCTTGAGGCCTCCGGGGCGGTTTCTGCTTGTCTCCAGGCCTATCGTGTAACGGGCGATAATCGCTGGCGCAAGCAAGCCTGGTCAGCATTCAACTGGTTTCTGGGCGACAACGACCTCCAGGTCCCTCTTTACGATTCCCTCACCGGCGGCTGCCGAGACGGGCTTCATCCCGAGCGCGCCAATGAAAACCAGGGAGCGGAATCGACGCTATCGTTTTTAATGGCACTTCTCGAAATGCTTGCCCGGCAAAAGTCTGAACCAAAGGAAATCTCATCGTGACTACCGTCGCACCGGAACCCATGAACCTGAGCACTCGTTTCGAGCCGCTGCTGATTCGTCATCCGTCCAACCCCATCCTTACCGCCAGGGACTGGCCGTACCTGATCAATAGCGTGTTCAATGCCGGTGCGACGCGGCTGGCGGATAGCACGACGTTGCTGCTTTGCCGCGTGGAGGATCGCCGCGGATTGTCGCATCTCTGTGCTGTGCGCTCGGCAAACGGCGTCGATGGATGGCGAATTGACAGCGAACCCACGTTAATGCCCAGCCCAAAGGAATTTCCCGAGGAAATCTGGGGCATCGAAGATCCTCGCATTACATTCGTGCCCGAGCTCCAGCAATACGTGGTCACCTACACGTCCTATTCACGAGGGGGCCCCGGAGTGTCCCTGGCTTTGACCAAAGACTTTCGAAGCTTTGAGCGCTACGGCGTAATTATGCCGCCGGACGACAAAGACTCGGCGCTTCTTCCTCGCAGGATCGATGGATACTGGGCGCTGATTCATCGGCCCGCGACCAACCTCGGAGCGCACATCTGGATTTCCTACTCGCCCGATCTGCGCCATTGGGGCAGACATCGGCTGATGTTGGAAGCACGTCGTGGCGCCTGGTGGGACGCCAACAAGATTGGTTTGTCGCCACCGCCGATCGAGACTTCTCGAGGATGGCTCGTGCTCTATCACGGAGTAAGGCAAACGCCTTCCGGGTGTCTGTATCGATTGGGTTTGGCTCTCTTCGACCTTGGAAATCCGGAAAAGTGCCTGCTGCGCGGAGATTCGTGGATCTTTGGGCCGGAAGCGGAGTATGAGGTCCATGGCGACGTCGACGACGTTGTCTTCCCCTGCGGATATACGATGGACGCCGATGGCGACACCCTCAACATTTATTACGGAGCCGCGGACTGCGCGATTGCCTTA
>Ga0074046_10003200_pt1 | contig 13830 bp, 13 predicted proteins | sample BogForMeECP23OM3_FD_94441 | JGI IMG/M metagenome (GOLD analysis project Ga0074046, IMG submission 94441) | Bog forest soil microbial communities from Calvert Island, British Columbia, Canada - Bog Forest MetaG ECP23OM3 | ecosystem: Environmental > Terrestrial > Soil > Wetlands ...
GCGGAGAAGTTCTACCGCGACGTGAAGCTGTGCACCATCGGCGAAGGCACCAGCGAGATTCAACGCATGGTGATTGCGCGCGAAATTCTCAAGGTTCACCCATCGCGTGGGTGAAGAGCCGTCGTGGCCATGCGGAATCGATGGATAGACTGAAAGAGCAAATGGAAGACTTAGTCAAAATCATCGAGTGCCCGCGCGACGCCTGGCAAGGCCTGCCGGTTGCAATCCCGACGGGAAAGAAAGCCGCCTATTTGCGTGAATTAATTGACGCTGGCTTTACGCATATTGACGCAGCCAGTTTTGTCTCCCCGGCGGCCGTTCCGCAGATGGCGGATTCCGAGCGGGTGCTCGAAATGCTGAATCCTCCTCAAGACGTTGAAATCATCGGGATCGTCGTTAACCGCAAAGGCGCGGAACGGGCGATTCGAGCTGGATCGGTTAGCACTCTGGGCTTTCCTTATTCACTTTCCGCCGAATTTCTGCGCCGCAATCAACATCAGACGCCGCAAGAATCGCTGCATGAGCTGGAAACGGTGAGCGCGCTGGCTCAAGACGCGGGATTAGGCATGGCCGCCTATCTTTCCATGGCCTTCGGAGATCCTTATGGCGGCGCGTGGAGCATCGACGCGGTGGTCGATGCGTGCTCCGCGCTGATCGACGCAGGCGCGACGCAGATCTCACTTGCGGATACGGTGGGACTGGCAGCGCCGACGCAGCTCGCCGATACGGTCGCTGCCGTGCTCGAGTCGCATCACGGGATCGAGTTAGGAGTACATCTTCATGTGAGGCGGGACGAAGCGGCTGCCCGCGTTCGCGCGGCTTACGATGCGGGTTGCAGGCGCTTTGACGCGGCCATCGGCGGGTTGGGTGGATGCCCGTTCGCGCAGGATGCCCTGGTGGGGAACCTGCCCACGGAATCATTGATTGCGGTGTTAACGGAGCGCGGCGCGGCTCTTCCAAAACTGGCTTCTCTCACTGGCTTGCTCCGTGCCAATGCGGAGATCAGCGCGAGTTGTGGGACAGCGGTGTAATAGTCGGCGAGGCTTCTGGCAGGGTGCGGGCGGCTGCGGCAACGGAGGATCGATTGGATTTCAAGACGATCGTGGTAACTGAAAGTGCATCGACACGGACGATTACGCTCCATCGTCCCGAGCGGCGCAACGCGATGACGCCCGAGATGCAGATGGAAGTGATTTCCGCGCTCGAGGACGCTGCCTCAAGCGGCTGCCGCGCGCTCGTGCTCGCGGGGGCCGGCGAGGCGTTCTGTTCCGGTCTGGATCTATCGGCGCTGCAAGCTATGCAAGATAAGAGCGCGGCCGAACACCGCGCAGATGCCGAGAGAATCGCCCGCCTCTTTCGTACGCTATATGATCTCCCCCTTCCGACCATCGCGGCGGTTCATGGCGCGGCAATTGCCGGCGGTGCGGGATTGGCCTTCATCTGCGATTTCACACTGGCAACGCCAGCAGCGAAATTCGGTTTTTCTGAAGTGCGGATCGGGTTTGTCCCCGCGCTTGTGTCGGCTTTTCTCGCCCTTCAGGTTGCAGACAAGAAAAGCCGGGATCTGCTATTGACGGGCCGGCTCTTCGATGCGGAAGAGGCTCATCGCCTGGGCCTCGTAAACGAAATCATCGCGCCGGAGGAACTTACCGAGCGCGTGCAGGCGCTGGCAGAACTGTTGATTGCGAACAGTCCGCAATCGCTCGCTGCAACCAAGTTGCTGCTTGCGCATCAGAACAAGGCGTGGCTCGATGCTGCAATTGCCCAAGCGCTGGAAGCCAACGCACTGACGCGGGAGACGGAGGATTTTCGCGAAGGGATCAGCGCGTTTCTTGAAAAGCGAAAGCCGGTGTGGGGGAAGGGTTCGCGGGCTAAGCCTCCGCGCCGCTAAAGGCGTCCGTCTTGGGTATCTATGTTTCCGTGTTGACGGCCTGCGCATTTTCGATGTTCGGCACGTCCTCCATGCTTTGAACACTGGCCGGATCGTTCAGCGCTGCCATTGCGTTTTTCGCGACACGGCTTTCCATGAGATCATTGGACGTGGGACCGGAGCTATATTCGCGGATGCTTATTCTGCGCCTCGCAGGGAGATCCAGTAGTACCGCCGCCAGCAAAACTTGCAGCGAACGGGACGCAGAACAAACAAGCCGAGAAGGCCATCGTAAGGGCGCAACTCGGCGGGTTTGAATTGAACGGACTTGCAGCGAGGGCATTTTCGCCGCAACCAAAGCACTCTCGGCAGCCATACGGGCCAGGTGAGCGCATCAATGTTCATGGGGAAATTCCTTTCAGGGAAACAATGGCGTGCATTACCGCTCGGTTCCATCTCCCACGCTGGAGTTCGCGTCCAGCCACGTGAGAAGACAACTTATGCTTCCGGTGGCTAAAGCTACGCTCGAATCGGCTGCTCCGTAATAGAGGTTGATGGCGTCCCCATCCGCGCCGATGGTCTGGCCGCACGGAAACACGACGTCATGCACATCTCCAGAGCGCTCGTATGGGGCGTCGGGACCAAAAATCCATGAGTTCCCACGTTGCAGGCAGATCTCAGGATGTTCAAGATCGAAGAGTGCCAGGCCCAGGCGATAGATGCTTCCCGACGCTGTTACCCGCACACCGTGATAGATCATCAGCCAGCCTTTAGGTGTTTCGATGGGCGGAGAGCACAGGCCAATCTTGTTCGCATCCCACCATCCGCCGCGCCGTGCTGCCAGGATGACTTTATGGTTGCCCCAATGCTGGAGATCGGGCGAGTAAGAAATCCACATGTGAGCGCCGGTCGTGGTCATAGGCCGGTGTATCAAGGCCCAGTAGCCGTTGACTCTCCGCGGCAGCAGCGCGGCATCCTTATCCTCAGGCGGCATGATCACGCCGAAGCGCTGAAAGCTCCGGAAATCCCTGGTGAGCGCCAGAGAAACTCCAGGACCGCCGCGGGCAAAGGAAGTGTAGGCAACCGCAAATTGCTCGAGTTCCGGAACGTAGGTGATGCGCGGATCTTCGATGCCCCAGATTTCTTCAGGGTAGTCGCGCGGATTGGCCATGAGCGTTGGTTGGGGATCAATACGCCATCCGTTGATTCCATTCTTCGAACGTGCCGCGCACAAGTGCGACAGGCCGCTGCGATCTTCCACGCGGCAAAGCAATAACGTATCGCCGTCGGGTAATTGCACCGCCCCGGCGTTGAAGACACTGTTCACGGCGTAAGGCCAATCATGCCCGCTGAGAATCGGATTGTCGGAGTAGCGCGTGAGCAGAGGAAGGTCCGTACAGGGCCCCTGTTTCAGCTGTTCTGAAGCAATCGTCTCGGGTAAGTCCGGTGGATGAATAGCTGGATTCAAAGGGAGATGCTCATTTCCTGATAGGTGGTTTCTGCGTGGGATCCATTCGCTCTCTGCATTTCCAGGAGCGCCATGAGGAACGAGAGCGTTGATTCCGCTCCCTGATTTTCATTGACGCGGTCGGGATGCAGTCCATCTTTGCATCCGCCCGTTGTGGCATCGTAAAGCGGTACCTGCAAGTCGTTCTTGCCCAGGAACCAGCGGAAGACACGATGGGCTTCCTCGGGCCAACGCTCATCTTGAGTGAGCCTATATGCCTCAAGACAGGCAGAGATGGTGGCACAGGCTTCAACGGGCTGCTGATCGAAGCGAGGTTTCTCCGCGCCCTCGGTGAAGCATCGGCTGGAGCCGATAGGTACAAAGATCTCCGGGTCACCGCAGTGCTGAGCGGCCACAAGCCATTCGAGCGACTCGAGTCCCGCCGCGATCATTTTCTTGTTATGGCTGCGCCCACCGGCCAGGATGAGCGCTTGCGGGAGCCTTGCATTCGAGTACGCAAGACTCTTCTCGAACCAACGCCAGGTCTCGGAGCGACTGCGCTCGTAGATGTCGAGCAGACGATTGGCGAGCGTGTTGCGGACGCCCTGGATGGCCCTATCGCCGGGGAACCAGTCGAGATAAGCCTGCAAACCGAGAACACTGAATGCCCAAGCGCGCGGGCTGCTGAACGTCAAAACCGCCGGCACAGCAGCCTCAAACAGTCGTCCTGCCGCTCCACGTAATCCTGCAATCTGCGATTGGCCGAGCACCGAACCCAAGGCCCACAGCGCGCGCCCATGGCTGTCCTCCGAACCAACGTCTTCACGCCATTGGCGGTCGTAGCCAAGGAAATTCCTGAAGCGTCCGGTATCGGGATGAAATGCGAACCAGAGAAAAGCCAGGTAGCGGCGAGAGAGGTTGACATGATCCTCGCAGTGCTCGAGCCCGGCACTCTTATCCAGAAGAGTGGACACGATGAGTGCCCGCGCGTTGTCGTCGGTGGTATAGCCCTCGCGTGTGTAAGGCACGGAGAAAATGGCGTGCTGCAACATGCCGGTGTCGTCGGTCATGGCGCATAGATGACCGGTGTTCAAAACCGGCCAGTGTTCGATGGGGTCGGTCAGGCTCAGCGTGGCATCGTCCGGATGGGCGGCCCTGGGCTGCAACGAGCGCTCGAAGCGTGCCCGCTGAAAGGTCGCCATGTAGGCCCGCGCCGTCTTCGGCCAAGTGGTTCCACGGGAGTGCAGATAAGCGCGCTTGCGCATCGCATGGCGCGCTGCATCGTTTTCCAGCAGTGCGTTGACCGCTTCTGCGATGGCGTCTGGATTGTCAAACGGGACCAGCACGCCTCTTTTGTCCGCGAGCAATTCCTTGGCGTGCCAGTAAGGTGTGGAGATAATTGCCTTGCCCGCTCCTAGCGCAATGGCCAGCGTGCCGGAAACAATCTGCGCCTCCTGGCGGTAGGGCGTGATGTAGATATCGGCGGCGCCGACGTGCTCAATCAGTTCTTCAGTACTTACGAAGCGATTGTTGAGAATGAGTTGGGAAGATACACCAAGCTGCGCCGCCAGCGCCTGCAAACTTTCGCGATAGCGCTCGCCTTCATGCCGCCGGATATGGGGATGCGTCACTCCGGAGACGATATACGTGAGGTTCGGATGCCGCGCCAGAATCGCCGGCAGCGCTCGAATCACGTTTTCAATGCCCTTGTTTGGAGAGAGCAAGCCGAATGTGAGCAGAACGGATTTGCCTTCGGTGCCGAACTTGTCCTTGTAATAGTTGGGGTCCATGAAGGACATGTCGGGCACGCCGTGCGGGATCACATCGATCTTTCCGGCGGGAACCGCATACACTTCGCGCAATAGTTCGGCCGCAAGTTCGCTCATGACAATCAGACGATCAGAGATCTGTGCGATCTCTTCGAGCACGATGCGCTGATTTGCGTCCGGCTCGCGGAGAACCGTGTGCAGCGTAGTGACCAGCGGCATCTTCAGCCTGCGCAGCAAAACCAGAATGTTGCGGCCAGCGGCGCCGCCGTAGATTCCGTATTCATGTTGCAGGCAGACCAGATCATTGCTATTGAAGTTGAGGAAATCGGCCGCGCGCTCATAGGAGGCAATGTCCTCCTGCGTCAGTTCCAGCCGCACTTGTTCGGGATAATCGTAGCTGGAGTCGGGGTCGTTGACGGGAATAGCGAACAGGCGTCCTTCTCCGTATTCGGCTGCGAGCGCCGTGCACAAGTCGGTCGTGAAAGTGGCAATGCCGCACTCGCGCGGCAGATAATTCCCAACAAACGCGATGCGCGTGGGCAAAGGCAGGCGGCTGGCTTCTAGGGCGGCGAGCAAAGAGCTTGGCGGACCAGTTCTTTGCGCCTCCACTTCGGAATGGTTCATTTCGGGGGAAGACATTTCATCCTCTTTTCACTCGGGATTCGATTTGCACTTGAAATACGCTGCACCGGTGTTGGTGGAGATGCGTGACGCATGGCTTACCGTGTGGCTTTTGTACACTGTTACACCCAGCCCGGTCTGATCAATAAGCGACATCAACTCTGCCTGGGATCCGGCTTGTAATTCCACCCCAACGGCGAAGACACGTTGTTCGGTCTCATACTTGCTCAGTGAGCGGTATAGACATTTATGAAACCGGTTGTCGCCTTATCTAAAAGGAACCGCCAAGCGATGCCACTCTTCTGCAATTTCCAGCCACGTGTATTGCTGGATCTGGCGGGGTTGCAACGTGACGTTGGCGGAGTGCAGGCCGGAGAACGTGCTGGCCTCAACGTCAATCAGCTCGGAGGCGTTGAATCGTGTCGCCACTCCCTTCAGAGCGCGCGTTAAAGCTCGCTGGGTCGCGGCTTCCCGCGTCATCCCAAAGCCTTTTCGTGTGCAGGGGCGGTGTACCCACAGGAAATGCCAGCCCATCTGACGAACCATGGTGTCGAAAATCGGCGCCGTGATCTCTTTCAGAAGGTGCCAGTGTTCGCCGCAGGGCTCACGGAGCGGATCCAAACGGCCGGGAAGGATGCACTCCTTGCGCAGGAAGACTGAATGCGGCTTCACGCCCGCGCGCTTTTCGATACTGCGGGCGCCTCAGGGCGGAAGGAACCGGGCAAATGATCGCCTGGCGCGGCGGCTGCGCCAGATAACGAATGTTCCGCTACGAAATCTTGAGCAAAAGTCGATGGATCGGTTTTGATTGCGTCCGGTTCGGCCACGGAGTAACCGGTTGCATCGGGCTGGCTTGCCGGGTCGCACAGATGTATCTTTGTGCGAAAGCGCGGAGACAGATGGTTCTTCACATCACTCTGCCTGATTTGGCTCATGGCGACTCCAGTGGTTCTGTTGCGTACCTGAAAGATGCTCGTCTGGAGCGAAGCCTGGAGTGCCAAAGGCGAGAAGGGAGAAACGGGTTGCTGTCTCAAGCATACGCCTACCCAAGCGTGCGTGCCGACGGCCTTTCCTGTTTCGCCAGGGCCAACGGCTTGCAAGTGGAACCAGCGCAATGATTTCGACCGCAACGATGCTTTGGAGAAACCGTCTGGACCACGCCTGAAGGGGCGCGCCATTCTTTGCGATATCACCTTCGTAGCATGGGGTCTCGAATCGACGAACGCTTACTCCCAACGGTGAGGTGGGATTGCCCCGGTTTGAATGGGGGACGGCGCTCTTATCCCCTGCTTGAATCGGTGGTCCGATATGCCTCGCGGCCAGCCTCGACCGCTGCGGCGACACGGTTCGCTTGGTCACCCACGAGGCGCCGGCCACGCTCCACATAGTCACCTACCTGCTCTTTGCCCTTGTCCACCAGCGTGCCCACCTGCTCGGCGGCCCGCTTGGCATGAGTGCTCAAGTACTCCGACCCCTCGCGAGCACCACGAGCAATGTCCTCTCTGGTTTCGCGACCGCTCTTGGGGGCACAAAGGATCCCCACCGTTGCACCCACGCCAAGTCCCACCAGCAACCATGCCAAACCCAGTGCCTTGTTATCCTCAGCCATGTTGAATCATCTCCTTTAGTTCAGTCCTTAGAAAGCAGAAACGTCTCAAATTCCGCGATACGGCGCAAATCACCAGCCGTTCGTGCGGCCAATTCAGCGGTCCGGGGATTGCTCTCGCCGTAAAGAACCGCGCCAAATCCCATCGCATTCGATGCAGTTTCAGATGCAGTCAATGCAAAGCCAACCCTTATCCCGCGCTCCATTACAACTGTAGTATGCCGACGAGAGTTACGGCTGGCCTTTTACGCTGATCGACGCGGAATCCCCGGATCGCTTCGTATACCAGCGGCTCATTTAAGGCTAAATCACCAAATGTGCAGGCTCCTGCACCGAGGGTCTTCCACCGCAATCGCCGCGATCTTGCACCGAGGGTCATCCACCTCGACGGCTACGCCCCTGACCATTATCCCCTCGCTCAGGCCCTTGTACCTCGGGTCTTCCATCTCAATTACCACGCCTCTGAGCATGCCGCAGCACCGAGGATCTTCCACCTCAATCGCCGCGATCTTGCACCGGGGATCATCCATCTCAATCACCACATCGTCTGGCAGAATCTTGCGCCCGGCAGCTTCGTCAGTGGGCTGGCCTCATGCTCGCGCAATCTGCGGGACTCTGACTGTCTAATATTGACCGAGGAGGGAGATTTTTTGTGCCGGGGGAAATAGGCGGCTTCTCGGAGATGTGTTCGAGTAACTGATCGAGCAGGATTACATTGAGCACAGAGGCAAATCGGTAGTTCCTGCTGTTAAGTTGGTGGAGGCGGCGGGAGTCGAACTTGTGCTGAGCATTGAAAACACGTAACTTATTCATTCTAGAAATGCCTGAAATTCACAGATTTCCACGAGTGCCAAATCTGCGTACAAATTGCGTACAAACAATTCCTAGAATTCCCGAACCTCCAACAGTTTCACCTTCCATTCCGTTCAGCGGACCATCTGAAGAGTTCTTCATCGTTTATACATCAAACCGACGATCTCGAAGATAGGCTTTCGGCGAGGATTCGGAATGGCTCCGCCGGAACCGCATCTGGATGTAGAAGCGCCGACAGCGCTGAAGTTACAAAAGCTCCTCACCGGACCGCGATTCCCAGTGAGGTTTCGGAACCTGGCTGTAGCTGCTCCGTTCTTTGTCAGTGATCCTGTCCGGTCGATGGCGAATTCTGCCGTGACAGTCCTCAGCTTTGAGGTTTTTCAACGACTTACAAACCCGTGGGGAACGCCTAAGACCACCGAAGTCGTTGAAGACCGCGCTTTTTGTGGATCGGATTGTGGATCGGGAATCAAACCTTACCTTCAGCGAAGAACCCCGTCTCGCGCCGTCTTGTGTGATCACTTCCTTGCCCTTTGACGCGCTTCTGGTGAAGAGCTTTTCTCGATGCACTCAAGTTCGGCGTTTTGCGCAGAAAGACTCTTCTGGGCCGTCTCAACAAGGCCGCGGCAAGCGGAGAGCTGTTCCGACAACTTCCCAAATCGGCTACACATCTAATTGCGCGAACAGGTCCACAATCGAACCATGCAATAAGCTGATCTGCACGATCCCGTATGCGGGATGAAGGTCGATCCTACGAAAGCGGCGGGCTTGCGCTGCGACTGTAAGCGGCAGCGATGCGAAACCAATCTGGACGACAGAGGGAAGTTGACGGGGGAGGTGTCCGACCAAGTGCTTCGAAACGGAGAAGATCATGGCTTTTTGGTCCCGGAGGCGGCTCAACCGGGCACGCTCGGGACTAAACTTGAAACGAATGCAAGAACGATGGCGAACGGACGCAACTGGGGTATATGGTCCGTAGCCGCTCAAGCAAGATACGAATTCCGGTTCAGGCCTGTCGATTCTTCATTGCCGCCCCGGTCTTTGGACCGGGCGGCGCAGCTTCTCGATCCGGATCGGATTAACGGTCTGCAATGAACCTCTGGAGGGACGATCATGGTCAGCATTCCAATTCTCGTTCAGGAGTTTCTTCCCGGCAAGCTCGCGTGGGTATTCGCATCGTGACTGCCCGCGACTAGGTAAGGCCCTCTTTGGGAAAGCTTCCTTGCCGGACAGAGCCTTGTATCGACCACTATCCATCAATGGGCTTGCTGATGGCTGGTCGTAATTGCTCACAGGCAGTGCACAGCAGGGTGGCCAGGCCTTGGCTGGGTTTGGGGAACGTCTGTCTGAAACGCGCTAGGCTATGCCTTAGAGGCACGCCTGACCAGGTTGATGTGCGGATCACAGTTACCGATGTGATGTCTCAAGCACCTTCCAGCCGGATGGAGTCTTGGCGAGACACAAGTTTCCAGAGATCAATTCTTGTTGTCAGCTTCGGACCGCTCTCCACCCTTCACAGCTTCAGTGCCGGACCGGTTCTGATCGCGCACATCGTTCTCATTCACGTGCAGCGAGTCGCCATCGACATCCGCACTTTCATCGTGGCTCTGCTGTCCACTCTTCACAGCTTCAGTGCGGGGCCCGTTCTGATCACGCACATCATTCTCATTCACGTTCAGCGACTTACCCACGACTTGCGCACTGCCCTCGCGGCACTGCTGTTCATCTTTCGATTGATTGTCCTGCTGGGGCTGATTGCGACTTTGAGTGCCTTTGGTGCTCTGCATTGTGGGCTCCAGGAATACCGTATGCGGTCACTCCGGAAGGGATGCGACCGCCAATGTAAAACCCATCCTAAACACGCCACGTCCGCTGAGTTGGTCAAAATCGCACATCGGTTCTCCAACGCTGTGCAGTTCGACGAAAGGCGCGCTATACCTGCCGCGAAAATGACCAGTCTCAGGATGATGGCTCCTCGCAAGAGGCGGGAACTGGAGTCATCAGCAACGACGCTTGAGCACTCGGCTCACGGCGGTCCAATGTGATCAGACAACCATCCGGGCTACTCTTAGGATCATGTGTAGAGAAGAAGTAGGACAGTCGTTACAAGGGCGGGTCCGCTTCGTCTTGCGAGTGAGGTTACAACATGGAAACGATTTTGATTATCCTGCTGGTGCTTTTTCTGCTCGGAGGCGGGGGCTGGGGATATTCGCGGTGGCGGCGGAACTAACGCGGCTGCCGAATTATCACCTGCACGTGGCTCTTTGATCCTATTTGCGGGATGCCTCGAGGAAGATCGGCTCCGAACTCGATACGGTAATTCACTGTTCATCGTTTGAAGAAGGGTCGTTTCATGAAAAAGATAAGCCGGATCGATATTGCGAGGGAGATTATCTCCCGCGTAAGAAGAGAGATGGATAAGCCGCGACTGACCGAGTCGGTCCGCAACGGTTTCAGCGCCCAGGCCGCACCGAACACCGAGAAAACTGTTGTCCGTTCCGCGCGAGCTTGAATCCCTGTCCTCTTCGTGCCCGCAATCTTCAACTGCAATTTGCTCAATTCTGCCCCTGATAGGCGCGCCTGGCAGGCTTCGATCGAGCCCGTGCAGTGCCCGAAGAAGGGACAGTGGCCGACGAAGGAAGTTTCTCGGGATGAATCTCGGAAAATCGATCAAGCAGGACCGCATTCAACAGCGACTTGTGAACCTTGATGCGCCCGTTGTATTCGATAAAACCGAGCCTGCGAAATCGATTACAGGTCCCATTGCTCTCATCCATCGCAAGCAGATCCTCTTCGCATGGCTAAGACCTCCCGAGTCCCATCATTCGACAGTGGATTACCACGACCCGGCGTGCCACAGAATTGAGAATCCAAATCGATTTTCAGTGGGCTACGTCGCCTTCCAAGCCCGGTAGGGACCAGTACCTATTGCGGCGTTCCGCAGGGTAGTTTCTGAAAGCCTCGGTGGCGTTGGGCTCAAGAGGTCACGCACTGAGGCGGCGTCCGCCACCTGCTCTCTGAGAATCTTGTGCGATGCAAGTTAGTGGCGGGCAGGCAGCGATGGTAAGGTGCATGTGAGAATCGCGCCATATACGTTCAAATCGCGTCACATTTATGGCGCGATCCTCTATTATATGGCGCGATCCCCTTGTAATTGGCGCGATTCTATGCTTTAATTGGCGCAATGTTTGCAATCTCTCAATTAAAGGGGACGGATAATGGCAAATCGCCGCGTGGGCGACATAGCAGAAGACCTGGCAGCGGTCGTGGACTTCGTGCGGCAAAGTGCAAACGGCGCACGGAGTGGTGAAATTGCTGAGGCTCTGAAGGAGATCCCGCAGCGAACCCTCCAACGTTGGCTGAAAAGCCTTGTGGAGAGTGGGCGGCTCGTGCAAGTAGGCAAGGGGCCGGCGGCGCGATATCGTCTTCCGGTCATAGTGGAAGAGCAGAAACAAACGGCTGCACAACAAGCCGGGCCAGAAGAGGAAAAGCCGGAAGAGGTAGTGGCGCCTCTCTCCGCCGAAAGCGCGCAGATACGCGCGTATCTGCGGCAGCCATTCGGGGCAAGAAAAGCCGTTGGCTACAACCGCCAGTTTCTCGACGGCTATCGACCCAACACGAATTTCTACCTCTCGCCGAAAGAGCGGGCGCACCTGGCGGAAGTGGGCAAGACGAAGACCGGGGTTGAAGCGGCCGGAACCTATGCGAAGCAGATTCTCAACCGCCTGCTCATCGACCTGTCCTGGAACTCCAGCCGGCTCGAAGGCAATACCTACTCGTTGCTTGATACCCGTCGCCTGATTGAATTCGGCGAAGAGGCGCAGGGCGGGAACAGGCTGGAAGCCCAGATGATTCTCAATCACAAGGACGCCATCGCGTTTCTTGTGAGCGCCGCGGATGAGATCGGCTTCAACCGGTATACGGTTTTGAACCTTCACGGAATTCTGGCGCAGAACCTCCTGCCGGATGAAGCGGCGGCCGGACGCTTGCGGCGCATTGCTGTCGGCATTGAAAGCTCCGCCTTCCATCCTCTCGAAGTCCCGCAGTTGATCGAGGAGTGCTTCAATCAGGTGCTGGCAACGGCGCAGGCAATCCATGACCCGTTCGAGCAATCGTTCTTCGCCATGGTGCATCTGCCGTATCTTCAACCCTTCGACGATGTGAACAAACGGGTATCGCGTCTGGCGGCGAACATTCCTTTCATCAAGGCAAACCTGACGCCGCTGTCGTTTACCAGCGTTCCGCGTTCGGCCTACACTGACGCCATTCTGGGCGTCTATGAGTTGAACCAGGTTGACTTGCTCAAGGATGTTTACATCTGGGCCTATGAGCGGTCGGCCGAGCGTTACGCGGCCGTGAGGCAGTCCCTCGGCGATCCCGATCCATTCAAACAGCTGCATCGGGAGGCGCTGCATCAGCTCGTGGGGGACGTGGTGCGGCGGCGCATGGATAGGAAAGAGGCAAGCGCGCATATCGCCGAGTGGGTGAAGAGCAACATTGCAGCAAATGAGCAAGGGAGATTCAGGGAAATGGCCGAGTCCGATCTTCTCAGCCTGCATGAGGGAAATTTCGCGCGTCTGCAAGTTCGGCCGAGCGAATTCGCGGCGTGGCAGATAGCGTGGGAAAACAAGGAATTGATCTTCCCTGCTCCGGAAGAACGGCATGAGGCCAGTCGTGACGTGATCGTGTTCTGGGGTCAGGACAGGGCGCAGCGGATACAATGCGCCATCAGCGGAGAGGCGCTCGATGACCATTTTCACGGCGACAACAGAAACAAGCTCGAAGTGTTCCGCGAAAATCGCCCGGCCATTGAAGAGATCGCGCGAAGCAAATACCTCTCCGGCCGTGTCGAACCGGACGGAACCGTCCTGATACGCACGGCAGATATTTCTCATTGAGGAGACATAGCGCTGCTGGAGTTGATGATGATCATGTTAACTGCGGTGGAGTGCGTAGATCGTAGAGTTCCTCCACATCCAGAGCACTCCGTCATTCGGCGAGAAGATCGCTTGGGTGATTGATCGGAACTGCAATCTTTATCCAGCACCGTTCGGGTTCCTGGCCATCGAGTAAGCTTTGGGATCAATCGTCTTATGAATGAACTTCATTCCTTACCAGAATCGATAAGCCATCCTCACAAAATAGTTCGCCAGACTTGTCGCGAAAAAAGCATCGTCTTGCCACTATTTGTATGGGGCGCTTGAAGATTCACCCAACCAATTATGGATTGGGGCTGTAGCGTCATTCGGCACTTGTCGGAAGGATAGCGCATTAGCGAAGACGGTCATCTCCGAGACCGAGGGCGGTTTTTCGAGGGAATAATTGCGGAACGAGCGCGCGATGCCGGCCATCTCCCGATGGAACTTCTCGTCTGCATCGGGTGTGCGGCTGGCGATGATCTCCGCCTCGCGCGCTGGCGTCGGATGCTCCACGCGCACTTACAGGCTGCGCCGGCGGATCGGATTGCCCAACCTGCGTTCCTCGTTGATGATCAGCACGACGAAAGGAATACTCTTCGCCTCGACCGTGCCGAATTCAGGAATCGACAACTGCCAGGCCGAAAGGATTTCGAGCAGCATCGCCTACAACCCTTCGGTTAACAGGCGAGTACTAAACGGTGGAGTAGTAATGTTTTCAACGGAGTAGAGAGGAGCCAAAGGAGTAATCGGAGCCTTTTCGGCACGCAATTGGACCAAATTCTGGA
>Ga0074046_10003201_pt1 | contig 13829 bp, 16 predicted proteins | sample BogForMeECP23OM3_FD_94441 | JGI IMG/M metagenome (GOLD analysis project Ga0074046, IMG submission 94441) | Bog forest soil microbial communities from Calvert Island, British Columbia, Canada - Bog Forest MetaG ECP23OM3 | ecosystem: Environmental > Terrestrial > Soil > Wetlands ...
ATCAGCGCCAGGTAAGAAAAAATCGGCAGGCCCAGGGCCAGCACAAGCACGGTGCCGACAGAGGCCCACAGTAACATCATTGGCCAATCCCCAATCGCTGCCGCAGCCGCATTTCCACGCGTTCCATTTCGCCGCGATCGGCCTCGTGATCGTACCCCAAAAGGTGCAACACCCCATGCAGGACTAGGATTTGCAGTTCCTGCGGCAGCTTGCGTTTCAGCGCGCGCGCATTGCGCCGCGCCACACACGGCGAAATTGCAATATCGCCCAGAAACGCCCCGCGATGCTTGCGTCTCGGATTTCCGCGCAACTCCGGCTTGCGCTTTTCCTCATTCGGAAACGACAACACATCCGTGGTCCGCTTTTTCCCGCGATACTTGGCGTTCATCCGCGCCATCTCTCCATCTCGGATCAAGCGCACGGCCACGCAATCGCCACGCAGGCCCAGTTCATCTTTTACGCGTTGAAGAAATAATTCAAGGGGCCGCACCTGCACGCGCACCGCGCGCTGGCGATTTTCAATCGCCGCAACGTCGCGCTCCGCCCTCGGGGCCGTGGGGTCGCGTCGATTCAGAGTCATCCCAATCAACGATCTGCGTGCCCGGTTTTTTCGGGATCCCTCGCCGGGAGCGTGGCTTTCCCGTTCCCCGCCCGCTGCGGATGGGAGCCGTCAAACTGTTCGTACGCCCGGATGATCTGCTGTACCAGGTTGTGCCGCACAACGTCCTTCTCGCCGAACTGCACCACGCTGATGCCCGGGATGCGTCCGCAAATCTCCATGGCCTCCACCAGCCCGGACTTCTTCCCCGCCGGCAAGTCGATCTGGGTCACGTCGCCGGTAATCACCGCCTTGGAGTTGAAGCCCAGCCGCGTCAGGAACATCTTCATCTGCTCGCTGGTGGTGTTTTGCGCTTCGTCCAGAATCACAAACGAATCATTCAGCGTGCGCCCGCGCATGAACGCCAGCGGGGCCACCTCGATGATGCCCTTCTCCAGAAACCGCTCCAGCTTGTCCGCGTCCAGCATGTCATACAGCGCGTCATACAGCGGCCGCATGTACGGATCGATTTTTTGCTGCAGCGTGCCCGGCAGGAAGCCCAGCCGCTCGCCCGCTTCCACCGCCGGCCGCGCCAGGATGATGCGGTTCACCTGCTTGGTCAGCAGCGCGCTTACCGCCATGGCCACCGCCAGATAGGTTTTCCCCGTGCCGCCCGGCCCGAACCCGAACGTCATGTCGTGCGTTTCGATCTCCTCCATGTACCGTTTCTGGCCGGCGGTCTTTGGCGTGACCGTCTTCTTCCCGAACGACCGCGTGCGCCCGTGCTCGAACATGGCGCGCGGCGATTCATGCGGCTCTTCCGTGGCCACGCGCAGCAACGATTTCACCTCCGCGCTCGAAAGCAAGCGCCCGTGCCGCGTCAGGTGGTTGTACTCCTCCACGATCCGCACGGCCTGGTCCACGCCGTCCTGCTCGCCTTCCACGGTCAAGCGCGTGTCGTGCAGAGTGGTGCGCACCTGCAACGAGTCCTCCAGCAGGCGGATATTCTCGTCCAGAGTGCCAAAGAAGGGTTCAATTTTCCCGGTAATGTGTATCGTGCGTCTCATCCAGTTGGAAGGTTGCTCTGCCGTACGAAACGGGTGGCCGATGGGAGTCCCCCAGAATATTTCCGGCTGCGTTGCAGCCCGAACACGGAGAAACTCCATTCAACGTAGCGCACCCCCGCTCCCCGGTCAAGTTACACGCAAGTAACAAACGACGGCTCCACCAACCACGCGTCGAGGACCGTCTTAAGCTCTTATGACCATTCTCTGGGGGTCGCCGTTCATGGAGTGCGGCGGCTTGCCGCCGCTTTTCTGCCCGCGTTCCATTCATCAATTGTCATCCTGAGGCCCCAGCCTTTGGGGACCGAAGGCTCTCAACGCCAAACTTGTCCAGGCATCTCCTGTATTCTCGCTTTTCGCTTTTCTCTATTCCACCTGTCCCTTTTGTATCGCAACGAACGCCAGGTACAGTTGCGAGCTGATTACCTGTCCTTTGGTACGCCAGAGCTATGGACGAACACAGCGCCTAAGAGAAAACTCATGTTGCAGCGTGGAAAAACCCAAGTCTGGATTTCATGAGGGAGGGCAGGCCATGTTCGTATCCGCAAAACACATTTTGCTCGGCTCGGCGGCTGTGCTGCTGAGTGTCCCCGCAATGGCTGCAGAGGAAAACAATGTGGCCAGCGTCGCTCCGCCAGCGCACGCTCTTGTAAGCTGCTCTGGCGCACCCAGCGTGCCCATGACCGCGGACGCCGAACAGGCGCTTCCGCTAAGCCTTGTCGCCACCCTGAGTTGCGGCGGGGATGTCGCGGTCCTCTCGGATGACGAAGGCTATACGGCGCGGGTGCGCTCCAGCGACGGCAAGGAAGGCTACGTCGCGCGCATGTATCTGTTCATGGGCAAGAGTTCCGCCGGCTCCGGCGCGCCTGCCCATCCCTTGGTCGCTACCGCAGTGAATGGCGTGGCCCGCTGGAACGCCGGCGCACCGGGTTGCGACGAGTTCCGCAGCAAGGGCCGCCTGGTCGAATCGCTCACCGTCAACGGCGTTACCGTTCAGGTTTCCCTCCAGGACACGGGCTGGAAGCTCCGCGCCTCCGTCGCCATCTCCAACCAGACCGGAGCGAATCTGGATGTGCTGCCCTCGCTTATCACTCTGGATGAATTGCAGCCCAACTTGCGGCTTCTGCCCGCTCAGAATCCCGCCAAGATTGCCCACGCCGCGAATCATCAGTCACTCTGGACGGTCGCCAACGCCCAGCCTTCTCCCAGCGCCGTGGTGTTTCGCGAAATCAGCTCCTCCGGGACGCAAAACTCAACGTATCGCCCCAATGCTGCGCCCGATTATCTTAGCCAGCGTCATGTGGTCTCCGCAAAGCAGCCCCCCGTGCTTGAGGAGTCCGGCGATCCGCTCGCGCTTGCTCTGAAGGCCGGTGCGATCGCACCTCAGCAGAAAGTCGCGGGCGTAATTTGGTTTGCCCGCGACGCCGGCGCCCGCGAACTTTCTCTCCGCGTTCCCGTGGGTGACCTGGTCTTCGACTTCCCGCTTTCCTTCGAAGCGCACAAGTAGCCAGCGCCTCTCGCCCCGCCCGCGTCCCATAGGGGTGCAGCTCGCTGCACCCCATCTCGGTACAATGGCCGCTCAATCAGCAGGTTTTTCTTCTCTTGGGTTGGCCGGGTGCCCCAGGTACCGATTTTGTACCTGGGTCTTGGGTTCCTCTTGGGATTCTCTTCTCGTCGTCTTTGGCTGTCGGCTATTGGCTAACGGCTGTCGACTTCCCTTCTCCTAACTTCAATCCGCTGCCACCGCCCGGCTCTTGGCCCACTCGCGAATCGCGGTAACCTCCTCCGCGCGCGTCACGCTAAGCGGCTGTGTCGCGTGAATCTCCCCCAGCAGAATATCCGTCGATAGCTGCTGCTTGCGATTGAACGCGGTGTACAGACCCGCCACAATGGCCTGCTCAATCTCCGCGCCGGAAAACCCGTCGCTCGCCACGGCCAGTTTGTTCACGTCAAAGCCCGCGGCGTCGCGCCCGCGCTTCTTCAGGTGCAGGCCGAACAGCGCCGCCCGCACCGCCGCATTCGGCAGATCCACAAAAAAGATCTCGTCGAAGCGCCCCTTGCGCAACATTTCCGGAGGCAGAATGGTGATGTTGTTGGAAGTCGCGGCCAGGAATACGCCGCCCTCGCGGTCCTGCATCCACGTCAGCAGCGTGGCCAGCAAGCGCTGCGAGAGCCCTGCGTCGGCGTCGCCGCTGGAACCCGCGGAGGCGAAAGCCTTCTCAATCTCATCAATCCAAAGCACCACCGGAGAAAGTTTCTGCGCCAGATCCAGCGCCTTCCTCAGCCGCTTCTCGCTCTCGCCCACAAACTTGTCGTACAGCGCCCCGGCATCCAACCGCGCCAGTTCGTAGCCCCACTCTCCCGCCACCGCGCGCGCCGCCAGGCTCTTCCCGCAGCCCTGCACTCCCGTGATGAGCACGCCCTTCGGCGGCACCAGGCCAAAGCGCTGGCCCTCCGGCGTCAGCGCGCACTTGCGCTTGGCGATCCATTCGCGGAGTCCCTGCAGTCCCGCCACGTCGGTGAACGAAGTGTCGCGCTTCACCGTTTCCAGTAACCCGTCGGTGTGCAGAGCCTTGCGCTTTGCTTCCAGCACGTCATCCAGCAGCCCCGCGTCAACCTTGTTCCGCTCCATGACGCACTTCCGCAATAGGCGCAGCGCCTCTTCCGCCGGCAAGCCCACCAGATTTTTCGCCAACTGCCCGATGCCCGCCACATCGAGCGCCACGGGCAACGCATGATCGCGAGTGACTTCCGCCAACAAGAATCGTACGCCTGGCAGCAATTCCTCCGCGGAGGGCAAGCCCAACTCGTATGGCGCGGCATCCGCCGCGACTTCCGGGGGCAACTGAATCGACGCGGCCAGCAGTACGATGGACCTGCGCGCCGTGCGGAATCCGTCGGTCAGATCGCGCAGCCTGCGGCTGATGCGGTCGTTGTCGCAATAACGGGCAAAATCCTTCAACAGGAAAATCGCATCGCCCGGAATCGTGGCAATATTCGCCAGCGCCTGCTCCGGCTGGTCCGAATTGTAAAGGGCCGCGCCCCCGGCCTTCCCCAGCCCTTCCGTCACGCTCCAGATGTACAGCGGCACATTCAGCTCTTGCGCCGCTGCGGCAAGCATTTCCAGGAAGCGCTGTTCTTCGCTCGTCTCCACCGTGATGATCGGATTTCGCGAATTGATCAGCAGGCACAGCTTTTCCCGCTGTGCCGCGGATGCGGTGGCCTGCGAGGATATCGCCGGAATGGTGCCGGTCCGCGCCGGAGTCAACGGGTGCGGCGCCTGCGAAAGCGTTTTTGGATCGTTTGACAAAGGCATTGTTCCCGCTTCACACTAGAAGTTTGAGCATAACGCACAAGGAGCGATAGATGGCCCAAGGTCAGCCTACCAAAGTTAAGAAGAAGAAGAAGTCCGTTTTAAAGCGCGCGGCACAATCTAATCAACGCGCCGAAGTGAACCGCAACAACCGCACCCGCGTCCGCACCATGATGAAGCGCCTGCGCATCGCGATCACCGCGGGCGACGCCACCGCCGCGGCCAATCTCCTGCAGCCCACGGTTTCCGCAATCGATCAGGCCATTAGCAAGGGCGTGCTCCACGAGAACACCGCCAACCGTTACAAATCCAGGCTCACGCTGGCCTACAACCAGGTCAAGGCCAAAGCCGCCAAGTAGCTCGCAGCCTCAGACAATCCAATTACGTCAACCGCTGGTTCCCCATCACGGGCATTGGCGTCTCTACGTTCGCCGGGTGCTCCAGGTTTGATTTCTTACCTGGGTCTTGGGTTTTCTCTTCTCTGTGTTCTCTGTGCTCCTATCTCTGTGGACTCTGTGTTATCGTCCCTCTTCTCCCTTTCCCGGTTTCTCTAGGCCCTGCCAATTTGTATCTTCCCTGCGCCTGGATTCTCTCGTACATTCGTCTCCATCATGACCACCTCCATCCCCATCACGCGCACCGCGCACTCCCGCCTCACGGAAGAACTCCGCGAGAAATCTCCCTTTGGCACGAACTACAGCGACCACATGTTCGTCGCCGATTGGCACGATGGCCAGTGGCACGACGCGCGCATTGTGCCCTTCGGTCCCATGTCTTTTTCTCCCGCCCTCACCGCCTTGCACTATGGCCAGGCGCTCTTTGAGGGCTTCAAGGCCCATCGCACCGCCGACGGCCGCGTAGCCATTTTTCGGCCCCTCGCCAATCACGCGCGCCTGAACCGCACGGCCGCACGCCTGGCCATGCCGGACCTCCCGGAGCCTATCTTTATCGAAGGCCTCCTCGAACTCCTGCGCACCGACCGCGAATGGGTGCCGCATCGCGATGGCGGCTCGCTGTATATCCGCCCAGTCTACTTTGGCACGAGTGAGAGCCTCATGGTGCACGCCGCGAATCGCTATTGTTTCGTGATCTTCACATCACCCGGCGGTGCGTATTTCTCGCAGCCCATTCGCCTGCTGGCGGAAGAAACCTACGTGCGCGCCTTTCCCGGCGGCACCGGTGACGCCAAATCCGCGGGCAACTACGCGGGCGGGCTGCTTGCCGCAAAGCTCGCGCAAGACAAGGGCTATCACAATGTGATGTGGCTGGATGGCAAGGAGCGCCGTTACATCGAAGAGTCCGGCGTAATGAACATCATGTTCGTCATAAAGGGAGTGGCCATCACCCCGCCGCTTTCCGGCACCATTCTTCCCGGCGTGACGCGCGATTCCGTGCTCACACTCTTGCGCGACATGAAATTCTCCCTGGAAGAGCGTGCCATTCCCGTTGACGAAATCGCCGCCGCCCACGCTGCTGGGACGCTGCAGGAAGCCTTTGGCATCGGCACCGCCGCCATCATCGCGCCCATCGCCTGCATTGGTTACCACGGCCACGATCTGGCGATTGCCACCGGCGCGCCCGATTCCCTCGCCACGCTCTTGCGCGCAAAGCTCGTGGCTATCCAGACCGGCCGGGAGCCCGACACGCATAATTGGCTTGTCTATATTTGAATTAACTTGCGCTACCACTTTGAAACCGCTCGCTCCTTCAAAATGCGGAGCGAGTTCGACACGGCGAGGTGTTGACCCTAACAGACCTACGTTTCCTCAGGCATAAGCTCAGCAAGAGAATGTGGTTTGCCGTAGGGAATATTCTCCCCATCAGCGGCCATGTTTCCCAATAAATGTCCTGGTTTAAGCGCCTCCCCGGGTTTTACTAGCTTTTCCCAAAGATAGGCATCGCCATTCGCCAAAATGCGGTAGCGCTTCCCCGACACGGCAATTAATGCCACGGGCGTTCCAGGCAATACATGGGCGCGGTTCGCGGCGATCCACTCCTGAAACACAATCGTCCCTTCGACTTCAGGAAGACTCGGTAAGTTAAAGCGATACGTAAAGGGCATCATTCACATCCATCAAAACTCTCCTAAACGCTCGTTCCCGCCAGGCCTGCCACCAAAAACTCCATCACGATGCGCGGCTCTTTCGCGCCGCCCTTCAGGCGGTCATCGGCTTCTTGCAACGCCCTCAGCCCATTAAGTAATCGCTCCCTGGAAATCTTCCGCGCGCACTGCAGTGCCAATTCGGCCTGCTCCGGCCGCATACTCAACGCCCGCGCCGCTTGCCACCCGTTCGTCATGCCGCGGATTTCACTCGCTTCAATCAGCTTGCGGTACATCCAGGCCATGGCCCCCACCATCATCGGCGGCTCTTCGCCTTCGCGCAGCAAGCGCTCGAGAAACTCCAGCGCCTTTTCCGGCTGGCGCGTGGCCAGAAGATCCGCGAGCTCCCACACGGTCGTGGTTTTTTCCGAGATGACCAGCGCGGCCACGTCCTCGCGCCGCACGCGCTGGCGCTCCGCGGCGTACGTCGCCAGTTTGTCCACTTCCGTCTTCAACCGCATCAGGTCGCCGCTGACAAACTCCGCCAGGTCCTCCGCCGCGCCCTGCTCGAACTCGATGCCCTGCTCTTTCGCCAGCGCTGTCGTGAGTCCCACCGCCACCGCAATCCGCTGATTCGCATCTTCGCTCGCGCCCACATCGACTACCAGCGCCTTTCCCGCAAGCAATTTCGACAGTTTCATGCGCTGGTCCAGCCCGGAAGCCTCCACCACCAGCACGGTGAACGGCGCGGGATTCTTCAGATACTCATCAATCGCTTCGACAGTCTCTTCGCGGTTTTTCTCCCCCAACTTTTCGATGGCTTCCGCTTCCTCCAGGAAGACCACCTGCCGCGGCAAGAGCATCGGCAACGTCTGCGCCTGGTCCAGCGCCGCTTGTGTCTCTCCCCGCTGCGCCGAAAACCGGGATACAGCCCAGGCTCGCGCCCCTTCTGGAACGTACTTCTCAATCAATTCCGCGCGGCAACGGTCCCGCAAATACGGCTCGTCGCCCAGCAGCAATAGCGCCGCCACGGCCTGGTCATTTTCCAGCCGTTCCAGCAACTCTTCCGCCGGCGTTCGCGCCATCAATAATTCTCCGTCACGGCCGCCACCAGCCGCTGCGCAAAATCCCGCGCCATGCGATCCAGCGCCGGGTCGCCTTCCTGGAAAAAACTCGACACGCTTGCCTGCGATGCGTTCGACGTCGTTCCGGATGTCGATGGCTGGAACGCCGCCAATTGATATTCATTGCGAAACAGAAAGTTGTCCGAGTGATACAGCACTTTGTCCGTGGCCCGCTCCGTCAGGGTTACTTCGCATTTTATCGTCACGAGCATCGCCGTGGCCTGCGCGCTGGAGGCCGTCGCAGGCGTCGTCGGGGTCGCGGGCGTCCCCGGGGTCGTCTGGAACAGCAGCGGCGTTACATCTAGGCTGACCACCTTCCCACGCAAAACCGCGTCGCCCGCATTGGGATCGGAAACCACATGGTAGGTCGTTTTCGCCAGGAATTCATGGATCGTCGCCGCCGTCAACTTCTGCTCGATGCGGTAGGTGCTTGTTTTGTTTTCCAGCGCCGGCACCGCAATCACATGGATGCTTTTCGGCAGCGCGTTGCTGTGCCCCGCCAAGTGATACCCGCAGCCGCACAGACTTGCACTTACTCCCAACAGAAGGACGCCACTCATGAAGCGCTTCATGTGATCAACCACTCCGCCAGCTTCACTCCGCTGCAAGCCGGCACGCGCAGATTATCGCACGCTCCCCAGAACCACCAACTTCCCTCGCGCGCGGCATCCTTCACGGGCTCGCCAAGGTACAGGCTCGTCTCTCCGGCCACGCTCACGTTGCTCGGCGGCGGTTCTCCGCTCGCCCGTAGCACGAAGCCTGCGGCACGGCAACTCTCCTCGAGCGACTCGCGGTCCACGGTAGCCGCCAAATCCGCGCACGCACTGAACGTCATCCCATAAAACACCGGCACATGGATCAGGTTCAGCGAGATCTTCGCGTCTTCCTCCGCCTCGCCCATCGCCGCCGATACTTCCGCGCGCATCTCCAGAAGGCGGGCGCGCAGGTCCTGCCGGCTCTCTTCACCGAAGCGCGACAATAAACTGAAGGCCGTCTGCGTACCGAACACCCGGTGCCCCACTGTCTGGAACGTCAGCAGTTGCGAAGTCTGCGTCTCCAACTCTTTGATGCCTTCGCGACCCGCCTCCGACACCGGCCAGTAGAGCGCCACCACGAGTCTCTGTAGGCCGTGGGGCCGCAAAGCCAGCGCCAGGCTCGTCACCGCCATGCCGCCTGGTGAAAACACGCTGAATGTGCGGGCGCCTTTCGCCACGCTTCGCCCGGTCAAGTGTTCTATCTTTGGGAACCACGGGGTGGCATCGGGATCGGAGAGGCTGGCATGTGAAAAATCGATGATGATTGCGCCGGCCTGCCGAGCCGGTCCCAGACACTTTTTCCCGAAGTCGCTCGAGCCGGTCAGAAACGCGATGCGCGCCCCCTGAAACGTGTCCTCTTCCACGCGCTGGATCACCGCTGGTTCGCCCGCCGCTTCCGTCAAAAGTCCCGCAGCCTGCTCTTCATCCACAAGACGCAGATCCCACCCGGCGAAGCGGCTCTCCTCCAGCAAGTACTTGAGTTCACCGCCCAGCAGGGACGACGCCCCGGCTATGACTATGCGTTGAGAGTTTCGCTCTGCGGACATGGATCAGCCGGTCCTGGCAACCAGTCGGTGCCGCACCATGCGCACCACTTGCAGGATTATCCCGACCAGCACATAGCTCCCGGCGATGATCACCAGCACATATTCCGAATGCCGCCAGATCACCCCTGCCAGCACGCACATCGCGACCACTGTCAGCGAAGGCTGCTTCCTCGTCCAGGGAATATCCTTGAAGCTGTAGTACCTCACCGTGCTGGTCATCAACACGCCCAGCAGAAGCAACAGCACAAACCACGCATACGACCATTTCTCCGTCGCGATGGGCCCACCCCAGTAGTGCCGCGCGTGCACGATCGCCGCCACCATGCCCGCCGCCGCGGGTGTCGGCATGCCCACAAAATTCCTCGATCCGCCCGGGGCCATGCCTTGCACGTTAAACCGCGCCAGCCTCCACGCGGAGCAAATCAGAAACGCCAGGCAGCACAGCCAGGCGAAGTGCCCAAGAAACGCTTCGCTGCCCTGCCCGCTAAGGCTGCGGAAGCCCCAGGCATACGCCAGGATCGCCGGGGCAATCCCGAAGCTCACCACGTCGGCAATCGAATCGAACTGCACGCCAAATTCGGTGTTGGTGCCAGTCATGCGCGCCACGCGTCCGTCCAGCGCATCGAAAACGATGGCGATGCCGATGGCCTTTGCCGCGTGATCAAAATTCTCCGCGCCGCCGATCAGCGCCGCGATGGACGCGTAGTAGCCGCAGAGCAGGTTCGCCACCGTGAACAGGCTCGGCAGCAGGAAAATGCCCCGGCGCAGACGCGGGTTGCGGTAGCGCCGCTCTTGAAATGGAATTTCTTGTTGTTGGATTTCGGCCATTGGCTTTAGATCATCCTGCAACAGAGTACTACGCCCGGCCACCCTATTCCGTCAATTTCTGCTTTGCGCCTGGCGATTTTTCCGCCGCGCTCAGCTGGCTGGGCACAGCCGCTAGGATGCGCGCCAGCACCGTCGAGCCGCCCTTCACGCTTTCCCCCACTTTTACGGCAATTTCCGTGTTTTCCGGCAGCCAGATATCCACGCGCGACCCGAAGCGCACCAGCCCGATCCGCTCTCCCCGCGCCACCGTCTCGCCCTGCTTTTTCCAGGACACCACCCGCCGCGCCACCCAGCCGGCAATCTGCTTGAACACAATCTCTCCGTGTTCGCTCGCCAGAGTGAACACATTCTGCTCGTTTTCCAGCGAAGCCTTCTCCGCCCACGCCGCCAGAAACTTTCCCGGCTTGTACTCGAGCTTCGTGATCGTCCCCGCGGCCGGGGATCGATTCACGTGTACATTCCAGATCGCCAGGAATATACTGACGCGCTTCCCGGGGCGCCCGGCGTTCGTTTCCTCTTGGACCACCACCACGCGTCCATCCGCGGGGGACACGACCACATCGGCCTCCGCGGGAATGGCGCGCTCCGGATCGCGGAAAAAATAAAACACGAAGAGCCCCAGCCCCACGAACACGATCCCCGCGGCAATGGTCCATGGCGTTTGAAACAGCAGCGCCGCAAACCCCGCCACCAGCGGCGGAAAGCCGAATGCGTATCCTTCTTTGACCATAGCCTTCCTGACTCCTGCGCGGCTTGTCTCCGCGGGAGGACTCTGGCCATTTTACTCTAGAAAGCGGGGCGAATTGGGCGCGAATCCGGGGAGGCTACTGCGAATGTCGTGCGTGCGCGTTGTGGATGCGCGCGGCAAGAAGTTCCATCTCGTCTTTCACGTGAAGCTTCATCTTTTTCAGCCGGATTTCTTCGATCAGGTCTTCGGAGTTCAGGTAGGGGGACCGGGAGAGTTTCAGAAGTTCTGCCTCGTATTGCTGGTGTTGCTCACACAGACGCTGGTATTCGGCGTCTGTATCGACTATTACGTCCCGAGGGCTCCGCTGCGCGCTGGCCATGCGTTCCTCCTCACTCATGAATAGGGTGTGAATACTACATGAGCGCAGACTAGCACCGTGAATCTCCACGTCAAGAGGTATTCAGTACCAAACTTGTGGATTCCTGTGTCCTCTCGTACACCAGCGCCGCCTCCTGCGGTTCCCGGTAGTATCCCTCGCGCCTCCCCGATCGCCGGAATCCCATGCGCTCATAGAACTCGATGGCCCCACGATTGGACTCGCGCACCTCTAGAAAGACACGACTTACGCCCGATTCCGCAAACCGCCGCAGCAGTTCGACCAGCAGCGCTCGCCCTTCGCCCTGCCTTCGGTATTCCTCGCACACGGCAAGGTTCAGTATCTCCGCCTCGTCCGCCATCATCCTTCCCAAAATGAACCCAGTCGGCATCCCACCGCGCTCGCTGATTAGCGCGAGTGCTTCCGGCAGTAGCATGAATTCCGTCAGCGCCTGCCCGGACCAGTTTGCCGCTTCTCGCGCTTGCAGTAAGATCTCGCTCGCCCCCGCGGCGTCCTCGGCATGGAACTTCCGTACTACAAACGCTCCTTCATTTTGCTTCGGTTCAGCGCCCATGGCCTGCCGCCGGCCCCTTCCAGAAAATCTCCGCGTCCGATCGCCGCACGTAGTTCGCGTCGAGTTCCAGCGCATCGGTGAACTGCTGTTTTCTCGCCCGCTCTTCGGCAATCTCTCCAATCTTGTCCGCAAGGTCCCCTTCCACCCGATGCATGCTACCCCCAAGGCCTGCACGCGCTTCCCAGCCTTCCAGGCCCGTGATGAGTTGCGGGTCCAGCGATATCCAGGCAATCCTTTCGTGCCCCGCTTCCCGGGTCGCCATCTTCAGGAAACTGCCCGCATCGACCACCATTTCCTCCTCGATCCGTTCCAACCCGCCCTCTTTCCACCGGTACATCGCCGCGAACATTTGTCCACGCTGGGCGTCATAGCATGCTGCAACAAAAGGCGCTCCGGCTTCGGCACACCGCGCCATAGCCTCCAACCTCGACACTCCAACCACTTTCTTCCCATACACCTCGGCCCACGCCTTCACCGTAGTCAGCCCCACTCTCACCCCTGTAAACGACCCCGGTCCCGTACAAGCCGCCAGCAGGTCCACCCCATCTATTCCTTCTCCCGCCTCACTCAGGCATGCCTCCACGGCGGGCAGCAACCACGATGAATAGTCCTCGCTGGACTCATGACGCCGCACCGCCGCACGGCGGCCCTCTTTTCGGACGGCCACGCCTCCCCGTAGTTCGCTCGTATCTATCGCCAGCGTAATCACTTCGGCAGTGTAACCCAACCCTGGCCACGCGGCTGAGACTCTCCACTAATACGACACCACAAAATTGCAACGCGCGGCCACCGGCTCATCCTATCTCATAAGAAAGACGGCAATTCTTCATGAATTCAGGTTAGGGATCCGTGCAGGAGAGCAATTCGCGTGCCAACTTGAAACAGCACTACCTCTATCTTCCTGATTCCAGAGGATATATCTTGACTCTTCCCGCACACTTTCTTATACTGTTCTTAGCTCCTAGGGGGACAACCTAAGCTATGGATTACAAGATCGGCGACAAAGTCGTTTATCCGAACCACGGCGTTGGAGTTGTTGAGCAGATCAGTTACGGTGTTTTGAATGGCAGGACCGAACGTTACTTCATGATTCGCGTGCTTTCCAGTGGCCTGCGTGTCATGGTTCCGCAATCGAACGCGCTGACGGTGGGGCTTCGCTCCGTCATCCGTTCCAATGACACAATGAAGGTACTTGGGTTCCTCGAAAAGGGGAAACTGAATTCCCATCACGATTGGAAGCATCGTTTCAAGGAGAATTCCGAGCGCATGCGCACGGGTTCTCTCCTGGAAGTGGCCGTTGTTCTCAAGAGCCTCGTTTCCCTCAGCCGCAGCAAACCGTTGTCCTTCCGAGAAAAGAAAATGTTGGAACGCGCCAAATATCTCCTGGTCAGTGAAATGGCCACCGCGCGCAACCTCACTTCCGAAAACGCCGAGGGCCTCGTTGTAAAGTCGCTCGCCAAGGCCAAGCTGCAATTCCCCCAGATGCAGGAAAAGTTCGAGTAGTCTCCCCGTCTCCGCATTGTGCCCAGGCCCCGACCCAGTCGGGGCCTTTTTTTTCTTCCCCCTCCCTCTTCTCTGTGCCCTCTGTGCTCTTGCCTCTGTGAACTCTGTGTTACCGTCCTTATTGCCTTTGTCTTCTCTGCGAATCTCTGCGTTCTCAGCGTCTCTGCGTTATCTTTTATTCTTTCTTGCTCTTACTTC
>Ga0074046_10003202_pt1 | contig 13822 bp, 9 predicted proteins | sample BogForMeECP23OM3_FD_94441 | JGI IMG/M metagenome (GOLD analysis project Ga0074046, IMG submission 94441) | Bog forest soil microbial communities from Calvert Island, British Columbia, Canada - Bog Forest MetaG ECP23OM3 | ecosystem: Environmental > Terrestrial > Soil > Wetlands ...
ATAGACGAAGGAGCCGGGCTTGTAGTCGGAGACATAATAGGGACCGAGGACTGCCATCTCCCTCTTGGGCGACCGCGAGGAGAGGATCGCAACCTGGTCGAACAACCTGTCGAGTCCGGCGACGGGTGCTGGAAAGTGAATGGCGACTTTGTCAGGTCCGATAACCGTGCATTCCACTCGGCCGTTATCTGAGCGGAATGAGTCGCCGGTCGGCGAATGCAGTTCCGGGTTCATCAACTGCTCCATTGTGTATTTCACGTCTTGGGCTGTGAAAGGCGTTCCGTCGGAGAAAAAGATGGACGGACGCAGGATGAACGTGATGGTTCTGCCATCCTTTGAGACTGTCCATGAGTTGGCGAGCTCGGGTTCGAGCTTCTGCGTATCACGATTCAAACGCAGCAGGACTCCGCCTGTGAGATAGCGAACGGTCTCCGAGGAATCGTCGGCCACGGTGAGCGGATTGAAGGATTTCGGCTCGGAGCGCAAATAGAACCTGAGCTCATCCAAACACACAGCCGTGTTAAGAAACGCAATGAGAATAAGGCAAATCACAAGCGAGAAAGAGCGTCGATTCATGAGTAAACCTCCCGTTCGGAGACTGCGATCTGCAGACTGCTGACGATCAGGACCAGCATCACCAGCGGCGTGAAACGCCAAATGTCAGCACGAAGAGACAGCACAGTCTCGAGTTCACGGAGCAAACGACCCAGCGATGGCAAAGGCTCCGCTACGCCGAGTCCGAGAATACTGAGGTTCGCTTCCGACAAAATAAAGACGGGAACCGATATCCAGAATTGCGCCAGCAGAACCGGCCGCAGGTTCGGCATCACGTGCCTCCACAGCAGCCTGAAAGGTGCGATACCGGTTGACCGGGCGAGAATGATGAATTCTGCCTGCCGCATGGATCGCGCGCGCGCCAGCAGGATCCGCGCGGGCGCCGCCCAGCCCAGCAATCCCAGCACCAGAAACGTGATCGTCACCGAGGTGCCAGGCGAAGTATTTAGCGGTAGCATGGCGCGCACGATGAGCAACAAGAACAGCCAGGGAATCGAGAGCACCAGATCAATTACTGTTTTGGCAGTCCGCTCCGCAAAGCCGCCCGCGAAACCCGGAACGGCTCCGATTGCGAAGGCCAGCAGCATCGAGACCATGGCGGCCGGCGGCGCCAGCAGGATTGAAATCCGGGTGCCACAAAGCAATCTCGCAAAACGATCGCGACCAAGATCGTCGGTTCCCAGCCAGTGCCTTGAGCAAGCACCGGAGCTCACGTGTTCCCGGTCCTGCCGGGAGTAGTCAAAGCGAGGCACGAAGCCACCTGCAACGCTGATGAGCACCAGAAAGCAAGCCAAAATCGCCGCTGCTACTCGCAATCGTTTCATGCTGGCCGCCTCGGTTCTTCACCCAGCAGGTCGGCGCCAGAGTTGGCCAGCACCACGCAGCCAATCACCAGCATGGCCACGTTGTTCAGCAGCGGGAGATCGCGTCCCAGGGCCGCTTGCCAGGTCAGTTGTCCGATGCCGGGAATTCCGCACAATGCTTCCACCGGGATGGCAGCACTGATCGCGATGCCGATAGAGACTCCGGCCAGAGCCAGCACTTCCCGCCTGATCACAGGGACGACGTGCCAGAGGAACATTCGTGATTCGGAGGCCCCTTTCGCTCGCGCGGTAAGGATGTGGGGCATTCCACGCGCGGCTTCTACCAGGTTGCTGAGATAGCGGTGTACTTTGGGGTACACGATAAGCGCAATGACCAGATAGGCAGGCTGGTTCAAGAGGATGGCCAAAAGTGCAAGCACGCCAGCCGGCAGGCAGAGCAACGCTCCACTGAGGAGTGTGACCGAGATCCCCAGCGCGCGTGTGCGCACGAACCAAGTTGCAAGCACCATGACCACCGCTGCCGACCATGAAGGGCAAGACCCTTGCCGGCTAGCGCGGCGGTAACCCCAGCCCGTTCCTGCAGTAGTTGCCGAACCGGACGATTCAGCGAACGGGACACACCGAAATCGCCGCGCAACGTCTTGCAGACACTGGCGAAAAAGAACCCGACGATGTTGCGCTCATCGGCATGGGCGTTCTGGATTGCCTGGATGGTGCCGCTGCTCAGGCGGGTGTCGAGTTGCCGTTCATCGGCGCCAAAACCGGGTGCACATCGAACCAGGGTTGCCGAAACCAGCCCTCCAGCAACGATGGTGACGACAACCAGCAGCAATCGGCGCAGTATTGAGCTTCGCATAGCGTTCTGGAGCCTCGGGTCACTGCATCATGACGGTCTGCATCGGCATGGAGAGGAACGACCCTGCACGGTGGCCTTCCTTCTTCATCGCATACATCCGTTTGTCGGCTTCGACCAGCAACTGCGCACTGTCATCGGTATCGTCCGGATAGAATGCCACTCCGACGCTGGCCGACATCGCGACCTCACCGCAGACCTGCTTGCAGGCGGAGGCAGCGACGGCGCGAATTCGCGCGCAAGTTTCCTGCACGCTGTGTTGTTTCAATCCGGGCGCGATTATCACGAATTCGTCGCCGCCCATGCGCGACACGTAGTCATATTCGCGGCAGGACAACTTAAGTCTGCCGGCGAATGCTTCCAGCACCTGGTTGCCGGCCAAGTGCCCGAATCCATCATTGACGTGCTTGAACCCATCGAGATCACAGACGATGAGCCCCAGACTGCTTCTTTCGCGTTTGCATCTGGCGAGTTCAGCATCGAGCTGAAGGAACAAGGAGCGAGCGTTGGGTAGCCCTGTGAGGTAGTCGGTAGTAGCCGAGTCCGATGCCGCTTGATACTTGAAGGCATTTTCAATGGACGCGCCGATTTTCTCGATGACGGCCATCAGGATCCGCAGATGATCGTTGGAGAAAGCATCGGACTCCAGTTTGTAAAGCGCCATCACCCCCAGGACTTGGTCGTCGCCGCCCACCAGCGGCACCGCCAGCGCCGACAACATCGAGCTGGCCTTTTGGGGATCATTGAGGTAGCTGAATTCGACCGAGGGGTTCCCGTTCACGATCGGCTTCCGGTTTAAGGCCACCCAGCCGGAAAGCCCCTCTCCCAGAGGGATTGCCAGCGACGAAAACATGCGATAGTCATCGCCGGTGACGAAGTCCGGTATCAACTTCCCGTCTCGCGAGAGATAGATGGCGATGGCATCGTAAGGAACGAGTTTTCGCAAGCGCGCCGCCACTACCGAAAGGGTTTCGTCGAGGCTCAACGAGCGTCCAAGATCAATGCTGAATTCGAGCAAGGCTTGCGCTTCATAACGGGCAGATACGATGGACGCGAGAAAACTGACCTCGCTGGAATCCCGGTCGTGCCCTCTCTCGAATCCCGTGGCAGGAGCCGCGCCGTTGTTAGTGGTCTTGATCTGATTCGAAAGCTTAAAAGCATCGGCACTCGTGGATCCGGACTTCGCAAGGCGTTCGAGATCGAGGTAGGTACGCCGCAGAATCTCCACCACCTGGGGATCGAACTGCTTGCCCGCTTCGGAGACGATCTGCTCCATGGCCGCATCCATGGGCATGGCTTTCCGATACTGCCGGTCCGAGGAGAGCGCATCCAGACAGTCCACCGCGGCCAGGATCCTCGCCCCCTTGGGTATTTGCTCTCCCCGAAGTCCATCCGGATACCCACTGCCGTCCCACCTCTCGTGGTGCGCCCTCACGATGGGAACAACCGGGTAGGGGAAGTTGACGCGCTCCAGAATCTCCCCTCCAACGATGGGGTGGATTTTCATCTTCTCGAACTCTTCGGCAGTGAGCCGGCCGGGCTTGTTGATGATGTGCTCAGGAACAGCCAGCTTGCCGATGTCGTGCAACAGGGCCGCCGCCCGCAGCGCCTCCAACTCCGGCGGGCTGAGTTCCATCTCCCTGCCAATCTCGACGGCAAACACGCGCACTCGCTGCAAGTGCTGATGCGTCGTGTGGTCTTTGGCATCAATGGCGAGGGCCAGGGCTTCGATGGTCCGCAGGTGCAAGGATGCCATCTGCGTTACGTGGTTCTTTTCGTCCTCCAACTTGCCCAGGTAAAGACGATACGACCGGTACATGACGTAAATGACCGGAACCATCAGCATCGAGGCCTGCCATCCCAGCCGGGCGTTGGACAGGGTTATGATCCAGGCGACGGCCGCTCCGACCAGATAGTTCGGAAACGACCAGAAATAACATTCCGACCAGGTTTTGTGGAACAAGCGGTGCTCAGTGAGGCCAACGATTGCGGCAACCGGAAGCGTGTTCCCCAGGAAGTAAACTATGGCGGTTATCATCAGCCGCAACGGTACCTGCCGGCCAAGCCACGCTGCGGAGTAGTCGAAAACGAAATAGCATAGCTGGATAGCAATGGCGATTTGTGCTGCATTGAAAGCGAAATGAACGGGCACGATCTGGTGTTTATGCCACCAGGTTTGAACCAGGGCTGCCACACAGCCCACTATCAGGGTCTCCGAGGGAGAGAGTTCCACCACGGAAATCAGGATGACTACCAGGTTCACCGACATGGTGCCATTGATTCCCGGCAACCCAACCTTGAACCCTGAAGCCAGGCAAGCCACCAGAAGATAGCAAAGGAATCGGCTGGGAGCGGGCCAGGAAGCCTGCAGAAACCCGGCTGCAAACGCCGCAATCCCACAGGAGATTACCACTGCGATAAACGCTTTTGCTCGAAGAGTCATGGTAATCTTGCCGCGCTTTCCTCTAATTCAGTTCTCGGTGAACTCCGCGCCCAGGGTTTCTTCAAGTTGCCAGAGTGCAAGCGCTTGAATTTCGGGAGTGTCCCAACCCCGGCGAAGCGGGACACTCCCAATAGACCCATCGGCATGGCAACACCGAACGTTAACCGGTGCCGACGGGCGGCGCCGTTCAGTCCTCGCCGTTGATAATGATGCCGGTAGCCTCGCCCGCATCGTTGCTTGATACACCCCAAAGCACGCTCGTGCCCCAGAGCACGCTATAGCCCTGCATCGTGCTGGTTCCCCAGCAGACCGAGGTGCCCCAGAGCACGGATTGTCCCACGGTGTTGGTGCCCCAAAGCACAGACGTCCCCCAGACCACGGAGTTGCCCCACATGATGGAGCCACCCCGTATCACCGAGGAGCCAGTTACTAGGACGATATTTCCGCTCGCGTCCGTAGTCACCGCCGGCGAGAGGGCACTACCTGCTTTCGCCGGCGCCAAATCGGTGTTGGACAAGGCGGCCTGGATGTCCAGATAGCCAGCCCCAACAGTGAATATGTCAGCCTGACTGTTGTAGCTCTGGCCCGTAGTCGGATCGGTGGCCGTGTTGTAGGGAATGAGGTTCTTGTAGGCGGTCTTCATCAGCCGCGCTTTCACCTGATCGGGCGTCAACGCGGAGTTTTGCTGCAGCATCAAGGCGACGGTCCCGCTCACCATTGGCGCCGCCATGCTGGTGCCGCTCAATCGGTAGTAGGTGGGCGAGGCATTTGTACTCCCGTTCACTTGATACAGGGAATAAGGAATCTCATTCCCGGGATAATTCTTAGGAAGAGTCAGGCTGGCCGTGTATAAGGAGATGATGCGGTTTCCGGGTGCGACGAGATCAGGCTTGACTAGGTGATCGTACAGGGTCGGTCCTTTGGAACTGTAGCTGGCGATCACGTCATCGGCGCGACTGGGCGTGCCTTTGGTATTCATGGCACCCACGGTGATCACGAAAGGATCGTTCCCCGGCGCGGTGATGGTCCCATACCCGTTGGTGTTGGCGGAGTTGTCGCGGCCTTCGTTGCCGGCAGCCACTACGACCACGATACCCGCCTTCCAGGCCTCTTCCACCGCCTGGCAGATTGGATCGAGCGTGTAGCTCTCATACACTGGCCGCCCCAGCGAGAGATTGATGACCCGGATGTTGTACGTGCTCTTTAACGAAATTGCCGTCTGAATGGCGGCAATCACCTGGCTGTCAGTGCCTTGCCCATTCTGATCGAGCACCCGCAGGTTAATCAGGCTCACGTTGTCAGCAATGCCTTGGAACGTGTAAGAATAGTTGGGGCCTTTCGACTTGTTACCGGTGCCAGCGATGATTCCGGCTACGTGGGTGCCGTGGCCATACTGGTCGGTGGCGCTCCCAGAGCCGTTTCCAACGAAGTTTTGGCTGTATACGACGCTATATTTCTTCAGATCCGGGATGTCGATAATGCCGCTATCAATCACAGCCACACCGATTCCACGGCCGTCGTAGCCGATTCCCCAGGCATAGGGCGCATTGATTGTGCCGGTGTGGTAGTCCAGCGTTGCAGAGGAATCCAGCGTGCCGCTCAAGGGACGATCAGGTGTCATGTAAGCGACATCCGGGTCCGCGGCCAGATCGGCCAGGGCCGACGCGGGCATCCGGTACACGCCACCTTTCACCGCGCCAAGCTCTTGCTTGAGCGTCCCGCCCCGGCTCAGCACTTTCTGATGGTGCCTCGCAGTCGGCGCCTGCGTGTACTGGACGATTACATCGACCTGGTCGAAGGCTGGTTTGCCGGCCAGGTCTTTCGACATCTTGGGCGAACCAGCACGCGCTACGCTGGAACTCAGCATGAGAGCGCACAGCAGGATGACTCTCCCACCCCAAGTTGCGCTCCAGCATTGTCTACGTCTCACTGCCGCTACCTCTTCTGCCTTGAGCATGGTGTTTCCCGTTTTCTTAAGCATGTTAGGAATCTCCCTACTTCTCACCGTTAATGGCCAAATTGCCCCACATGGCGGAGTTTCCCCACATCGCAGAGTTACCCCACATGGCTGAGTTACCCCACATGGCTGAGTTGCCCCACATGGCTGAGTTGCCCCACATCGCGGAACTACCCCACATGGCCGAGTCGCCGGTCAGGAAGATGTTGTTGCCCCACACAGCTGAGGCACCCCACATGGCCGACTGTCCCCAAGGCGTCGTGCTGTCGGCCAGGAAGAAAACGTTTCCGCTAGTGGCGTCGTAGTAGGCCGTGGGAGACTTCGCTACGCCGGGCGCAAGATCGGTGTTGCTGAGCGCCGCCTGCAGGTCCAGATAACCAGCTCCCACAGTGAAGCCGTCGGACTGGATGTAGTAGGTTGCGCCGCCATCGACCACCGTCGTGTAAGGCGGCAGGTTCTTATACGCGGTCTTCATCATGCGAGCCTTCACCTGGTCGGGTGTGAGGGTTGGGTCCTGTTGCAGCATCAGTGCCGCGGCCCCACTCACCACGCCCGTTGCCATGCTTGTGCCACTGAGAGTGAAATAGGCTGACGACGGCCTTGAGACGGTTCCCTTCATGTAATACCCGGTCAGAGGCCGGTTCTGGGGATAGGTTTGCAGCAGCGTGCCAGGCTCCTGTAGTGACACCACACGGTTGCCGGGCGCAACCAGGTCAGGCTTCACGATGCTGTCGCCAACAGTCGGCCCTTTGGAGCTGTAGCTGGTCATGACGTCGTCGCTGCGGTCTGGAGTCCCCTTGGTGTTCATCGCTCCGACGGTGATCACATAAGGATCGCTGCCGGGTGCTTCGATGGTGCCGTAGCCGTTGGTGCCCATCGAGTTGTCGCGTCCATCGTTGCCGGCGGAAACCACGACCACAACGCCGGCTTGCCATGCCTGCTCAACCGCCTGGCAAACGGGGTCCTGTGTGTAGCTTTCGTAAACCGGACGGCCAACTGACAGATTGATGACCCGGATGTTGTAGGTGTCCTTCAGTTGAACGGCCGCCTGAATCGCAGCAATCACGGTACTGTCGCTGCCTTGGCCGTTGCTGTCCAGCGCGCGCAGGTTGATCAGGCTGACGTTGGGTGCGATGCCGCGGATAGCGACATTGCAGGTGGGGCAGCTAGAATCCTTGCCGCTCCCGCCGATAATGCCGGCCACGTGCGTTCCGTGCCCATAACCATCGTCGGCGCCGCCACCCACCAGATCAAGACTGTAAGTGATTCGCGACTTGCCAGACGAGTCGCGTAGATCGTCCACATCGTGAATGCCGCTATCGATGACAGCGACCCCAATTCCGCTGCCGTCGAATCCCAGGCTCCATGCGTAATTTGCCAGCACCGCAGAAGTTGCGTTGTTCATGTGGCTGTGCATCGGGCGATCGGGCGAGATGTAGGCCACCGAGTCGTCTTCCGATAGCGCGGCCACGGAGCTTGCCGGCATCTGCGCAGTGACGCCCTTGATCAGCGTCAAGTCTCTTCCAACGGTTCCACCCATCATCAGAATCGCGCCTTTGTTGACAGTGCCCGGAACGGTCTTGTACTGCACGATTACTGAAACCGTCTGGTTGCCTGCTGTTTGCTTGAGTTCAGGAGCGAGTTTTGCATCGTTCGCCATCACCATCGCAGGTATCAGGACGACAAACGCCAATATCAGCCAACGCCTCATTCATTCACCTCCGCGCTCGGTCGAGCGTCGTGAACCTCTACTGCAATGAGGCGGCCACCCTGGCGCGGTGCTAAGTCGTTTGGTACTACGGGTTTGAGGGTGGCTAGTGCGATCGGAGTGAGCCAGCTTGGCGCAAGGCAGGCGTAATTTGTGCCAGTTTGGCGCAAACTGCCTCAAGAACTCATTCAGTTGGGCCGATGCTATGAGTGCTGGTGCGGAAAAGATGGGTGTAAACCGCTTAGCTGTTTTTCACAGCAACGTGGTCGACGGAAGCGACTGACATGATAACTGCTCAGGCGGGAAGCACAGACGTTCTGCATGACATTGTGGTCGCCGACCCCAAGATGCAGCAGGTCATCGAGTTCGCCAAGAAAGTGGCGCCGCACAAAGCGGCCGTGCTGATCACGGGCGAGACCGGATCGGGCAAAGAAGTTATAGCGCGAGTGATTCACCAACACTCCACTCGACACGCCAAAGCCTGGGTTGACGTAAACTGCGCGGCTTTGCCGGAACACCTGGTGGAAAGCGAATTGTTCGGCTACGAGAAAGGGGCTTTCAGCGGAGCCGACGCTGCGAAACCGGGCTTGTTCGAGATCGCCAATGGAGGCACGTTGTTTCTGGACGAGATTGGCGAACTGGAGCCGAAGGTGCAAGTGAAGCTTCTGCGCGTCCTCGACAAGGTCCCTTATTTCCGGCTGGGAGGAAACCGGAAGATCTCGGTGGATGTCAGAGTTTTGGCGGCAACTAATCGAGACTTGAAAGCTGCCGTGCAAACCGGAGTTTTCCGCCGCGATCTTTACCATCGCATCACCGAAGTCCACGTCCAAGTTCCTCCATTGCGCGAACGGCCACAGGACATCGCCGTTCTCGCCGAGCACTTCCTGAAGAGTTGCTGTCCCGAAGCGCGGTTCACCGCGGAAGCGCTGGAGTTGTTGGCGCACTGCGAGTGGCGTGGCAATGTTCGCGAACTGCACAATCTAACCTTGAACCTGGGCCTCTCGATCGCTGGGTCGGAGGTCACGGCCGAGCACATTGCAGCTTGCATGCCAGTTCAGGCAGCTGCGGAGACGGCTCCCTGTGCCAATACCGCAGCGCTCGACGAACTAGAACGGCAGATGATCGTGCGCGCCCTCGAAATGACCCACGGCAATCAGAGCCAGGCGGCAGAACATCTGGGTATGCCGCGCCGCACCTTCTGCCGCAAACTGAACCACTACCAGATCACATTGGGACGCCGCAGCGGATACACCGCGAAATCCGTGGCCCGGCCACTAGCGCTTCACCGGACCGAAATGAACGTCCCGGTCAGCATGACCGGCAGCGCCGGTCAAGCCTTTACTGCGGAAGCCAGGAACCTGAGCGTTGGGGGCCTAGGACTCCAAAACGTCCAGCCATCGGTGCAGCCAGGTCAGGAACTCACCGTCAGTTTCAGGCTTCCCGGCAGCAGTCGGCTAGCCGAAGTGCACGGCGTCGTTGTCTGGTCGCAGCCTAACGGAATGGCTGGGATCAAGTTCATCGGCATCAGCGATGCCAACGCCGAACTCTTTCGAGACTGGATCTCCAATCACCGGCAACTACCGCCGGCCGAAGGTCCTGAGTTCCCCCCGCTCGAAGAAAAACAGGACGTCGTGTACGCCTAAAATTTTCTAAGAGTAGTTTCCGAATTGCTGTATCCGACAAGCTCGAGGACAATGTCGATATTGCTGCCGAGGCAGAGCGGCAACGTTTCAGAGGACGGAGCGTTGGTATCAGAGACTCTGCGCCGCGATATTCGCTCTCATCGTGTGCTGATGTCCGGGCGCGAGATCCACGGCGAATCCAAGAATGTTGCTGGCCTCGACGCAGGCCATTTGCTGCCATTCGTCATCGCGCAAGTCGGAGAGCGATTTCGCGCCCTCCCGCCACGGGTTCCAAACCACCGTGGTGAGGGAATTTTCCTTCGCAGTAGAAATGCGGCGGTGCAGCTTGCCGTCCAGCAACTCGATTACGTGTTGGGTGTCAAGGTAAGCATTGTCGGTCTGTTTGGTTATCACGACATCGCCCTGCTGGGTTTTCTCGCGATTCGACTCCGTGTTGTCGAGATAAGAAACGCCGTCCAAACCTGTTATGCGAACTTTCTCGATGTGTCCCACCCTGTGGTACGTGTGCAGGGCCTCTTCGAAGCGAAACGCATTGGCGCCGGTGTTTGTAACTGTGAGTTCCAACTTCAACTCCGTGCCGAAAGCCACGCGATGAATGACGCGGAAATCGAAAGGCCACCACTTGCGAGTGTCGTCGTCGCTCGCGGTTGACATGGCGACCACAACGTCGTCACCTTCACGGGCAATAGATTCGAGCTGCCACGCTTTCGTGCGGACAAATCCGTGCGACGGCGCGCGAGGATCGTCGGCCTTGGCGCGAAACCAGGGAAAGCAAATAGGGATTCCTCCGCGGATGGCTATGCCTTCGTGCCACTGTGCGCGATCGCTGACAAAAATTACTTCCTCTGCTCCCGCGGGCTTCCACGAGGTGACCTGGGCGCCGTGCAAGTACATCTCCCCCTCTGCCTGAGGAGTGGTGACGCGGACCTTGGGCAATCCACCCTTACCGGCCACCACATGCGCAACACCTTCTATCGCGAAGTGGTGCTCGAGTTCTTCGATCGTGGGTCCCGTGGCCATCTTATCGCCTGAATGGATCTCTCACTTCAAAGCAGCGGCCGCATTGGTTTGTGTCTCTATCGGCATGGCATGCCAGATGTTGGCGCAGTACTCCCGTATGGAGCGGTCGGACGAGAACTTTCCCATACGGGCGACATTCAGGATCGACATGCGCGTCCATTGCTCCTGGTCACGAAAAGCTTTGTCGACCTTGTACTGGCATTCCAGATACGACTGGAAATCCGCGAGGACCATATACGTATCGTGGTAAAGCAGCGAATCGACGATGGGCTTGAACAGATCGCGGTTCCCGCTGGAGAACACGCCGGAAGCGATCTGATCGATCGTCTCGTGCAGCACGGGATTCATCTCATAATACTGCCGCGGATTGTAGCCGCTAGCCCAGAGTTGAGACACCTGCTCTACCGTCAGCCCGAATAGGAAGAAGTTTTCCGCGCCGACCTCCTGGCGGATTTCGACGTTGGCCCCGTCCAGGGTGCCGATGGTCAACGCGCCGTTCATGGAAAATTTCATGTTGCCCGTTCCCGAAGCCTCCTTGCCTGCGGTTGAGATCTGCTCTGACAAGTCGGCGGCGGGGTAGATCATCTGCCCATCGGTAACGTCGAAGTTGGGATAGAAAACTACTTTCAGGCGGCCCTGCACTGCCGGGTCACGGTCGATCACGTCCGCGACGGAGTTGATGAGCTTGATGATCAGCTTTGCCATGAAATAGCCGGGAGCGGCCTTGCCGCCGAAAATTAAGGTGCGTGGCGTCATGTCAATGGCTGGGTTCCGCTTGATCTGATTGTAGAGGCTGATGACGTACAGAATGTTCAGCAACTGGCGCTTGTACTCGTGAATGCGTTTCACCTGTACATCAAACAGCGTCCCTGGATCAACCACTATTCCGGTGCAATCTTTGATCCACGCCGCCAGTTCCTTCTTGCGGGTTTGCTTCACCTCGCGCCACTGCTTGCGGAACGATGGGTCGTCCGCAAACGGCTCCAGTTTGCGCAGTTGTTGTTCGTCGGTAATCCACCCCTCGCCAACCTTGCTGGTAATGAGCTGGCTAAGCTCCGGATTACTGAGAGCGAGCCAGCGCCGCGGCGTCACGCCATTGGTGACGTTGAGGAACTTCTGCGGCCAGAGCTCGTAGAAGTCGTGCAATACGGTCTTCTTCAGTAGTTCGGAGTGCAGCTCGGCTACGCCGTTTACGGCATGGGTGCCGACGGTCGCGAGGTACGCCATGCGAACGTATTTCTCACCGTGCTCGTCGATTAACGACATGCGGGTCACCCTGGCGTCATCGCCGGGGAACTTGGCCCGCACTTCATCGAGGAAGCGCCGGTTGATTTCGTAGATGATCTCCAGGTGCCGCGGCAGAAGACTGGCAAATAGCGGCAGAGGCCACTTCTCCAGCGCCTCCGGCAAAAGCGTGTGGTTTGTGTACCCGAGCGTTTTCTGGGTAACCTCCCACGCCTTGTCCCAGTCCATGCGGTGTTCGTCCACGAACAGCCGCATCAGTTCGGCCACTGCGATGGACGGATGGGTGTCATTGAGCTGCACCGCGAAGTTCTCGTGAAAAACATCGAGGCTCTTCCCACGATAGACATGAATTCGGATCATGTCCTGCAGGGAACAGGATGTAAAGAAATACTGCTGCGCCAGGCGGAGCCGCTTGCCGACTTCCGGATCGTCATTGGGGTAGAGAACTTTGCTAATCGTCTCGGAAGAGACCTTCTCCTCGACCGCCTTGTAGTAATCGCCAACGTTGAAGGCCTGCAAGTCGAAATCCTCGACGGCCTCTGATGCCCAAAGACGAAGGAAGCCCACCATCCTGCCTCCGTATCCGGGGACCAGCGTATCGTGGGCAACACCTTTCACCACTCGCGCCGGGACCCAGCGAACGCGCAGTTTTCCCTGCCCGTCATGATATTGCTCGGTATGCCCTCCTCCGCCAACGCGATAAGAGATTCCAGCCTGGCAGATCTCCCAAGGATTGCCGAAGTGCAGCCACTTGTCGGTCTTCTCTACCTGCCAGCCATCACGGATTTCCTGATGGAACAGTCCGAACTCATAACGAATGCCGTAGCCGATTGCCGGAATGCGCAGAGTGGCCAACGAATCCATGTAGCAGGCAGCCAGCCTGCCCAGACCGCCGTTGCCGAGCCCCGGTTCAGGTTCTTCCCGCGCCAGGGCGTCGAGGTCGAGACCCAGTTCCGAGAGTGCCTGCTTCACCGGCTCGCGGATGCCGAGATTCAGCAGGTTGTTCCCCAACTGCGGACCGATGAGGAATTCTGCGGAAAGATATCCGACGATCTTGATGTCCTCCTTCCGCATCGTGGAAAATGCCGTGATCCAGTCGTTCATCAATCGGTCCCGGACGGTGTAAGCTAATGCCATGTACCAGTCGGTCGGTGTTGCCAGTGCTGGTATCCGGCCCTGAACGTAGTAGAGACTATCGAGGATGGCCTGCGTCAGGTCGGCAACGGTGTTTCCGGTACGGGCTTCATCGAGACTGGTTGGCATGGTTTACTCCCCCGTCAATGAGATCGTATAGCTCTTATACAAGATATAACCATTTGGTTGTTACATTTCCGTGAACGAAATCTAATGGCGTAGCCGGACGTGCGGCGCACCGTCATCTGTTCCACTAGACTGTATTCGCGATTGCTAAAAGCTCATGACTTAGAGCTTTCCTGGTTGCACAGGCATCCAAAGGGCTGATACTTTCTAGCGGTTTGATATTAGGAGATGAATATGAAAGCCACACAGCTACTCCACGACCTCGGCCAGAGTCTATGGCTGGACAACATTACGCGCGACCTGCTTAACAGCGG
>Ga0074046_10003203_pt1 | contig 13822 bp, 8 predicted proteins | sample BogForMeECP23OM3_FD_94441 | JGI IMG/M metagenome (GOLD analysis project Ga0074046, IMG submission 94441) | Bog forest soil microbial communities from Calvert Island, British Columbia, Canada - Bog Forest MetaG ECP23OM3 | ecosystem: Environmental > Terrestrial > Soil > Wetlands ...
CGGGCCCCTCCTCCTGAAGAGAAAAATTCAACTGAAGAAGAATAACGCTTTCTCAGCTACGATTTTGGAGGCTGATTCAAAGGATTGGCCGGTTAATTTGGCCATAACCGTGAAGTGGCCGTAGTTGGCATTTCGATTTGACTCACTAATTGGATAAGTCTTAGGTTCCGCCGACTCGGAAGTTTACGCTCCGATTATTCGCGGAGGAAATGGGTTCGCTCGCCTGAGGTGCACGCTGCGGCCGCGCAGATGGTTCCGGCGTTACGGATTCGCTCTCAGAGATGTCGGAGCTAGGTTTCCGTGTTGCTCCCTCTTTCGAAAAGCCGGCCTCTCGGCCGGGGGGTCTCATTCGGACCAGCGGCAAGGATATGCCTTAGAATGGACTCGCGGCAACAATATGCTTTAGGGCCCCACTCTCCTCCGATTCTCCTCCCTTGGAAACAAAGAACTTCTGCGCTCCGCCGCGGCAAGGATATGGTTTATTCCGGCAAAGTTATACTCAAAGTGACACGCGCGCGTGTTGTGACTTAAAGCATAAAATTGCCGTTTGTTTTAGCCGGTTTCACGAAAATTGGTGTCACTTAAAGCATGAGTTGGCCGGATTTAAAGCATAAGTTGGCCGCAGCGGCTGTCACTTCAAGCATCAGTTGGCCGGAAATAAAGCATGAGTTGGCCGCGGAGTGGCGACTTTGCCTCACCAGAGGGGCTTAGGCCGTACGCTCGCGGGTTTTGCCACTCCCGGCTCTCTCAGAGCGGGTTAGCGGGGTCACCGAAAGGGCAAACGGCGGTCAGTTGCTAATGCGCTATTCAAAGGAAACTGCACTCGCGGCCAACTTATGCTTTATTTCTAGGTCCTGGCCACAATCACGCGTGCAGGACATGAACCGCTGTCACTAAGAATAAACGACTTGCTGCCGGCAGCGCCGGCCAACTCATGCTTTAGAAACGGCCAACTCATGCTTTAAGTGACAATTGGGTGAAGGGTCTCTGTTTCAAGGGGTTACTTTAAGGTGTGGTGGATCATATCGCCATGTCCAGATGAGCGCGTCGATCATGGGATTCAGGGGGATGTGCGAACTGATTTTCTGCCGAAAACCAGTTCAGCTATGCGGTTGGTGAGAGAGCCCTCCTCCATTCCCCGTTCTACACTTCCGCCTGTGCCGTTGACAGCACGGCCAAATGAGCACCGCTCTCTTGGACGAAATAACCGCAAAGAGGACAGGTTCCGAACCAACTGGTTTCAAAAAGAAAGATATGCGCTGGTAGCGCATAGACTTCCTTTTTGCTATCAGAGACTTACAGAGAAATCGCGCAAAGGCACTTACTTATAGGCAAGCTTATGCTTTATTTCGTTCGGCCCGCTGCAACCGCCTCTAGGGCCAGAACTTAACCGATTTCCCATCGGATGGAAACCTCTGAAGCATTAAGAAGACTCGGAAGTTAGGTGTTCTGATGTAGCGAGGAAGGCTAATGGAAACAATGGGTTGGCAGGAGCCGGACAACGAATTCGAGGCTCGTTGCTTCCGGATTGGCTAAAGTCTCGAAAGGTTCAGTCCCGATTCATGTCGCAGGTACAGCCAGAGTCCGGCGCCGCCGCTGCTGCTGCTCTCTTCTTGCTTCCCACCGGCTTTGCGTGCGGAGAGTTATACACCCGGCCCGGCTGAAAGCGGCGATGTGGGTTCCAGAAAAGTGAAAGAGATTGCTGGAAGCAGGTGGGAGAGAGGTGGAAAACCACTACTTTTAGCCCGCTTAGACGTACGCCGGAAGGGCCTTACTTTTCAGTGTGCTGGTACCGCGTACGGGCGGGGGTCTTTTAGCTCGCCGGGGAAAGGCACCACACCGTTCGGTTGCGGCGGGAGGGGGAGGCGGGTTTCTGGGTGGCGACGGGAGTACCCATTGAAAAGTCTGCGCGTGGGACTCTTCCCGACCGCTACCCACCCGCAACCCCGCCCGGTACCAGCCTGACCCTTCTTGCACCACCTGTCTTATCCGCACCTCCTGCCCATGGCCCCGTGGGGCTTGCCCGTCATCGGGCGCGCAATCGCCACACCGCCCACAGCAGGACTGGGGAGGCCACCGTTGTGAGGCGCAGTAAGGGCAGAACTACCTTCCCCTTCGGGCACGGTCTCAGCTACACTACGTTCGCATTCGGAAAGCCTACGCTAGATCGAGCGCAGATTGCTGCGAGCCAGCCGGCAGAGGTTTCCGTGACGGTCACAAACTCCGGATCGAGAGCGGGAGACCAGGTAGTCCAAATGTACGTTCACCATCCGGTAAGCGCGTCGTTCAGCCGGTGATCGCGTTGCGCGGATTCAAGCGCGTTCATCTGGAGCCGGGCGCGACAACAACCGTCACGTTCGAGATCGGTGCCGAGCAGCTATCGATTCTCGACGCCCAGATGCGGAAGACGGTCGAGCCCGGTCCAGTCGACATTCTTGTCGAGGCGAGTTCGGTTGAGGCCTCGTCCGTTCGCCTGACCGTCGCTGAGTAAGAAGGAGCAACTGGCCACTGTGACCTTGATTGTCAATGGCAGGAGTCATCGTGGCAGCTTTGAGCGAAGTGAATGAGAGTTTTAGAGATCGTCTAGCCATTCGTCAGCCTGAACGAGCGCGATTACTCGGAGCTGTGATTCTTGTGCCGGGCAAATCCCGGTGGTAAGGGCGAGAGCAGGCGATGGCGTGGATAGAGTCCCGGGAGGAATGACGTGACGAAGAACAAGGTGATGCGCACAATTTACGGTTGGATGATCACTGTGGCTTTGCTGACCGTAGGCGTCGTCGTAGCTCCTGCCCAGCAGGAGAAGACCTCGGGGGCGAAGCCCAGGATTATTATCACCGCGGACCCCGAACTAGACGACAACAACACGCTCATCCGGGCGATACTTTACAGTTCGGACTTCAAGATCGAGGGTCTGATCTATGCCAGCAGCCAGTTCCATTGGACGGGAGGTGGCAAAGGCACTACGCAGTACATTCCGGGTCGCGAGTATACCCGCCTCGGTCTGTGCCCCTGCACTTCCTGGCGCTTTCAATCTGACGAGCACTTTATCGACGACATCGTCGACGCTTACGCAAAAGCTTATTCGAATCTGAAGGTCCACGATCCCGATTACCCAACTCCGGCGGAACTAAAATCGAAGATCAAGTGGGGAAACGTCGAGTTCGACGGCGATTTCTCAAAAGACACAGACGGCTCGAATCTCATCAAGTCTCTTTTGCTCGACGGCCAGCCCGGCCCGCTGTACGTGACCGCACAGGGCGGAGAGAGCACGATCGCGCGCGCGCTGAAATCCATTTACGACCAATACGGCAACACGCCGCAATGGAATGTGATCAGCGAAAAGGTGTCACGTAGGCTCATTATCATTCCTTCTGGAGATCAAGATGGCACAGGCGCCGGCTACATCAGACCGAACTGGCCCAATGTCAAGGAATGGCAGTTCGGCACGGGGGGGCCAAACTTCGGATACGGAGCACAATTTGGGATTGCACCAGAGAATAAGGTGTATGTCAGTGCAGCATGGACGCAGGAGAATATCTTGAGCCGAGGGCCGTTGGGCGCGCTGTACCGGGTTTGGGGCGACGGCAAGCAGATGGTGAAGGGAGATCGGACAGACTATTTCGGGCTGTCGGCCTATACGGCTGAGCAGCTTAAAGAGATGGGGTACATGGTTTGGATGCCGCCGCAAGAGAAAGGAGCGTTCCTTGGCGAGGGCGATACGCCAACATTCATCAATCTCATCAACATAGGACTACGTACGTATGAGGATCCGTCCTGGGGCGGTTGGGGCGGACGCACGCATCACGCGAATGAACCACAAATCGATTTTTTCGCGGGAGGGGTTCCTGTGCCCAAGTTGACTCCCGCTACCTCTGGCATTGCGAGGGGTTTGGCGCCTGCTGGAAGCAATGCGAACGTTCCAAGCAGCGAGAAGAAGAATGGCTTTCCTGCGGGAGGAGCTTCCATCAATTTGCTTAGTATGATACCGAAGGTTACGCCGCAGACTAAGGCTATTTCCGCCGCCTTCTTTGCCGCAGCACAGAATGATTTCGCGGCTCGCCTGAAATGGGCCGTAACACCACAGTTCAGCGATGCGAATCACCCGCCGAAGGTCAGGATTAGGGGCTCCTTGGATATCTCCGCTCGCCCGGGCAGCACAGTCAATCTGGAGGGAGAGGTTTCGGATCCTGATCGAAACGCGGTGACGGTGAAGTGGTGGCAGCATAACGATGCGGGTACCTATCCGGGCGACATCACGTTCTCTGCACCGGTAGCGCTCAAGACGGCGTTCCGTGTACCTGATGGTGCGAAGCCAGGGCAGACGATCAACGTCGTCCTGGAAGCGACCGACGACGGGACCCCGCGCCTTACTCGTTATCAGCGGATCGTAGTGATCATCGAATAGCGGTTCACCAACATTCGGCACGGACGAACCCTTGCTTAGTCGGCGTTCCCGAAAGTTTGATGACATGGCACCGTTGGGACAAGTCATGGCGATCGCCCGTCGCAAAAGAACTTGGGAACAGAATGCTACCAATAGCGCGCCAAGACTAAACTCTGCTCTTAAGTTAGGTCAGACTAGCAGTACAATCCGGTTGTGAACCGCCGCAACTTTTTGCTGACTGCAGCTGCCCTGGCTGGCGCGCCCGCCTTGCCGCAACCCACTGCGGAGCAGCCCGCCAACGCCATCCGCAGCATCCAGCACCTCTTCACCAGCGAGGTCGAAGATAAGACGTGGTTCTACGACCGCGAGATGTGGCCGCATTACCTCGCCATGCTGACGGAAAACCGTTTTAACCGCTTCAACCTCAGCTTCGGCATCGGCTACGATTTCCTGCGCGCGGTCACCGACGCCTACTTCCTCTTCGCCTACCCTTTCTTCCTCTCCGTTCCTGGCTACAACGTCCGCGCAGCCAACCTGCCCGACGCTGAGCGCGCCCGGAATCTCGAAACGCTGCACTTCATCAGCGAGCAGACCGCCCGCCACGGCCTCCAATTCCAGTTGGGCGTCTGGATGCATGGCTACCAGTGGGAGAACAGCCCACAGGCGAACTACACCATCGAGGGACTCAACGCCGAGAACCACGGCCCGTATTGCCGCGACGCGCTTGCCGCTCTCCTCCGCGCCTGCCCCGCCATCACCGGCGTCACGCTCCGCATCCACGGTGAGAGCGGCGTCGCCGAAGGCAGCTACCCGTTCTGGGCTGGCGTCTTCGACGGCGTGAAGCGTTCCGGCCGCCAGGTCGAGATCGACTTGCACGCCAAGGGCATCGACCAGGGCATAATTGACCTCGCGCTGGCCACGGGCATGCCCGTCAAGGTGTCGCCGAAGTTCTGGGCCGAGCACATGGGAATGCCGTATCACCAGGCTGACATTCGCGACCAGGAGGTGCCTCCGGCCAGCCACCATGACAGTGGCCTGATGGCTTTGAGCACCGGCTCCCGCAGTTTTACCCGCTACGGCTACGCCGACCTGATGCGCGAAGATCGGCGCTTCGACATCCTCTGGCGCATCTGGCCCGGCACCCAGCGCCTGCTGCTGTGGGCCGACCCGGTCTTCGCCGCCGGTTACGCGCGGGCCTTCCAATTCTGCGGGTCGACCGGCGTCGAGATCATGGAGCCGCTCTCCTTCAAGGGCCGGCGCGGATCGGGTGTGGCGCCCTCCGGGCAGAGCGGGCGCTGCGCCTACGCCGATGCTTCGCTGCGCCCGCGCTGGGATTGGGAGAAGTATCTCGCCACCTACCGCGTCTGGGGCCAAAAGCTCTACAATCCGGACGCCAAGGTCGAAGTCGAGCCCGCGCTCGCCGCCGCCAGCCGCATTCTGCCCATCGTCACTACGGCTCATCTACCTTCAGCCGCGAACAACAACTACTGGCCGGAGATCTACTCCAACCAGTCGCTGGTGGAGTCGTCGAAGACCGAGTACGTCGACACTCCGTCACCGAAAAACTTCGGCAACACCAGCCCGCTCGACCCGCAGCTCTTTTCCCGCATCAACGACTTCGCGGATGAGTTGCTCCATGGCGAGCGGAGCGGCAAGTATTCGCCCATCGAGGTCGCGCAATGGCTGGAAGATCTGGCCGGCGCCACGCGACCGGCAAGCGCCCGCCGCGTTGATATCGATGTTGCGATTCAGCGCGGCTTGGGTGAGTTCTTTGCCGCCAAATTCCGCGCTGGCGTCCTGTATGCGATTCACCAGCGCTCGGGCGACCACGACGCGCTCCAGGAGGCGCTCAAGTTCTACCGGGCCGCGCGCGCCGCCTGGGCCGGATTAGCCGACAAGGCCAAGGGCGTCTACGTTATGGACATCACCTTTGGCGAACTCTCCTGGCTGCGGGGACATTGGCTCGACCGACTCCCCGCCATTGATGCTGACATTGCCTTTCTGGAGAACCTCCTCCCTTCCGCCAAAACCACCGGCGATCCGAAGGTGAAGGCCGCCATCACCGAAGCCACTGGCCGCCCCGAGCGCCCTTCGGCCGCGATGCGCCATCATGTGCCTGACCACTTCCAGCGCCGGCAGCCGCTGACGTTCGAACTCACGGGGCCCCCGGTGGTCGCCTCGGCGCGCCTCTATTACCGGCACGTCAACCAAGCCGAGCGTTGGCAGTTCGCCGTCATGGACCGCCAAGGATCAGCCTACGTCGCCGCCATCCCGAGCGCCTACACTGACTCACCGTACCCGCTGCAATACTACTTCGAGTTGAAAGCGGCCCCGGATCGCGCCTGGCTGTACCCCGGCTTCCCGCCGGATCTCGCCGGCCCGCCCTACTTCGTCATTTGTGGAACACGCTAGGCGAGCGCCTCACCTTCCTTCTTGAGAAGTTTGCCCACAACGGCCCAAAGGCGCCGGAGTGAGGGGTCGACCTAGTAGCTGGGTGCATCTCTCTCTCGCTGTGCCAACGGTCCCGCGCCTGGCGCACTTGCCCGTCAACAGACTGTAATGTCCGCGTCATCGTGACAGATCATTGGTAAACGCTGGGCGTTCCTAGTCGTTTGTCATTTTCTGACGGTCGTATACGGCAGACCAAATTGGCCGGCTGGCTTCGATCAAACGGACAATATCCCCATCCACAGGCCGTGCTAAGCTCAAGAACCGCTTCGTTGTTGATGATTCTGGTGGGTGTAGAACATACGGTTCCAGGTAGAGAGTCCAAAACATCGATTTCAGATGACCGGCAGAATTGAAGTTGCCTGCAACGAAAGGAGGGCAGAATTGCGATGAACCGCAGAGACTTTCTTAAGAGCGGCAGTGCTCTGGCAGTGTCCGCGGGGATTGGTGCGGAGGCGACTCAGGGTATCGTTCCTGCTCACAACTGGGACAAATACGACTTTGGCTCAGGTCCTCAGGTGAGCGACCGCCTGAATCAAGGCCCCTTTCCACAGTATCCTCCTGATGCCACGATCCCCAGCGATGAAGTGGTGATGACCACCACGCCGTCCGATGAGGTGGTGCCTGGCTACGGCAAGGGGCTGGTCACATACATCACGGCGGACATGGGGACGGCGGAGATCAAGGCTGACAATATTCCGCAGGCGATCGAAGACCTGATTCGTTTTCCGCTGGGACAAAAGCTTTATATCCGGCCCACGTGGAGGGAAATCCAGCCGCGGCCAGGACGTCTTGATTTTCCCGATTACCTGAAGCTTGTCTTCGACCTGGCCAAGAAAAACAACAAGCGCATTGGATTTCGGATTCAGATGAGCGCTCCAGACTATTTCGACCAGCCAGCGCTGCCGGACTTTGTTCTCAACCAAGTGCCGTTGGTGAAGTTGGTGGGCGCCGGGACGGAAGGGAACACGTCCAACGCAAAATGGATGCACAATCCGTACGCCCAATATCAGCCCCGGTTCGACGATCCCTTCTTCCAGCAGGCATTCCGGGAGTTGATTGGCCTGTTGGCAGCCGAATTCAATGGAAGTCCACTGATTGAGTCTATGGATACCTTCATGTATGGCTTCTGGGGCGAAGGTCACACCTGGCCGTACAGTAACAATCCCTTCCCGGATTACCAGATGGCGGAGCGCACCTGGGTGAACATGCTGGAAGTTCAGTTGGAGCACTTTACAAAGACGCCCTTGTTCACCAATACGCAGCCTGATTTCAGCCGGGTCGGAAACTCCGAAGTTCTTGACCGTACGGTGCGCAGTAACAATTGGATTCGGAGTGACACAATCTTTATCGAGAATGAACAGATCGAAGCCTTAAGCAATCGCCCGCGCTGGATTGCCGCGTTCCTTGAACAGGGTCTCCCGGGCAGAATTCCGCAATCTGTTCATCTGGAAGACCGAATCTCGCCCTCGGATGACATCATTGCGCACGTTATGGACGTAGGAGCCAATTACTGGTCGCTCTGGACCTTTCACGACATCAGCGCCAGGAACTTGCTGAGCTGGTACCAGGCTTTCCCGACGTGGTTCGACCGAATCAACCGACAGATTGGTTACCGCGTCAGGCCATCGCTGATCTGGAGCTATGAAGATAAGGGATACCTCGGCCTGATTGTTGGCTTTGCGAATGACGGCATCGCCGGCGTTCCGGGGGTGCTGCGAGTGACGGTAGAGAGCCCGGAAGGGACAGTGTTGCAGAGTGGTTGTCTGGACCCAGGGTACCCGCTGCCGCGAAAAATCCGCCAGGCGCAGTTTGTACTGCCCAAGGACACGAAGTGGACGGGACTGAGGCTCAAGGCCGAGATCGAAGTGAAAGGAATGAGATATCCGCTGCAGTGGGCCTGTCACCAGAAGTTGAACGGCGATGGCACTCTCAGCTTACGCTCAAATGGCCAGCACGCATCGTGAAAGAGCGTGTGATCTTCTGACACGGAAACAACACCCCTATGTCGGTCGCAGTTGGCCGTTGTGCGCGAGCCTTATTCCCGAAGCAGCAACATGATATCGTCGCCATGGGCAGCGGGCCATCGACTGGAAGGGCAGATTTGCTTACCATCACCAATTTCACCGGGCATCCCTCGCTCACGTTGCGCGCGGGCTTCGTTGAGGTGTCGGAGGCGCGCAGCGACTGGGCGCCCGATCCCAACCATCCGCTCCCCAAGTTCTCGCCGCCGCGCCGCGTGCCCCACGGCGTCACCCTCATTGGGCGGCTCTTTGACGAGGGCACGCTGGGCCGTGCCGGACTCGCCCTAGAGCGTAGCTTCAATGTCATGGCCGAGCGCCCACCAGGATTTTGAAAGCGAACGCCGGAGCCGCGAAGCAGGGATACGTTACAGGGCATGACTTTTGTCGTGGAGCTTGCTCAGGAGCAGCCTTCCAGCCGATCTCCGTCACAGTTCGCTCCCAACGGGACCGTGCCTGGACAGGCCGGGTACACGGCGGACCGCGAGATCAGCAGCAAAGAACGCGGCGAAATCGTCGAAACCGACACCCAGGAGCACTGCGAAGAGTCGCGAGGTTATGATGGGCAGCTAATGACAGTTATCTTGCTTCGCCCGAGATCATGTGCTCCCCGAGACGAAGTAGGCGACTTTCTTGTGGTCTATGAAGTTCGCTTCGTCTTCACTCGAGGCTTTTCATTCGGATGATTGACGAGCGGCCAATAGAACCTCCCTGTCGTCAAACCAGAGTTCCACGATTCCGTCATAATCGGGTGGGTGTTTATCTCCTGGGGCTGTGAGGCGGTGGCTCTGTACCAATCTGCGGAGATGAGGACTACGGGAACCCGATGGGTCCGTGGATATTCTCCCAGTAGTGAAAGAACTCCTCGTCGGTCAGCCCGCTTCTTGGTGATGCAGTAAACAAGTTTGAACGCGCTTCCGTGCACCCGTGTCCGCTGCAGACCCACACGGGAGGCCTATTTTGCGAGTATCGCCGAAGTTGGGCCGAGGGCGCTCGCGCCGAGTACGCCGGTTACCCGCGGGTAACGATAGGACTCTATCGGGAGTGCCCCGGCCCGAGAATGTTGGGTAACCAGAAGAAACTGATTTGCCGGGTCACTCCCGATAGAGCCGTTTGAATGAAGCCGCTGGCGTTTGCGGCGGACGCGGCCAGCCTATGGCGTTTGTATGGGTTTGAGGTGTGCTGGGAGGGCGTTGAGTGGGGTCGTAGTCATCCCTATGCGCCTTGAAGGCGGCAAAAGGGGACGGTTGGGGCCGTCTGCAGCGAGGGCCAACGTGGGCAAGGAGGGCTTGGTAATGGGAATTTTGGTGCGCAGGCACACTTCGGTTGTGCATGCCAGAGCATGCCTGGTGTCCGAGGTGTGATAGCGCTCAGGAAGTGTCAACGAAACTCCGCAAGTCAACTGCCCGAAGCCCAAGTTGCTCCGCGGTGAGCCTCTCGATGATGATCATGGGTCCGCCACAAAGAGGACAAGACCATGAGGATGGCGGCTGGGGTGAAGCCGGGCAGGGAGAGGACGGTGCCGGGTTGGCCGGGAGCAGTTGTCGGCAAAGAGGTAAGAGGGTGGCTCGTCGCCGGTTGGCGAGGAAGCCGAAAAAACGGATGCGAACGAAGCCCTTGGGCAGCACGTGAAGCAGGAACCGGCGCAAGAATTCGTCGGCGGTGAGGGTCATCTTGCGCTTCTTGTTGCCGTGGGCGTAGTCCCTCCAGAGGAAAGTAACCTGGCCGTTCTGGAAGGAGACCAACCGATGGTTGGAGATGGCCACGCGATGGGTATAACGGGCCAGATAGTGCAGGACATATTCCGGACCGCCGAAGGGCGGCTTGGCATAGACCACCCAATCCTGACGGTACAGGGAACGGACCAGGGCGCGAAACAACTTGGGGCTTCGAAGTGCCTTTTGGTCTCCATAAAACCCCAGTTCCCCTTGCTGGAAAGCCCGGCGCAGGCCGGCCACAAATTTGCCCCGAAAGACGCGGCTGAGGACTTTCACCGGCAGGAAGAAGGGATAGGGGGGATGAATCCAGCGGGTGTGATCGGGGGACAGACCGCCCGCCGGAATCACGCAGTGGACATGGGGGTGGTGCCACTCGCACCCAGAATACCCTGAGCCCAGAAACCACGCAGGTGCGGGTGTTCTATCCTTTCCACCCACTTCATAGCTCTAGCCTACAGATTGTCCGCAGGCCAAGGCGCGGAGATGGGGCGGTCTCCGTCATCGATTCGACGGGCAGGCGTTTGAAGATTCCGTCGTGGATGCTGTCGCCTGACTCCGCCCGGATCAAGATTGCCGAGCGAGGGCTTCTGAGTGGGGAAGCGCTTCGCGGCCTCGCTTCCTTACTCGCTCCCTTTCTGGACGCCGAAAGTACGATCCACGATAACCTTCTGCAGACAGCTCTTGACGGATGCCAAGGAGGTCATCGTGCTGCAAGGACGACTGCTGGACCTGACTCGACCAGAGGAGCCACCCATGCCCGTGACGGCCACAGTGCGAAGCGAACTCGTGGCTCTCATGGCGCGCCTTCTGGTGGTGGCATTTCGAACCAAAGGAGGAGGAGTTGATGACAGAGCTTCTGTACAGTCCTAAGATCAAGCCGGAGCACCTGGCTCGCAAAGCCATCGTCTACCTGCGGCAGTCGAGTGACAAACAGGTGCGGCAGAATCAGGAAAGCCAACGTCTTCAGTATGACTTGGCCGAGCGGATGCGTGCCCTGGGTTGGAAGCAAGTGGAGATCATCAATAGTGATCTGGGATCCAGCGCGGCTATGGCCTCCGCTCGGCGCGAAGGATTCGAGCGCGTCCTCAGTTCGGTGGCTTTAGGAGAGGTGGGAATCGTGGGCAGCCGGGAGGTCTCGCGGCTGTCCCGCACCGACAAAGACTGGTGCCGACTGCTGGAGGTATGCCAGATTTTTGGAACCCTCATCGCCGACGAGCAACAGGTTTACGACTTGAATTATCTCGATGACCAGTTGGTGCTGGGAATCAAGGGGACGCTCAGCGTGGTGGAACTGAAGGTTCTTCGGCAGCGACTGCAGGCGGGTCAGGAGTCCAAAGCGCGCCGCGGTGAGCTGTTCAAGAGGCTTCCGGTAGGCTACGTACGGGATCCCTTGGGTAAGGTGGCCATGGATCCCAATCGACGCGTCTGCGAAGCCATTCAACTCGTCTTTGTCAAGTTTCGTGAACGGTGGAACGTGCGTCAAACTTTCCAATGGTTTCGAGATCACGACGTGGAGCTACCCGCCAACCCGATCCAAGGGACCCGGCTCGTCTGGAAGATTCCTACCCAGAGCTTGGTCCGCGATATTCTCTGCAATCCCTTCTATGCCGGCGCCTATGTTTGGGGCCGTCGCCCGGTAGCCACCTTGCTGGTGGAGGGGAGGCTGGAGAAACGTCAGGGCGCCACGCGTCGCGCCGAAGATTGCCGGGTCTTTATCCCCAATCATCACGTGGGTTATATTGACTGGGCGACTTACGAAGAGAACCGACGAATGATCCAGCGTAATTCAGTGAACTGGGAGGGCGACGAATCGATGACCGCGATTCGCGCCGGTCAAGGCCTTTTGGTGGGGCTTCTGCGGTGTGGGCATTGTGGTCGCAAACTTCATGTGCGCTATTGGGGAGGCCAGGGCACCAACGCGCGGTATCTCTGCAAAGGAGACTATGACGACGGTGGGCAGTATTGCCTCGGTTTTGGCGGTGCCTCGGTAGATCGCCGGTTGGGTCAAGAACTGCTCAAGGTGATCTCGCCCTTGGGGATGGAAGCCAGTCGGAGGGCACTGGAGGAATTGAGCGCCGGGGATGTGGCAGAGCGCGCCGCCCTGTCCCGTAAACTGGAGCAACTCGATTACGAGGCCAAGAAGGCGTTCGAACAGTACGACGCGGTGGACGCCCGGAATCGTCTGGCAGCCGGCGAGTTGGAGCGGCGGTGGAACGAAAAGCTGGAAGAGATGGAGTCCACCAAACAACAGCTGGCCAGCCTCAACGGGAAGCGCTATTGGTTGTCTTCCGAGGAGGAAGCAACCATTCATTGGATGGGCGAGAACTTTGCGGAAATCTGGCAAAGTGATCGCTGTCCTCCGACCCTGAAGAAGATGATCTTTCGCACCGCCCTGGAGGAAATCATCGTGCGCGCGGATGCGGAGAACAAGACCCTGCAGTTCACTCTTCATTGGAAGGGAGGTACGCACACTCAACTCGAGATGGAACGGCCCCGCTCCGCGGTCCAGACCGCGACCCCCATGGAAGCGTTAGAGATCATTCGTCGGATGGCCGTTCGCCATGGTGATGACCAGATTGCTTCGGTGTTGAACCGACTCGGCCATTCCACGGGAAAAGGGAAACGATGGAATCAGAACCGCGTGGCTACCGTCCGGCGTAACTACTCGATTGATGGCCAAAAACGAGCATTACCGGATCCTGAATCAGTCAGCTTGAGTGAAGCAGCCAGAGTATGTGGCGTGAGTCACCGCACGATTGAACAACTGGTCGAAGCGGGCCTCGTGAGGCGAGAACAAATTGCTCCCCGTGCGCCTTGGGCGATTCGCCGCGCCGATCTGGACGCCGAGCCAGTTCGGAGTATCCTCGCGCAACTCCGTCGGACAGGCAAGCTCACTCTTCCGGGGGACTGTTCGGGAGACCAGCCATATTTGTTCATTGCAAACAAAGGAGATGATAATGCCAGGCATCATGAGTGAGGATTCTGCAGCAGGTTCTGTCCCCAGGTGTGGAGGACGCTGAGGAATCCGATCTCCGCGCCCAGGTGTTGGGGGTCGGCAGCGACCTCGAGGAGCGTGGCGGCGCTGGCATGGAAGAGCAGGCGGTAGAGGATGCGCTGGTTTTGATAGGTGAGTGGAGCCAATTGATGCGGCAAGGTGAAGACCACGTGAACGTAACGAACGGGGAGTAGTTCCTTGCTGCGCTCGGCCAGCCAGCGGTTGCGGGCCCCGGTCTGGCACTTGGGACAGTGGC
>Ga0074046_10003204_pt1 | contig 13820 bp, 10 predicted proteins | sample BogForMeECP23OM3_FD_94441 | JGI IMG/M metagenome (GOLD analysis project Ga0074046, IMG submission 94441) | Bog forest soil microbial communities from Calvert Island, British Columbia, Canada - Bog Forest MetaG ECP23OM3 | ecosystem: Environmental > Terrestrial > Soil > Wetlands ...
ACAATTCTGGTTTATGCGGTTTTCACGGCGCTGGCGGGTTTCTCGCACACTTGGTGGGAACTTGGAATCTACCGCTTTCTGACCGCCCTGGGCGTGGGCGGCGAATGGGCCGCCGGCGCCACTCTGGTGGCGGAGGTCTGGCCCGAATCCCTGCGTGTGAAAGGGGCAGGCCTGCTCCAATCAGCGTGGGGATTTGGTTTCTTCCTGGCCGCGGGGATTAACCTTTTGCTGTCCGCCTACAGTTGGCGGGTAATGTTCTTCGTGGGAATCATGCCTGCGCTGGTGGCTGTTCTCCTGCGCCTGAAAGTGCACGAGCCGGAACGCTGGACCAGCCAGCGCCTTCGGGCAAAGCCCCCAGGCGCACGACGCTTGACGATCGCCGAGCTCTTTTTGCCTGGGACCCGGCGCGACACGTTGGTCGGCACTTCACTGGCGTTTGTGGCTGTGTTTGGCCTTTGGGGCGCCACCAATTGGACGCCCTCGCTCATTACTGAACTCCTTCGTCCGCTGCATCTTGATGCCGTCACCACCGCCCGCAGAGTCAGCTTCGCCGTCATGAGCCTCAACGCCGGAGCCATCCTGGGTTACCTGGCAGCCCCTTTGATCGCGGAGCGGTGGGGCAGGCGCGCCATGTTCCTGCTGCTGATGCTGGGTTCGGCGCTGTCGCTTCCCGTTACCTTCCTCGTACCCAAGTCCTTCTCCACAGCCATGTGGTTACTGCCCTTCCTGGGATTCTTCTCCAACGGGATTTTCAGTGGGTTTCCTATTTACTTTCCGGAGATTTTCCCCACCCGCATCCGAGCCACAGGCGCCGGATTCTGCTTTAACGCTGGCCGCATCTTTGCTGCCGCAGGACCGTTCCTGACAGGCTATCTCGTGGTCCACCTCGGAACTTTTGCGCGCGCTGCCAGCTCCATCGCGTTGATCTATGTTTTGGGCCTGCTCATCCTGCCCTTCGCGCGTGAAACAAAAGGCGAGGTTATCCAATAGGGCGGGAATCGCGGTTGTATCGATCCGACCGACGACGGCAGATACATCCCGGGTCAGGCCAGCGTACTCATCTTGGGACAGTGATTTCCTTCAGCCCCGCGTTAAGGACGGCACGCAGAGGGTCTGCTGCCCTGAGGTTTGGCAGGTTGTGGAGTTCTTGCTCCATCGCACCCTGGATCCCGATAACAGCTTTCAGAAGTTCCGGAGGGAATTCCCCTTCATATCGCGCGCGCACGCCCAGCTTTTTTTCGACGGGTGTGCCGGAGACGACGCGGAGGCTGCCGGAGAAGAGGTCAAAAGCCAGCATGAGCTTTTCGTATGGGTTGAGGTAAGCAACAAGGCCGTCGAGCGCGTGGAAGAAAGAAAATTCTTCTCGCAGGTTCTCCAGCGTGACGCCCGGCCGCAGGAACAGATAGTTGATGCGGAAGTGAAGCTGCAAGGACGCGAAGAAGCGGAGCGCTTCGAGCGCCGTCGCGGCGTCGAAATCTAAGTCCAGGAGCTGCAAGGTGCCATTGTCAAAGCTATCGATGGACAGCTTGGGATGGAGTTGAAAGGAATGGGCCAAGGCCTCGAAGAGCGATTGATTGCTCAAGACGTCTCGCGGAGAAACTGTGAAGACAAGGATCGGTTGCCCCAGTTTCTGAGAGTCCCAGTGAGTCGCAAGCGAAAGAAGATCGCAGTTCTTCTCCGGGTCTGGGGAGAGGAACTGATCGGCAAGAAGCACGAATTGAGTGATTCCGTTTGTGACGAACTGCGCGAGTTCCTCGCGCACAGCCTGCCACGGACGCGAACGTCTTGAGAATTGCTGGCCATAGAGGTACGAAGAGTTGACACCGTGGGAGCAGTAGGCGCACCTTTTTTGGCAGCCGAGAGAGGTCATCACGGCAGCCCAGCCGGCTTGCCGAGTCGAGACGGGAGGTGTGCGGTACTCGCGAGGGTCGAGTAGCGGGCCAAGGATGGCTTTACCCTTCAGCGCGTCCCCCATTTTTCTGTCGCGCGCGAGCTGCGAAATCAGCGCATAGGGTTCGCCGTAAACAAGAATTTCGTTTCCTGCCACCGGCAGGGGCTTCCGCAGATGCTGGCGCGTCAGGTTTCGGCCGGCCAGCACCACGGTTCTGCAGTGGGATCGCAGGGGAGAAGGCTGTTCGTCTCCTTCACTCCGGAATGCCGGGATTTCCACGCAGAGATCGTCTTCACGAAGCTGCGGCAGGTTCGCGCAATTCCTCACGGGAATGCAGTAATACCAGAGCGCCCCCCCGATGAGAGTGGACTCCCAGCAATCCTCGTCCCGGCGATTCAAGATAGCAACTGCACTCATTCCCACGACCGAACACCCCCGGGCAGGGAGGCATCCGGGCGGTGCCGAGAGCGTGTTCACCCTCTGTGCCGCCCGAACGTGGCCTCATGCGTAATCAAGGTTCGTTTTGCTTCCCGCAGGCAATGCGATCCTCATTGGCGCAGGTCAGAACCAGACCCACTTGGAAATCTGCCCAGCCCGTGAGTGTGAAATCTCCCCCCGGCCCGGAAGGATGCGGCCCAATTGCTAAACTGGATGTTGTGCCACAAGCTCCCAGGTAGCTGTTGATTGTTCAAACGCGAGGGTCACCGAACTATTGGCCCGCGGTCCGCGGGGCAGGATCCCCCACATCTAGCGGGTTCGAGAAACTCCCACCGTGGCAGACCTCGCCAACGTCGCACTTTGATGCGACTTTGTCGATGATGCCGGGAACACCCGCCTTGATCATTTGGGCGATGAGCTCGTAGTACTTCGCCCGAACCGCCTGAAATTCTTTTATCAGAGCTGCATTGTTTGGCATGGATTTAACTCCCTTCCATTTACTGGGTTAGATATTGCGAGGGAAAGATTCCCTCGTCGTAGGCACTTTGGCACCACGGGTGGGGCGCCGCGAAAGATTTGAAATCCCCGTAAGCCAACGCGCGGCAAGAACCCTTGCAGAAAGGTTCAAGGACGCACCGCGCGCACACTCCCTGGAGTCCGCGCGTCAACACCTTGCGCACTTCAACCAGAGCTTCCGCCTCATGCCAGAACCTCGCGAGACTAAAGCCTTTTTCGTCGATTCTGCCGAGAATCAGCTCCGGGCAACTGTTTCCGATACCACAAAACGAAATCGACCCATCCGACAAGACGCCAAGGATTTGAGTGAACGGGCATATGGCGGCATGGCCGCTGACCATCTCATAGAGCGAGGCAAAAGCCGGAGGACCCTCAACGTAGATAAAGATGCCGAAGCGGGATTCGAATTCCTTCCTCTTCTCATAGAGGGCGACAATCTCTTTGACGGTGAGCAGGACCTTCTGCCGGACGAGCCGCTGCGCCAGGCCTAGCGTGTTCACCGGATTCAGTTTGACGAGGTGGCATCCGTTGCCCGATGCCACACCGAGCACGCCTTCGACCTCTCCCAGGTTGCGGTGTGACACGGCCATGATCACTTTGGGCTTCCGCCCCCGGCCAGAAAGCAAGCGCAGAGCTCTGGTGACCCGATCGAAGGACCCTGGTAATCCTCGCAGCGTGTCGTGTACTGCCGCCGATCCCCCATCCAATGAGATGGAGACGTCCACGTCATTTTCGGCCAGCAAGTTGGCGAAAGCCTCATCAACCAGGAAACCATTCGTCTCAATTGAGACGTGCACCCCGAGCTTCCGCGCTCCTCGGATAATGGTTCCAAGATCGCTTCTCAGGAGAGGCTCGCCGCCCGTAATTTTGATGCTTTTCAAACCGAGCGGTAAGCCCTGTTCGACCAACTGCAGGAAAGCTTCAGGGGTAATTTGGCCCGCTTGGCGCTCGCGAGCGGAACTTTCCACTCGCTGCGTCGGTTGATAACAATGGAAGCACCGGGCATTGCATTCCTTCGTCGCGTACAAGTAGACTTGGCCCAGTGAGTGGTTCTGCTTCACCGGTCCTTGCGGGCTAGGTTCCTGCATCGCTCCGGCATCGGCTGGCAGGAGCAGACCTTTTTTGCGCAGGTCAGAAATCACGCCCATCAGGTATTCTTCCGACCCCGAAATATTCATGCTCTCCGAGAAAAGATGTGCAGCTAAAGAGGAATCGAGCGAATCGGTGGCCGCCCTCCACAACGCCGTGGCCAAAGGATTGAGAAAGGCGCAATCGCCGCGTTTCTGCGAGTAGAGCAGCCCATACCCGGTGTCAGGATCGACGCAATGAAGGGCGTAGTCGGGATTTCTCTTCAGCAGGTCCATGGCGCGTTCCCCGGGCGTGGATGGATCCCCCTCCTCAAACAGGTGGTCCGACTTGGACTGTTCAGATGGTCGGGCGCGCTGCATAAAGCCGCGTCCGATTAAGTGAACATCATCTACTCAGTGATAACGTTTGTCAAGAGGTAAATAATCGCATCGACCAATAGTCATTATGTCTTGGGCCTGCTCATCCTGCCCTTCGCGCGTGAAACAAGAGGCGAGGTCATCCAATAGGCGCTTGCGGCGAAACAACGCAAGAAGACTTGCGATTCTGAGCTGGCAGGCCTGCACCGGTCACCGCGGCGTGCGGGACGTTATACGGGCTTATACGTATGTAGTTGACATCATATGGTCTACATGTCATATTATAAGGGTGAGCTGGGTTGTTGAGATCGGCGATGAGTTCAGGCCGGAGTTCTTCGCGCTGCAGGAAAACGTGCAAACGGAAAGGAAATAACCATGCCCACGAACGTGGATGACATTATCAGGAAGCTGACCCCCGTCCAACGAAAGAAGGTCGAGGCCCGCGCCGCTCAGTTGATCGCGGAGGAGATGACCCTGCGCGAGCTGCGGTACGCGCGCAAGCTCACGCAGGTCCGCATGGCCAAGGCTCTCGGGATCAACCAGGACAGTGTTTCGCGGCTCGAAAGGCGCAGCGATCTCTTGCTGTCCACGCTGCGGAAGACCGTCGAGGCCATGGGCGGAAACCTGTCGCTTGTGGCTGAATTCCCCGACCGGGCGCCGGTTGTCCTGTCCGGCATTGGCGAAGACAATCCCGGGCGTAAGCCCACAGATCGAAAGCACGCGCACGTCCACGCCAAAAAAGGGCGGGGGCCTTTAGCTTTCTTCCACCAAGGTCCCGAGCACGTCTTCCGGCGTGTGAAAGTCTGGGTGCGGCGCGCGACACCGCCGCAACGGACTCAGCATGACATGTCATTCTGAGCGGAGCGCAGCGTGGCGAAGAATCTGCTCTTGGTTGCGGCTAAGGGCGGCGCTGTTTAGTTACCGGAAATTTTCCCCACCCGCTTGCCAGCCACAGGAGCCGGATTCTGCTTTAACGCCGGCCGCATCTTTGCCGCCGCCGGGCCGTTTTTGACGGGTTATCTCGTTGTCCACCTCGGAAGTTTTGCGCGCGCTGCAAGCTCCATCGCGTTGATCTATGTTTTGGGCCTGCTCATCCTGCCCTTCGCGCGTGAAACAAGAGGCGAGGTTATCCAATAGATTCTTACCGCCAAACTCTGCACAGGTTGTCGCACACATTTTTGCGGTATCGCCCTTTTGGGCTTTCGACTCTCGACCCTCGACTGCGTTTGGCCAGGTTCAGGCCAGAATACGGTACTGGGTCAGTTTCCGGCAGAGGCGTTATCCGGTCCAGCGCCGCCCCGCGGCCCAGAAAGTGGCAGGATTTCTTCCGAGTGGCTCGTCATCTGGGATCAATCGGGATCACTTCGCGTAGGCCGAGTTTTCGGGAGAAATCTCAAAACTGTATTCTGAGCGCGAGCGGGCTCCGCGCGTTTTCGCTTTTCCGAAACAGAACTAATTGTACCCGTATACCAAGGGGGCCTAGAATTGAGGAATGGCCTCCGCCGGAAAGAAGTTGCACCACACTGTACCTCGGTTTTACCTGAATCCGTGGACTGAAGATAATCTCATCTATTGTCTCCAGGATGGTAAGATCTTTCGCCCCAACGTGCGGAATGTGGCTGCTGAGAATTACTTCTATCGTCTTCAGGAGTTGAGCCCGGCGGATATTACATTCATTCGTCAGGTTGCTATCGTCGATTCTCCCGAGAGACTGAGGCATTTCCATGAGTATCTGGTCTGGGCGTTTTCGCTGCCCCACGTCCTAAGGAAGAGGTTGGAAGCATCAGGCAATACCACGCCCGAACTGCGGGCAGATGTCGACAACGTGATTAGGGAGATGAACGAGAACCTCCATACGTCAATCGAGGAAGACTTCAAACCGTACTTGGATGCCATGCTTGCCGGAGATCTAAGCTTCTACTCAGATCCAGCGGCTGTCGCTTTGTTTTTCAGGGGCATTGCCGCCCAGTATTTGCGAACTAACCAGATCAAAAGAGCCCGGATTACACTGGGACCGGATAGGCTTGAGGCCTTTCAACGCATCGTAAACGTCCTGGTTCACATTCTCGCCATAAATCTCGGCTTCAACCTCTACGCGGACCGCAAACGGTACAGGCTCATTCTTCTCGAAAATGCAACGAATGTTCCATTCATTACGGCCGACCAGCCGGCGATCAATATCGCAGCCAAGCCCGAAGAGACGAAGCCGCCGGACAAATTCGAGTTGTACTACCCTCTCTCACCCAGCAAGGCTGTGCTACTTGTCGAACCTCTTGGCGATCATCTTCCTGATAGTCCATCCGTAACCGCAATGTATGCCCATCACTACAACCTTCTCGTCGGAGCGCATTCGTGTCAGCAGATCTTTGCAAGCTTACCGCAGGAGCTTGAGTCCATAAGAGACGAACTGCCGGCCTTCCGTAGTTGCTTCTAGCGCGCCAAAACGAGGTCCGCCGCTTGCATTTAAGGACTTCTGATGGTTCGCGACGTGCTCATGGTATGGTTATTGTGGGACCTTGTTCTCTGGATCGAACACGTTGTTAGGGCACACCTTGCGGGCAATCCTTACCCACCGTTTGTCGCTGGAGAGGAACGAATTGGTGCCCTGTAGGTAGATGAAGCACTCTGAATCACCGAGGTCGCTAACGTGGGGGGAGCATTCAGTTGCACAGCCGCGGGTGGCGCCGACATCGCCATTTATGTCGGCGACCCTTAAGAAGCCAGGACAGGCCATGAATAGGACACCGTGACGGAGACGTTGCGCGTGTTCGTGAGGCGCATACATGAAAGGCAATGTATGCCCCACCCGTGTAAAGCTCAACTGCCGAAGAGCTTCATTAGCCGATGAAAAGCGACCCTTATCCAAGACCAATGCTCGCCCGTTGCAATGACGAGAGCAAGAATTGTCGCTAGCATTGCGACGAATGTCAGCCGATACATCAAGCCCATATTACGCGTGGCGACATATTCCGAAAAGGATTTCGTAACGAAGTCGATGTGTTTGGAGATTGTGTCCAGTTGGAAGTGGATACGTTCAGATAATTCCTTGCCAAGGTCTCCCTCGCTCTTTTTGTGGATCGGCTGGAAAGACGCTAGCGGAGAAGGTCGAGACCCGTAAAGCTTCTCACCTTGTTCGATTTCCAACGCGAGCCGATTGAGAAGGAGGGATTCCTTCTGAAGATGGCGATGAAGACGAATATCCCGGTGGAACCCTATCAATAGAGAGCTTCCGGCAAGCCTTTTGTAGATCCTGACGCGCAAGGCCTCCGCTGCGCGCTTGATTTGCTTTAGGAACTCGAGGACAGCTATGTCCTGGGTGACTGTAACTACCGGTCCCTCTGCTGGCGCGTGCAGAAGCTCATCCTGAGCTCTGGGGTCTTCGTTAGCATCATGAAACACTAGTAAACGGTAGGCCGCAGGCAGACGGGAGCACCCGAAGTCGGAAAAAATAAAAATCTGTTTGTTTTCTCTGTAGCCGTCGAAGGTTATGGTTCCGCGGTCCAATCTGAGAGGGGTGCCCCAACTCCAGCAGAACTCTTCCCCCTCGCTAGGGACACCCACCAAGTCGAATCTCTCGATGGCGGGAAGTCGTGCCGTGTGGCGCTCGCCTTGTCCTAAGAAATAGCCCTGAAAGCACCGCCCTATGGCGTCTTCTAAGCTAATTCGAACCCGGAGCAATTCTCCAAGCACAGACTTTTCTCTGACCATGTGCGCAGTAGTTTCGCTGTACGCAACGCCCAGCGGCCAAGACGGAACCCATCGGTCAAACCGAATTGCAGGGAGGTACGTCTTGTTCATGACCTCATGGAGATTCACCGTGGCACGGTCATTCAGAAACGCAAAGAAGCACGCTACAAAGGCGGACGGCAAAACCTTGTAAACATCGATCACGATGTATTCCACTTCGGGGGGTAAATCCTCCACGGTTGCAGTAGGTAGCACAAAGTGAGATTTCGATTCGCGAACTAGAGTCCCTGCATGAATGTAGGCACCGCCAAGAAGGCTCGGCCCGGCTGAACGGATGATCTCTCGTTTACCACCCACTGTGCTGCGATCCCTGAAGAGCCGTGCAATTGCCGAATTAAGGACGCCGAAGCTCTCGATTGGGAAAAGCTCCATCTGAATGCAAAGCGGATAACGAAAGTTGAGTCCCTTCGGTACACGAGACAATTCAAGAGAGCGTATTGCATCCTCTCGTTGATACTTCCGAATACATTGAAGATGCGAAATCAGACCACGCCTGAACTCGGGAAGTATTTCCGCCCAATCCAGATACTTCTTTCCCAGGACTAATTTAAGTCTGTTGGTTAAACGAGCAAAGCCGCTTTGGTCTGAGTTGTACTCCAATGTCCACCCGCCCTGAACTACGCCAGTTTTTGCGCGATTTGTTCATCCAGAATCTCGCGCACGGTGAGGGGCACGATTACCGTGTGCTGGGCTTTGAAGAACGCGCCGATTTCGGCCATCGCGTCGTGAGAGAAATCGAAGCCCACGAAGAAACCCTTCTTCCGCTTGGCCCTGATCATGGCGGCTTCGAACTTGTCAACGTCCGGGCGGCCCACCTTGTCCCCCTGCTTCACCTGAATGGGATACCAGTCGTCCATGAAGTCGAGTTCGTCCCACTCCTTGCCGCTCTTGTGGGGCAGCGCCGATAACGGATAAATGCGGCCATCAATACCCATGTCGCCAACCTGTGTCTTGTTCGGAATCCCGCCAAGAGCAATCACCGCCCAGTTCTCGAACTCGAAGGGCGGTATCTCACGCAACTGCTTCTCCGTCCAAGGTAGATTGCGTACCACAAAGCCCTTACCTTGCCGCCAGTAGTCCTCGTCCTCGCGCAACCTGTACACGTCGCGCAGACGTTTCGCCATCACGCGGCAAGCGGTAGGTGAGATGTCAATTCCAATCCACTGCCGCCCCAACTCCTGTGCCGCGACAAGCGCTGTCCCGCATCCGCAGAAAGCATCGAGGACGATATCGTTGGGGTTGCTGGAAGCGTTGATAATCCGCTCAAGCAGGGGCAAGGGCTTTTGCGTTGGATAGCCCAAGGACTCCTTGGCTTGCGAATTGATAGGGTTTATGTCGTCCCAGACACTTCCAACCGGGAGCCCTTTCGACTCGCTCAGATATCGCTTATAGCGGGGCACTCTCCCTCCCGGGGGGATCGCTACCCGACCTTCCCGGATGAGCTCTTCCATTTTCTCTTGGGTGAATCGCCAGTAGCCATCGACGCCCAAAACGGTGTAACGGGGATTCCCCTTCGATGGTGCAGCACCGCCTGGAGCGCGCAGGTCTCCCCATTGAAAATGTTCTCCCTGTTCGTCCACCTGAGAGTAGTGGGATTCGATATATGACTGGTCGAGCGGGACGTATTGATGCTGCCAAGTATAATCTTCGTTTCCACCGCAGTAGAAGAGAAGCACATCGTGCAGCCGTCCGTAGTGTTTGCTTCCTTGCCTTGCGTCGTTATGCGAGGACTGCCGTTTCCAGATAATCTCGTTGATGAAATTGCTCTCGCCGAAAATCTGATCGAGCATCACTTTCACATAGTGGCTGGCGTGCCAGTCGCAGTGATAATAGAAGCTGCCCGTCTTCTTGAGCACCCGCGCCATCTCCACGCACCGTGGGCGCATGAATTCGACGTAGGCCTGGGTTGAGGCGTGGCGGTCTTCAAATGCTCGCTTTTCTTTGGTCTCGCCCCAAAAGACTTCGTAATTGCGATTGGAGTTGAAGGGCGGGTCGATGTAAATCAAATCCACGCAAGCGTCGGGCAGCTTCTTCAACTGCTCAAGGTTATCGCCGCAATAAATCACCCGCGTATCGACCAACGGCGATGGCTTTCCGGTAGTATTTACTAAAGTTTCGCTCGACATAATTGTAAGCTAGGTTACACCAATCTGCGGCCGATTAACAGTTCCGCTCGCAAGGGTCTACAGACGGCGAGGGCAATCCCGGCTAGCCACAGCAAGCCACTGCCTCTCTACCCGTTTGCACTCGCGGACAGTTCCTCGCAAGATGGTGATTAGGAGATTCGAGTGGAGTCGACTCTGACGGCGGACACCCAAGCAGTCCTACTGCTTTGCGGAGAACTTGGCCAAAGGGATGGCAACGGCCCGAAGCCCCTCGGTCTCCGGCAATACAACGCCCTAGCGTCGTGGCTGAAAATCCAGGGCTTGAGGCCCGGGGATCTGTTGAGTAGAGATGGCGCGATCAGGCTCACGGAGTTCCAGTCCTCGGTGGTGGATCCGACTCGCCTCACACATCTCCTGGGTCGCGGTGCCGCTCTTGCGCTGGTCGTGGAGAAGTGGGAGAGAAGCGGACTCTGGGTGATCAGTCGGAGTGACGCGTGCTACCCGGAACGTCTGAAGAAGTATCTCGGGCAAACGGCTCCCCCCCTGCTCTATGGAGTTGGTTCCAAGGAGCTAATAAACCGTGGGGGGCTCGTTGTCGTGGGGTCCCGTGAACACTCAGAGGAGGACGGTGACTTCGCCCGCCGGATTGGCGAGCATTGTGCGAAGGAAGGCATCGCAATTATTTCCGGCGCAGCCAAAGGGATTGACCGCGAAGCGATGTCCGGCGCCCTTGAGTCCGGCGGGTGGGCTTTGGGTGTTCTTGCAGAAGGCTTAGCCAGGACAGCCACTTCGGGGCAGTACCGCACGGACTTGGTGAGTGATCGTTTGACCCTGCTATCTCCTTATGACCCGGATTCGAGGTGGTTCGCCTATGCCGCCATGGACCGAAACAAGCTACTCTATGGCCTGGGCGATGCTGCGCTGGTGGTGGCAAGCTCAGCCGAAACGGGAGGTACGTGGGCAGGGGCTACGGAGGCACTTCAGCACGGTCGTGTGAAAGTGTTCGTTAAGTCTACGGGAGCCATGGCTCCAGGGAATCCTAGGTTGCTCCGCATGGGGGGCATCCCGTTTCCTGCCGAGCCGTGGTTGAATCTTCGGGCGCAGTTCACTCCGCCAGAGGAGAAGAATGGGCAGTTGTTTTCTCCGTGAAGGCCGCATCACGAAGCTGAAGAAGCCCGTTCGCTATGTCGCGCACGCTCCCGCCCTTTTCACGGAATAGCGCCCCATCACCGGTCCGGCCTCTTTGCCCAAGGGCCTCTTGTTTTTTCTTGCCGCTGGTATGAGCGATGGATGTTTTTCGCCGTGTGGATTCCCGCTTTCGCGGGAATGACTGCGCTCACCTTGGGCTGCTATTTCGTTGCGTTATCCATGAAAGCCGCCACGTTCCGCTTCAGCTTGTCGAGCGATTGGCTGTCGATGTACACCATATGTCCGGCATTGAACTGGGCGGTGGCGATGTTGCCGCGCAGGCTGGTGTCGAGTCCAAGGTGCTCGAGGGTGTAGTCGACGGCATAGAAGGGCGTGGCGAGGTCAAAGTAGCCCTCAGCCACAAACAGCTTCATGTAAGGGTTCTTGACGAAGGCGCTGCGCAGGTCAGGGCTGAGGTTGGGAAAACCCTGCTCCGCCGACCCCCAGTCCCACTGGGTGAAACCGCCACCCAAGATGTAATAGACCTCATCGGTCTGGTAGTTCAACTCGGCGCGAACGTACTGGTTGAAAACGGAAGTGAACGGCGGACGGATGAGGGCCAAGCTCGGATCGTAATCGGGTCCCTCGGAGACGCCGGATTCATCAATGCCCTTGAAGCGGCTGTCCAACCGCCCGACGGAGCGGTTCTCGTCACGCAGCAACTCCTTGCAGAACTCCCACTGCTTCACGCGCAGGTTGTCCCGCAAGATGTATGCCGTGGAGAGACCCGAGTAGCGGGCGAGTTGCGCGGCGACCGCGCCACGCTCGGCATCCGTCAACTGGTCGCCTTTGGCGAGAGCCAGGGCGTAATCGTTGCCCGCCCAGTGCTCCACTTCCGGCAGGATTTTCGGCAGATCCTGCCCCTGCAAGTCCGGCGGAAGCTTCTTGTGATACCACGCTGTGGCCGTGTAAGTCGGCAAGTACAAGACATAGGGAAGATCGTTCCCTTTGGCGAATTCGAGGGTCTCGAAGTTGAGGACGGTGGAGACCAGCACGATCCCGTTCAGCGCGATGCCATTGTCAATCAGGTAGCCGGAAAGTCCGGCGGCACGCGTGGTGCCGTAGCTTTCACCGGCGAGAAACAACGGTGAGGTCCAGCGCTCATAGCGCGTGAGGTAGAGCCGGATGAACTGGCCCACCGATTCGATGTCGCCCTTCACGCCCCAGAACTTCTTCCCCAGTTCCTTCTTGGCCGGACGGCTGTACCCGGTGCCCACAGGGTCAATGAACACGAGGTCGGTTCGATCCAGCCAGGTTTCCTGATTATCCTCCAGCTCGAAAGGCGGACGCGGCATGCCGCCATTCGACTGCAGCTTGACCTTGCGTGGTCCGATGGCTCCCATGTGCAGCCACGCCGAAGAAGAGCCGGGTCCACCGTTGAAGCAGAAAGTCAGCGGGCGATGAGCGCCGGCGGGCGCGTTGTCCAGCGTATAGGCCATGAAGAATATGTGAGCCTCCGTGTCGCCGTCAGCATTCTTGAGGGGCATCAGGCCGACCGTTGCCGTGTACTTCAAAGCCTTGCCGCCTGATCGGATCTCGTGGTGGGTCACCACCGGCGGCTTTTCTTCTTCCTTCTCCTTGGATTCCTTGCCCTTCTCCGTCGCCTTGGCCTTCTCTTCCGGCACGGGAGCGCTGGCGGAAGCCGTCTGCTCCGCTGGTTTCTCCGGCTCGTCGGACTGCTGGGCACTGAGTTGGAGAGAAAGCACGAGCAAAAGGCTGGGTAAGAACACGAATCGCAGGAGACAACGCATGCACCCTCCTCAAAGCCGAGGCTATAATCTTGGCGCCACCGCCAGGCGCGCACAACTGATATGAGTACTTTACTTAGGGATTCGGGGCAAGTCCATAGTCCCTATTGGTGAGCGACGGATTTTTCCGCCGCGTGGATTCCCGCTTTCGCGGGAATGACGCGCTGCAACCTACCCATGGACGCATTGGGCTTAAATTCTGCTATTGCAATCGGGCGTACTCTGCCTTTGCCTGTTTAAAGACGGGTATGTCCGGGTCGGCGTCGTTCCACAAAGCAAAGAAGTCCTGGTAAGCAGAACGAGCCTTGGCGAGCGCCTCCGGCTGGGGAGCGTGTCCGGCGTTGCCGCTGGCCGCGTCCGCGCCCGGCCGCGCGCCGGGCTTCGCTTCACCCGCGATATCCACGCCCGCCTGGAGGGCATAAGCCCTGCCTAGGCCGAGGCGGGCCAGTGCGCCGATGGGAAAGTTACCGACCAGGCCCGGGTGGTCAAGTATCTTCTGAAACTCCACTGCTGCCTCGGCCCCTCGGCCCATGGCCAGATACGCCGCGCCGCGCGCATCGACAGGGCACAAGGTCACATTCAGCACCCAAAAGAGAGTCGGGAGCTCCAATTCGTAGGGCGTCACAGGCTCCAGCAGCTCGATCGCCGCAGCGCCGCCCTTCAGGGCAGAAGGCGGCGGACTGGCGCTGGGTACAACGCTTTGGCCGAGTGCGATCCAGGCCCGGATGGTCGGCAACCAGTA
>Ga0074046_10003206_pt1 | contig 13812 bp, 14 predicted proteins | sample BogForMeECP23OM3_FD_94441 | JGI IMG/M metagenome (GOLD analysis project Ga0074046, IMG submission 94441) | Bog forest soil microbial communities from Calvert Island, British Columbia, Canada - Bog Forest MetaG ECP23OM3 | ecosystem: Environmental > Terrestrial > Soil > Wetlands ...
CTGGTTCACATCCGCGGATCGAAAGCACTTTCCCATGGCCGCATCTTAAGCCCAAACACCCAATGGAAAAATTGTTATGTTTGGTGCTTCTTCTGAAGAATCTATTCCCGACAGACTCCTAGACACGTCGAGTTCGGGAACGTGGGCTACGTACATGTCCCCTTCCTTGAAAATATGCACACTGTAGCGAATGTCCTGCATGACTTTCCTCAGCCTTCAGGCGCTTCCTGTGCCGCGAATATGATCTCCGATTCCCGCATTTTGCCTGATTATAACAATCGACAATGGTTGGCGTTGGACGGCGGGGCATTACCCCAGCCGTCCAAAATGATGAGAACCAGCGGCTTGGGACGCATTACGCTTTCGTCTTCTTCGCCAGTTCGCCGTGGTAGTTCAGCGCCTTGACGCCATTGAAGCGCGCGGCCGCTCCGAGTTCTTCTTCGATGCGCAGCAACCGGTTGTACTTGGCAATGCGGTCGGTTCGTGAAGCAGAGCCGGTCTTGATCTGGCCGGCGGCCGTAGCGACAGCGAGATCGGCGATGAAGGTGTCTTCGGTCTCGCCCGAGCGGTGCGAGATCACGGTGGTGTAGCCGTTTTCGCGCGCCAGGTTGATGGCATCGATGGTTTCGCTGACCGAGCCGATCTGGTTGAGCTTGATGAGGATCGAGTTGGCCACGCCGGCGTCGATCCCGCGCTGCAAGATTCCGATGTTGGTCACGAAAATGTCGTCGCCGACTAGTTGGAGCTGGCTGCCAAGTTCGCTGGTCAGAATCTTCCAGCCATCCCAGTCGTTTTCGTCCAGACCATCTTCGAGCGACACGACGGGATACTGCCGCGCCCAGTCGGCCCAGAACTTCACCATTTCTTCGCTGGAGTGCTCGCTCTTGTCGGACTTCTTGAAGACGTACTTCTTCTTGTCCTTGTCGTAAAACTCGCTGGCTGCGGGATCGAGAGCAACGGCAATCTGCTCGCCCGGCTTGTATCCGGCCTGGGTGATGGCCTCGAGCACCACTTCGATGGCTTCGGTGTTCGACTTCACAGAGGGCGCAAACCCACCTTCGTCTCCAACGGCGGTGTTATAGCCACGCTTCTTGAGCACGCCCTTGAGGGTGTGAAACGTTTCGACTCCCCAGCGCAGCGCCTCGCTGAATGAGGGCGCGCCAACGGGCATGACCATGAACTCCTGGAAATCGACATTGCTGTCGGCATGCGCGCCGCCGTTGAGGATGTTCATCATGGGAGTGGGCAGCAGGCTGGCGGTGAAACCGCCAAGATACTGGTAGAGCTCGATACCTAGATGGTCGGCCATGGCGCGCGAAGCGGCCATCGAAACGGCAAGGATCGCGTTAGCGCCGAGCTTGCTCTTGTTAGGTGTGTCATCGAGTTCGCACATGGCGGCGTCAAGCTCGCGCTGATCGCTGGCGTCCATGCCTTCGAGTTCGGGCGCAATCAGCTCGTTGACGTTGTCAACCGCCTTCAGCACTCCCTTGCCCAGATAGCGCGACTTGTCGCCGTCGCGCAGTTCCACGGCTTCGTGTTCGCCAGTCGAGGCCCCGCTGGGAACCGCCGCTCGACCTCGGGCGCCGCTGGCTAGAATTACGTCGGCTTCGACGGTTGGGTTTCCACGGGAATCGAGGATTTCGCGGGCAATGATCAGTTCGATATCAGTCATGGGTATGAGTCCTTGTCTCTTGCCATTGGATTTGCGCTCCAGTTTGCGACCGAGAGTCGGTCCGGCGGAGTCACTTGTAGTGCAACTGCTTTAGCCGGAGCCGGGAATTGGTTCGCCAGCGAAGACGCTGCGGCGTGAGACTTAAGAAACACTTAATTATACGGGAGGCAGAAGGAGCACGGAGGGCGGTGATTGCCCGGGTCGAGAGTCGGTTACGGCCCGATGAAATCCCGCTGCAGTCACTGAATTGTCACTCCGGTCAGGGGTTGGCCTGTGGAAAAGGGTTGGCCAGAACGACGCACTTCTGTATTCTCTTGGCAGTAGTAACGGGACCAGAGGAAGCATCGTGACGACATTGCATTGGTAGATTTGTTCACGTCACGGAACAGGAACTTATGTGGAAATCAACACGCAAGGAAGACGAATTCATAACACCTGCTCCTGAGCAGACGACCCCAAAACCCACGCAGACAACGGCCCCTGCCGCGGCGCGTCCAATGGAGCCGGCACGGAGCGTCGACATTGCGACCATCGGGAAGTCCGTGGTGGTGAAGGGCGAGCTCTCGGGCAGCGAAGACCTCTACGTGGACGGCGAGGTGGAGGGCTCGATTTCGCTAAATGGCCAGAGCCTGACGATCGGTCCGAATGGACACGTTCGCGCGAATATTGAGGCGCGAAACGTGATTGTCCACGGCCAGCTCAACGGGAACATCCGAGCCAGCGAGCGCGTAGACCTGCGCAAGAGCGCGTCGCTCACGGGCGACATTTCGACGGCGCGAGTCTCCATTGAGGATGGAGCTTATTTCAAGGGCACGATCGACATCCAGAAAGCTGAGCCTGCTCCGCGAATCGAAGCCAAGCCTCAACCGGCTTCGACGGTGGCCAGCACAGCAGCCCCTCCTTCAGCGCAGGGTTCACTACTTGAACAAAAGAAGTACTGACGAAAGACGGTCTTCCCGGAGGACGCCGGCCCGTCGTCCCGTTTAATTTTGGCACTGTCTTGGCTAGTATCTCGTTGCATTAATTCGCGTACGGGACTGCAAACGTTAAAGCGCTTATTTATGAACGCCTTTGATCGAACGCGAACTTTCGCAACGAGGTACCAGAGCGAATCGGGATCGTCTTCTGCCTTGGCGGTCTGACAGTTGAGAAATTGGCGCTTACTATAGAACTACCCGTACAATGATGCGCAATGGCGCCAAGCATGTTCAGCAGAATTTTCGGCAGTTCTGGCCAGCATGGCTCCGCCGACCAAGCGGTGAGGGGCGAGAGGGTACTGCGCCGTTCGACCGGCTTCAGCGAATTCATCAAATGGATGGCGCGCGAGGAAGGACTCAGTATCCTCGACTTGGGATCCACGTCGCCCGCCAATATCACGTTCTTCATCGGGTTGGGTCATCGCTTCCACCAGGAAGATCTGTTGCGGCTGTCGGCAGACAAGTCGCTGATTGTCTCCAACAGCGCAGGGGAGAAAACTTTCGACGTGGACCGTTTTTTGGGTGAAAACCTTCGTTTTGAGCGGCAGGAGTTTGACGCCGTTATGTTCTGGGACCTGGCGGACTACCTGCCGGAGCCACTGGTGAAGCCTGTGATCGAGCGCATCCACGTAGGGATGAAACCAGGGGCGATTTTGTTTTCCTTCTTCCATACGAAAGATGCCGGGGCAGAAGCACCGTTTTACCGTTACAACATCGCGGCTAAAGACACGATCGAGATGCAACCTGCCGCTCCTTTCAAATTGCAGAGAGTCTTCAACAACCGCCACGTCGAGAACCTGTTTCGCGACTTCAGTTCTATCAAGTTTTTCCTGGGACGCGACAACATTCGCGAAGTGCTGGTGATCCGCTAGCAAGCGGCTCGAGGGGTTTGTCGCGTGCGGCGTATGACATACGGCATCACTCCGGGCACGCGCAATAACTCGAAGGCCGCGCGTTGGGCTGGTCTTGGCCAGGAGAGCAGCGGGCGAATTCGAGAAGCGGCGGTAATCAGCGGAACGATTTGCTTTCTGTAACGTGATTCGTAGTTGGCAACCGCCCCCCCCAATCCCACAGACCCGCGCAGAAATAGCTCCAGTGCGGAGGCTGCGATCTGCCCGGTGCGCAGCGCGATGGAGATGCCGTCACCCACGAAAGGATCAATGAAGGCGGCCGCATCGCCAACAAGAATCAAACGGTCATGAACCGGCTGGGGAATGCGATAGATGAGAGGAGCAGTTTTAACGGGCTCCGTGATTGCCTGCCAATTACCACGGCGTTCAGCCAACGCAGAATGGAGCGCGAAAACCTCCTGCAATGTTGTTGCGCAGTCAGAGCGCACCATGGCGCACGCGTTGACGACATCCTCCGAGACCGGTTGGACTCCGCAGTAACCGCGTTCGAAGAAATATAGGTCGGTCGAGCGGGGCGGCTGGGACTCGCGAAAGTGGGCCTTCAGGCCAATCCATTTGGGGCCGTCCGGGATTGGAGTGCGCGGGGTGAACCTCGACCAGCGACCGGCGGCGATGATGACCGCTGAGGTTTCAATCGCGCCCGAGGACGTATCGAGCTGAAACGGCCCGCTTCCGCGAACCGCGCGGACCTCACAGCTCGATCGAGCTTGCACGCCAGCTTGTTGTGCCGCCCGCCATAACAGCATATCTAAGTCATAGCGCGAAATGCTGAGCGCCGGCGGCGCCACCCGTGCGGTGACGGTGCTTTGATCGAGCACCAGACGCACTTGATCGATGACTGGCGCTGCGCCAAGAATGCGATCGGCGTCTGACACCCATCGAAGGAGATCACGCAGAATACCGAGAGACTCAGCTGAGGCGAATTCTCCGCACACCTTGTGTCGTGGAAATTCGCCAGCCTCAACCAGTGCAACCCTGGCGCCAGAGCGCGCAGCGGTAATGGCAGCGGATGAACCCGCGGGGCCAGCGCCAACGATCGCGATATCGAACTCCGGCCGAGGGATTGCCATAGCGTCATTGAGATTACTTCCAGATCAACACGCCCATGCGAAACAGATAGTGCCTCGAGATTTCGATGCGCCTCGCCGGAACTGATGCCAGTAGTGAGCGCATTTCACCAATGGTATAGGCGCGGCGCACGGAGGCGGGAGCGTCGTTCCAGGTGATACGGCTGCGAAATAGCGGCAGGCCCAGATAGACCAGCCAAAGATGCAGCCTGCTGCGAATCAGATCGTTGATCAGCGCGGTGTACCGCGAAACCCGCAACGCCTCGGATGCAAATAGAGGCAGCACCGGCGGATCGAAATGGTGGGCAAACAGCGAGCAACTCACTACATCAAATGCACCGTTCCGAAATGGAAGACGCATGGCGTCGCCAGCGACGCAGGCGGCGCAACCTGCCGGCAGATGCGACCAAAGGCGATCGAGCAGAGTGACCTGCACGTCAATCCCCTGTCTCGCCAAGTCGCGCCGCGCGGCAAAGGGAACGTCACCGAGTCCCGATCCGACTTCGAGGACGGAAAGCTTCGACGTGCGCGCCCGCCGTGCAATTCGCGGTAGGAGCGCAGTTGTTGTCCGCGTGCCGCCGAACCAGTTGTTAATGTGCCCCAAGTCGCGAAGCGAGCTGGCAATCTCCTCCGGGCTTCCCAGATCGTCGTCGAGCAGCTCGGCAGTGACGCTACGCTTCATCTACGCGGACGACGCTTTCAGCGTTTCCTTGCGCACGGTCAATTTCTCGATGAGGTCATGGCGCAACGCGTATCCGCGTCCGGGCTTGTCAGAAACCGTGATGGTGCCGCGTGGTGAGACTTCAACTTCAGGCTCGATGAGGTCTTCCTTCCAATAGCGCTTCGAGGCCGAGACGTCACCCGGCAGCTTGAAGTTCGGCAGCGTGGAAAGTGCGACGTTGTGGGAGCGACCGATTCCGGACTCAAGCATGCCGCCGCACCAAACCGGCACGCCGAAGCGCCGGGCCGCATCATGCACCGCAACAGCTTCGGTAAAGCCGCCAATGCGTCCGACTTTGATGTTGACGATCCGACAGGCGCCGAGTTCGAGTGCAGCCTCAGCGTCGCGAGAACTGCGGATCGCCTCGTCGAGACAAATCGATGTCTGGATGGCTTTCTGCAGCCGGGCGTGGAAGTAGAGATCGTCGCCCCACAACGGCTGCTCAATCATAAGCAGCTTAAAGCGGTCAAACGTCTTGAGGTGCTCGAGGTCCTGAAGCGTGTAGGCGGAGTTGGCGTCGCAGCTCAGCAGGATGTCAGGCCAACGGGCGCGCACCTTCTCCAGCACGTCCACGTCCCATCCCGGCTTCACCTTCAGCTTGATGCGCTGGTAGCCGGCGGCAAGCTCGGTCTCGATCTTCTCCAGCAGTTGCTCGTGCGAGTCCTGAATGCCGATGCTGACGCCGCAGGCGATTTCGCGCTGTGACCCGTTCAGCAACTTCCACAATGGGAGACCTTTCTCCTGTGCTTCGGCATCCCACGCCGCGTTCTCCAGTGCGGCCTTGGCCATGCGATGCTCGCGCACCCTGGCAAGAAGTGCGGGCACCTCCCTTCCGGCTTGCAACGTCTTGCCCAATAGTGACGGCCCAAGGTAGCCCACGATGACACCCCAGGCTCCGTCGATGTATTCCTCGGAGTAGTAGGGAGCTTCTCCGGCGACACACTCGCCCCAGCCCTCGAGACCATTGCTGTGCAACGTCACCAGCAAGACACGGCGGTTGTAAGTCCGACCGAAACTGGTTTCGAAAAAATGAATCAGTGGAATATGCATCTCGCGGAGAGTAATGGCTTCAACTTTCATGTGTGCCTTTTCCGACTAAGAGCTCGGAGTATACGACCAGTCTTCATCCCAATGGCCAAGCAGAAAACGACCGTTGCCCTCTGCGTCGCGCTCGTAGCCCAGACACGACAGATCTCGCGCGAACGAAGCCTGGAGCAATTCGCGGTTGCGCGTCTGCACTTCTGCTGCTCTGTCACGCATGGCCGGGTCCGTCTTCCACGCGTAAATGTCGCCCGGAACTTCGACTCGCACTTCCGCCTGTATCGTGGGACGACGCCCCGTCTCGACCACCCCCTGCACGCGTCGCGACGTCATCCACCACTCGGCCACCAGACGGTCCGTGGGCAGAGACCCTTGCAGCGGCGATTGGGTGATGCCGTACTGGTTGACGTTGTACCGCCGAGCGATGGCGCCGAGCCGTTCGAGGTTGAAATATGAGTTCTTGATTTCCAGCGGATCGAAGGTCCATTCCATCAGTTCATAGCCGTGAGCGATGGCATCTCCCCGCTGGAACAGTTTGATTCTGCGCCCGAGTCCGGTGTTGCGGTAGCCCTCCTTGACCGCCACCATGTGCGAGTGGAGATACGGGTGTCCGTTGCGATTTCCAGGGATCGCCATGGCGTAGCCGACGAGCACGTCACCGTCCCACGCGCCAACCAACTGACCGCCGATCTTCTGGGCGAGCGAGAAAATGCGCAGGGGAACGAGTTCCGCGTCGCTGAAGCCCCAGACTTCCTGCTGCAAGGCGACACACTCGCCGAATTCCTCGAGGGAGGTGCAGTTGCGCAGGACGACGGTTTCGACGGTCACAGTTTTTCCTGTTGCTTGGACTCCTGCCACAACGTTTCCATTTCCTCCAGCGACGCGTCGGATGGTTTGCGCCCCTGCTCGCGAAGCCTGCTTTCAAGGTACGCGAAGCGGCGGCGAAATTTGCGGTTGGTTTTCCGAAGTGCTGACTCGGGATCGAGCGCGAGATAGCGGGCAATGTTGACCAGCACAAAAAGCAGATCGCCGACTTCGTCTTCCATGCGGCCTCGGAGTTCTTCAGGGACTTTGACGCCACGCGCACTGCCCACCGCAGAGGCTGACTGCGGTTGCGGACCCGGCTCCGGATAGTCTTCCAGGTTGCGACGCAGCTCAGCCGTCTCTTCATTCAACTTGTCGAACAGACCCTCGATATTGGGCCAGTCGAAGCCGACATGCGCGACGCGGGTACTGATTTTGTAAGCCTCCATGAGCGCAGGCATGGCGGAAGAAACGCCGTGAAGTACGGAATCGGGATGTCCGTGTTTCTCATCATCACCGTTCTCCTGCTGGCGCTTCTTCTTTTCTTCGGCCTTGAGCGCCTGCCAGTTGCGCACTACCTCCGACGGCGTGTCGGCTTTAACGTCACCGAAGACGTGAGGATGACGATCCACCAGCTTGTTCGAGAGGCGGTCGAGGACGTCGTCGATGGTAAAGTGTTTTTCTTCGGCCGCCATCCCCGCGTAAAACAGCACCTGCAGGAGCAAGTCGCCCAGCTCACCGGTCAGTTCCTGCCAGTCGCGGGCGTCAATAGCTTCAAGGACCTCGTAAGTCTCTTCCAGAGTGTAGGGTTTAATCGTGTCGAAGGTTTGCTCGCGGTCCCAGGGGCAGCCGCCGGGGGCGCGCAGACGCGCCATGATGGAGACTGCGCGCTCAAATCGTTCACCTGTGGTTAGCATCGCAATCAATGTAAATGAGGCCGAGCGGTTTTCGCTATTCGGTGTCAAATGTTTGGCACAAGAGCTGCGGATCGTCGGAGATCAGGCCATCGACTCCCCACTCGGCAAGCTGGCGGATTTTGCTGGGAGAATTCACCGTCCACGTCATGATTTGACGCCCGAGCTGATGCACTTCGTCAATCAGAGGCGGTCGCACGAAGTCATGGCGGGGTAGGATGACCTCGACAGGCAGATCTCTCCACATGTTCAGCGCATCTTTCCGGTCGCAGATGAATCCGAGCGGCAGGCTGCGGTCGAGGTCATGCAGACGAAGCAATATGTCCGGAAAGAATGAGGACACAATGAACCTGCGTTGCGGCGGATTGACACGCAGCGCGGCGACCATGGCTTCCTCGTTTCCCGGAACTTTCAGTTCGATATCGAGGTAAGCGCGTTGGCCGAACTGCGTCAGAACATCGTCGAGAGCGGCGAGACGGGTGCCGTCGCGATCAACCAGGCCAGAGTAATCAGTTGCAGCGATTTGCCTGCCATGCCAGTCCGGGTCGTGCCAAAGCACGTTGTGACCGTCGCGGGTATGGCGGACGTCGAACTCGAAGCCGTCACATCCGTGTGAGAGCGCGTACTCGAATGCTGCCAGCGAGTTTTCAACGGGCATGCCCATGCGAAGCGAGACGAGGCGTGATGCCGGCCGAGCGCCACGGTGTCCGAGCAAAAGAGGTTTGCGACTCACGACGAGATCGTCAGTCGAGATCGAAATCGCGAAGGGGTTTGCCGGTGTCAGGAGTCTCTTTGGCCTTGCGCAGAGCCTCCTGGAATTTCTTTTCCAGCAGGTCCGATTGATTCTTCTGCGCTTCGATGGACTGGCGGAAGATCGACTCCTTGCGGCTGTCGTGCTCTTTCATGGCGCGGGCGGCAGCCTCGATGTCGTCGAATGTCTTGGGGACTGCCTTCGGCGTATGCGCGATGACCGCTTTGGTGGCAACATCGATTTTCAGAAGCGCGCCGCAGCAGGGACACGGCAGTTCGAATTGACCCTGGTTCTTCGCCATGGTACCAATCTTACCGCAGCTCTACGGAGGACGGCTAGGGTGGTAGTTGCATCACTGTCACAGAAACGATGAAATGGATGTAGGGCGCGATTCAGCGCGTCGAGATGCCGTCGTGATGCATCAAGATGGCAGTTCGCCTAATCTGCGAACCAGTTTTCTTGTTAACCCTGCTCCGGGGTACTCAACTTCGGACTATTTATTGTGAGGAGGACCTGACTGATGCCCAGCACTGATGTGGAAGTTGCACCGAAAAGCCAAGCTGCCAAGGCCTTTAAGACCACGGGCTATGCAGCCCAATCTGCCACCACTCCCTTAGCACCTTTCTCCTTCGAACGCCGCGAGCCGGGCCCGAAGGATGTCCAGATCGAAATTCTTTACTGCGGGGTCTGCCACTCGGATTTACACCAGGTCCGCAATGAATGGGAAAACGCGCTGCCGACAGTGTACCCCTGCGTGCCGGGGCACGAAATTGTCGGGCGGGTAAGCAAAGTGGGCTCGCAGGTCAAGAAATTCAAAGCGGGCGACTTAGCCGCCGTCGGCTGTTTGGTGGGCTCCTGCGGCGTTTGCGAGAACTGCCGGGAAGGGCTCGAACAGTACTGCGTGAAGATTCCCATTTTCACGTACAACTCGGAAGACAAGATACTCGGCGGGGTCACCTACGGTGGCTACTCGAAGAGCATTGTCGTCGACGAAGGGTTTGTGCTGAAAGTCTCCAACCAGCTGGACCTTGCTGGCGCCGCGCCCCTGCTCTGCGCAGGCATCACCACGTATTCGCCGCTGCGCCACTGGAATGTGCGCAAGGGGCAGAAGGTCGGAGTCGTGGGGTTAGGCGGTCTGGGCCATATGGGCGTAAAGTTCGCAAATGCCTTCGGCACCCACGTTGTGCTGTTCACGACATCCGCGAACAAGACGGCAGACGCCCTGCGGCTCGGAGCTCATGAGGTGGTCGTCTCGAAAGACGCCGCGGAAATGCAGAAACATGCCGCTAGTTTCGACTTCATCCTCGACACGGTCTCAGCTGAGCACGATCTGAATGCGTACATTGCCCTGTTGAAGCGAGACGGAACGCTGACGCTGGTGGGAGCACCTCCGATACCGTTACCGGTTGCGGCGTTCGGCCTGATTTTTGGACGGCACCAGCTTGCCGGTTCCGGGATCGGGGGCATCCGGGAGACGCAAGAGATGCTCGACTTCTGTGCGGAACATGGCATTGTCTCCGACATCGAGATCATCCCCATTCAGAAAATCAACGAAGCCTACGAACGCCTGGTGAAGAGCGACGTGAAGTATCGCTTCGTGATTGACATGGCGTCGCTGAAGTAGAAGCTCCCTTGCGTACAAACGAAAAGCCCTCGCGAAGAGGGCTTTTTCACAGCTTTGAACAAGGTTTACCGCAACTCTTCCATGCACTCATCCAACACAGCGCGCGAAGGGCGGGTCACACTCTCGGGCAGGGTCGCCAAGGGTTCATCGACCATATTCAAAACTTCGATGAAGTTCGGCGCCTGGGTGTTCAGGTAAAGCACGCCGGTCAGCACCTCCTCGGCTTCCTGCGATTGGGCCAGCCGCGTGATAGCGCGAATCTTGTCGGTCGGATCGTAATCCTCCTCCAGCTTGCGCAGTCGGAGTGCCGATCCGTCATGCATGGTTACGTTGAGTGTGGAGCCTTCGTCATATTCAACATCGATCTCGTTAAAGGCGGGCACGAAGTTCATTTCGTGCAGCGGCTCTTCGTGGTCCTTCATGAACTTGTAGGACTTGGTCGAGCCTTCGTGGTCGTTGAAGGTCACGCAAGGGGAGACGACGTCGATCATGACGGTTCCGCGATGCGCAAGGGCGGCTTTCAACATGGTGTGGAGCTGGCGCTTGTCGCCGGAGAACGAGCGGCCCACAAAGGTCGCACCCAGCGAAATCGCCAGGGCGCAGGTGTCGATGGGAGGAAGGTCATTGATGACACCCGTCTTCAACTTTGAGCCCAAGTCAGCGGTGGCCGAAAATTGCCCTTTTGTCAGTCCGTAAACGCCGTTGTCTTCGATGATGTAGATGAGCGGCAGGTTGCGACGCATCAGATGGACGAACTGTCCGATGCCGATGGAAGCGGTGTCGCCGTCGCCACTGACGCCGAGCGCCACCAGTCGCGAGTTAGCGAGGACCGCGCCCGTCGTGACTGACGGCATGCGGCCGTGAACCGAGTTAAAGCTGTGCGAGCGGCTCATGAAGTAGGCCGGACTCTTCGACGAGCAGCCAATGCCCGACATTTTGATGACGCGCTCCGGGGCCATGCCCATCTCGTAGAAGGCGTCGATGATGCGCTCGGAGATAGCATTGTGGCCGCAGCCGGCGCAGAGCGTCGTCTTGCCTCCACGGTAGTCGAGCACCGTCAGACCGATGCGGTTGGTTTTGGGTTGCGGTGTGGCTGTGGTCGCCATTTACTTGCCCTCCTGGGAGATGATGTCGTCGGTCACAGAGCGCGCGTCGATCGGTAGCCCGTTGTAATGTCGCACGCTGCGCAGGCGAACCACATCTTCGGCGGGAATATCGAGCTTCAGCAAGTTGTACATCTGGCCATCGCGGTTCTGGTCGATCACATACACTCGCTTATGGGTGGCGATGAATTCGTGCACCTCTCTGGTGAACGGATACGCCTTCAACCGGAGGTAGTCGGCTTTGAAACCGTGGTCATTTTGCAGTTGATCAAGCGTTTCAACCAGCGCGTGATGCGATGTGCCGTAGGCGACGATCCCAACCTCGGAGCCGTTATTTCTCACGACCTCGGGTTTGGGAACGACGTTGCGGGCGTTCTCAAACTTGCGACGCAGACGGTCGAGGTTGTTTTTGTAGTCGTCGGGGCGCTCGCTGTATTGCGCATTCTCGTTGTGTCCACTGCCTCGGGCGAACCAGGCGCCTTGCGGATGGTCGATCCCAGGGAGCGTGCGATAGCCGACTCCATCGCCGTCAACGTCTTTGTACCGCGCGAAGCTACCGAGGTGGTCGAGGTCATCCTTCGAGAGCACCTTGCCTCGCTTGATCGGCTCTTTCGGATATTCGAAGGGCTCAGACATCCAGTTATTCATGCCGAGGTCCAAGTCGCTCATCACGAAAACGGGCGTCTGCAACTGGTCGGCAAGATTGAACGCTTCGCTGGCCATGCTGAAACACTCCGCTACAGAACACGGGATCAGCATAGGATGCACGGTGTCGCCATGCGAGAGCTTGGCGACAAACTCGATATCGCCCTGCGACGTGCGGGTTGGCAGACCAGTTGACGGTCCCACACGCTGCACGTCCCAGATGACACCAGGGATCTCGACGTAGTAGCCCAGTCCGGCAAACTCCGCCATCAGCGAAATGCCGGGGCCGGCGGTGGCCGTCATGGCACGCGCGCCTGCCCATCCCGCGCCTAGAACCATGCCGATGGCGGCGAGTTCGTCCTCAGCTTGCACGATGGCAAAAGTAGCTTTGCCATCAGCGCCTACACGGTGGGCCTTCATGTATTCGATGAGAGATTCTACAAGTGACGACGAAGGCGTGATTGGGTACCAGGTGACAACCGTTACACCGGCGAACATCGATCCCATAGCCGCGGCGGAGTTGCCGTCGACGATGATCATGCCCTGGGTTTTGTTCATGCGCTCGATTGTGAACGGATCGCTCTTGGTCAACGACGCCACGGCGTAATCGTAGCCGGCCTTGGCAGCATTCCAGTTCATGTCGGCGGCCTTGGCCTTCTTGGCGAATTGCTTGCGCAACGCTTTCTCAACTTCGGCCATGTCGAGGTTGAGCAGTTGCGCCATCACTCCGACGTAGATCATGTTACGGACGAGCTTGCGCAGCTTCGCTTCAGGACAGACTGTCGCCACGATCTTGTCGTACGGTACGGAGTAAAACACCAGGTCGGAGCGCAGTTCATTGAGCTTCAGCGGTTCATCGTAGAGGACGGCAGCGCCGGGAGCAAGGCCCAAAACATCTTCGCGCGCAGTTTCGGGGTTCATTGCAACCACGAAGTCGATCTCTTTCTTGCGGGCGATATAGCCTTTCTTGCTGGCCCGGATGGTGTACCAGGTGGGCAGACCTGCGATGTTCGAGGGAAACAGGTTCTTGCCAGAGACGGGCACTCCCATTTGGAAGATGGTGCGCAGCAGGACGGTGTTGGCGCTTTGCGATCCGGAGCCGTTTACGGTTGCTACTTGAATACTGAAGTCGTTGACGATGGGCTTGCGGTCGGCGGATGTGGCCGAGCCGTGTACTGCAATTTCCGTTGTGGCCATCAATACCCCTAGTTCGGTTGCCCCACGCAGCAAGGATGGTGGAGGGGTTGGTTCTTATTATAGGCCAGCTATACGCTGGCGAAAACTACTGGATCGGGAGGGCGATGTACTGCGATGGTGCGGGAGCCGGCCGAATTGCCGCGACTGTCCCAGACCACTCGGTCTCAAAACACTGGGCCGTGGTTCTATAGTGAGCGTCGCGCAGCAGGTGGCTTACGGCAGAGGCAGAATCCGAGCGCGTGCTCTCGCTGGATCAATCGTAATAAGTGCGCCTTGTTCCAATTCTTCTGCAAGCTGCCAAATTGCGCGCACCACCACCGCCCCGGTCGGGTCGAGGACTGGCGCGGTATTCCGAAGGTCGAGCCTAGCCGTTGCTCCCCGTTTC
>Ga0074046_10003207_pt1 | contig 13811 bp, 9 predicted proteins | sample BogForMeECP23OM3_FD_94441 | JGI IMG/M metagenome (GOLD analysis project Ga0074046, IMG submission 94441) | Bog forest soil microbial communities from Calvert Island, British Columbia, Canada - Bog Forest MetaG ECP23OM3 | ecosystem: Environmental > Terrestrial > Soil > Wetlands ...
GATGAGTTGGGCGAAAAATTCGAGGACAAAGAAAACGAGCTTTTCGGAAAAGAAGGATTTGAAAAAATGGTGGAATCAGTGGGGGAGATAGAGAAAAAGCTTGGCATCCATGAGCTGTCAAAATTTACACCAAAAGTATGAATTTCGTAACCGTTCACCGAACTTTTGTACCTGAATCGTACCTTTTCAATCCACGTTCTGCATTTCTCAGGGAATACTTCACTGAGAAATGGCCGCAAGACGAGTGTGGTTTCCCGAAATCATTGACTCGGTACTTGGAAACATTCACTCTGTCGAATGTGCCATGACCGGCACTGGTGTTTGGTTCGGCATCATTTTAGTAGATTGAAAATGTCCAAAAGGCAGGTATGAAGGCCAAGCCTGAGGTGGGTATCCAGTTAGGGGCGGGGGGCCGGCCAATGTTGTTGACTCAAGCCCATAGGTATCATGGGACGAGCCGTTGTTCGTAATTCCCATCCAGCTTCCGCCGGAATGGCGTCACCCCGGACCCGATCCGGGGCGGAATCCAGTCCCTTCAAGTCTTTCTGGACCCCGGCTTTCGCCGGGGTGACGGCCTCCAATATCGAGAATTTCCTTAAATCAACAACATTGGGGGGACCGGCAGGAAATCCTATGAGTGAAGTTTTTTTCGGAGCGTTATGTCATGAATGATATAACGCTTGCGTGCATTATGTCATTCATGATACAAGGCCTTCTGTCTGTATTTTTGGTAAGTTGAATTAATGCTGCTGCGTCATGGGTCGAATGACGAAGCTGAATAATATAGACGGCTTGATCGCATTTTTTGGAAACTGAAAACAGAGGAGTTGAAACCAATGATGAAACCTTATTTAACAGCATTGTTCCTGTTCATTTGTGTGCCGGTCTTTGCCGAGGAGCCTCCAGCGCCCGTGACCCAGGCCCAATCTTCCGCTCCTGCTCAGCCCTCCGATCTCACCCTCTCGAATTTTTTCACTGAGGGATGGAATCAGGAATGGACACATCGGCAAACACCGGGAGGGGCTCCGGATATGGCGCTCTTGCATGTGACAACCAATTTTCTGGAGCGCGAATTCCGGTTTGATTACTACAGTCAACGGAATAAAAGCAGCAACTCGACCCATGATGTCGAGTTCGTGGATGCGCTGGTTGCCTATGGTATAAATCGCAGGTTCATGCTGGAAGTGGTTGGCAACTACGAATGGGATAATGCCCAGACAGTCGGCAGTAGTTCTTCAGGCGCCGCTGGATTAGTGGGTCGCTTGCAGTTGGTGGACGTTCCCGGGTCCTCGCTCGCCTTTAACTTAAAGGTCACGTCTCCCTTTGAGGGCCTTACTGATAAGGGAACCGCCAAGGCAACCACAATTTTCCCCGCGCTGGCAGGCTGGAATGATTTGACCTGCTATGGATTGAAGAAAGTTGGACTTTACTACAGCATTGGGCCGGAGACGTATGCGGGACCCGTCCAGCCGGGGGAAAAGCACAACGATCTTGTCTACGCGGTTGCCCTGGCTAAAACGTGGACTACTCGAGACGTGCCGTTCTATGGGAATTTCACTACTTTTGTCGAGTGGTATGCCACCACCAATCTCGATGGCGATCATACTGACAGCACTACCGTCAACATGACTCCGGGTATCCGATTACACCTGACCCATAACAATGTGATGATCGCCGGGATCGATTTGCCTATAGCCAGCCCCCATGCTTTCAATGAGACCTTCAGGTTAACGTACATCTATGACTTTGAATAGAGCACGTTGCGGCCGAGGGCGCAACAGAAGGCGAGTTCGAGATGTTTACCTCGTTTTTATAGCAGAGTTTTGCCGCCTGCCACTCACGTTACGGCCAGGCGGCAATAGCGGGACGTACCATGACGACATTCAAAAGAGAAAAGCCGTAACAGACCAGGCTTATCGACCTTCCGGAACTATCCGGCGTCTCCGAATGGGCAATGAGCCTACGATTTACGAAAACGAACAGTAAGCACCGAACATGCGGCTCTTCGAACCACCCTGTCCGCAGTGCTACCGAAAAGGACGTGAGCAACTCCCGTTAAGCCGTGAGACCCCATGACCACCAGGTCTATTTCTTTTTCCTCCACGACCTTAAGGATCTCCGTAGCAGCGTATCCCGACTGCAGATTCACATCATAGGGCAGGCCCGCGGGAAGTTTTCCCACATAATTTTCCTGGATCGATTTCAGGGCGGCCTGTCTGATTTCCTCGATAAAGTTGGCATCATATTTGACAGGCATATAGTTGGCTTGAACAGGCGAGGAGAGCTCAAAACTCGTCGTTACATGAATAATCTCGATGGACGCACCGAACTGGACCGCAAGGTTTCTGGCCACGATAAACGCCTGATCGGCGTTTTCGGAAAAATCGGTGCAAAAGCCTATCTTCTTGAAAAATGGTCTCATGTTCTTATCCCTTTCAATTATCAGATTTAACTTCCGAGTCCATCTCCCAATGAGGACATTGATATTAACCAAACCACGTTCAGTCCCACGCTGGCAGGCCGGCAGGATTTGACCTGCATTGACTTGTCACGCGTTGGATTTACTGCTGCATTCCAGAAGCAGGCGTATGATGGACCCGCCAAGATGTGATCCAAGCACAACGACCTTGTTTATGCGGTTTCAGCGCCCAAGACATGGACTGATCCGGATAAGCCGTTCACTGGGTATTTCACTACTTTTACCGAGGTGTATGCCACCACGAATCTGGATGGCAGTGAAGGTGATCATACAGTCATCAATGCGACTTCGGGTATCCGCTTTAACCTGGGCCATGGCCACGTGCTGATGGGCGGGATCGATTTGCCTGTGGGCAATCCCCATGCTTTTAATGAGACCTGCCTGTTAACATACATCATAAATTCTCAGAGCCAACTGCAGTCCAGGACGCAACAGAAGGCGAGTTCGAGATGTTTACATCTTTGTTGCAGCAGAATTTTGCCGCCTGCCACTTACGTTACGGCGAGGCGGCAATAGCGGGACATACCATGACGACATTCAAAAGAGAAAAACCGTAACAGACCAGGCTTACGATCGTGGGCCTTTCGACTACCAATCACACTTTTTCGTTTCAGCCGGATGCAGCAACCGTTCAAACGAAGCGAAAACGGCCGGCAGCGGTCTGCGGATCGGCGGGAACGACTGATATTGCTCCCAGCCAGAGCCGAGCGCCTTGTAAAGTGCTATAAATTGGTCCGCCGCCTCCTTCAGAGATGCAACGTATTGTTCTTCCAGGTCATATTCTTGTCTTTCGGCGTCGATTACATTGAGAAAATCCGTTAATCCTCGCTCATAACGTTGCGTTGCAAGGCTCATGACCCGCTGGCTCGCGGTTAAGGCATCACCTAAACTACGCAGCCGCTCCTGTTGGGCTGCATAAGCGCCTACGGATGTATCGACTTCAGTGATGGCGTTCAGCACCGTTTTCTTGTAACGAAACAGCGCTTCACAGGTGCGCAGGTCGGCTATATCAACCAGGGAATCGAGAGTCCCGAAATCAAGCAAAGGCCAGCCAATCGACGGCCCCAACGACCAAATGGGGCTGATGATATTGGGCAAGACGCCACCCGAATTGCCGCTGGGATAGGTAGTGGTGGTCTTCACCTTCGTCTTCGGGTTAGTCTTGGTGACCGTAATGAAGCCTGGCCCCACCTCACCTCCCTCCCATCCGAATCCGCCGGTAAGCACTACACGGGGGAACAAATCCGCTGTCGCCACGCCGATACGGGCCGTAGCACCGGCCAGTTCACGCTCGGCCTCCAGAATGTCGGGGCGGCGGCGCAGCAAATCGAGCGGCAAGCCGGGCTCAATCTTTTCCGGCAACTGCGGCACCACGCCGGGTTTTTGCAGTTCAGGGGCCAGATCTTCCGGAAATTGTCCGACCAAAAGGGCAATAACATATTTCGCCGCTTCGACTTGGTCAACCAACGGCTTCTCTTGAGCCTGCAACGTCCCAAATGTCCGTTGGGCCAGAGCCAAATCCAGTTCATTGGTGATGCCGCGATCAAAGCGCTCCTGAGTCAGGTTGACATAGTCCTGCGCAACGGCAATATTTTTTTGAAGAACATCAAGTTCCATCTGAAAGGCGCGCATGTCAATGTAGGCGCGCACAACATCCGCGATAACTGAAATTAATACAAAATTACGGATAGCGATGGCGGCCTGGGTATCATATTTGGCCGCTTCTATTGCGCGCCGGTATTTGCCGGCAAAGTCAATTTCCCATGCTCCGGCGAAGCCGACGATATATTCAACCTGCTTTAGATTTCCCTTGTTCGTGGTAGTCTCGGCAGCGGCAAGCGGCCCGGCGACGCGTCCGCCACGAGTCAGATCGTTGCCGGTGCCATCGGCTCCGCCGGCACTGAATCCGGCTGATGGCAACGCTGTGCCTATGACGACAGATACCGCCGTTCGCGCTTCCTGCAAACGGGTTAGGGCAATTTGAATATCAAGGTTTGCCTGGATGGCGCGCTCGATCAGGGAGTTGAGTTGCTGATCATCAAGGGCCTGCCACCATTTGGCAGCGTCAATGACGGGTTGATTGTCCTTATTTTCCGCCGATTTCTGCGTCTGTGACGATGACGCAATGAAATTATCCGGCATCTTCGTTTCCGGGGGATGATAGTTGGGGCCGACAGCGCAACCGCCGAGGCAAAAGCAAGCCACCGCACCAACCAGCCATTTGCATGTTTGCATTGCTCTGCCTTTTGATGGGCTATTGTTTTTGTGCAGGCGCATTGGTGGAATCATCCTTAAATTCACGGGCTTCGACTGTCCCGCCTTCGCTGATCTGACTACCGACATTCAGGATGACTCTGTCGCCTGATGAAGTGCCCGAACCGATATCGAGAACTTTTCCGTTGTCACGGACGATAGTCACGTTACGAAAATTCACCTTGTCGTTTTTATCGACAATGGCGACCTGAGGGACGCCCGAACGACTGACCAAAGCGGCGGCGGGGATTTGTACCAGTCCTGCGGTGGGCACATTAAAGATAGCGTTGATGTACAGGCCCGGCACAAGCGCATGATCGGGATTGGGTATATCGATTTCACACCGCATGGTGCGCGTTTGCGAGCTGATGGCGCTGGCGGTGCGCGTGACCTTTCCATCGAACACGCGATCTGGAATATTGCTGGCGCTGATTTGTACGGGTGTACCAACCTGCATGTCTCCGGCCGCGCTTTGCGGTACATCGACGAAGACACGGATCGGATCATCCTGCACCATAGTATAAAGCGGCGTGGTGCTGGCGTTGCTGCCGGAGGTCACCAGGTTACCGATATCAATGCGGCGCCGGGTGATCGTGCCGGCGTAGGGGGCCCTAACCTGCTTGAATTGAGTCATTGCCGTATACTGTTCAACATGAGCCTGATCGAGACCGGTTTGCGCCTGCGCCTCATTCACGTGGGCGACCGCACTATCATAACCGGCTTTCTTGGCTTCACGTTCCTGTTCGGACACGACGCCTTTTGGTGAGTCCCTCCAGCGCTGATAGGTCGTTTTGGCAAATTCTGCGTCTGCCCGCCTCGCCACCACCACAGCCTGCGAGGCTTTCAGTTTGGCCTGAGCAGCGGCTAATTGGGCATCCAGGTCAGGAGTCTCAATGGTCGCCAGAATTTGCCCTTTTTGCACATGGTCTCCGATATCGGCATTCCACCTGGCGACATAGCCATCGACCCGCGAATAAATGACGCTTTCGTACCATGCGGCTGTTTCGCCGGGCAGCGTCAGGGGAAGCGATGACGGGGAATTTTTCACCATAATCACATTGACTATCGGCCGAGTCGATGCGGTTTTGGACGTTGCACTCTCCAAATTCCCTTCCTCCCGGGATTTCTGATGATGCACAATAAAGAACCCAACCAAAAGCACTGCGGCGACAGTTGCTGCAAATATTTTTAACTTTCGCCCGGTGTCAGATTTTTTATCCACGGTTGTTGCCTCACTTAAATCGGATTGTCGGATATTGCTTGTGCGCTGTTGCCTGAAGAAGAATCAGGACCCCTGCGGACCAGCCCGTATACAGTCGGAACGAAAACAAGCGTTGCGAAAGTTGCGAACAGCAACCCGCCGATGACGGCCCGGCCCAGAGGCGCATTTTGCTCGCCGCCTTCGCCGATGCCAAAAGCCATCGGAACCATGCCGAGAATCATTGCGCCCGCTACCATAAGAACCGGACGCAATCGAATAAATCCCGCCAACTCGGCGGCGACCATGGATCTGTCTCCGGCTTGCATTCGCTGATTGGCGAAGGTTACCACAAGAATGCTGTTGGCCGTTGTAAGTCCGATGCACATCAGCGTTCCCATCAGCGCGGGAACGCTGAGATGGGTTTGCGTCAGATACAGCATCCACATGACGCCGCCCAAAGCGAAGGGTGCAGCCATCAGCACAATCAACGGGTCGAGCCAGCTTTGAAAATTAATTACCAGAAAAAGATAAACCAGCACAACGGCAAGGGCTATGCCGGAAAACAATCCGAAGAAACTATCCCGCATTGCTTCGACCTGCCCGCTCAATACTATTGAAATGGCCTTTGAAGGATCAGGTTGGTTGGCCGCAATTACCTTGTCAATATCGGCAGCAACCGAATTGAGATCGCGCCCCTGCACATCGGCATTGACATCGAAAACCGGCCTGATGTTGTACTGCGACATAATCATCGGCACCGTACTGCGGTCGAATGAGGCAACGTTCATTAGAAGCTCGCCCTGCCGATTGTTCTTCCCGACCGTTACCGGCATCGTCCATAAATCCTCCATCGATTTGATGCGGTAAGTGGGCATCTGAACGGCTAGCAGATAGCTGACGCCATTGCGCGGATCGACCCAGAAATTCGGCATCGTCTGAGCGCTGGAATTGGTGGTCACCAGCACATTGCTGGCCGTATTCTGTTGATCCAGCCCGAATTCGGTTGCCAGTGCCCGGTCAATGTTGACGCCTATCGCAGGTGCGTCCGGCACTTGAAAGATGTGCGAATCCACGACCCCCGGCACACGCTCGAGATCATGGGCAAGCTTTACCGCAAGCGCATAGGATTCGTCGTTATCCGGGCCGGAAACACGAATATCAATTGGCGAAGGCTGGCCGAAATTCAGCACCTGATTGACGATATCGGCGGGTTGAAAGAAGAATTGCATTCCTGCGAAGCGCTTGGGCAATTCACGCCGGAGTTTGGCCATATGGCCAGCGGTTGGCGTATGTTCTTTTTTGAGAGAAATAAGAATTTCGCCATCCATTGGACCGACGGTGGCTGAATCGGTTAGAGCCAGGTTAATGGAGCTGTAAGGCAAGCCTATATTGTCCAGAATAACGTCAATCTGATCGTTGCCGACAATTTGACGGACAGCAGCTTCGACTTTGGCAAAATCTTCCTGTGTTTGTTCAATCCTTGTCCCTGGAGGGGCACGTACATGAAGGCGCATCTGGCCTGCATCGATTTGGGGGAAAAAGTCCCTGCCCAAAAGAGGAAACAGAAGGTATGAAACTACCATCAGGGCGATGAAACACATTATCGTTACCCTGGGTTGCGATAATGTCCATGACAGGGCGCGACGATAAGTCTCGCGAAAAGACTCGAAGCCGCTCTCGAACTTCTCCTGAATGTAGGCGAAAATATTTGAAGCCACGTCGGATTTGTCGTGCGCTCCACCGACGAATGAACGCATAAGATATTTGAACAGGACCGGCACAAGCGTGAAAGCCAGAACCAGACTTGCACTCAGTGATATGATTACCGACAGAGCGAGCGGTGAAAACAGATACTTGGCGGTTCCATGAAACAGAAAGATCGGCACAAAAACGATGCAGATGCAGAGGGTCGCAAGGAATGTCGGCAGGCCAACTTCACCGGCCCCGTTGACAATCGCGGGTTCCAGCGGCTCGCCGCCTCGTAAACGACGCTCGATATTCTCAATGACTACCGTGCCGTTATCCACCAGAATGCCGATCGCAAGCGCAAAGCCGCCGAGCGTCATCGCATTGAGCGTCTGTCCACCCGCATACATCACGAGAACGGCGGTAATAATCGACAGCGGAACGGACAAAAGGACTATAAGCGTCAGCCGCCAGTTGCCGAGAAACATCAAAATCATCAAAGCAGTCAGGCCTGCCGCCATCACACCGGCCATGACGACGCTGTTGAGTGCAGCTTTAACAAAGACTGATTGATCGAAGAGAGCTTTAATGGAAACTCCGCTTGGCAGAAGCTTCATGATATCCGGCAGCGCTTCCCGAACGCCGTCGATGACCGCCAATGTCGATACGCCGCCGGTCTTTCGGACGAGCATGAGGGCGCCCGGCGTTCCGTCCACGGAAACCGAATTGGTTTGCACCTGAAATCCGTCATGCACATGCGCGACATCGCGCACGAATACCGTTTTGCCGTCGATTTCCTTTACCGGAAAAGAATTGATAACCTCGACAACATCAGGGCTGTTATTCATCGTAAGCGTGTAGTCCTTGGAGCCGATTTTTACATCACCCGCAGGTAAAATGACGTTCTGACGCTGCAAGGCCTCACCGACATCGTACGGCGAAAGACCAAGCGCTCCAAGAGCCTGCTGGTCAATATCCGCCATGATGATGCGCGGCTTGCCGCCATAGGGATATGGAATCGACGCGCCGCGAACCACGGCAAGGTCAGGCCGTATGACGTTCTGCCCCAAATCATTGAGCTTGGTATCCGACAGGAAATTACTGGACAAACTCAACTGGATGATAGGAACATCGGTTGCTCCGTAGCGTATGACCAACGGCGGGGTGATATTGCGCGGCATGTATTTCAATACGAAGAGTGCGGTGCTTGCCAACTGCGAAATGGCGCGGGTTACGTCCGCCCCTTCATAAAAATAGACTTTTTCGACACCCACGCCGTTGTAGCTCGTCGCCTCGATGCGGGAGAAGTCATCTACGAGCGACGCTATCTGCCGTTCATGAAAGGTCAGGATGCGGTTCTGAATGTCTTTGGCGTTCATCCCGTTATACGTCCACACGACGCTGACAACAGGGATGTTTATTTCAGGGAAAATATCCACCGGCATGCGCACGCCGGCGCCAATGCCCAGCAAACATACAAGGATCACACCCGCAACGACCGTATAGGGCCGCCTAAGCACATATCCAACGACTGACATAAAAACTTCCTCCGGCAAACCAAGAATTGTTTCCGGTGACAAGCGGCATTCAACCCTCAAGGTTGTGCCAATCTCTTCCTCGCCCCGAACTTCAACTGTTCATTTATGCGCCTGAAAAACGGCACGGACCCCGGAAAGCCCAAGTCCCGCACCCTGCGAAGCGCGGGGCCGAATCTTGTCGGCACGTGTATATAATCTTAGTTAGTGGTCTGTGTCATCTCAAAAAGTACATAACCTGGATAATGCATATCCATCTCCATTGATTTCCAGGGGCGAAGATCACCTGGTCAGGGTCAATGAAGTGGATTTGACGGGCGGGCAGAGAGCGCAATTAGCATGCCAACAGGCTATGCAGGTCCAGTGAAATATACTATGAGTGATGTCGATAACTTACAAAATTCATCCGGAAGCAGTTGCAGGATGGTCACACTGCCACTGAAACTAAAGTGCAACAATATGAAACAATAAATGGACAGTAGAGGATAGCTTCACGGCGAAACAAGCGGAGAGAGAAAACAAAAAAACACCCCCTGATGCGCGGATGCACAGGGGATATCCGGAATGCACTGCGTCTGAATAAACTGAAATGATAAAGCCAATCAATACGGCCCCTCCTCTGCGCTATCGTTGAAGAGATGTCGCGATCTCCGCCTGCATCGCTTCGATTATGGGAATCGGCTCGGCTGCATCGCGGATGGGACGGCCGACGACCACGTAATCCGCCCCGCCCCTGATTGCCTGGCCGGCCGTCATGATCCGTTTCTGATCGTCCCGCCCGGTACCGGTCCCGGCTGGGCGAATCCCTGGGGTTATTATCAGGCAATCACCCCCTAATTCGCTCCTGAGGCGAGGGGCTTCGACGCCCGAGGCCACGATTCCAGCGGCTCCGGAGTCAAGCGCCCGCCGCGCGCGCTCGACAACCAGGTCCTCCATTTTACAGCGAATGCCGAAAAATCCCTCCATATCTTCCTGGCCGAAACTGGTGAGAACCGTTACAGCAAGAATCTTCACCTCAGCTCCGGCCTGGACGGCCGCCGCGACGATCGGCTCGTTTCCATGCACCGTCGCAAATGTGACGCCTTTGCCCCTGAGCTGTCCGACAGCCAGCTTGACGGTCTGCGGGATGTCATAGAACTTCAAATCCAGCATCACCTTGTGGCCGCGCTCGGCTATCCACTCTACGACGGGAAACCAGCCTGCAAGAAATAGCTGGAGTCCGACCTTGAAGAACCGGATATGGCCTTCCAGTCGCTCGACAAGTTTTTTTGCATGGTCGGCAGAGTCCACATCGAGCGCAAAAATGATTCTTTCCTTCAGAGGGATACTCTTTGGCTGCATGAATCGTCCTCTTCTTCTCCGGGTTTGCCGGTTTTTTCTTGCCTATTTCCACCTTTATGTCAAAGATAAAATTGGTGAATAGGTAAAAGGTGAACAGGCCACCCGCCGCCGGCCCCGCCTTGCGGGTGGGGGGGTGGGCTGTCGAGAATCCATGTGGGCCGGCGCGGGTTGTGCCGCGCAGCGCACTAATGTGCGCGTAGCGGCTTTTTATAGGTTTCCTTGGGTTAATTACCTTATTTATAGTCTATCTCAGTAGGTTTTATCCATTCGCCTACTATTGAGGAAATTCACGGGGGTGATTAACTGGAATATCTTGAGCACATTGTGATAAAGATGAATCATGACCGCTTGGGGCATTGCTTCGGAATAGGAGTTTGAGTGCTTATCTCTCTAATTGGAATGTCAGGCTCGGGAAAGTCGTACTGGTCGGAAAAGCTCGCCTGGCATGGATTCAAACGGTTTTGCCTCGACGCTCTCATTACTCAAAAACTCTCCGATAAGCTGGGGCGAGAGGACCTAAGCCCCCTGACCCTTGGCGAATGGATGGGTTTCCCCTTCCAGGACGGCTACCAGGAGAGGGAAGAACTGTATCTTTCCTCTGAAAAGCAACTCATGGCCGAAATTCTCGACTGGATCGATGAAAACGCCTGCGCCGGCTCGCAGGCAAATGTCGTGCTGGATACCACGGGAAGCGTGATCTATACCGGAGACAATCTCCTCAAAAGACTCAGGTCTCTGACTACGATCGTATACTTCGCCGTTCCCGCCGTAATCAGGGAGGCAATGCTGCGGCAATACCTGTCAAATCCACGACCGGTCCTGTGGAGGCGAATTTTCAATATCGAACCCGGCGAAAGCGTTGAAGAGGCTCTGTTTCGCTCCTATAATGCGCTGCTCGATTCGCGAGAGATCGTCTACCGCCAACTGGCCGATGTCGAAATAGACTACTTCACGCGAAACAGCCCCGATTTCAGAATTTCCGATTTTCTGGAAATTGCGGCGCAGCCTTTGAAAAAATAACCTAAAAATCCTTTTTGCACCACAGAGGCACAGAGAGCACGGAGACATCGACAGGAACAAGACAGAAGCAGGCGCTGTTTTCACCATTTTTCATGTATTTTTCTTGGCCTTGGCTTTCTCTGTGTTCTCCGTGTCTCTGTGGTGGAATTCGTCTCTGCGGTGAAAGCTTTATACGGGATTGCGTGTCCAATGAAGGGATTAGGTCCATCGGAAAAAATAAGGGCCGTTGTTTTCCATCAGGGGGCACTCGGGGATTTCCTCATGGCGGCTTCCGCCATAGATGAGCTTGCCCGGACTTCTGCCTGGGCGCGTATCGACTTCTGGTCAAAACCGGAGCATGTGTCTCTGTTGACCGGAAAGCGCTACCTGGGGAAATGCCATTCTCCTGAAGGCGCTCTCATTGCCTGCCTCCTGCACGACAGCCTGTGGCGGACGGCAACTCTTCCCGATTTCCTGCTCGAGGCCGATCAGGTCTTCATCTTCGGCCAGACCGGATCCCGCGTCATGGCCGAAAGACTTTCCGCGCGCCTTTCGGCAAAAGTAAACTGGGTTCAATCTTTCCCTGCGGCAAACGATAATCATACTCATGTTTCCCGTTTCCTGCGCAGGCAATTGAACGGCCTTGGATGGCCGATTGGCGGCAAGCCCCTTACTCTGTCACCTCCTGTGGCTGAAAAACAGGCCGCAAGGAACCTTCTTCGCGAACTGGGGATTTATTCCAAGCCGGTTTTCATCCATCCGGGAAGCGGCGGCCGGCGCAAAGTCTGGCCCCTCAGCAATTGGCATGGACTGCTCGACTGGGTACGGCGGGAATTGTCGTCTCAAGCGCTCCTGTCCATCGGACCTGCCGATGACTATATGAACGAATTTTCCGGGGCCGTGCGGGAGGCTGGAGTCCCCACCGTAAGCGGGCTGACGCCGCTGAGGCTCTGCGCCCTGCTTTCGTTGTGCGGGCTCTACATCGGAAGCGATTCGGGAGTGAGTCACCTGGCGGCGGCGGCTGGAATACCGACGATCGCCGTCTTTGGGCCGACCGATCCCCGCGTGTGGGCGCCGCAGGGAAGGAATGCAGTGGCTGTGCGCAGGAAATGGAAAGAAACAGATAATTTTATATGGGCGCCATCAGGAAAGCCTGGTTTTCAAGATAAAGAAATTGCCGGCCTGGTGAAAAGATTTCATTCCAAGCTGCCTTCAAGATCGGGCGGGGACTAACGCCGCCCCTGCCGATCTGCCCCGAGGTAAGCCGCAGGGGGAGGGCTTGATGTCCTCCCAAATCACCTGATTTGAACCAGCTTGGTATCAGAAGGTCTAAAATATAATATAATAAAATATTGGTTTCCTCATCGTTGACATAAACCGGAACTGTCTCATTTTTTCCCCGAACGAGTTTCTATATCGAGTTTCCATTGGTTGTAGCATTTAGAAGAATGACTATTTGGATTCTCGGGAACAGGAGATAGAAATGAGCAAAAAACTGATTTTTGCAATGGCGCTTTCGCTGGTACTTGTCGGCGGAGGTCTTTTAAGCGCACAGGCTGACTGTGGCCTCAATCAATGCGGCTTTCACTTGCCCTCTTTTTGTCGCTCTCATTGCGGCGCAAGAGACACGGACGTGGTAGCTTCCGCCAGTACTGACAAGCCCGTGAACCAGGGGCTCCGTGATCTTAGTCCTTGGCCCCCCGGGCAATAAGGGCATAATCAACAATCCCGTGTGCGAGGGGACCCATGGTCCTACGGCAGCCGCTGTCATGGGCTCATGGGAGTAACACCAAACCGCTCAAGCATGAGAAGAACCCGACCGCCCCCTGGAGCCCAAAATGAACCTCAGGGGGCTTCCCCACGCAAACCGATTTAGACAGGATTAACAGGATTTACAGCAAAATCAATGCCCCGCGAGGTTATGGCTCCCATGTTTGAATTTCTTCTCCCATGTTTTCCAGCGATGTCCAGGAAAGACGGATTTAGACAGGATTGACAGGATTGACAGGATTTACAGGATTTAATAGGCATATTGCTGGGAACAAAACAAAAGTAACATTATTATTAATTCTGCCAATTAACATTTTGTCTTGTCACAGAGCCTACTTAGGGGGAGCTTGGTAGGCTTTTCTTAACTACACTACTTATAATTGGGTTGGATGGTGTGTGTTGGATGGATGAAAAATAGACAATAGAGCGTACTGTACGTAACGAGAAGATGATTGACCCTGGAGCGTAGAGGGTAAATTATCTGCCTGTTTTTTCTAGTGAAACAGAAAAAGGAGGCAGAAATGAGCCCGGGAACTATCGCATTAGA
>Ga0074046_10003209_pt1 | contig 13806 bp, 13 predicted proteins | sample BogForMeECP23OM3_FD_94441 | JGI IMG/M metagenome (GOLD analysis project Ga0074046, IMG submission 94441) | Bog forest soil microbial communities from Calvert Island, British Columbia, Canada - Bog Forest MetaG ECP23OM3 | ecosystem: Environmental > Terrestrial > Soil > Wetlands ...
AGGAAGGTCCGCTTGCGGCTGCGCGGCCGAGCAGGCACTCCCAGGAACAGCTGGAAGCTGCGCACGAGGTTGTGGGTCAACACGCAGAGCTGTTGCCAGAGCGCGTTGGCTTGCAGATCGTGGGAGGGGATGGCATCGAAGGCGAGCTGTTGCTTGAGCTCTCCCAGAGTCTTCTCGTGACCCCCGCGACCCGCCATGAAGTGCCAGAGCGCGGCGACCCCGAGCGAGAGGTTGGTGGCGACCGCCGAGTACTCGTAGTGACCGTCATCGGGAGTGAATAGATCCAGCTGGAAGTTGCGCGCGGTCTCGTGGAAGACCCGCTTTCGGTAGAGGACAACCCGCTGGACGCGGTCCCACTGGGGGATGGGCAGCGCCACCTCGAAGCCGCTCACCGTGGCATCGACAGGCGTCCAACGGCATCGGGCGGCGATGCGCTCCCGCAGTCCGAGCCACTTCCACAGCGGGACCTTCACCGCATAGTCGAGCGCTTCTCCGTCGAGAAAACGCAGGATCTCGGGATGGAAGAAGGCGCCATCGAGACGAACTTCGATCTGGGGATGGCGGCCGAAGCGGGCACGCAGATCCTGGATGACGGTGCGCAGAAAGCCCTCCGCGTTGTGCGAGTCGTGGACGTTGCCGGGACGGTTCCACACCCGGAGCAGGTGGCCCGTCTGGGCCAGGTGGGCGGTCAGTGGATAGTAAGAGCGGTCCTTGGGATGGTGCGGACTAAAGCCCCGCTCGGCGCCCTCAGCCGCTCCACAGACACGAAGAACCGTGCCATCGGCATCGAGCGTCAGCCGGGAGAGATGAAGCTTCTCGATGGCATCGTGCGCCACATCGCGGACCAGCGAAGCCACGGCCTCCACCACTGTCTGAGAGGCACTGGCCATCCAACGCACCACCGTGCGAGCGGCGGGCAGTCGATGCAGCCCCGCAAAGCGCAAGAACACCGGATCGCGGGAGAGCACCGCCAGATGCGCGAGCCGCCGCCCGCCGGCGCAGAGCAGGCCTACGACTGCCAGCACGAGTCGCACGGACCCGTAGTCGCCACCGTCGCCGAGCGCTTGGCGAAGCCGCCCTGGGAGGTGGATCGCGACGAGATAGCGGCGGAGCAGCTCCAAACCGCCGTGCGCCGAGATTCTTTCGTCCGAGAACGTGATGGGGAGATCGTGCTTGACGTGGGCTCGAATCCGGTTTCTACTCAACCTCACGATTGTGGCTCCTCGGTGTACGAGTGGAGTGTGGTAACCCCTTCTTGCACACCGTCGGAGCCACTTTCAATTTCTTTCTGTCACCGTGCTCAAGATTGTCCGATTGGGGCTAGTTGATCAGTGTGATCGCAGCTGGCTCACTGCACGCGCGCATCGCGGATGCAAGGTCGAGATCGACGCGGGAAAGGGGGCACGGGCAATGCACATCATGCCTTTTCGTTACGCACGCGGAGCTGCGGCAATCCGTGCCGCCCCTTCTGGAAGTAGCAGATCTCGACCAGCGTGGGCCACAACTCAATCGACCCCTTGATGACGCTGACGACATCGTCAACGATGCGAACCAGGTTCTGCTGGAAAAAATCGGGCTCAAATCCATAAAACGCCTTTTCCAAGCTCGCCGCGAAAATGCGCAATGCGTCCGCGCGTTCCACACTAGCGGCGTGTGAAATCAGCTTTTCGGCTTGGCCGTACAGGCCTCTGATCCTATCGAGCACTTCCTTCGCATCCTTCGCGCTGACTTCTCCGTCGTAAGCAAATCCCACACCCAGCTCGTCGACCCGAGTGACACTTGCCTTGATCTTACGCTTGATCAGATTCGAGACCTCTTCGTTGAAGATTTCAGCGGCCGGAGGATTGCGCATGTAAATGCTACGCGTATGGTGTTGAGCGGCATCAACGTGAGCAGCCGCTATTCCATCCTGCTGCACCCATAGCCTGTACACGTAATCCTCGAAGCGCAGCCGCGTCGGGAAAAATGGTGGCAACCCGAAAGTGTTGTCATAAGCCGCAACGCCACAATCCATTCGCCAGTTCGTGTTCGTCACCACGGGCCTAAAGTTCACAAGCACATACAAATCACTCAGCACATCTGGATCGGTCTGAGATTCATCAGCGAGGAACATCTCCACGAAATCGATCGCGTCGATGTCGTTGGTGCCGGACCGAAATGTCTGAGCGATCTTCACGACATCGGTCTCCGACACTCTGCCGGGCTTGAGCACAAGCGAGTTCTCGAAGGCGAGGCCCTTGGTGGCATTCGTCTCCAGGTCCATGGCGCTGTCGACGAGGAGTTCACCGCGTTCGTAGTTCTCTGGCAGGTCTGCCACGCGTTTGCCGAGCACGTCCTTGAATGCCGCTATGATGTCGAAAGATTTGTGGACCAACCCGAATTCGCCTTCGCGGGACTTGTGCAGTCGACCGCGGCAGATCTCGCTCGCCTCTAAGGATTCGGGAGACGCTTCCATCAAGGCGTATGGCCGCATATCGTCGTCGGAGCTCACCAAGAGGCCACCTAGTGTGTACATCAGCGTACAGTTCCGATTGCCACCATAACTGGGCCGAAAGAGATTGCGCACGAGGCCCTCAAGTCGTCGGTCGTGAAGCCGCGCGGTCAAGTACGCGAGGAATTGTTCTTTCTCTCCTGGACCGACATAGTAGAGCTCGTTGTGAGTGTGTGTCTTCTCAAGGAGAGGAAAATACTTTTCCTGATTGGCAGAGCTGGAATCGTCGAAGACGACGATGCGGACGGAATGGCCGTTCCGCCAGAAATGTTGATCATACAGCTCAATGGTTTCACCGACGTCTCTCAGGCGATTCGTAGGAATGGCGAACGTGAAGTGGTTGGTGTCCATCGCTTAGACGAATTATGGAAGGGAGTGGCGCTTCGCGAGACATAGAAGTCGAGCGGATTGAATTCGGTACAGCGTCTTTGTGCCGATTCCGAGCCTTTCGCCGGCGTCCTCGGGAGTCAAAGCAGGAGCGCGCCGGATATGCTCCACCCCCTCATCGGGAGTGCCCGAGGCGGTGGGTGGCTGAGGTGTGGCAGGCGGCGAAGCACGCGTCCGGTAGACCCTCACGGGTGGTGAGCTCCCTCCGGCGGAACAAGGCTGCACGTTCGATCGATGCGCGGAGTTCCGAGACGTTGCCGTGACCAGTCGTAGTGGCGGAGCGGCCTCCATCGCCTCGATGGGAGCTTGCATGCAGCGTGCCGGGATCTTTTACGGCGCGCGAAGTGGGTCCGGTGATGACATCGGGCTCGGGGCTGCGCGCATCATTTCATTGTGAAGGAATGGCTCCCTGCCAATTTGCAGTGTTCTCGCGAGCCCGCGATTCCCGCGGGAATGGATGCGCTTTCGGGCGGATGGAGCTGTGGACGTTTTCGCGAACGGTCGAGTCGATGGTGACCTCGGTAGGGACGCTGGGCGAGCAGGTAGAGTGCGATGGCCGTGCAGCGCGGGTCTTCCTCTCGTCGCGAGGAATAGAAGTACCAGTCTGGACGGGTCCCACCCGAGGTTCGGGAGCCCTCCATCACGAAACCACATTCTCGATGCGTGGTGCGCCCAAGGTGTATCATTCGACCGCGTTAGTCATCATGGAAAATGTCGGTGGAGGGAAATGCACCGAAATTCTGATCCGGCGTCCAGCCACAACTTCTCTTCGCGACTAAGCCCATGACCATCATCGAAATCTGCGTTGTCTTGTTGCTGATTCTACTCGCGGGCTTCTTTGCGATGGCGGAGTTTTCCATCGTCTCGTCGCGTCGCAATCGGCTGGAGCAGCTTGCGGCCAAAGGACGTAGCGGCGCGCGCGTCGCGATCAAACTCGCTGAGCAATCGACCCGGTTTCTAGCTGCAGTACAGGTGGGTACCACGCTCTGCACAATGCTGGTCGGTACGCTGAGTGGCGCGATACTGGCCGTCAAGTTCGCGACGTGGCTCAATGAGTACCCCGCGGTCGCCGCCTACGGCACTCCCACCGCGATTGTCGTCCTGGTAGCCGCTACCACGTTTCTTTCACTGCTTCTTGGCGAGCTGGTGCCAAAACAGCTCGCGCTGAAATATCCCGAGCCGATCGCCATATGGGTAGCACCGCCGCTCTCTGTTCTCGCCCGAGCGGCGGTGCCGATCATCTGGTTACTGGACATTTCGAGCAATTTTGTTCTGCGACGAATCGGCTTGCGGCCGGGGGTCGAGCGAAACGTCACCGAGGATGACATCCATAGCATCGTCGCCGAGGGAGCCAAGCTGGGCGTCATCCATCACGTCGAACGTGACATGATCGAGGGCGTGCTTGAGCTTGCGGATTCTCCGGTGCGTTCGATTATGACGCCCCGGCCGCAGGTGGCGTGGATCGATATCAACGACTCGCGGGACTCGATACTGGGCAAGATCGCGAGCTGCCCCTACGCGCAGATGCTGGTGAGCCGGGGCTCGATCGACGAAGTCGTTGGCGTCGTTCGCAAGCAGGACTTACTCGATCAAGCGTTGCGTGGAGTGGAAATCGATATCGAGCACGTCGCGCGACATCCTCTGATCGTTCCGGAGGGAACCTCGATTTTGCGAACGCTCGATCTCTTCCGCGCGACCCCAGTCAACGAGGCGCTGGTCGTCGACGAATTCGGCAGCATCCAGGGAATCGTGACGCGGACCGATCTCCTGGAAGCGGTCGCGGGCGATCTCGCGAAAGTCGAAGGCGAGTCAGGACCGAAAATGACGCGACGAGACGACGGCTCATTCCTCATCGACGCGGCGATGCCGATGGACGAGGTTACAAAACTTCTGAAGCAGGAGTCGCCGCCGCCCGGCGATTTCGTCACTCTCGCCGGGTTCGTGCTCTCGCAATTGAGCCACATGCCGCAGCGTGGAGAACGTTTCGTGTGGGGGAAGTGGGACTTCCAGGTTGCCGAGATGGATGGCCGCCGAATCGGGCGGCTGCTGGTACAGCCTCATCGATGAATTCCACCGTACTCTAATGACACCACAAAGCTGGCGGCAAATAGCGCTGACCCTACTGATCGAGTTTCTGATTGCTGTGCCTCGTGGAAGCTCCACCCTGGTAGTCGCCTACCCGAATGCCATGAACGCCAGGGTAGGCATACATCCCGATTTCTCCGGTCGGCCTGGCGCTACGGGTATTCTAGTCCAAGCGCGTCAACACACCTGCGAGCCAGATATCCTCGCCGTACCGGTCGCACAAAAATGGGCGGTAGAAGTTGCGGTGGGGAGTCGAGCGGCATTGAGCGAAGTGCGCAATATTGGAGAAGCATTTGGGCGAAGGGAAGGCATATGATGGCGGCAATTAGGATGAGGACATAGGTGCAGAAGGATGACCAAGGTTGGTTTTCTGGCGCGCCCAGCAAGACTCGAACTTGCGACCTTCAGGTCCGCACCTTCTTTCCCGGAGATTCCACCGCTGTCCAGGAGTGTCGATCTACGTGCGCGGTCGCGGAGTTACCACCACTCTGACCGTCCACCAACGTCCAGCGTCGCCCGCGCTTGTCCGTCTGTTTGGCTGCACAATAACTGCACAGGAAGCCGGTATGTCCCGCGCCTCCCAAGTTTGACCATGTCGGCGGCCCGAGCCCACATGTACTCTGATCTGCCCGGGGTCGATGACAAGGATCCTTAAGCCGGCCGTATCGCTTGGGAACCGAATGGCTTTCGAGTCGTTGAACCGTGGACATGGAGCGGAAGCGGCTGACACGCAGAGCCGCCGGGTGAGATGACGATCCACGAGGCGGGGAGCGAGGCCATGGACCCGACGCTGATCGTCGAGACTCCGATTCGTTCCTCGGGTCTCCGTGACACGCTAGTGGCTCTAGCGCTTGTGGCATTCGCCGCGGTGGCTGTGTACCACAACAGCTTGCGTGGCCCCTTCATTTTCGATGATATCGTCTCGATCGTCGAAAACCCAGACATCCGCCACTTCGCCACGACGCTGCGCGAGAATCCCGAGGCCGGGGTCACGCTAGTGGGCCGACCGACGCTTCGGTTGTCGCTTTGGGTCAACTACGTGTTGGGCGGCCATGAGGTCCGCGGGTATCACGTCCTGAACTTGGTGCTGCACATCCTGACGGCGTGGACGCTGTGGGGCCTCGTCCGGCGGGTGCTCGAGAGCCCGCGCTTGAAGGACAGCTATGGGAAGGAGGCGTCGGCGCTGTCGCTCGCGATCGCGTTGATTTGGACCGTGCATCCCCTGCAAACCGAGTCGGTCACGTATGTGATACAGCGCGCCGAGATCCTTGGCGGACTATTCTATCTGCTGACGCTTTACAGCGTGGTGCGAAGTATCGATGCCATCGGATGGAGCCGCTTGGCCTGGTACTCGGCAGCGCTCGTCTCCTGTCTCCTGGGGATGGCGAGCAAGGAGACTGCGGCGACGGCGCCGTTGGTCGCCGTCGCGATGGATCGGGTCTTCTGGTCACCGTCCTTGCCGCGCCTGTGGCAGGCGCGCAAGAAGTTGTACTTGGTCCTGGCGTGTACGTGGATCCCACTGGCGATGTTGATGAGCGTCTCCTCCCAGCGGATGGAAACCGCGGGCTTCGGCTTGGGAGTGGAATGGTGGGAGTATGCGTTGACCCAGCCGTACTACCTGTGTCGCTATCTCGCACTGTCCGTGTGGCCGAGCGCGCTGACGCTCGATTATGGGTTCTATCTCGCGCGGACACTGCGTGAGGTCGCACCGTACGCTGCCATAGTGTTCTTGCTGGCGGGACTGACGCTTGCCGCACTGTGGCGTAAGCCCGCGTTGGGGTTCTGCGGCTTATGGTTTTTCGTGATCTTGGGGCCGACCTCCAGCGTGGTGCCGCTGGTAACGCAAACCGGAGCAGAACACCGGATGTATCTGCCATTGGCCGGGTTGATCGGGCTGGTCGTGGTGAGTGGGCACACGTTCTGGCGCAGGGTGCGCTCGGGTCGGCCAGAGTCGTTCCGGGCAGGGCCAGTGCTGGTTGTGGCGCTGGTGGTAGCGGCATTGGCCGCGCGGACGGTAGTGAGGAACGAGGACTACAAAGGCCGTCTGTCAATCTGGCAAACCGTCGTACACCAATGGCCGGCTAACCCCCGAGCACACAACAACTTGGGAAGCGCGCTCGCGAGTGCGGGCCGGATACCAGAGGCGATCGCTCAATACGAGGACGCGATCCATCTCAAGCCCGACTACTTGGATGCCCACTACAACTTAGGAGATGCCCTCGCGACAGCGGGCTTGGTACCGGGGGCGATAGCGGAGTACGAAGAGGTGCTGCGCCTCGATCCCGATGATGATGAGGCGCACAGCGACCTCGGAAACGCCCTCATGAGGGTTGGCCGCCCACGGGATGCCGTCGTTCAGTATGAGCAAGGACTGCGTCTCAATCCCGAGTCCGCCGAAATTCGCTACAACCTGGGATACAGCCTTGCAACGGTTGGCCGTACAACCGAGGCAGTCGCTCGGTACGAAGAGGCGCTACGTCTCAAGCCCGATTTCGCCGACGCTTATAACAATCTGGCATGGCTCCGCGCCACCGACCCCGAGGCGCACAACCGCGACGCTATCGAAGCGGTCCGTCTAGCAAAGCAGGCGGTGTTACTCAAGGATGCGGATCCCAACTGCCTGGACACGCTGGCAGCCGCCTATGCCGAGGTCGGCCAGTTTTCCCAGGCTGTCAGCAACGCGGAGAGTGCCCTAGAACTCGCGCGAGCAAGAGGGAACGTAGCTCTGGTGAACGGGATCGAGAGCCGGCTCACCCTCTATCGTGGAGGGCGGTCCTTTCACAGGGGGCCCTGACGGAGAATTCTCAGAATCCATGGCCCGAAAAAAGAGTTTCATGTCAGCTGCACGTTGGGAGTCTGGGAGGCTCCGAGCGAAACCGCGCCAGCCGTAACGGGCCGAGGCGGTTGCTGTGTCTCTGGCGCGCCCAGCAAGACTCGAACTTGCGACCTTCAGGTCCGCGATACGAACTCGCACCAAGAAGTGACGCGCGGTTGCGTACCCTTGCATTGCAAGGGCATGCGAGGAGCGGCACCAGACTGCAACGGCACCGGCTCCTGGCTCTATCCGGCTCCAACTGCGGTGGCGTGCTGAGCCGGGCCCGGTCGCCCGCACCCCCACGCCCCCTCCTCTCACAGCCAACTCCCGTCCGTATAGGCCCCTCGTGCAACGGGCTGCGAACGACCGCAAAGGAATGCGGTGGCGGCGGACGCCTTCCAATTCGCATGGAACATTTCATTCGTTTTGAAATGCGACGGTCCTCGCGGGTTACGCGGCCTTCGGTGGAGCAGGCCGGAGCGCGCTGAAGCTCGGCACGGCTTATGCGAGAGGCGAAAGGGAGAGAGGAAGCGCAAAGGGCCTTTCTCTCATTCTATGTCAGCGAGGAGGAGATAAGATGACTCCTGATCTGTTCGTCCCGCCGCTCGTGATCGCTTTAGTGGTACTCGTCGTCTCTCTGGCGATGCGCGCAAGCAAGGTGGCCGCCGAGTCGGCGCACCAATGGTCCTCCGAGAGGGGCGGGTGCCCCGCTCCGGCGCGACCGAGGAGGTAGCGCCCTCCGAAACCTGCGCCGTACTTCCCCCCGCCAGCGAGTGCAGGGCGCACGACCTGAGCGTCGCACCGTTGCGAGCGTTTCAAGGGGATTGGGCCAGCCGGTGGGACCGGTGGCCCGCCCCCCGGTAGACCCATCCAACGACCGCTGGCGAGCGGCGAAAGGGGGCTCTTACAACTAGATCCTTTTGGCGTGTTCGACGCCCATGCCGCGTAGCGGCCCACCCCCCCACGGCTGACTCGTGCCGTATACCTCGCCCATGTGAAATGCCGCGGCTTTCCCAAAAGGTACTAGGCGGTAGTACTGGGCAAAGGTCACAAGCGATCTCGAAGGTGTGGCGCGGTGTCGGTCGGCGCGATCACCACATTCTTAGGTCCACAGGAGATCGCCAATGGCCCAAGCGCTCACCACCGTCAAGAACTCGCTCGCTAACTTGTCCAGACCCTTTTGTTTGAGAAGTAGCCCGTTCGACAAGCTCTCAATGAACCCCCATTGCCAGATCGGTTCTGGCCCCACACCGGATAACCGGGCTAGCTGGCGACAGCGCCGACGCCCTAGCTCCAGCGGATCGCCCATGAGGAGTTCGGACGGCCATTCGCGCATCGAGATGCAAAGATCGTAAGCGCGTTCGATGAACAGTCCGTCAGGGTCTACGAGTTTGAAGCGCTGAGGGCCACCGGCGGGCACCAATAGCGTGTTCCAAGCATGAGCGTCGCCATGCGCCAAAACGGCGTTTTGTGGATCGAACGCTTGCCGCCGAACCTCCGCGAAGGACCGTGCCTTGTCGATGGCGCGCTCCGAACATGGCTTCCCTAATGCTGCCCACGTTGTTTCGATGAAAGCAGCCAAACTGCTCGCCTTCTCACCGCCGGACATGAGCTGCAACCCTTCGGGTAGAGGTCTCCACGCGTCCCGAAGCGTGGCACAGATGATCTCAATTTGAGCGTCGAGCGGCAGGCCGAGCTGATGAAGCTGAGGGCCGAGCCGTTCGAGGAGCATTGCGCCGCGTCCGGCGTTGTGCCGCAGCACCTGGACATAGCCGCGGCCGTTCGCGGCAAGCAACGTGCGTAGCTCCCGGTGGGAAGGATCGAGCCCTGGGATCGCGATCTTCAGTACGGTTTGCCGGCCGTCGGCGCTGAGGGCTTCTGCGACGAAGGCCTCCGTGCCTGTGGAAAATGCGTGGCCAACCGAAAGATCCCATTCGCGTTCGAGTTCGTCGACGAGCTCTCCAAGCCCGGCGAGCCACGTCAGACCATCCTCACCCCGCGCGAGTGCCGTGCGTCGCACCTTCTCGGGAATCTCGAGAGAACGGTCCTTCCTCATGCCCTGTAGCAATTTGACAGTGAGGTAGCATAAACGCGACGGGTAGCCTTGTCGTCGCAGGGCTTGACTATGTCAGCCTTCCGACTCCGGGAGGAGCAGCCGCTCGCGGCCGCGCAAAAAATCGACTGTGAAACTCCATGGTGTCCCCGAGGGGTACGACTCGGCACACTGACCATCATCGCCTCAGCTTTCGCTCAGTCTCAATCTACTGGGGCGACGCTTTCAGGTGCCGTTCGGGGTTTGTAGAAGGCCGCCGATAAGAACTCCGATCGGCACGACGACCACCAGCAAAACCACCGCTCCCCCGACCCACTGCGTTACAGGTTGACCCATCACCACAACGTTGAGCGGAAGAGTCAGTAGCAGCGTGAATGCAGCGACCGCCCAAGCGTGCTCCCAGGTCCGCTCGGACTGTCTCTTGGCGAGGGCAGCAATGACCGCAGCTGCGGCAACGGGAACCGCGATGCCTTGACCAAACGGTATCCACCACGGCTTCGCGTGACCGGTCGCTCGGAGAAATCCTTCTACGAAGCCGAAGGGGAAGGCAGCAAGCGCTGTGGCTAGCCAAAGCACGAGGGTGAACACTAGAATCCGTCGTACGTTCATCTTGTGGTCAACCTCATTGTCGCACGCCCATGGCTCGGCCTCTTCTCATCCCTCCATGAGTAATAATACCCAACACGAATCGGCGGATGTCTGGCCGACTCTCGCCCGCAAGAGATGCTCTCCCCTTGAGCCAACGCGAGGGTGTTGCACCGTTGCACGCTTGTGGGGGGGCATAGGAGAATGCGGATCGGCGTGCGGTAGGCCGCTGGTTCCCCCTCGTCTTACCCCACCCCTACCCCCCTGAAACACACGCAACACTGCAACGATTACTGGGACCGATTCCTCGGGCAACGCTGTTCGAGGCACGTGCGCGCGAAGTTCGTGGTGGTGTTGTGCAGAGACCTTATCTCGAGCTCAGGGCGTATGTCATACCACCAAGCCAGTGTGTTCAGACAGGATCTTACGGACTCGGCTTCGTCTCCAGCACCTCGACTGTGGCGCGCAGATCCCGGCCATGCCTCTCCACTGGTGAACCGGGAACCAAGGAGCCAAGACTCGACCAAATCACATGGCCCCCGATCGCATAGATCCAACCGTCTGGGGTCACGACCATTGCTTGGGAGCGCCGCGGGCGCAGGAGCGAAGGCCCCGGGTCCAGCGATCAGTTTTCGGGTCATAGATATCCACATCGTCTACGGGGACCGGACTCTCGTAGGAGTACTTTATCTCCACCAGCTCCTACCCGCCCGCCGTCGCGGTTCACGGGACGTACATCTACTGGGTGAACTATGGTGGCTCGATCGGCCGAGCGAACCTCGATGGCGCGGGGGTAAAACAGAACTTTATCAACGTCGTGGGCGGCGGCGTGTACGGCGTCGCGGTCGATGGAGCGTACATTTACTGGACGAGCCAAGGTACGGATGCGATTGGCCGGGCGAACCGCGACGGCACGGGTGGGGCATGTCGCATGCCTTGCCACCAAGCACGCGGCGCAGGCACCAGGTCGAATCCGCGATGTGGACGCTGGCGTAGACCGGGGTAGGGTCTAGGCTATGGAAAGCGCCACATTCCGGAAATGGTTGGCCGATCGCGGTTGCACGTTTGAACGCCATGAGCGCGGCAAAGGTGGTCGCGGTCATGTCGTCGTGGGGGTGCGCCTGGGCGACCGCCGTGCAGAACTACCGGACGTCGGCACAAAGAAGCACCTGCCCGACGAGGTCGTCCGAAATATCGTGGACGCTCTCGGGCTCAACTACGACGAGCTTCCCGGCCCGAAGAGTCGTGTATAGCGAGAGCCGCGCGTTTTACTGGAGGCCCACATGAACATCCGCCGCGTGGTGACTGGGCAGACTCCGTCGGGTAAGTCGATCCTTGTCAAGGATGAGGTGGTGGCACCCTTGACACTCAGTCTGTTACCAGGATTCGAGTTTCATCGGCTGTGGGGGAGCGATTCGGTGGTGAAGCTGCCGAGCGACGGCACTCCGCCACCACATCGCGATTACTTTCCGCCGAAGACGGGGTTTCGCTTCGGGTTCTTCACTGTGCCACCGAGCACACAGCGACTATCGGCCGATGTCGAGGTAGCGGCGGCGTTCGCCGAGATGAAGGCGAAGCTTCCCGGAATGGTCGAGGCGCTCGAACCAGACCATCCGGGAATGCATACCACCGACACGGTGGACTTCGACGTCGTGCTATCGGGCGAGGTGTATCTGGAGCTGGATGACGGCGCAGAAGTTTTGCTGAAAGCGGGCGATTGCGTGGTGCAGAACGGGACGCGGCATGCCTGGCACAATCGCTCGTCCAAAAACTGCGTGATCGCGGTGACGTTGGTGGGTGCGGATCGGGCGAGGTAGCAGCGCCGGGGCAGACCCCTTCCGATGAGCCACGCGCCCGCGCATCGTGGGCCTCGCCGTCCGACGCTTTCATGCGCGAGGCGCCTCGCGCGGAGAGCGCGCCTCTCCCGGGCCTGTGGTTCGCTAATGTTGATCGGCCCGCCGGCGCTCTCAAGGAGACGACGATGACCAGTGTTCTCACCGACGAGGTTCGCGCACGGATCGCGCGCATGGACCGTGAAGAAGTGCGGCGCAAGGTAGAGGCGTATCTCGAGGTCGTCTTTCAAGCGGTGCCAGCCGAAATGTACGCCCGCGCCGTCGGCCCGCACTGCACAGAGGGCACAGAGGCTGATGCCAGGGCGCTCCTCGACTTCGTTGACAACGCCCGGACACACGCGTCCGCTGAAATGCAGGAGCTTCTCGCGTTCTGGGATGAACAGACCCCGGAGCCCTTGACCGCAACGCTTCACAGGCACCTCTCCCGCCGCTTCCCGCAGCGCGACATTAGCGTCGTGCTGAAAAAGTTTGATGAGACCGCGCGCGTCCCAAGGAGGAGAGATGATGGGGATTGACGAGGACCTGGCGAAACTCGCTCAGATGGGGAACGCAGAGGACTCGAGAATGCTCGCGGCCTGCGAAGCTCTGCGCCTGGCCGATCTCGTACGCCACCTTCGGAGACTCGTCGAACGAAAATGGTCCAATCGTTGACAGGCTGCTCGAGAACGCCGACCGCCATCCTGGCGGAGGACGGAGGGCGCAACTTCAAGCGTATTCTGACCCATGCGGAGATCGACCTCCTACTTGCTGGCGAGCAGCCGGAAGGCGCAGCCAAGGAACGCCGCTAAGCCGCCGCGCACCCCGCCATCCGACGCTGCGCGAGGCTCCTCGATGGAATAACGTGACGGGCGCCCAGGTCCCCCCGCTCCCCGAGCGCTGTGCCCGACTCCGGACTGCAGGTCAAACATCCGAGGAGGCTGATAGTGACTACGAGCTGCACGGCACTAGCGAAGCACGCCCTGCGACAGATTTCGAGTTTCTCGTAGCGTGAGGCGTGATGGAGTTATTGGGAACCACAGGACGGAAAGCCGACCCTGCCTGACGCCACGCGAGCGGCGTGCGACCGGTGCATCGGTCGCCGTCGTCAACTAGCCTATGGGCTCCGCATGGCCCTAGCTGCCGACGCGCGACGAAACTGGCTCCTTGCGGCGCTGCCCGTTACCGAAGTGGAGCGCTGGCTGCCCCATCTCGAACTCGTGGACATGCCCCTCGGCAAGGTGCTCCACGAGTCCGGCAGCCGGTTGGCCCATGTGTACTTTCCGACGACGTCCATCGTCTCACTCCTCTACGTGATGGAAGATGGGTCCTCTGCCGAGATCGCAGTCGTCGGGCGGGAAGGCATCGTTGGCATTTCGCTGTTCATGGGAGGCGAATCGACCCCGAGCCGCGCCGTCGTCCAAAGCGCCGGTCAAGGCTTTCGGCTGAAGGCGAGACTGTTGATGCAGGAATTCAACCGGGCCGGTCCCGTGCTGCATCTGCTGCTGCGTTTCACCCAGGCCCTCATCACCCAGATGGCGCAGACGGCGGTGTGCAATCG
>Ga0074046_10003211_pt1 | contig 13798 bp, 9 predicted proteins | sample BogForMeECP23OM3_FD_94441 | JGI IMG/M metagenome (GOLD analysis project Ga0074046, IMG submission 94441) | Bog forest soil microbial communities from Calvert Island, British Columbia, Canada - Bog Forest MetaG ECP23OM3 | ecosystem: Environmental > Terrestrial > Soil > Wetlands ...
CGGCATCTCCCTCGAGGGCTCCACGCTCCGCCCAGACAACGATGCCAACATGCATTTGTATGGCAAGGATCTCCCCGCCAAGGACATTGTGCTGAAGGGTGTTGTTCCGGCGCCTCCCTGCGCCCAGCAGCTCCTGGCCACCTTGAACAAGCGCTCGCCAAAGAACAAATCCAACTAAGCAGTTCACTGCCGCATCGTTTGTTGTTTCGCCCCCGGACGGCCATACGCAAGCCGTCCGGGCTTTTTTCTGCCCGCAACACGGCTCGCTTCCCGCCACCACTCCTTTGGCCGTTCGCGCTATTGCTGAGTACTGGGCTCGGAAGAGTCGTTTGCAGCGTTGCCGATGGCGCTGCCATTAACTACCAGTTCGACTCGCCGGTTGCGCTGCCGGCCCTCGGGCGTGTCATTGGAAGCGACCGGTTGGGTCTTGCCGAACCCGCGAGCGGTGATGGAGGAGACGGGGACTCCCTGCTCGGCAAGAAAATCGCGCACCGAGTCGGCGCGGCGTTCGGAGAGCAATTGATTGAATTCGTCGCTGCCAACACTGTCGGTGTGACCTTCGATTTGCAACGTCAGCCCGGGATGTGCCAGAAGAATGCCGGAAATCTTGGCCAGTTTTTCGCGGGCGCCGGGTTTAAGCGTGTGGCTGCCGGTATCGAAAAGGACATCCGACATGTTAACGATCAGGCCACGGGCGGAATCGCGCGTCTGCAAAATGGAATTCAGCTGTGCGAGAAGTTGCGCGCGCAGCTGAGCCTTTTCGGCTTCGGCTTGTGCCGCGGCCTGCCGCGCTTTTTCGGTTTCCGCCTGAGCGGCGGCGCGATCGCGGGCGGCCTGCGCGGCGTCGGCTTGCGCGGCTTGTTGCTGGGCTAACGCTGCGGCGCTGGCTTTTTCGGCCTCCGCTTTCTGGCGCGCCGCTTCCTGTGCGGCCTGCTCCGCTTCCTGCTTCATGCGCACGGCTTCGGCTTGCGCGGCTTCGGCCTGTTTGCGAGCCGCCTCCGCTTCCACGCGACGCTGCGCCTCGGCGGCGGCATCGGCGCGCGCCTTGGCCTCGCGTTCCTCGGCGGCCTTCTTGTCGGCGGCAATTTTGGCCTGCGCGTCTTCCTCGGCTTTTTGTTTTACGGCCATGACGCGGGCTTCTTCGGCGGTTCCCACAACTTCACGGGCGGCGGCTTCCACGGATTTTTTGTCGCCCTTGTGCGCGTAAACTTCTTCCGCGTTGCGCAGTTGCTGTTCGGCTTTGCCAAGCGTGACGGCGGCATATTTGTCGGCCAAAGCGATGTGTGCGATGCGCACGGCGTTGCGCGCCTCGAAAAGTTCCAGCGGCGTCTTGCGGTCGATGCCAAAGATGGCGTTTTCGATTTTCGTGTTGGAGGAGGAGTAGATGCCCCGGCCAAGGAGTTCAAAGCTTGCGTCGATGTTTTCGACTTTCCCGAGCGTCGCAGGGCCAAAAACGTTCTCCAGGACCACCGTGTTACCCGGTTGCGTGACCGCGAAATACGGCTCGGCGGTGACGATCATGCCGAACGTTTGCATGTCGGTGATGGCCTTGACCTCTCCGCTCCCGCTCTTCAGCACAATTTCACCCAGGTTCACGGCGCGGCCCTGCGGAGAAACGGCCCATAAGACGTACGTCAGATATTCCAGGCCGAATTTCGTGGCCTCGTCCAGACCCATGAGTTTTGCTTCAATCTCGATGCGGTTGCCTTTGTTCTGGACTTTGGCTTCGCCCCTAGCTGAAGACATCAACTCCGTGCCTTGAAAATCGATCTTCGTGGAGCCTCCGGCGCGGCGATAGTTCACCGCTTTGGTGGTGCGGGAGACACTTTGCGTGGAGCTAACGGATGGCGGCGCTTGGCCGAGCGCAGGAGCAGCCCAGATGCCCAGCATCCCGGTTAGCGCGAGAGATAGCGATGCGATTTTCACTTCAGCCCCCCTGATCGCCGCACTGGGCGATGGCATTCCATTGGCCCCCAAGCGGCTTTGCCTTTGGAAAAGTGATCCGCCCCGAACCAAAGAGTCTCGAAAGAACCGTGATCCGAGCGATATCGTTTCGTGTCTACAGCCTAGCAAAGAACAAAGCGGCGAGAGGTGCATGCGAACGCGGCCTTGTGCAAATAATCATCACCGAGAAACGCAGGAGTACAAGAAAGAACGCTGGAACCGCAAACCGCGCTGCCAGCCAAACTCGATTTTGGATATTTGCACCAAAGGCTGGTAGGCTGGCTCGTGTCAGCGGCAGATTCGCTGGCCGAGGGGCGAATCTACATTAAGGCATCTTCGCCCAACACGGAGTAGGAGTGACAAAGATGAAAATGACTTCCGCTCTTCTTGCCTTTCTTGCGGCCACACTCGTTGCCGCTTCGCTCCACGCCCAGGTCGAGGAGCGTCCGCTTCCCCGCCTGGTGAAAAAGGACGGGCGCTTCGCTCTGTTTGTGGACGATGCGCCCTATCTGATGCTGGGCGCGCAGGTGCATAACTCCAGTTCGTGGCCGGTCGTGCTTCCGAAAGTGTGGCCCGCCATGGAATACCTGAATGTCAATACGGTTGAAATGCCGGTTTACTGGGAGCAGTTCGAGCCCCAGCCCAAACAGTATGACTACACGATGATCGACACGCTCCTGACCGAGGCTCGCCAGCATCGCGTTCACCTAGTGCTGCTCTGGTTCGGCACGTGGAAGAATGGCAGCCAGCACTACATGCCCGAATGGATGAAACTGGACCCTGGCCGATTTCCGCATATGGTCGGCAGGGATGGGGAGGCGGTGGACTCGCCTTCACCGCACGCCCCCGCGTCGCTCGACGCGGACAAAACTGCATTCACCTCTTTCATGCGACACCTCAAGGAGACCGATCCGCAGCGCACCGTACTCATGGTTCAGGTGGAGAATGAAGCCGGCTCCTGGGGCAGCGTCCGCGATTTCTCACCCGCCGCGCAGAAGCTCTTTGATGCGCCTGTTCCCCCGGAACTCCTCAGCGCCATGCGCGTGAAGACCCCTTCTCCATCCCCGAACTGGCAGCAAGCTTTTGGTCCCGATGCGGATGAATACTTCCACGCCTGGTCGGTCGCGAAATATATCGGACAAGTCGCCGCCGCGGGAAAGTCTGTTTATCCGCTGCCCATGTACGCCAATGCGGCTTTGCGCGACCCGTTCAATCCCGGCCCTCCCGGCCTGCCGGGCTCTACCGGCAATTACGAAAGCGGTGGCCCCACGGACAATGTGCTTGCCATCTGGAAAGCCGCCGCGCCTGCTCTGGATATTCTGGCGCCAGACGATTACCAGGACGATGACGCCGCCTATCTGAAAGTCTTGGAGCTGTATCACCGCGACGACAATGCCCTGTTTGTGCCAGAGACAGGTGGCGCGGACAAGCCCCGCTTCTTCTTCTCCGCCCTTGGACTTCAGACCATTGGCTTCGCGCCGTTCGGATTGGATTACACCCACAGAGCGGCCGATCGCTCCTTGAATCACGCTGATGATTCCAGGCCGCAAGAGGAGTTCCTGACACCTTGGGCAATGAATTATCGCTTGATCGGCCCAATGCAGCGGGAGATTGCTCGACTCAATTTTGAAGGCAAGCTCGAGGCCGTGGCCGAAGAGCAGGGCAAGGTTACCCAGACCCTGCCGTTCGGATCCTGGAACGCGATCGTTTCCTTTGGAGCGGCCCGCAACAATCGCGGCGCGGGAAATCCGAAACCCGCGGGGCGCGCGCTGGTTGCGCAGCTCAAAGGCAACCAGTTTCTGGTGGCCGGATTCTTTTGCCGTATCGACTTCCGCCCCGTCGGCACCGAGCAGCAACGCAAGACCCAGCATATCGTGGAAGGGACCCAACAGAATCCCTCGGCCCTGATCGATGGGAAATGGCAGCACCGGCAGTTCCTGCGTGTTGAGGAGGGCATCTACGAGAATGGCGTCTTCAAACCCATCCGCATCTGGAATGGCGACGAGACCGATTGGGGCCTCGACTTTGGCGATCAGCCCGTGGTGCTCCGAGTTTCCCTCGCCACCTACTGATGTCAGGAGATTGGGACGCAAACAAGATCAGTCCTGCAACGCCAGTTTGAACAAAGCCCTGTTCACAATAACTTCTGGGTTGCCCGTCAACCGCCGCCAGACGGCAGCGCGGATCACTTCTACGGAACGTTGGACCCATGGATAGTGAATCCCTCTAGAGTTTCAGCGGTACCGAGAGCGGTACGGAATGGCTAAAAACAGGGCGGCGAAAACGCGGTTAAGTCCATCGAAATGAAATGGTAGGCCCGTGGGGACTCGAACCCCAGACCTCTACCGTGTCAAGGTAGCGCTCTAACCAACTGAGCTACGGGCCTAGAACCCCATCAGAATATCATGCCTTGCTGCGCGTGAGAATTTCGTCCAGGCCCCGCAGCTCTTCTTCCGACGCGGGTCGCCACGCGATCCCCAACCGCACCAACGCCGCCTGCAGCTCCTTCAGCGGCCGCTCGGCAAACTGTTTGCGCAGCCGGCCCCACTCTTCGCGCACCGCCTGAATCTCTTCTTCGCTCGCCTCGTCCAGGAAGGTTTCCATCGCCTCCACCACCGTGCCGGACGTCTCCTGAAAATCTTCGTGCAGGTAGCCCGGCAAGGATTCCTGCAAAGCCGGATAGTTCGCCGGCACAAAGGCGCCGCTTATTCTTTCATTCTTCATTCGCGGGCCTCCGGGTACGCCGTCAGCACATGAAAACTGTCTGGTCCATCGTCACGCAACACGATCACGGCGGAGCGGCAGCGCACCGCCTTCGTTTCTCCCTTGCGCAGGCTGCGCCCGATATCGCGTCGCGCTTCGTAGTGCAGCGCCAGGTTCGCGCGGGGATACCCGCGGCGCATCCAGCTCTCGATGCGTCCGCGCTCGGCACGCAGAGCCTCCGCAATGGTTTCCTCGACGATTTCGCGGTCCGTCCACGTAGAAGCCGCAGAAATGTTGCCCTCGTGGTGCAGTCGATCGCGAAGTTCTTCGTCAGTCCGCGCTACATGCCGCGCCAGCGTGTGCCCGCCGCGCTCTTCATTTTTAGTAAGATCGTAGCGCTCCCCTGCAGGCGCAGCGCTAGAAGCAGAAGCACCTCGCGCCTCCTCGGGATTCCCCGTCTGGGGCTGTGGGCCTTGCGCGCAGCCCGTTAAGCCAAAGACAGGCAGCACAAACAGCAGCACTAGCCATAGGGCTGCGCCGATTATTTCGCTCGGCTTCCTCACTCCAGAAATCTCCCTTGGCTCGCCAACACAACCTCTGCCGATTCGCTTCGAGTATACGCAAATGGCCCGCCCTGCGGCATGCCCTTCCCTTAGTTGTGAGCCCGCCAAACCGGATGCTATTCTCGTTTTCATGGCGGAATCACAAAATCCTGCCCGAGATGCACGGCCTTCCTCGCCCCTCGATTCTTCCAGCCGGCAATTCGAGGCCCTGCTGGAAGTCAGCGAGACCATTGCGCAGCAGCACGATCTCAAGGCCCTCTTCCACCAGCTCGCCGAACGCCTCCATTTTGTCCTGCAATTCGATTTTCTCGGCCTGGTTCTCCACGATCCTTCGAAGAACACCATGCGCCTCCACGTCCTGGAAACGCGCGGGAACATGGATCCGCCCCCATCGGACGAACTTTTCATGGAAGACTCCCCCGCGGGCTGGGTCTGGCAGAACCAGCAACCCTTCGTTTCCCTGGACACTTCCAAGGACGCGCGCTACCCGCTCTTCATGCAGCGGGTGCAGAGCGTGGGCGTCCACACCATTTCCATTGTGCCCCTGACCACCGCCCAGCATCGCCTCGGCGCCATGGGTTTTGGGCGCTATGTGCCGCAAGCCATGACCCAGGTGGAAATCGAGTTCATGAAACGCGTGGCCGCGCAAGTTGCTGTCGCCGTGGACAACGCCATCAACTTTGAGGCCGCGCAAGCCTATCAACAGCAACTCGCCCGCGAACGCGACCGCTTGCAAGCCCTCTTATCCATCAACAATATCCTCGTTAGCACGCGCGACATCACCTCACTCTTCAATGGCATTGTCTCTTCGCTCAAGCCTGTTCTTCGGCACGATTACACCAGCCTCGCGCTCCTCGATCCCGTCACCGGGTTCCTGAAGATCCATGCTCTGGACATGCCCGCGACCCTCGCTCTGCCAAAGACGGAATTCACCGTTCCGGTGGAGAACTCGCCCTCGGGACAGTGTTTCACCAGCGGTCAAGTTCTGATTGCCCGCGGTGAGCAACTCGACCGTTACAACATCGACGTCATTCGCGTGCTTCGCGAAGAAGGCGTCGAAGTGATGTGCTGCGTTCCCTTGGCGACCCACGGCCGCGCGCTTGGTACCATCAATCTCGCCAGCCGCAATCCGCAGGCGTTCTCCACCCCGGATGTGGAACTCCTCCAGCAAGTTGCCGCGCAGGTGGCCATCGCTCTGGAAAATGCCCTGGCCTTCAAGGAAATTGACGCGCTCAAGGATAAGCTCGCCGTCGAAAAGCTCTACCTGGAAGAAGAAATTCGCACCGAACTCAATTTCGAGGAGATCATCGGCGATAGCGCCGCTCTGCGCCGCGCCCTCACCCAGGTGGAGTTGGCCGCACCAGCAGGCACGACCGTCCTGATCCTCGGTGAAACGGGAACCGGCAAGGAACTCTTCGCCCGCGCCATCCACAATTTAAGCCCGCGCCGCGAACGCACCTTCGTCAAGGTCAATTGCGCTTCCATTCCCGCCGGACTCCTCGAATCGGAGCTCTTTGGCCATGAACGCGGTGCCTTCACCGGCGCTCTCACGCAAAAGATCGGCCGCTTTGAGTTTGCCGATCGCGGCACCCTATTCCTCGATGAAGTCGCCGATATCCCCCCCGAGCTTCAACCCAAATTGTTGCGAGTGTTGCAGGAACAGGAGTTCGAGCGGCTCGGCAGCAACCGCACGCAGCGCGTGGATGTGCGCGTCGTCGCTGCCACCAATGCCGACCTCGCGCAATTCGTAGCCGAACGCAAGTTCCGCAGCGACCTCTACTACCGCCTGAATGTTTTCCCCATTAACATTCCGCCGTTGCGTGAGCGGCCCGAAGATGTGCCCCTTCTCGTGCGCTATTTCGTCCAGAAATTCAGCCGCCGCCAGAACAAAACCGTCGAGTATGTGCCCTCCGATGTGATGGAAGCCCTCGTGAACTATCCCTGGCCGGGCAACGTCCGTGAACTGGAAAACCTCGTCGAACGCGCCGTCCTTCTTTCCCCGGGCAAGGAGCTGCGCGTCCCGCTCCCCGAGTTGCGCGACCTTTCCCCCGCCTCTCTCATGACCTCTGCAGCGACGGACTCCCCGCGCTACGCCTCACCCGGTTCGGATGCACCGCCAGCATCAGCATCCATCGCCACGCTGGAAGAAGCCGAACGGCAGCACATCCTCCGTGCCCTCCGCCAAACCCAGTGGCGCATCGCCGGCCCTCGCGGCGCTGCGATTCTCCTCGGCATGAAGCGCACCACCCTGCAAGCCCGCATGCGTAAGCTCGGCATCCGCCGCCCCGTCTGAAGCCGCAAAACCTGCCCCAAATGAGGATACTGTCCACCTAAGCGGTAAAGCTCTGCCGTGTTGAGCAATTCCTTCGTCTCGCACTTTGCTTTTTCTGCCGTACTCTGGTCCCATGATTGTAGCGACCTGGCCATGAACACGACGCCACCAAACCGCCACCGCCGTTCTCTCAGGCTGTTCCCCTTTTGCCTCCTGGGCTTGACCATTTTTGGCCTCTTGCTTCCCTTGCTGGCTTCCCCCCAACTGCCCGTGATCCGCTTTGTGCGCGATCCCGATCTCGCCCCCGATTTTCAGCTCAAAGATTTGGCAGGCAAGGATCTCTCCCTGGCCTCGGCAAAAGGCAAAACCATCCTCCTGAATTTCTGGGCCACCTGGTGCGGGCCATGCCGCGCGGAAATCCCCAGCCTCATCGAACTTCAGAATCGCTACAAGGACCGCCTTCAGATCATCGGCTTGGCCGACGACGATGACCCGGACGCGGTGAAACAGGTCGTCGAGTCCGAGGGCATCAATTTCCCCGTGGCCATGGTCACGGACCAGATTCGCATTGACTATGGCGGTGTTTCCGCTTTACCCACCGCCTTCATCATCAACACTGAAGGCCGCATCGTTCAGAAGCACGTCGGGCTGTTCAATCCCGCCCTGTACGAAATCGAAGTCCGCGCGCTCCTGGACCTGCCCATTGCCGCCAAGATCGAAACCTTCGAGGATACCGGCGAAATCTTCCTGAAACACGCTGACCGCGCCACTCTGCTTCCTGGCGTCAACATGACGAAATTGACCCCCGAACAGCGCCTCGTCGCGCTGCACAAATTCAACGCCGAAGAGTGCCCCTGTGGCTGCAAGCTCACTCTCGCCCAGTGCCGCATCTACGATCACGGTTGCACCTTCAGTCAGAATCGCACTGCCGCCATCGTCGAGGAGATTCTTGCTGCCGGCGAAAAAAGCAAGGCCGGGACGCCCGCCACCGCTCCCGCCTCTCCCGAACCGCCGAAGCCCTGACAAGCCCTCCAAGAAAAAACCCCGAACTCCAAATTCGGCCAGCTGCAGGCGAGCACGTCCTGTTTCGCTTTAATCGGTTGCCGCAGGAGGATTCCGCTTCGCCGAACTCGCATGTTTCCACCTCGCCCGCCACCCGAAACTTGTTATTCCGTCGTCTCGTATTCTCCTTTGGGACAAGAACATCATGTGCTTCTGTATGACCATATATGGGCATTCTTGAATGATAACATTACGTCATATGACCATATAAGGTCTATATGCGCCACCTTGCAGATCACCATTGAAATGTAAGCTTATGATTAATAAACATGTTACTTCTTATGTTCCGCCAGCCTCTTTGGCCTTTCCCTTGCTACTCACTCCACCCGAAGAGATAACCGACATGCTACGAATTACCACGGAAACCAAACGCGGCCGCTTTACCCTGAGCATCGAGGGTCGCCTTGCCGGACCCTGGGTCGCCGCTCTCGAACAGTGCTGGCGCGAACTCTTGGCAACCTCGCCACGCCAGAAGTTCAGTATCAATCTCTGCGGCGTGAGTTTCATCGATAACGCCGGCAAAGTCCTTCTGAAGGACATGCACCGTCTCGGCGGCGAACTCGTCGCGGAAGGCTGCCTCAACCAGGCCATCGTCAACGAGATCATCGAAGCCGACGCAAAACACGACGCCGACGCCCCGAAAGAGTCAGACTCCCGCAAGAAGTCGCCCATCATTTTCTATAGTGTCTTTTTCGGCTTGTTGCTTCTCCCCGCTGGATTGCTCGCGCAAGGCAGCGCTTCGCAGCTCCCGGCGAATCCTCCAAGCGACACGCTCCGCCTCACTTTGGAGCAGTCTGTCGCGCTCGCTTTGAAGCAGAACCCCGCGCAACAGATCGCCGTCCTATCCGCCGCGGAAAGCGTCCAGGACAAAAACATCACACGCTCCGAACTTCTGCCTCAGGCCAACATGAGGCTGGCAGACTCGGCCAATCGCGTGAACCTCAAGGCGCAATTCGGAGGTGAGTCGTTCCCGGGTTTGCCATTTCCAGGGCACTTGGGTCCCTACCAGATTTTTTCGGTTGGACCCAGCTTAAGCAGCTCTATCTTGGATCTTTCCCTTTGGAAGCGGTACCAAGCGTCTCGCAGCGCCGTGGATGCCAGCAACGCCAATAGCCTGTCCACACGCGAGCAGGTCATCCTGCTCGTTGTATCGCAGTACATCGGCACGCTGCGCGCCGTGGCCAATGTCGAAGCTTCCAAATCGCGCGTTGAGCTGGCTCAGGCCCTCTATGATCAGGCCGCCGATTTGCAGAAAGAAGGAGTGGGCACGGGCATCGACACGCTCCGCGCCAACGTCGAGCTGCAAAACGAAAAACAGCGCCTGATCGAAGCGGAAAACGATCGCGATGCTTCCCTCTTTGGTCTGAGCAGACTGCTGAACCTCGATCCGCGCCAGAAGGTCGAGCTGGCCGATTCGCTGAGCTTCTTTGAAACGCCTCAGCCCGAAGTCGAAGCCAGCATTGATAACGCCCTCGCCGGTCGCCAGGAATGGAAGGCCATTCTCGCCGAGGAGAAAGCCGTTCGTTACCAAATGCAGGCCTCGCAGTTCTCCCGTCTGCCATCCCTGCGTTTCGACGGCTACTGGAACGAACTCGGCACCTCTGTCAGCAACGTCATTCCGACGTATCAGTATCAGGCCGGTGTGAATTTTCCGCTTTTCACCAGCGGCAGGATTCACGCGGAAATCGCCAAGGCCAACCTCGAAGTTCAGAAACTGGACCAGCAGAAAGCCGATTTACGCAATCAAATTGCCCTTGAGGTGAAGACCTCGCTGCTAAACCTCGCTTCGGCCCGCACTGAAGTGCAGGTCGCCAATCTGGGCGTTGAACTGGCAAAAGAAGAAGTCAGCCAGGCCCGCGATCGTTTCCGGGCCGGCGTGGCTAACAACATCGAAGTGATTTCCGCCCAGGATTCTCTGGCGCGCGCCAACGACAATCAGATCTTGGCGCTCTACCGCTTCAACCAGGCTCGCGCAGACTTTGCGCGCGCGGTTGGGCAGATGGAGAAGACTTACTCGAAGTGAGGAAACGATGAGTGTTGAGATCGAAGTTGGATTGGAGAATGCCGCGAACGTTAAAGTGCCGCCTGCGGAGCCGCGCAAAACGGATTTGACGCCGCAGGGTCTGGTCACACCGAAAGTGCGCCGCTTGCTGACCATTGGCGGTGTGGTGCTGCTTGCCGCCCTGCTCGCATTCTTCCTCTATTTCCACAATCGCGAAACCACGGATGACGCTCAGGTTGACGGCCACATCACCCCCATCGCGGCCAAGATTTCCGGCCGCATCGGCAAAGTTCTTGTCGAGGACAACCAAGCCGTAAAGGCCGGCCAGGTGCTCGCCCAGATTGAGCCGGCGGATTATCAGGCCGCCGTCGATCAAGCCAAGGGCGCCCTGGCTCTGGCGGAAGGCGAAGCTCGTTCCGCGGGCGTGGATGTTCCGCGCACCAGCGAAAATGTCGCCAGTGGCCAATCCAGCGCGGATGCGCAACTCGCCGGCGCGCAAGCCGATCTCCTTCGCGCGCAAGCTTCCTACGAACAGGCGCAAACCTCGGACCTCGCCTTTGCCCAGGCCAACGTCGATCGCAGCCGCGCCAACGCGCAACTCGCCAAGTCCGATCTGGAGCGCTACACCCCTTTAATGGAAAAAGGCGAAATCTCTAGGCAGCAATTTGACGCCGCTACAGCCAACGCCGATGCAAGTCTTAGCGGCTTGAACGCGGATGAGCAGCGCTTCGCTCAGGCCAAGCGCAACGTTGATATCTCCCGGGACCAACTCGAAGCGGCGAAGGCGCGCGTCGAACAGGCCAGGGCGGGCGTTTCCTCGGCCCACGCCGATCAGCGCCGCGTGGCCATGCGCTCGGCCGACGCCCAAGCCAAGCTCGCCAAAGTGGACCAGGCGCGCGCTGCACTGGATGCCGCTCTCCTCAATTTGAGCTACTGCAACATCGTCGCCCCCGTCGATGGCGTCGCCACCCACAAGCAGGTCGAACTTGGACAGATCGTCCAGCCCGGCCAGGGCTTGCTCGTGGTTGTGCCACTCCGCGACGTCTGGGTCACCGCCAACTTCAAGGAAACCCAGCTCAAGAATATGAAGCCCGGCCAAAAGGCCTATCTGAAGGTGGATACCTACGGCAAGACCTTCACCGGGCACGTCGATTCCATCTCGGGTGCTACCGGAGCGGTGCTGAGCCTGCTCCCCCCGGAAAACGCCACGGGCAATTACGTCAAAGTGGTTCAACGCGTCCCCGTGAAAATTGTCCTGGATCCAATTTCGCCGGAAGTAGCAGTCCTCCGGCCGGGCATGAATGTCGAAGCAACTGTAATTACCGACTAAACGCAACGGGAAAACTCGCAAGCTATGCTGGGGAAAATCACATCGAAGTTGCGCATGCCGGACGGCTCGATCAACCCCTGGGTGATCGCCGTTACCGTCACGCTGGCTACGTTCATGGAGGTGCTAGACACCTCCATCGCCAACGTCGCGCTCCCGCATATTTCCGGGAGTCTTTCCGCCGGTGCGGTTGAATCCACCTGGGTGCTGACTTCCTATCTCGTATCGAATGCCATCGTACTGCCGCTTTCGGGTTGGCTCTCCTCGATCTTGGGGCGCAAACGCTTCTATATGACCTGCGTCGCCTTATTCACGGTCAGTTCTTTCCTCTGCGGCTTGGCTCCGAGCCTCGGCATGCTGGTCTTTTTCCGGATACTGCAGGGCGCCGGCGGCGGCGGTTTGCAGCCCAGCGAGCAGGCCATCTTGAACGACACCTTCCCGCTCAGCAAACGCGGGATGGCCTTCGCCGTTTATGGCATCGCCGTGGTCGTAGCCCCGACGATAGGCCCATGGCTCGGCGGATGGATCACAGACAGCTATTCCTGGCGCTGGATTTTTTATATCAACATTCCAGTAGGCATCATTTCTCTTCTTCTCACCTATTTGCTCGTTTCCGATCCGCCGCACATGAAGCGCGTGAAACTGACCCAGGGCTTCCGCATCGATTACATCGGACTCGGCCTCATCAGTTTGGGTTTGGGAAGCCTCCAGATCGTCCTCGACAAAGGACAGCGCGAAGACTGGCTCTCTTCCGGTTTCATCCAGCTCTTCCTGACACTCATGATTGTCGGCGTGGTTGCCGGTGTTTTGTGGGAACTCCGCGCGAAGGATCCGGTGGTGGATTTCCGCATGTTGAAAAACCGCAATTTCGCCATCGCCACCGTCGCCATGTTCTTCCTTGGATTCGTGCTTTATGCCAGCACCATGCTGATTCCCCTGATGCTTCAGGAACTCCTGGGATACCCGGCGGAGTTAGCGGGGCTCGCGCTTTCGCCCGGCGGCGCGCTCATCATGTTCACCATGCCCTTCGTCGGCTACCTTGTATCGCGCGTGGACACGCGCTACCTCATCACCTTCGGCTGCGCCGTATCCGCATCTTCTCTATTCGTGATGGCTGGCTGGAGCCTGGGGCTCGATTTCCGCCACGCCATGCTCGGCAGAATGTTGCAGGCTTTCGGCTTGGCCTTCCTGTTCATCCCCATCAACGTCGCCGCGTTCGCTTCTGTGCCTCGAGAAAAGACCAACATGGGCACCGGCATCATCAATCTGGCTCGCAACATCGGAGCCAGCGTGGGCATCGCCGCGGTCACCACCATGCTCGAGCGCCGCACGCAGTTCCACACCGCTCATCTCATGGAGCACGTAAATCTGTTCAGCGCCGCCTATCACAAAACGCTCGTCAGTTTTACTGGCGGCTTCATGGCTGGAGGGTCTTCCGGTCCGGGCGCCGCAAACCGGGCTCAAGGCATGATCTACAGCATTGTGCAGAGGCAAGCCACCATGCTTGCCTTCCTCGACAATTTCAAAATGCTCGGCATCATCTTTTTCGCCGTCATCCCGATTTTACTGCTGATGAAAAAGCCCAAGGTACAGGGGGGGATACCTGTGCATTGAGGCTGCGATGTGTCTGTAACTTTCTTGTGCTGAACTACTCTTAGTAAGCTGCATGGGGGGAGCAAATGGCAACGCAAGTGATGAGTACTCCGCAGTTTAGCGATCAGAAAGTCAGTGAGCAGAAGCTGATCCGGGCCGGCCAGCGCGGCGATGCCCAGGCGATTGAGACTCTCTTTCGCCGCTACCAGCGCCAACTGTTCCAGACCGCTCTTCGCGTCCTGGGCAATGCCGAGGACGCCGAAGACGCTTTGCAGGACGGTCTGCTTTCCGCGTATCGCAATCTGAAGCGCTTTGAGGGCCGCTCGCAGTTC
>Ga0074046_10003212_pt1 | contig 13794 bp, 9 predicted proteins | sample BogForMeECP23OM3_FD_94441 | JGI IMG/M metagenome (GOLD analysis project Ga0074046, IMG submission 94441) | Bog forest soil microbial communities from Calvert Island, British Columbia, Canada - Bog Forest MetaG ECP23OM3 | ecosystem: Environmental > Terrestrial > Soil > Wetlands ...
CTGAAGCGCTGGGCTAAGTTGGTTCGCCCCTCCGGGGCTGGATTCTCCTGTGCTTCGTTCCACCGGAGTGCCCGAAAACTAGCTCACACGCACACTCTGAAGGGGCACTGATTTCGAAGGCTTTTGGTATCGCTGAAGCGATGCCCTGGATGCGACCCCTGGCTTTTCAGCAGCCCACACGTGCTGGGGCTGCATGCATTGGCGGGCAAGCGCGCGCACCACCACACTGGTCACGATCTTGAGACTTTATAGCAAGTCCAGGAGTTGCTGTGACCGCAGCCAGCTGCCGAGCTGCGCTCGGCTTGGACGGCCGACCACCCCAGCCCGCGAAAACCGCGCGGTCTGGGGACCCCGGCCGGGGGCGGCCGTCCCTACAGGAGCGGGCTACAGCAACGCTGGATGCGCTCTAGACTTTGACTGAGTCCCTGCGCTCGGCGGGAACGTAGTTGACGGCGGCGGTGCGATCCAGTTTGTCCCAGGCGAAGGGGCGGCCCTGGATGGCACGCTTCAAGGTCCGGAACAGAACCAGCGAAAATACCTGGCGATAGGCAAAGCGCTGCAACCACACCTGGCTGAGCAGCCAGGCGTCTTCGCGGGCTTCGGGCTGGCGACGCTCCAAGGCGAAGGCGATCGACGAGGCGATGAAATCAATCACCAGGAACGCGACGAAGAAGATCAGCAGCCGCTGGAAGCTGGCCGGATCGGTGGTGTCAGGATGAAAGTGTTTTTGGGTGAAGTACCAGATCACGCCAACGGCAAACATCAGGTCAATGAAGGGCGAGACCAAGGGAAGCAGAATCTGGAAGATGAGGATGTTGGGAAGGGCCACGAATCCGAGAGCGCCCTTACGCGCGAAAACGCCCTTATGCTTAAAGACGGCCTGCAGAATTCCGAAGGACCAGCGGAAGCGCTGCCGCATGAGGGCATTGGCACTGGTGGGAGCCTCGGTGAAGGCCAGCGCCATGTCTTCGTATTCCACGCGATAAGCGTTGCGCAAGAGCGCCATGGTCAGATCGGCGTCTTCGGCGACGGTATCGACGTGGTAGCCACCCGCTTCGCGAACCGCCTCGACCCGCCAGGCGCCGATCGCGCCCGGCACCACGCTCACCGCGCCCATGGTGTTGAGCGCTCGCCGCTCGAAATTCTGGCTGGTGATGTATTCGAGCGCCTGCCAGCGCGTCCAAAGGTTTACGCGGTTGCCCACCTTGGCGTTGCCGGCGACGGCTGCAACTTTCGGATTGAGGAAGTGCGGTACGAGGCGGGCGATGGCGTCGGGAGCAATGATGGTATCGGCGTCGATGCCGACGAAGAGTTCCGCATCTCCGATGTGCTCAAGTCCAAAGTTAAGCGCCTCGGCCTTGCCGCCGTTGGGCTTGGTGAGAACCAAGACCCGGCCGGCAGCTTCTTCGGCGGCAAACGCGCGGCGGACGATTTCCAATGTACGATCCTTGGAACCGTCGTCGATGACGATGACGCGCAGATTGGGATAGTCGGAGTCGAGCGCGCCCTGGATGGTGCGTTCGACGACCTTCTCTTCGTTATAAGCGGGAATGAGCACCGCGACCCGGGGCCGGTAGGCCGCGATCTGCTCGGGCGTTCCATACACATGGGAGCGCAGACGGTCATAGATGGCGAGGACGCCGACGGAAATCAGGCGCCCGGTCATCAGGATGTCACCCAGGAAGAAAATCGCCGTGATGCCCAGCATGGTCGCACTGAAGAGCCAGAAGCCGATCCAGTTCAGCCGGGCGGACCAATACTCGTTGGCCGGGAGCGGCGGCATGACCTCCGCTTTCGTCTTGCCCATCAACTGGTACACGGGGACAAATTGAAATCCGCGGGCCCGGGCGCCGTCGATAATCAGCGGCAGCGCCAGCACCGTTCTTTCCCGGTTACCGCCGCCATCGTGCATGAGAATGATGTTGCCGCACTGCTGATCGTTCGGCTGGCAGGGTGGCAAGTGTTCGAGCACGCGAGCGGCGATTTGTTGCGGCGTGAGCGCGGGCTCGTCGCTCCAGTCCTTGGTGTCGATCTTGTTGCCGATGGTGATGTAGCCCAGGCTTTGCGTGAGTTCGAGCGGCCGCACCTGGTCTTCGGTGTCGGGCTCCGCATCGACGGAGTAAGGCGGACGGAAGAGCATGGTGCGAATGCCCAGGCGGCTGGCGAACAGGCGCTCGGTCAGGTTCAACTCCACCTTCATGTAGCCGGTGCCAATCGAGCTGATATCGGGATGAGTGAAGGTATGGTTCCCGATTTCATGACCTTCGCGGTACATGCGCCGGGTTAAACTGCTGAACTTCTCGGCCTGGATTCCGATGAGAAAGAATGTTCCCGGCACATGCTCGCGTTTGAGGACATCGAGAATTTTCGGGGTCCACTCCGGATCGGGACCGTCGTCGAAGGTCATGGCGAGTTGGTTCTTGCTGGCGCCGTAGCGCGCCACACGATAGGGCTCGGGCAAACTCTTGAAGGCTTCGCCGTCGATGAGCCCGGTCTGCTTGTCCAGGGTCAGTTCGCGCTCGCCGTTGGTAGGCCGCGCCTCGATGTGCAGGATCTCGCCATTACCCTCCATGTCAACGTCCTGGCCGGGAGGAACGTCTTTCAATCGGTCGGATGCATTGGCTTCTCCGGGCACATCCCACACCCGCCACAGGGAGCGGTCTTCGGCGCCCAGTCTCCACAGGGCGAAGGTCTGGATGCCGAGGGTCTGGGCGGCACGCATCTGGTTCAGAGCAGTCACCGCATCCAGAAACTAGACATCGTGGCGGAAGTTGTCGTCGTCGCGATAGCTGAAGTGTGGATTGAGCGCGTCGCCGTCAAAATCAACGTCTTCTTCGGAATCGCGCGACCCAATCCAGGCTTCCTGCACGGAAACGCTCTTGTCGGCCTCGCCGGGCGGAAGCTTGTCCTTCTTTGACTTTGGCTTCTCGACCCAGTCGTACCCGTAGTTGCCGATGGCGCAGATGAGCTTCTCTTTCGGAATCTCCTTGACCGCGGACTCAAGGTTCGCCAGGAACCATTCCTGCGAAGCGACGGGGCCAGGGGTTCCGCCGGGAAAGTGCTCGTCGTAGTTCATGATGACGACGCCATCCACGGCGGACGAAATGGCCTTGTAATCGAAATCCTCGTTGCGCACCTGTACGCTCACGTACAGCTTCATCCCCTTGGCGTGCAGGTCGGACGAGAGTTCGTTCAGCAGAGCTACGTATCCGGGTTGCCCTTTCTTCGGGAAGGATTCGAAATCGACCATCAAACCGCGATAACGATCGGAAGCAAGATAGATCCCGATCTCGCGTCGAAACCTGGCGCGGGCTTCGGGATTGTTCAGGAAATTACTGATGCCCGGGACAAAATCGGTGCCGTCAAAGTTCTGCACCACTGGAAACACTTCCATGTCGGTATTTTCCGCCTTCAGAAACTGCATGACCTTGGCGTCGATGGTATGGACGGTCTGCCACTGAACCACATCAAACATCGCGTTCGTTTCCGGATCCACGGCTTGCAGACGTCCGTCTGGACTCAGGACCTGCAGCCAGGTCGGAAAGAGCAAGTCGATCTGACGCGCATATTCGCGCAAGGAAGAAAAGCTGGCCGCGTCCCAGGAAACGTAGAATGCCGCGCGCACCCCTTGCTCGGAGTTCAGCGTGAGTTGGGAAGGAGCTTTGCGCGATGGATGGCGGTGTCCGGCGCGGGCCAGAGTGGCCAGGCGGCGCTTCTCGCGCGCCTTCGCCTTTTCGTTTTCTTTCAGAGCGTGGTAAGGCTTCTTTTCAGACAGCCAGGAAAGATCGGGCAGAGGCTCGCTGCGCAGAGCGCTATAAATGAAAAAGATCACCAGCAAAGAAAAAGCCAGGGCAGCCGCGTCGAAAACACGGCGAATCCGCCTCCAGCGGGCTTGCAAGGGATCGTAAAAAACCTGTTTGGCCATCGCGTAGTGGTGCCTTCATCCTAAGGTGAGAGGCGCAGGGGGTCAAACGGTTCCGTTACGCGACGCTGAAAATCACGCGATTCGCGATATATTTCCAACGTGCTCACCCTGATCCGCGAACATCGCAGTTTTTTTCTGGGAACCACACTGGCCGGCCTCGCCTTGCGACTATTTTTCTTCTTTCATTTCCCGGCGGTCACGGATGACTCTCGCATCTACGCCGACCTCGCCACCAACTGGCTACAGCACGGTATCTACGGCCAGACGCAGGGCGGCCACCCGGAGAAACAGATCATCCTGCCGACCGACGCGCGCCTGCCAGGATATCCTGCGTTTCTGGCCGGGATTTTCTGGCTGTTTGGAGCGGGCAACTTCAGAGCAGTCCTGCTGACGCAGATTCTGGCGGGCCTGGCTACCTGCCTGATCGTTGCCGACCTTGCCCGCCGGGCGGTTTCCGAATGCGCGGCGAGAATCGCTTTTGTCCTGGCGGCGCTGTGTCCATTCCTGGCGAACTATGCCGCCGCCGAGCTCACCGAAACTTTGGAGATCTTCTTTACAGCGCTCGCTCTCGATGGCGCGGTTGCCGCTCTGAATCGGATGCATGACGCTCGAGCAGGGATAGGAATTCTCGACCGGCCTTCCCGCAAGCTCTGGGCCTTGACCGGCGCGGCGATTGCGGCCTGCATCCTGCTGCGTCCCGATGGCGGCATTTTGCTGGCGGCGGTCGCTCTTTATCTGGCGGTGGCAGCCCCTAAAGGGGCGTCTGATTTCGAAGGACGTACGGCATCGCTAAAGCGATGCCCTGATACGAAACTGGAATCGCGAAGGCTATGCCCGGATACGAAGCCCAAATGGAAAAAGCGGTGGCTTGGTACGAATCCCGAGTTTTCCCGCGGCCTGCTAGTCGCTGGAATCATCGTCGTGGTATTTGCGCTGGCACCGCTCGCTCCCTGGACGATTCGCAATTTTCGGACGCTCCATCATTTCCAGCCGCTGGCGCCGCGTTACGCCAACGACACGGATGAACTCGTCCTGCGAGGTTTCAACCGCTGGGTCAAAACCTGGATCGTCGACTACGTGTCGGTGGAAGAGATCTACTGGAACGTTCCTGGCGACAAGATTGACCCGCGGAAACTGCCGTCGCGCGCCCTCGAGAACCCGGCTGAAAGGGACGCTACGCTCGCTGTCATCGCCGACTACGACGAGCCGCAGGACATGACGCCGGAACTGGATGCGCGCTTCGGCAAGCTAGCCGCGGATCGCATTCGCGCCCATCCCATTCGCTACTACGTTGTGCTGCCCGTCGTACGCGTCGCAGACATGTGGCTGCGCCCGCGCACCGAAATCCTTCCTCCCGACGTGCGCTGGTGGGAATTCAATGACGACGCGAAGCACTCGTTCATGGCGGTAGGGTTCGGGTTGTTGAATCTGGCTTACGTCGGGACAGCGCTGTTGGCGCTCGTTCCCAGAACGTCACGCAGGCGGTCAGGAATTCGCTGGGCCGGATTGTTTGTCGGCTTCCTGCTGCTGCGCTCGGCGTTTCTGGGAACGCTGGAAAATCCGGAACCGCGCTATACGCTGGAATGCTATCCGGTGGTGATCCTCTGGGCAGCAGCCTATCTTGGCAACGCAACAGAGCAGCAGCGGCAATCTGAATCGCGATTCTAAAATCCCGATTACTGTAGGGAGAATTCAAAAAAACAGAAGATGACGCTAAGTCATGCGCTGCTAACTTCAATCTCGTTTAGACTTTAGACTTGTTTTTTTGGAAGACAACGTGCAACATTTGTGTCCAACTCACAGTGAGGACCCTATGAAACCCTTCTCCGGTCGCAGAATTGGTTTACCTATCGTCGTCGGCATAGTTTTTTGTCTAACCTTCCTGGGCGCGAATCGAGCCTTTGCCCAACAGGCGACGGCCCAATTGATGGGAGCCGTCAAGGATCCCTCCGGCGCGGTTGTCGCGGCTGCAAAGGTCTCTCTCAGGAACACCGGAACCAACATCGTGCACCGCGCTACCACGAACAGGGACGGCGACTACCTGTTCACTCTGCTGCCGATCGGAGCGTACGAGCTCACGGTGGAGCAGCAGGGTTTTGAAAAGTACGTGCGCAAGGGGATCACGCTGGATATCAATCAGAATGCACGGCTCGACGTTTCGTTGCAGATCGGCGCCACCAGCCAGGTGATGGTGGTCGAAGGCAATGTCACGCAGGTGGATACGGTCAGTTCCACCCTGGGAAAGGTGGAAACCACGCAGCGTATTCAAGACCTGCCGCTGGCGCAGCGAGACACGATGCAACTGGGGCTGTTGCAGGCAGGCGTCTTCGCACCCGACCAGGACGACGGATCGGGCAATCCATTTTCAGTTAGCGGGCAGCGCTCGGAGTCGATGACGTTCTTGCTCGACGGCGCCGATAACAACGATTTCCTCGGCAACAACATGGTCGTGGATCTCAACCCCGACGCGGTGGCCGAGTTCAAGATTTTGACCAACAATTACGAAGCAGAGTATGGACGCACTTCGGGCGGAGTCGTGAATCAGGTTCTTAAGTCAGGCACGAATGCCATTCACGGAGATTTATTCGATTATTTTCGCAATACCGCTCTGGATGCCAGCGACTTTTTCCTGGGGCAGGCTCCGATTTTTAAATACAACATGTTCGGCGGAACGATCGGCTTGCCAATCAAGAAAGACAAGATGTTTTTCTTTGCCTCTTATCAGGGGGCGCGGCGACGCCTGGGGCAGAATCCGGGGATCTTGACGGTGTTGACCAAGCCAGAGCGAACGGGGGATTTCAGTGACCTCTATACCGGAATCATTGATCCGTCCACCGGCTATGATACGGGCCAGCTCACCGATCCCACGACGGGCAGTCCGTTCATGTGCGGCACAACAGTGTGCAATCAGGTGCCGACCGATTCCGTGATGCAGAATTACATCAATAAGTATCTTCCTGAACCGAATTTCGGGACCAACGGTTTTGTGGAAGGTCCGGTCGCGAGCCTGCAACAGGATCAGTTTGCTTTCCGCTACGACTACAATATCTCCAGCAAAGATACGCTGTCGGCGTTTTACATCTTTGATGACGAGCCGAAGATTTGGCCGTTCGAGGTCTTGCACGGCGCCTCCACCGGAGGAGATGTGCCTGTGGGGTCGGGTTTTACCGATGCAGATCGTTATCAAACCGGATCGATTAGCTGGACTCGCACCATTTCTCCCACCATGCTGAACGAGCTGCGATTCGCGACCAATCGGGTCGCAACCTTTGACGCGGTGCCGACGGATAAGACTCCGCCGTCAGCGCTGGGATTCACTACGGTAGTCCCGGACGACCCGGCAGGCACAGCACCGCCTCTAGTTTCGGTTGGCGGAGCATTCAGCCTGGGGCCTTCGCCGCAAGGTCCAACCAAGATTCACGACGTTACTTTTCAGTACCAGGATACTTTTTCCTGGACCCGGGGCCGGCATTCTTTCAAGTTTGGGGGCGATCTCCGGTGGATAAGAAACAATTTCCATTTCGACTTTTACAATAACGGATCGTTCGACTTCGGGAGTTACTACACGAACACGGGCAACGCTTTGGCCGATTTTGTCGGCGGGTTCACCGACAACTATTACCAGTTTTCGAGCGCGATCTATGGAATCCGAACCCATGAGCTGGATTTCTTTGCGCAAGATGCGTGGAAAATAACAAGAAACTTGAGTCTCGATTATGGCTTGCGGTACGAATACAACTCGCCTCAAGTAGATCCGCGAAACGAGATTCAGGGCTGGTTCCCGGGGCAACAGTCGACACTTTATCCTAGTTCGCCGCCCAATTTTTTGTACGCGGGGGACCCAGGGACGCCGAATCGTGGGGTAGTCTACCCCGACTACAGGAATTTTGCTCCACGGTTTGGGTTCTCCTGGGATATGTTGGGCAGCGGCAAGCTGGTAATGCGCGGCGGGTTTGGGATCTTCTATGACCTCGAAGATGGAGCGCTGAACCTGCAGTTTGGAGGACAGGCTCCGTTTGGGTATGTGGCGAATAATTATCCGTGCTTCACGACGGGGGCAATCGGCACGGGCGGTGGATGCTTGGTTCCCGTGAACGGTTCTTACTCGGCAGACCCTTTTCAGGGTATTTATCCGGATCCCTATCCCTTCATCGCGGGAGGACATTTGGGGCAATTCTCTAGTCCCGCGATTCCTTTTGCATATGTAGTCTCTCCCCACTTCCGAACTCCTTATGCAGAGAACTTCAACTACGGGCTCCAATACCAACTTACTAAGGATACATTTGTGGAGGCGGTGTATGTCGGCAGTCTGAGTCGCAAGGCCATCGCTAGTACAAACCTGAATTTTCCTGAAATCAATGGCAGCAACCCCAACAATTTAATGGCGCAGTACCAGGCAGCAGTGGCGGCGGGTACCAATCCGCAAACTTACATCTCTCCCGATTGCGCGCGCCCGCTCGCGAACTGCAATGCGAATTCCATCCCCACCGGCGCCACCCAGATCGTCACCAACGTGAACGGGGGTGGTTCGTCGAGCAACCAGCTGCAGGTCACGGTGGACCGGAGAATGAATCATGGTTTCGGATTCAGAGTCGCTTACACGCTGGCGAAGACAATCGACGTAACTTCGGGATTTCGGGCCCGCTCGGGAACGCTCACAAATCCCCTGGACCCGAGGTTCGAGCGCGGCCTGGCGGATTTTGACGCGCGGCAGCGCCTGGTATTAAGCCCGCTATGGCAAATTCCGGTGGGGAATCACGGGAGCAGGCTCAAGCAAAACATTCTGGGGGGATGGGCGGTCTCTGCAATTACTTCGTTCCAGTCGGGAAACCCATTCACACTTTACTCGAGCAACGGAGCCAGCGAATCGAACGAAGGACTCGACCGGCCGGATGTAGTTGGGCCGATACAGGTCTTCAGCAACCCCAGGCAAATGCGGACATTCAGCCCCAGCGCGGATGGTATCCATGGGAGCTGTTTGTCGGGCACCACGACGGGATTTTTCCTGATCGATCCAACCAACCTGGTTTGTTCGGTGGGGCCGCCGGTGGGACAGCCCTACGTTCCGAATATTGGCCTGACTCAGGGAGGGGTGCCGCTGTTTACTTACGGCAACATGGGGAGGAACGTGTTGCGGGGACCGGGGATTAATAATTGGGACATCTCGATCCTGAAGAACTTTAAGATCACGGAAAGCAAATCGCTCCAGTTTCAATCGAATTTCTTCAATGCCTTTAACCATGCACAGTTCTATGGACCGACTTCCAATGGGGGAACAGTGGGTGGCAGCGGTTTGTTCGGCCAGGTTTCAAACGACAGTACGCCGTCCCAATCCCCGTATTATCGGGGGCCGCGCGTGATTCAGTTTGCTTTGAAGATGTACTTCTGAAGAAAAAGATCGAGAACCGTGGTTCAATTCGCCTTGAAGTTGTATTACTGAAGTTGGAAAAGGTGTGGCCGGGGCAGAGGAGGTGCCCGCCTTTTCTGTCCCGGTTCCAGCTTAGCTGAGCGGCGAATCGGTCATGCGGAAACGGGTGCGGACGTGTTCGGATAGCAGTTCGATGGCTCCGCGATTGGCCACGGGATCGGCCTTTGCCAGATATTTCATCGCTTCCACCAGCATCTTCTGGCCGTCCACGTAGCGGGGGTCGGCGGTGCGCTCACGCTTTTTGCGAGACAAATCCGGAGGAACGGTGATGGTAAACACTTTGGCCATGCCAACTCAACTTTCGGAGGTTCTCGTGCAGTATATAGCCGCAGCCGGTCTTTTTCAGCTTGTTTCTGTTGGGTCCGATTTCGCCTGATCCGGCGCGGACAAGATAGCGTCTCATTTCCTGCAGAGATGCGGCTTGCCGCGTCTCCGGAGACGGGGCCAGCCCCGTCTCTACAGCCGCGCTTTCCCGATGCATGCCTATCCTTGCGGCGAGATAAAGCGGGTTTTCCCGGTGGTCTTCAGCTTAAAGGCGTTCTCCGGAAGTTTTTGATTGATCTGGATCTCGGAATACTTCGCCAGGCGGTAGTCGCCGCCCGGCTCAAAGAACTGCTGCTGCACCGAAACTCCCCGGGCGGGGTCGATCCAGAGCAGGATGCGCGCGATATTGTTTTTCAAGCGGGCCGACTTCGGAATCAGCTCCAGTTTTTCAGCTGCGACGCCGTTGACGTTCTCTGATCCCAGAAACTTCACTTCGTAAGACTTGAGCAGGTCGTGCCCGCTGCCGCCGAAGCCGAGCATCAGAAAGCTCTCGACGTCGCTGCGATCTTTGCCGGGATTGTATTCGTTGACCTGATCGATTTTGGGCTGGTACACCTGAAGTTTGCCGCCGCTGTAGAGGACGTACTTCTGGTCGGGCTCGGCAAAGTCGGCAGCCATCTGTATTTCGCCGCCTTCGCGCCGGAAATAAACCCTGCCCTTCTCCGTCTCGCTCTCGTTGATGACCTTCTGGTATTGGTCCGAGACGAGGCTCGCCTCGGTGGTTCGGAAGTTTCGGGCGGCGGCATCCATCTGATTGAGAACGCGTTCAAGCCCAGCGGAATCGCTCTGCGGCCACGCGGCCGCCGCCAACAGTCCGCCGATCGCCACGGTCCGGAGCACAAGTGTTTTGAGCGCAGCTCTCATCTACAAACCATGAACTCTGAAACCTTGAAACCCTGCTCCGCTACTCTTTTTCAACCCATACTTTGTAACTCTGCGTGTGTCCGGAGGCGTCCTTGAGCGTCTCGTACTTTGTAATGCTGACCGCGCCGGAGATGGGTTCAATAATTTGCTCCAATTGCCGGCGAACGTCCGCGCCCTCAGTGCTATTCACGGCCGAGGCCTGGATCTGATAGATGAACCCGCCCTTCTCGCCGGGGATCACAACCACGCCGGTAAGATGCGGATTGCGCTCGACCGGTTTGTCCTTGAAGTTGATGAAGCGCGGCGAAACAAAAACAAAGAGGAGAATCAGCGTAACCATGATGTCGTAGTGCAGGCTGCCCCGCTCATACGACCAAAGAATATATCCGCGGATTGTGCGCCAGATCGCGCCCATGGGAGAGACGGCGCTTTCTAGCGCCGTCGAGGCTGTTTCGGGTTGCTGCCAGTGTATTTGGGAATTCATGTGGTGGCAAATCTCCGATTACTGCAACGTAGAGACGGGGATTGCCCCGTCTCGGCTCGCACCAGTCCGTGCGCTGCGGGAGACGCGGCAAGCCGCGTCTCTACGGCATACTTGCAGAGATGCGGTCGGTGCCCATATACGGCTGCAGCGCCTCCGGAATGCGCACGCTGCCGTCGGCTTGCTGATAATTTTCCACGACGGCAACCCATGTGCGACCTACCGCTAAACCGCTGCCGTTCAACGTGTGCAGGAATTCCGTCTTGCTCTTGCCCTCGGGACGGTAGCGGATATTCGCCCGCCGTGCCTGAAAACTTTCAAAGTTCGAGCACGAAGAAATCTCGCGGAACAGATTCTGCCCGGGCAGCCAGACTTCAATGTCATAAGTCTTGGCCGCAGAGAATCCCATGTCAGCGGCGCACAATGTGACCACGCGGTAGTGCAGACCGAGTTTCTGCAACACGGTCTCGGCATCGTGGGTCAGCTTCTCCAGTTCGTCGTACGAAGTCTCCGGACGCGCGAACTTCACCAGCTCCACTTTTTGAAACTGGTGCTGGCGAATGATGCCGCGCACATCCTTCCCATACGATCCGGCTTCGCTGCGAAAGCACGGAGTGTAGGCGGTCAGGCAAACCGGCAAGCGCGCCCCGTCCAGCACTTCGTCACGATAGAGATTCGTCACCGGCACTTCGGCGGTCGGAATCAGCCAGAGATCTTTCTCGCCGTGCGGCACTCGAAACAGATCCTGCGCGAACTTTGGAAGCTGCCCCGTGCCATACATCGATTCCGAGTTCACCAGATACGGCGGAAGCACCTCGGTGTATCCGTGCTCCCGCGTGTGCAGATCGAGCATAAAGTTGGCGAGCGCCCGCTCCAATCGCGCGCCCAGCGCCCAGTACACGGCGAAGCGAGCGCCCGACAGCTTGGCGGCGCGCTCCAGGTCGAGCACTCCCAGCTCTTCGCCAAGCTCCCAGTGCGGTTTGGGCTTGAAATCGAACTGCGGTGGAGCGCCCCAGCGCCGTGCTTCCACGTTATCGGCTTCGCTCGTCCCCACCGGCACGCTGGCATGGGGAAGATTCGGAAGCGAAGTCAGAATTTCGCGCAGGCGAGCTTCCTGTTCAGCCGCCTTTTGTTCGGCCTGCTGAATCTGTTCACGAAGTTCTTTGGTCTCGTTGATTTGTGCCGAGGCGTCCCGGCCGCTCTTCTTGAGCTTGGCGATTTCTTCGGCGGCGCGATTGCGACGCGCTAGCAGAGTTTCCGCGGCCGTGATGGCCTGCCGGCGCGCGGCATCGATGGCTTCGAAGTCTTTCAGAACTTCCACAGGATTCATTCCGCGCTGGCGCAGTTTTTCTTCCACCAGATCGAGGTTGTCACGAACAAAATTCAGATCGAGCATTGTGCTTTAACTTTAGCTGAAAAACGCGATTCCGTGCACTTGGACACTACGTAGGGACAGCCGCCCTCGGCTGTCTGGCGGGGCGAAGACCCGCCACTTGAGCACGAGGGTAGACGAACGAAAACCGAGGCGAGCTGCGCTCGCCTGGACAGACGAGGGCGTCTGTCCCTACGTGGGCTCCGGCTTCTCCTGTAAACTAGCTCGCAATGAGACTCCCCCGTTCCGTGTTCGTGGCGCTGGTGTTGCTCTGCTTGATCCCGGGCGCATTCGCGTCCGCCTACAACGCCCGCCCCAAGCTCGTGGTCGTCATCGTGATCGACCAGTTCCGCGGCGACTACCTGGAACGCTATCTCGACCAGTTCGGCGACGGAGGTTTCCGCGTGTTTCTCGATCGCGGCGCTTATTTCACCGACTGCAACTACGACTACGCCAACACCCGCACCGCTCCCGGACACGCCACCCTCTTCACCGGAAGCTACAGCAGCGGACACGGCATCGTGGCGAACGAATGGTGGGACCCGCGGAAAAAGAAGCGCGTAACGTCGGTGGAAGACGACACCACAAGACTGGTCGGTCTGGACCGCGACGAAAAACCCGCCCAAGCGGAGCTTGGACGGGGCGCCCCGGGCGCATCGCCACACAATCTGCTGAGCGACACACTCGGCGACGAGTTGAAACTGGCCACTGGCGGCAAAGCGCGAGTATTCGCCGTCTCGCTGAAAGATCGCGCGGCCGTCTTGCCCGCCGGGTTTTCCGGAGACGCCGCCTACTGGATCGATCCCAAAAGCGGCGACTGGATTACCTCAACCTACTATCGTCCGGATCTTCCCGAGTGGGTGCGCAATTTCAACGGCAGGCGTCCTTCGGAAAGACGCGCGGCAAAATACTGGAACCGCGAATGGAAAGACAGTGACGGAAACACGCTCGGCTCGACCGCACCGCGAAATGGAAAAGACGGCACGCCTGCCGGCTTCTACGAGGTTGTTGGCTCCACTCCCTTCGCCAACGATTACCAACTGGAATTCGCCAAGGAACTTGTCTTGTACGAGAAGCTGGGCGCGGGTTCGGCGACGGACCTGCTGGTGATCAGCCTCTCGGCCAACGATATTCTCGGCCACCAGGTTGGTCCCGACTCCCCGCAAATGCGCGGCATGGCGCTCGAACTGGACCGGCAACTGGCGGAGTTCTTCGGCTTCCTGGGTCATCAGGTGGGGATGGCCAACGTGTGGATGGCGCTTTCGGCCGACCACGGCGTTGCGCCTCTGCCGGAATTCGCGAAAACTCTTCGTCTGCCCGCCGCCAATCTCGACGCGAAAGCTTTGCGCGAGCAGATCAATTCCCTGCTCTCGAAAAAATACGCCAGGAAAGCCGACTAC
>Ga0074046_10003214_pt1 | contig 13787 bp, 21 predicted proteins | sample BogForMeECP23OM3_FD_94441 | JGI IMG/M metagenome (GOLD analysis project Ga0074046, IMG submission 94441) | Bog forest soil microbial communities from Calvert Island, British Columbia, Canada - Bog Forest MetaG ECP23OM3 | ecosystem: Environmental > Terrestrial > Soil > Wetlands ...
CAACAAAACCGACATTCCGTAACATCACCTTGCATGGACATTCAACATCATTAGGCGCCTAATTATGTCGGTATGTCATTAGGCGCCTAATTATGTCGGTATGTGGTGTTCTGGAACACTGCAAGCCTATGTAAAAGCATGGTAATTGTCGGTGTCGGTTAGTTATTTTTGCCGACATTCTCAGCTTTCTTTATATAGTCTGAGGTTACGGTGGGACACACGGTAGGACACATGGTAGGACATGTATTACATAATGGTACTACAGTTGTAGTACACTATGGTAGGACGACATTTAAATTGTAGTACAGACGGTAGGACGTTGTAATACAACGTAGTACACATGGTAGTACAAAGTATCCTATGTTAATTTTCGCTTTTGAAAATTACACGGTAGGACAAAACTTATATCCTCTGAGGACAGAAAGAGAGGACTATGACAAATCAAACACGACCTCAATGTGATTGGCATCCCTTTTGGTATTGTGATAAACCTCCTGAAAAAGACAGACTATGCTTGGCTTGCACCATGTCTGCCCTTCATTACGCTCTCAGGGAAGAGAAACTCGCTATGGCAGCCGAAAACTATCTGCTGGTCGCTACCATTCTCAAAAATCTAGGATTCCTAACTGAGGCTGACGTTGAAAATATATATCGTACACCTGAGCTTCCTAATCCTCTTACGAAGTGATGATTATGACTGCTCATGGTCTGTCTATACGGTTTCCTGAAGGAATACTTGAGCAACTCGCTGTAAAGCTGAAATCAGAAGGTTTGAACCCACAATCCAAAACTGACATTGTACTCTTCGCTTTAGAGAAATATCTGACAGGGGCCTCAGTGCAACAGGCGAAACAAGAGGATAAGCTCCTTTCTTCCTTGGACAGGCAAGGTTCTGAATCCTCTGGTTCAATCACGCGAGAATCACCAACTGAGGCCCCTGAACCCGCTAAGATAGGGATACAAGACACGGGTATAGTCTATACCTCAAGTGGCTATCCGATTCATCCTTCAAGACTGAAAATCCCTTTCGTGGCCTCCCATACTGGCAAAACAGACTTACAGAATTGGCAAAAACCATCGACAGTCACATCGAAGCCTATGAAGAGTTCTATTACAACTGGGTCACAGACCTTCAACGATGGACAGCAGAATCAAACTACAGAAACCATGCAATCAGTCGAGTTGACCCTAAAACAAAAACAGAGCTTGCTATACCATGAAATACGGGAAGAACAGAAACGCGAGACAGCACGACAGACCAAGATCAGAAGGCCCCAAAGGGAAATCAAGGATGATCGGATAGCTAAACCATTCGGCCCCTGCCCTCTAGGCCACAAACCAAACTACTGCGCTAACAACTTGTGCGACAGAAGAGGCCAATGCAACGCACCTAATTCAGGCATCCAAACCATAAACAACATTCTCCACGGAGAAAACCCCGAACCCTTCCAACTCGACTACGTGAGGTAAAAACATGCTAGAACTCTACATGCATCAGCTTTGCATTTACTGCTCTCATAGACATTCCTGTACCGTGGGAAAAATTTATTGGAAATGCCGCAAACTAGCGGGGCTAACACCTTGGACAGTGAGCTGATCCACATGGAAGATGAGCGAAAGCGTTGTCGTTTCTGCGGTTGCATTAAAGGCTTACCTGCTCCAAAAGATACAGCTGGAAACCCCTGTCCTTGTTCATGCCATCATTGAAGGAGAATGAACTCAGTGAAATGTGAAAATTGTATAGGTGACCCACGACGGGAAGAAGTGAACTCCAACAAAAATACTTAGAGGAAATGTGGGAGGCTGTTAAACGTGCCGAACAAAGTGTATCAAGTTGTTTGCCTTTCCAGATTAGGGCAGTGCATGAAGATAATGTGCGTGGGAGAGAAAACGCTAGAACAACTCTTCAAAGAAACAAAAGCAGAGCAAATCGTCGTTTTTCGGGATTCTGCCCCCTCTGCGGAAGAAAAATGAAAAAGAAACCAAAGCATAAGCGCACGGTAGAATGTAAGCACTGTGACCTTGAAGTAACTCCAACATGGAAGCGAACACGATGGTAAGAAAAATAACGTGTCCTCACAATTTCAGATGCCGAACATGTAGTAAACCTATCAGTTTTCAAGACTCAGAAGTCTATAAAGGCCAATGTGAGGACTGTTATCAGCAAGGGAGGTGATTGGATGGTTTCAGGTTTCATTCAAATACAAATTCCCGTTCAGGTTCCCTTTGGAATCAAATGTCTTGAATGCAAAACCGAATTTACAGCACTGCGTAACACTCAAATTCTTAAATGCAAGTGCGGCCACATGATAAGCGTCAAAGTTATTTTAGGCCCCCCTCAAACGACACAAGACATCACACACGCACGAAAGATGCCAGAGTTTAAAATACCCAAATACGGAGCCTCATAGCTTGAAGGGATAGAGTTGGGCGTTGTATTCGGATCGCCTCCATTACCCATGTAAGTTTTCGCGTCGCCGCCTTTGTCCCACTATGGATTTACAGGGTATCCGTTGAAGCCTTTTCCAATTCCATTACAATTTAAAAGAACCATAGTCCAGAGTGTTGCAGGAGATGCTACCGTGCCGAGAACTTCACTTACAATGTCTATTATATCATCTGCTATTTGCTTGTACGGACGACCCTTTTTTTCTTCAATGTCCATTAAGGAGCACCTCCTTGCTGTTTGAGTAAGGTCAATAATGCTTTGCTCTGTGCTTTCGTCAAGGTCATGGTGCCTTCTTCTTCTTCACCTAATTCTCCAAGTCCTTCCGCAACTGTCTTAAATGCTGCCGCTCCCGCAGTGATCTCTTTCGTTTCTGCTTCAACAAAGGTCGTTATCCCTAAACCCTTTTCTTTCACAAGTGTTGTGTGTGCGAGATAGCACATTAATACGCGAATGTTTGCGTATGCTTCATCACTCAGGATTTTTGGTAGAACGTGAGGTACATCAGCATTTGCATAAACTTCTGCGATAAGCTGTTGAGCACTTGTCGTCGTAGTCACAGGGGCTAGAATATTAAGAATCATGTTGAGTGGACTCCAATCCCAAGTAGCCGCACCTTCAATAGGATAAATGTCTGCGCTGGGAACTGTGATTTGACTTAAAAAGTAGGGGCTTTTACTGCCTGCGCTAAAGGGTCGTTGATACATAGGTGCAGCGTATGCTCCGCCATGCATTAAGTCGGCAATTATCATCATTCCAAGAATGTTTTGTGCAGGGTTCAGTTTTCCTGTTTTAATGGTTTCTTTCAGCATTCCAATTGTTGTATTGAAAAGTTGCACGAGTTGAGCACTGCTTCTTTCTAGTAACGATTTTGTTTTGGCTGCGCTTGCGCGCGTGCTACGAGTAGAACGCTTTTTGACTGCTTTCTCTTCTTTTTCTGATTTTTCGCTCATTTTTCCACGCTTGCTCTACATACTGCTACTGGGTTGCAGTCGCATTTAGAGTAATCGGTCGTATGACGACCGCAACATTGAATTTCAGCCTGTTTAATGCAACTGCTCAAGAGCTTTCTTATTTCCTTGCTTCCCTTCTCCGCTACTGTGAGACCATGAGGAAGATAGGCGCGGCTGCTTGCTGGGTTTGGAATGTTAAACGTGCCGTCTGTGATAGAATGTCTGATCTCTCGCATGTCGTCGGCTAGTTGCGCCCACATCGCCAGTTCCTCAGCGTCGTTGTTTCTGTCAAGAATTTCGAGAACGTGATCCAGCGTTTTGTCAAGCCAAGGGGCTAGCCACGCGTAAAACTCTTTTTCCTTTGGTTCTGGCGCGATTGTTACGCCTTCTGAAGCGTATCCAGCCGCGTTGATGAGATGTTTTTCTTCAATACACTTACAGTTTTGAAAGGCGCTGCCGTCTGTACAATGCTCTTGAATCAAGCCTAGCTGTCCAACTAGCTTCCTGCGTGTATATTCTAGGTCATTGAAGGGCTTGTATGTTGGCTGCGCGTGATGTTCTAGGACGATCTGCGCGGCTTGTTCCTCTGTTGTCCAAGGATGCTCTGCATGTTCCTGTGCAATTTCAGCGACACTCATTCTTTCTTTCCCGATTCTAACAAGCGTCGTATCTCAGATAAGACTTTTTCTATAGTCTCATCTGACAGAGCATTGATTTCCTCAGTAACCTTGCTCAAAACGTCATACTGGACTGGTCCCCAGCCTATTTTCTCCTTAATGCCGACAGTCTTGATGACAGTTTTCACAATTTCTAAAACAAGTTCTCTGCTTTTCCACGCCTTAGAAGGCGCTAGTTTCTTCAGAAGGTCTTGAAGGGGGTCATTTGGTGGCAAGAACCATGTGCTCCACTTCTGAGGGAACGACTACTCCTGCTTCTTTCGCAACCTTGTTCAAAACACTTTTTAGACTAATCGCCTGTATCTGCTTCGTTTCAGTGAGAATCAGCTTATCCATTTCATTCATTCCTCCAGTAGAACCCTGCACTGGTATCTTATCGATTATCTTTCCTAAGAAGTCCATAACACCGCCTCCCCCGCCTCCCTTTGTCTGCGCGAGCTGTTTCATAAAGCCTTCATGTTCATCAAACTTCTTTTGAATAGCCTCAACAATAGGTGTCAATGTGTCCGTAACGGTTTTCTTTACCTGTTCTGCTAGGCCATCACTCAAGTATTTCTCGATTTGGGTCTGTCTTTCAACAACTTTGGCTAATGTCTGTTGCATGACCTCTAAAGGGTTGGTTTCTTCTGCCATCATTTCACTAGCTTCTTTGTTTGATGGTCTCCACAGTTGGGGCACTGTTGAATTTTGCCTGTTGGATTCTCTGCTGTGTTAAGATTCTTCGTTGGGCCTAATGGGAGACCGCAATTCTTACATGCGTACTCGCTTACACTTTTGAGTTTCTCTATCGTGCCTTTGAAACAGTCGGGGCAATTGATAACGTGGTCTATGGCGTTTTCAAGAGGGGGGCTTTGTTCTTTAGGTTTGGATGGTTCTTCATGTTTGTGTTCTTCAGGATTAGTCTCAGCTTTTTCGTCTTTTGTGTCCTTTGATAATAGCGCCTGCTCTACTCGGTGAAGACGTTCCGTTTCTGTGAATGGTTTTCCGCATTCAGGACAAGTAACCTGTAACGAATTTTTGTCTTTAGACCCGCTTTCTCTCTCTTCAGCTTTCGGTTTCCTCGCGTTTCTCATAAAAGTAGTATTGGCTTTTCTCAATTTAGCGTTTTCAGCCATCACCTCTTCTAATGTGGGCTTCTGTTCTTCGGTCTTTGGTTTTTCTGGTTCACTACTCATCTGATTTGGCCTTCTTCAATGTTCCTTCTTGAATAAGTCTATACTGTGAGATATTTCTCTTCTCGCACGCTTTCTTGATTAGGTCCATCTGTTTATTACTGAAGTACACGGAAAGGCGAGGCATACTTTGAATGTTAGCACTTAACTACTTTTAAGCCTTTCTCGATAATCTGTCATGTGTAGCTCAAAAGGAGAAATGAAAATTGCGAAAAGGAAGCAAGAAAGGCCTTACGAGAGCGCGATGTGTGAGGAAGAAGATGGCTCAGGGAATGAGCAAAGACTCAGCTCGCGTCAAATGCGGAGTACGAGGTAGATAGGCATGTTTTCGCTGGACAAGCAGACAACCGACCTAGCATCAGGCGCGATTTCCGTGGGTGTAGGCTTCACTGCATGGCTCTACGTTGCCACACAACAGCAAATGAAAACGTCACTTTTCACGAAACAACGCTTAAGTGACGCTATCGCCGGTGCTGTCGGCCCCGATCTGGCTCAAAAGATCACGGGCACTTCAACGGGCGCTAAGATGAAGTTGGCCCCTATGGGCTGGCTCAACAAAGTCACCATTGGCGGCATAATCCTGAAAGTGGCGAACATTTTCACGCGGAAATACACGGAAAAATACATCGACTCGGTTCCAGACTTCATTGACGCAGCGGCCAACGGCCTCATAGCTGGAGGCACGATCGGAGGCATACTCGTCGATCCAGCAGGAATGACAGAGACTAGCAAAGAAGACTTTCTAGCGCTCGGCAATACTCCAACGCCAAGAGGCAGAGAATACTCAAGCAGAATCTCCGTTCTAGTGTAGGAAGTGTCAAGAATGGGAAATGGAGCACAAATATTGATTAAGCCAGAATGGTTGCCATTTCTAGGCCACGATGGACTCATGAACATCAAACAGGATAGCTACTGGTGGGATCTGATCGCAGGCGTATCGCTTGGAACAGGCACGGGCAAAATTAAGCTGGGCGGAAGCGGCATCTACGGTACCGGCGCGGACTATACGATTCCAACTGACGCAAAATGTATCGTTGCTGTAAGACCTAAACTAACATTGTCAGGTCTTCCAACAGCAAACCAGGCGGTCTTAGCCACGTTGAAGGTTGAAAGTAGCGCCCTTCACATGGGAGACTACGAAGTATTCGCAAGTCCAATGGACTCAGGACTGGGCACGGCAGAAATGTTAGAGCAAGACCCTGCGCCGATATGGCCTCTGATGCAGCCCTGTAATGGTGGCGAACTGATGCAGTTTTACGGAACCGCCCAAATTGCCAACACTGTCGCACCATCCATGAGCGTTGACGTCTATCTGAGTAACCTACCTCCAGAAGGTTACAACCCGGTAGACGGTGGATGGAAGGTAGGATACGGGCCGATACAAGCGAAAATCGCTGGAATCAACAGTGGAGGCGGCCCAACAAACACGGGCGCAACAGCAGCGACTCCAGCGCCAGACGGAGGATGCCAAATCAGTGGCCCAAGAAAGCGACTGCTCGGAATGGTCGGCGTAGTCGTTGGAACAACGCCGGCAGCTCAGAAGGGCATAAGCGGTCAATTCGTAGTCGCAGCAAGCGAATTGATGCTTAACCCGCAGAGATTCGCCGCTGAAGTCATAAACGGCTTCTTAGGAACAACGACAACAGCTGGTACTGCACATCTGAGCATAGCAGCACCAATGAACTTGGGGTTCAAGACGAATCCAAGCACGCCAAAAGCCAGTTTCGCCCTCGACGTAGCTATCAGCACAACAGCGAACTTTGAAATGGGATACCTGTTCATCGACAACCCATAAATACAACATCCCCCTTTCTTTTTTTGGTGAGCTATACGCGCACGCTCGATGATGTTTATAACGCGCTCATGCAACTCATTGACATTTTCAATAAGGAATTCAGCCCCGCTAAGGGTGAATGGAACGTCGAACAGGTCTTGGTTAATACAACTCCAGCGCCTTTGTTCACTGTGCAAAAAAAGGTCAAGAGCGCTATTTTTCAAAATCTTGAGGCAGGTTGCACAATGTGGCTTGCTAAAGGCCCAAAAGGCAAAGCAGGAATCCTAGTAGCTGGATCACCCACTCAGGGCGGCCTTGTCTTAAACCCCGCTGTTGTTGCTGGGCTGGGCGGTGGCTCTATTACCATGCACAACATCGATTTATCTGAAGTGACTGTTGCTTGTTCTGCAGGTCCTAACAAATCGATGGCGGTGGCGTACTACTATTGACTGAATTAGTGGGCGCTGAAATTCATCAGCCAGTATCGGCAATCCAAACGCTGGGCGCTACTGGAACTTTAACGCTTTTGCAGGGAAACAACAGCGTAGTGCACGCGCATGGTTTAGGAAGAACTCCTACGGCCCTCGTGGGAGCTAACAGTGATGTGGGGCAAGAATGGTATTATGTCGTTGATGGCACGAACCTCACGATTTATCTGAGTGCGGAAGGATTAGCCCTTTCAAATCTCACGTTCACATACGTGTTGATTTAGGAAGAATGAGAAAGTTGACACAAACAAGTAAAACGCCAACATTGAAGCAAGTATGGATAACGATGCTTTGCACAGCAGTTCTTTTAGCAAGCGCGGGCTTCGCCATCATGGAAGGCTTGAACCCGAACACAGTCAACAACGTGACAAACCAAGAAGTACAGCTTTTAGCAACCACATTGAACGAAAGCATCCAGCAAGTGCAAGCTCAGCTCACGACGAATCTTGATCAAGTGTTCTATGCGCTTCAGAAACCATCCAGCTACATTCTAAGCGTCTTGAACGGGACAATACCCATATATACAATGCAGAACGGCACAAATGGCGCCCTCACATATTTCTCTTCAACCTTCGATTCAGTGGCCAATGATGCCGTGGGCAACTGTTCAAACGGGGGAACAATTTGGGTTAAGAATGGTTACTATCCGTTTGGAACTACAATTTCGCTATATCAGGGAGATATTTTTGAAGGCGAAAGCGAAAACAACACACGCTTAAATTACACATCATCGGGTACATACGCCTTTGCTTGCTCGGGAAACTACCAATATTTCATACAGCTAAATTCCTTCACGCTATACGTCAATCAAAGCGGAGCAGGCGGGATCAGCTTCTCCGGTATTTCCCATAGCCAGATCAGTAATGTTCGAGTATTAGGAAATGCAAGCGACACGGTTAACTTTGGCATCCTGTTTAATGATAATGGTTATGGCTGCTACTTCAATCAGATAATTAACTGCCAAGTGATGCTGTTTGGCTATGGATTACAGCTCGGAGGTCAATCTAATCTTGTTCAGGGCGGCAGCTTTTCAAACTGTTACCAAATCGGAATAAGTTTACCTAACAACGTGGGAAATCAAAGCCTCATGGAAAACGTAGACTGCGAAAACAATTACTTTGGTATAGCTGACTATGGAATTGGAATTACGCAAAATGAGATAGTTGCTCCTTTCTTTGGAGGCAACATTTTTGATTTATTAACAAGCTCAGGAACTTATCTCGATTGTTATTCGTTTCCACAGACAGCAAATACCACGGATGTTACGGCTGGAACTTGCATTTTTCATGGGTTTGGCTGGGAAGCATGGGGAGTCAACAGCACAGCAGCAGACGGAGGACATCAGACTTTTGTAATGGGCCGCGTTCCAACAGAAGTATTTGTGACAAGTGGAAACACAACCGCGATAGATTGTGGCGCAGTGTCTTTGACACAGACAGGTTTTGTGTATAGTTTGAAAGGTCTTGCTGGGACGGGGCAGACAGGGCAAACAGTGTATTGGTACGCCGTTTATAAGCCATGACTTCAAGGTGAGAAGGTTGACACAAAAAAGAACATATGCGCTGATAGCCTACGTTTTAATAGCGGCCATCATCGTCGTAGCAGTTCTTGAAGTCGTGTATGTTGATCCGTTCTCTTGGCAACTCCATACTATAGGATCGGTTACTACCATCGGTTTTGAAATGGCCTCTTGCAGTTGTGGAACGCCTCTCTTAACAAGCATTGATTGGGGCACGTTCAACGCGGGCGACACTCACACGGTCACAGGCTGGGCTTTGAACACTGGAAACTCGAACATAACCTTGAGCTTCACGGTTCAAAACTGGAATCCAACAGCAGCGGAGCAGTACATCGTTTTCGGATGGAACTACACGGGCGAGACTATTCAAGCAGGCGGGGAGCTTCCTATCAATTTGACTTGCACGGTTCTTTCAAGCGTCACGGGAATAAGCAGCTTCAGTTTTGACATTACCATCACGGCTACGGCGATCTCATGAATGGCAAAGAGGACGACGATCCACCAACTCTCTCTTTTTCTTGTCCTTACGCGGAGCGCATCGCAAAAATGGAAGTCAAGGTTAACGGGCTTCTCTGGTTAGGAGGGGCATGTCTCACGGGCATTATTGGCATAATACTTTTAAAGGTATTCGTCCATACATAGCAGTGAGTGATTTCAATGGCAGGACTAACCGATAGACAGCAAAGCCTCATAGTAGCAATTTCCATCGTGCTCATCGTGTTCGGAGTGATGATCTACGCAACCTACCACAACAGCGATCCCACTACTGTTTGGGCTTCCATAGTACCAACCGTGTCAGGCATCATCGGCCTAGTCAGCAAGGAACTAGGAGGCACAGACAACGTAAGCCAGCTTGCCAATATGGCACAGCAAATCGTGGACGGAGTTACAAACCAGCTTGCCAATATGCCACAGCAAATCGTGGACGGAGTTAAAGCCAACCTTTCCATACAACAAACATCTTCAGGCATCGCAAAAGATACGACAACGGCCAACACAACTTTTCCAGATACAGATGTTGGAAACTATCAAGGCTGGGAAGTGAAGATCGTTGGAAACCGTCTTAACCTGTATCCTCCCGCTGCTGTGGCCTCAGTGCTAGGCTCCATTATGAGTATCGGAAGCATCGCTGGTTGGCCGGCTAACACGAATTGGCTGGACCTTGCTAAACCCGTGATCGACGCGGAAATGGTCGCATATCAGAGTGCCATCGTAGCAGCAGCAAAAATCGTTCCGGCAGTCTAAAGGAGCGAAAGCCCATCATTCCTTTTTTTTCTATTTCTGAAATTCTAAGTCTCATAGGGATTCTTGAGTTACCGTTGGCATCGGTTCTTGGTTTTGTCGGGGGCTACATTCTCTTCAAGAAAATAACGTCGAGTCGAGAAGTTAAGGAATGGATAGCGCTTATAAGGGAAAGCAAGGACATTCTTAAGAAGTTGTTGGATGAACAGAAAAGACGGAACGGAAGCAATTAGAGACAAACCGACATTTTAGACATAAAGATGTTCAAAGGACTTATTAGGACAAACCGACATTCTTAGGGGTGGTGATTCGAGAATGACGGATTATAAACCAAGTCGAGATTTGCCAGCATGGGCGCGACAAGAACAAACCCTTAGCTGGACTAAATTAGCTGGAATGGTTCTAGACAAGAGAAACGAGAAAGTATCGCCCGACAGTGTTGAAAAGTGGTTCAAGAGGCATCCCGAAGTCTATGAAGCCATAAAAGGAGAGCTGGTCGGCAACCTTCCAACGGAGAAAGAGGTTGTGAGTGACGCGACTTTTGAGAATGGAAGTTTTGAAGACTTGAAGAGGGTTAAAGAGTTTCAGTTTTACATGGAAACTAAGAGGGGCCACAAGGGCAAGAGTCTTCATCCAGAGTATATAAAGAAGCAAATTCAACTTTTGAGGCAAGTGTGCCGAGAGAACCAAAAACACCCTGACCGGTTGACTCTGAGGGATGCTCAGGAGATTTTCCTTGTTTTGGAGAAAGACGCGAAGTATCAGCATTGGGATGGAACGAAGAAGGTTCTTGGCAAGGATAGCTCGACGTATAGGAAAGTGTTGAAGGCTTTTCTGAAGGCGAACAGTGTTGCGGGATGGGAGAAAATTGGTGTTGGCAAGCCTTCAGGATATGGACACTATAAGGATATTGCGGCTGAACATGAAACAGTAAAACAGATGCTCGAATGGACGGTTAAGGAAAACTTTGAGGTTGGAACCATTGATGAGCTGATGTACGCTACTGGACTGCGGATCGGAACGACCCCCGGTGTTCCACATGGCATTTTTGGCTGTCAGATTGAAAATTTCAAGAGAGGCCAAGAATGGGATTCTATCAAGGTCGGAGAGAAGTTCAGGGAAGAATACACTTTCGAGTTTGTTAAGCGAGTGGGCGACATGATTGAGAAGGTTATCGGAGAGCGTAAGACAGGGGATATTTTCACAGTGGATAAAAGGCTTGTTTGTAAGTTGAATCGTGAAGGATTGAAGAAGTTTCTGCCAGAGCTAGAACCTTCTATTGTGATGCCGAACCATGTTTTCCGTCACTTTTGCGCTCAACGGTTGAAGAAGCTGACGAATGGCAACAGTGCTTTTTGTGCTGAAAGGATGCACTGTTCTAAGCAGAGTTTTGATGAAAGCTATGGCGGCATTACTAGCCAAGAGTTTGAAGAGGAAAAGACGAGGATTCGCCCCATGTTGGAGGCCTAGTCATGGAAAAGCGGAAGTACCACATGAAAAAAGTTCTCCAAATCGCTGTCTTATATACTGATGGAGAAGCCCTCTGGGTTAATTGGGTTGACAGCGATTTTCCTTCAAGAGCAAAGAAGTTCATTGAAATAAAAAACACACAAGTCGCACTAAGGCGAGTCTATGAACATCCTTGCTCTATCTGTGGAACTGAACCAAAATGGGCAGAACGACTTAAAAGGCACTTTTGGAAAAAGAACAGGGCCTGATAAGAGCATGAGTCTGAAGCTGGATAAGGACAAGTTTCTGAGGATCAGCTCAGCCACGAAAAAGCTGCTAGTTCAGGCGCGGGGATGTCTTGAAAAGAAGGATGGGAAGCAGCGAAGCCTAGATCAGACGATCCGAGAACTAGCCGAGAACGAAATCAAGGTGGCGTACTTCTGAGTCCTTACGTGACGGTTGATTATGTTTGTCCTTCTGATGGGTTGCCTTGCGATGTGCCTAACCCTGTTTGTGGGAGCTATCAGTATCAGGTTCTTCTGGGCTTGATTCCGTTGTATGGGAATAAGCGGAAGTGTAAACGATGGAAGGTGCGGCGTAAATGAGCAAGAAACACAATCCGCTTTCAACCTGTCACACTGGTACTTGCGCTCTGTTTCCCATCAAATGTGCAGAATGTAGAACCAAAGATGGGTGTGTGCTGAACATTGAGTAAAACCGTTTCGTTGAGGATTCAGGACGTTTGCAGTTCTCAATGTTGGCGGTGTCGAAATAAGAATTGCAGGGATCGGGTTCAACGGTACAGAATCAAAAAGAGAGGCTTCAAGGAGGTGAAAGATTGAAAGTGTATCGTGTTGAAGTTGCTAAGATTGACCACAGAATGAAATGCCCTAAATGCGGAAGTGACGATACCTCGTCCGATGCTACTGTGGACAAAAACGGCGACCTTATTGATGAATACGATTTCTGTTTCAAATGTGGGCATACTTGGAATAGAAGAAAGACGGAGTATTGTATATGAAGAAAGCGTTTAAACAAGGCTTCAAGGAAAACCCGCTGCAACAGTCTCTTATGGGGATGGAGCTAGAGCCAGAGAAAAAACGCTGTGCTGAATGTGGAAAGGTTCTAACAGAGAAAGACACTGTGTATAGCATCGCAAAGAAGGGCAAGGCTCAAGATTACTGTCAGCCCTGCGCGAAGAGGATTCTAAGACCACAAGAGGAAGCGGAGGTGATTTGATGAAGATTGAAATTGATGAACGCCAGATTCTAACAGTTCAAAAAACACAGGTTGTTCTAGGTATGGGCGCAGGAATAGTTCAAGTTGATATTCCACGGTTCCTACTTGACAAGCAAGAAGCAACGGTACTTGCAATACATGATGTCTATGTTATTATTCTGCGAAACAAAGAGGAAATGGTGAAACCTTAATGTTGAAGTTGGATAAGGATAAGTTTCTGCGGATTAGCCCACATCCGTGAGAACAAAGAAGGCACATCAGTGACCATAGAAATTAATCTGAAACGCGCCAAACTCTAAAATTTTTGCGCCACCGTTCATACAAAGTCAACAAAATCTTATAAAGAAAGATGAGTTACAATAGACTAACCATGAATATCCTAGGAGCGTTAATAATGGGCTTGTTTGCGGGGGGATTTATAGCCGTAACAGGTTCAATGAAAGACACAAAATGGGAAGGCTTTAGCTGGAGAAAGTTTGTCAGGTCACCACTAATAGCTATTGGCTGGAGCATTGTTACTTTCTACGCATTTAACGTGAACGACCTTTTTATTATCGCTGGTTTCTGTGCAGGGATGGAACGTATCACCGTTGAATGTTGGAAAGCGTTCATACGTCGCCAAAAGCCTAGTAAATTCAATAGTGAGAAGCGAGATACAAGATGGCTAAAGGAATGAGATTAAAAATTTTTGCGCCGACGATTCATACAAAGTCAACAAAACCGACATTCCGTAACATCACCTTGCATGGACATTCAACATCATTAGGCGCCTAATTATGTCGGTATGTCATTAGGCGCCTAATTATGTCGGTATGTGGTGTTCTGGAA
>Ga0074046_10003215_pt1 | contig 13786 bp, 16 predicted proteins | sample BogForMeECP23OM3_FD_94441 | JGI IMG/M metagenome (GOLD analysis project Ga0074046, IMG submission 94441) | Bog forest soil microbial communities from Calvert Island, British Columbia, Canada - Bog Forest MetaG ECP23OM3 | ecosystem: Environmental > Terrestrial > Soil > Wetlands ...
GCTAGTCCGTATTTTGGCTCATCGTCTTCGACGGAATGACCGCCTGCCAGCGATGCCCCTGCTTCGGCCACCTTTTCGCTCCCACCCTGCAGGATACCTTTGAGTATCTCCATGCTGAGCTTGTTCGACGGGAACATTATGAGATTCAATGCGGTAATGGGATGCCCACCCATTGCGTAGATATCGGAAAGCGAGTTGGCGGCGGCAATGCGACCGAACCATGCGGGGTCGTCAACGGGCGGAGTTATGAAATCAACCGTGGATATGACGGCAATTTCATCCGATACCCGATAGACCGCCGCATCATCACACGTGTCGAAGCCGACAAGAAGATTCGGATCCGAAGAGGCCGGCAAACCTTTCAGCGCCTCCAACAAAACTGTTGGAGCTATTTTAGCCGCTCACCCACAGGTTCTGGCAAGACCGGTGAGCGTATTTCTTTTTCCGAAGTGAAACATGGAAGCCACCTTCACAGGATTATTAAAATTGGTGTTCATCAGAAGAAAAATGATAACACAGGAAAGATAATAATTACAAATGCTCGACTACTCAATGATTTTTTGAAAATAACACAAAATGTCGCCTATTTCATGGATAGGTACTGCCTATGTTGAGCAACAAAAAACTCCCCTTGACCCCGAATGGGGTTTTGAGGCCAGGTGGGCACTTAGCCCAGTGCCCCTTTGCTCAGCGCCGGGTGTAATGGCAAATTTTTGAACCGAAGTGGTGGTCAGGACGCAGGTGCTGCTTCAGACCGGGAAAACTTCCCCTGTTGTGCATCCACGAGCCCCCCTCAAGAGTCCCTTTTTGAAACTGCCATACGGATTCGCTCAGGAATATTCCTTGGCCTCCAGTCCGCCCCTATCGCCACCATTGTCGCATTACCCGTTGCGACAAGGTCCTGCTCTCCCGGACGGTAAAACCTGAAATCGAAGCTAAGCGATTTGTTCCCGATCCTGGAAAGCGACACCGTCAGGCGCAACTTCTCGCCATACCTGACCGGTTTGAGAAAATCGCAGGCTGCTGAAACAATCGGCAGGCCAAACCCTTCGGTCTGGTTTTTCAAAACTTCATGAGGAGGCAGTCCGTAGTGGTTTAAAAACTCCTCAATCCCTTGATGGCAGTATCGAAAATAGGATGCGAAGTAAACGACCCCATAGGGGTCTGTATCCCCGAAGCGCACCGTTATCGTGAGGTCGATTCCCGTCTCGGGGAAATTCTCTTGCATCAGTGGCTCCCGTGAGTTAGCTTGTTGGAAACAATCCAAGGGTTTCTTAGCTGCTTAACACGAATCGTGCCAGACCGGAGATATGTCGCAGTTCTGGGTCTATGGCGAGGTTCTGCCGGTGGAGGATTTGGCACGGTTATTGCCCCTCTTTACCCGGTTTGTTTGCGGCATTGGTAACGGGTCGTTATGTGATTCACTGATCGAAGGAAGGAGTAAGAATGAGTAAAATACCACAAAACTACTTGCCAGAAAAAGAAACCTGGCCGAAATACCTCACTCCAGGAGAATTTGCGAGCACCCCGGACAAACTGAATCTGGCCGACTTTCTGCTTGACCGGCACGTCAGGGAGGGAGCGGGAAGCAATGCGGCGATCAAATTCATGGATAAGGAGATTACGTACGCGCAGCTCCAGAAAATGGTCAACCAGTTCGGCAACGCTCTCAAAGACGCTGGAGTGGAGCCTCAGGACAGGGTAGGCATTCGGCTGGTAAACGCCCCTGCGTCCCTGGTCACCATCTTCGCCATTGAAAAAATCGGGGCTATTCCTGTCCCGACTTCGCCTTTGTGGTCCCGCGAAGAGATCGCTTTCGTAGTCAACAATGCCGAAATGAAGTATTTCGTCGTCAATGCTCCGCTAATGGAGCAGGTCGAGGCGGCAAAGCCAAACTTTGAGTACGGTACTAAAGTAATCGTAATCGGGGGTGCTCCGGAGCAGGTCAAAGCCGCTGGCAACCTGGTCTATGAAGAAATGCTTGCCAAAGGGTCGCCGAATCTGGAAGCCACCATGCTGGATGCCTACGATATCGGCGTAATACTCTACACATCGGGAACCACGGGAATGCCCAAGGGCTGCATTCATTTCGTCCGTCCCACCGTTATTGAGACCCGGATCGTCAATCGATACGTGTATCAACTCAAGGCTGGAGACGTGCTGGGGGGAGCGGCGCCCGTATCTTTTGCGGCAGGTTTCGGGACTTTCACTCTCATTCCGTTCGAAGGCGGGGCAGCCATCTCTCTGGTTCCGAAGTTTGCCCCACCCGACATGATGGACCTGATCGGCAAGCACAAAATAACAGTGCTGACCGGGCTGCCCACCGCATACCGCGCGCTTATTAAATTCCCGGGATTCAAGAGCTATGATATCAGTTCGGTGCGGCTCTTTACCTCGGGGGGCGACGCGCTTGGCGCTGAAACACTTCAGGGCTGGACCGAACTTACCAGCAAGCCTATCTGGGAGGGACTCGGAGGAACGGAAATGCTCCATCTGGTCACTTCCAACACCATGAATGCTGAGCCCGTCCCAAACTCCATCGGAAGAGCCCTTCCCGGCGTTGAGGTTCGAGTAGTGAATGCCTCAGGCGAAGACTGCAAACCGGGTGAAGTGGGCAGCATGATACTCAAAGGCGCTTCGGGGACTCTTTACTGGAAGCCTTACGACAATAACGAGAAGCTGCTCAAATCACAGAAATCGGGTGTGATTGACGGATGGAACCGAATGGGCGACGCGGTTTACATGGCAGAGGACAGCAACATCTTCTTCGTCGCTCGCGAAGATGACATGATCAAAAGTTCCGGTTACCGGATCGCCCCATCGGAGATCGAGGAAGCCATGGCGAAGCATCCGGCGATAGCGGATGTAGGCATAGTCGGTATCCCCGACCCGGAAAAAGGGCAAATAGTCAAGGCGGTCGTCGAGTTAAAACCAGGATTTACAGGTTCCGATCAGTTGACCGAAGAAATCAATAACTTTCTCAGGGACCACATAGCCGTTTACAAGCTCCCTCGCATTGTACAATACATGGAAAAGCTGCCGAGGACGCCAACCGGCAAACTTTTGCGCCGCTTGCTCAGATAAGTTTTCGACGTTTGACTCTATCTCCTCCTGATCCTCGTGCGCTAACCTGATCGGCTCTTCAGAATTTGAATCGCCCCGGCTCTTTCTACTCCTGGCTGGTTCTTCATAGTGCGGTCCGTTTCTTATTCACTTAAAACTGCTCCCCACCTCTTACCTCTGAGGAGGGAGGAGGCTCAGGCCTGTGACTCCAGCGTTCGGGGTCTGCCGGACGCCCGGAGTCACTGTGCTTGGCGGGAGAATAGTTGCGCTCCCGAACAAATCGTCTCCGGTTGAAATCTTTTGCACGGGGATCGAAAAGGAAAAGGCGCGCTTTTACACGCGCGGTTGTGTTGATATAAGGTCTGCGCGGGAAGGTGAGGGCGGGAAATCACTTCTCCTGAGGTTTTCTTCCCTCCCCCTTGCCTGCTTTTGCCTTTATCTTCTTCTCAATCTTCTGACCGCTCAGAATAAGCCTTACCATGGTCAAAAACTCCCATTCCTGGTATGGTTCAATTATGCAGCCATATGCGCCAAGTTCCATAACGCGCTTGATCATACTGCGGTGTGCCTGGCTGCACAGCAGAATAAGCTTGCACTCGGGGCAGGATGTTTTGAGCTTCGATATGATCGTTACGCCGTATGCGAGCACACCCTCACAGTCGATCAGGATTATCGCGTTTGCCTCTCTTTTCGAGGGATTTATGAGTTCGTCGAGGGGTACAATGCCGACGCTAAAATGTTCGTTCTTCCTCAGTAGGTTCAGAATGTGGCTGCGAACTTCGTCGTTGAGAACCATGACGGAAAATCGAACATCTTGGGTTATCATTATGGACTCCGATTCTTCACCGACTTGAGACTACGTAATAATCCATTCACCGAATCGAAGATAAAGACAACTGGCGACCCTCAAAGTGAAACGGCATCTCAACGTGTTTTGCAGCCATCAAGCACCCTCATATCCCTGCAGGAACAGTATATTTTTGGAAAGCGGCTCTTTTTGCGAAAAATTTCAATGAATTACCGGGACATATGAAGCTCTCCGAGCAAAAGGATTTCATCTTCTCCGTGGACTACACCTTCAAAGTCCCCCTGATGGAGTGGCAACATGGCGCACGGATACGAGAAGAGCGGCCAGGATGCGAAAGAAACAGGACCGGATACTGAACAGCGCTGGAATCGAAAAATCGCTCTGTTGAACTCGCGTTTGAGGAATGAAGGGTTGATCTGCCTGGATTTATGGAACTGGAATCCCCATTCTTTCTTAATGACCAAGCCGACAATCAGCCGCCTGGTTCTGCATACTAGCCCTTTCAGAAGACCACCAACTCCACTGCGCGCAGATGTGGCCTACACTGCTTGCAGGTCCAATCACTCTAAAGCCACACCCTGAATGGATGAGGCCCAAAGGGGCGCTCTACTGGGTCATACAAGATTTGTGCCCGCTGACTATGACAATGAATATGGCCCTACGCTGGCATTATGAAGGATTGAACCGCTCATAACGAAACCATGCCCAAAGGCGTCAGAGAGAAAATTCCAGGGAAAATTAAATTGCTCGGTGAATGCTTTGTCGTCCCACTCCATAACGGGTAAGGTTATTTTGATTGAGATGAGCAACTCTGCCATTATATATTAATCAGAAATCGCTTTGAGATACGATCGCTAAAACTCGTCATTTTGAAATAGTGAGTATTAAACAAGGTTGTTGGGTGGGGCTTGTAGTAGTCTGCAGTCGGGAAAATTTCGATGAAAAGGCTTCAGCAAGCCCCTTGGATTCCTCTTCCAAAATTGGATAAAGCGAAACGAACGAGCGCATCACTGCTGTGATCGTGGACATCTAAAATTAAAAAACTTAAAAAATCATATTTGCTCCCCGGTTCGAGGGGCGGGAATCAATTAGAGTGTATGAAATACGTCCCTCTTTGCAGTGAAACAGTTTGCAAAGTCTTTGAAATCAAGCTCCGAGTGTGCGTTTAAAACTCGACCCCTTTCCGCCCGTCCAGACTTGCGTTTGTGGTGTCAATCCGGAAAACCGGATGAACGTAGGAGAATTTCACCATTGCTGCAAAATTGAAGATGTGCTCTGTGAAGGCCGAATCAAATATGGTAAGCTGACCGTGAATTAAGCTGAGGGGGGCGTGAACCCGATTGACCCTCTCAACTTTATTGACGCTGACGAAAGGGTGCAACCCATGGCTCGGGCAAAGCAAGGAGATATGGCAAGGGTTCATTATCACGGAACTCTGGAGGATGGCACGGTGTTTAGCTCCACATACGAGGAGAAAGAGCCGTTTGAATTTACTATTGGTAAGGGAAGCGTACTGCCAGGATTTGAACAGGCGGTCATCGGTATGAATGTTGGAGACACCAGGAGCATTTCAATTCCTCCGGAAGAGGCTTATGGTCAGCACAGAAAAGAATTTGTGTTCGTCATGGATAGAGCCCAGGCTCCGGCTGGCCTGAATCTGGAGTTAGGCAAGAGGCTGCAGATTCGCACAAAACAGGGGGAAACAACGATTACGACTATAACGGCCATTACCGAAGACAGCGTGATTCTTGATGCAAATGACCCGCTTGCTGGAAAAACACTCAAATTTGAAATCGAACTGATTGAGATATTCCAATGATGTGCTGCCGGCCGGATTATGACTGGAAGCGACCTCCCGGTCATGCACAAACACTTCAAGAAACTGAAGTGCCACTCGCGGCTTAGCGGCGGGGCCAGGATCTCGACGCTCAGCGAGGCGGCCTACAGAGCCGCTCGCCGGCAGCGGGTGGCCTGTTGAATTGTGAGGAAGAGCCATACATGCAAGGGCCTCAAGAGTTGATCACAAAACTCAAGAAGAAGTACCCGATGTTGTGCTATTTCACGGATCGGCCTTTCGGAGTGGAAATCGAGTTCTATGGCCTGAACTACTACATCTTACCGCCGGACAACGGCATAATCAAACCTTACAACATCCATTCGAAAGCCCGAGACGGCAGAAGTTTCCTACAATTACTAAATGACTACGGACTAAGTCTCGGCACGGACAGGAATTCCTGGCATCTTGAAGAAGATCGTTCCATAGTTCACCGAGGCGGCGTGGAATTTATAAGCCCGATACTTCGCGGCTTTGAGGGATTAATGGAATCGTATCGCTTCTTCCAGTTGCTCGGCGAAATCCATGAAGCGCAAATAGACGAATCATGTGGATTTCACGTTCATCACGGCGTAGATGCTAACCGTTATGAGTGTAAACACCTGAAAGAGCTCATAAGAATTGTCTATTCGATGGAGGACTATATTTATCTTCTGATCGCTGGGGGCCGGATCGATAAAGATACTTGCCGCCCTATGGATCTTGATGTCGATTTATTCGGTAAATTAGGTGATTGTGAGGACACATGCAAGAAGAACGGTTGCAAGATCAAAGAGTTATGGTATTCCCAGAGTAATGGGTATGATCCAGCTCACCAGGCATCTGACAGATACGACTTGACACGTTACCATGGGCTCAATCTGCATTCGTATTGGTATCGATCCACCATTGAGTTCCGATATCACTCTGCTGTTCTACATCAAATAGATGAAGCCATGCAGTGGGTTATCTTCACACAGTTTTTGGTCGAACTGAGCGGAGGGCGTGTACCGACAATCGAGTATCGCTCAAATGTAAATAAATGGATGAAAACGATATATAAGATGTATCTGGCATTTGGCCATATGAATCGCATTAACGGTTGGGTTGTACGCAAGTCTATTATGTCAGAGACGAGTGAGAGGCCTTTGGGTGTGAAGCTGTGACGACCTTGATGTTCCAGTTGCAACTCAGCCTGGGCTGAATCACAAGGGCTAACTTTGCACAGGGGAATTAGAGAAGATGTGCGATATTTTTGCGCTCTCGGCGGGAGTTAATTATACGGCCCAACAGTACTTGCCGATATTTGCAGAAAAGGGCAAGCGAAACATGAACGGTTGGGGTATCGGATTTTATCGTGACAACCAGGCCCTGGTGGAAAAATCAGCAGAGCGAGTCTATAACAGCGAGCAAGTCCACGAGGGCTTCCAGAGGCTGGCAAGGGTTGTAGACAGCCGAATCATTGTCTCGCACATTAGCTGTCCGCTGAGCGGTGGAAGTCATACTGCCCAGAATCATCCCTTTTCTTTATCGTTCGTCAACCATACATGGCTTTTCGTGCATATCGGATTGATAGAAGGAATTCAAAATTATCAAACAACTAACGAACCGGGGATAGATGTTGATGTTTATCCTGCCAGAGTATTTGAATACTTGAGGGATCAACTGATCTCTTATTTGGGGTACACTCCTTACGAAAGTCTAGGCAGATCGCTGGTAAAAAGTATTAGGAGCATGCTTTCAGACTATCCTGGGCATTATGCGTTTTTTCTAGCCAATGAGTCAGTCCTTTTTGCGTTTTCTAATTTTCGGACTTTGATGCTCCTCAAGGAATCGGAAAGGTACGGAAATAGCCTTGTCCTCACTTCCATCAGGGAAGGACTGAGTGACAAAGAGTGGATTGCCGTCAAGCCGGAAAGGAACACCCTGGGAAAGCTTCTGGTGGTGGCTGGACCAGACGTATTGTATCTGGGGAATGTGGCGCAAGAGGCTTTTCTCTGAAATTCACACTCCGACCGGCAGGCAGGGCAGGCTCTTATCGTACCCGGAGTGGGACCGCCCCATAAAGGCGATCGACTGAATTCAACCCCGTATAAGAACACAGGTGTGGTCCCGTTATGTGCGACTTATTCGCTCTGTCTGCAGCGACAAATTACTCGGCGCCTAAGTCCCTGCCGATTTTTGCAGCCAAAGCGGGTAGGAATATGGACGGCTGGGGTATCGGATTTTTCAAGAAGAATCGAGCTTATGTAGAGAAATCAGCCGCCCAGGCCTATCAGGCAGGCAGGTTCCATGATGGTTTCCAGAGGCTTGCTCGAGTCGTCTCCAGCAGGTTTATCGTCGCACATGTACGTTTACGAAGCAGCGGTCCCATCGATGAATGTCATGCCCACCCTTTTGTCCTTCAATTTAAAGGTCAAGACTGGATTTTCGCCCACAATGGGAAGGCCCCTGCTATAGAGTCTTATCGAAGTCAAAAGGTTCGATTGGATGATGTAGTCAGTGATTCGGCAAGGACCTTTGAGTATCTTCTGGACGGTGTCGCGGCCCGCTACGAAAGAAACAGTGATATCTTCGGCCTCTTCAGGGCAGTGGCTGACACCTCCAGGCAACTTATTGAGGAATACCCGGGATCCTACAACTACCTTTTGACTAACGGCTCGGTATTGTTTGCATTCAGCAATCACAGGCAATTTCTCGTGCTTAAGGAAAGCAGCAGTCTCGAAAGAGGCCTGCTCTTGACCACAGTAGAGCACGGATTAAGTGAAGAAAACTGGACAAGGTTTTCCAGGCGTGCAGAATCACTTGGCTTTCTCATGGCGATTGTGGGAAGTGATATACTGCTGAAAGCAGACATATGATAAGGTCGCGTCAATGAACCTCCATGTCCGTGTCGTGGCTCATGCAATCCCAAACGCCTTTGGGATCGCACTTACGGCAATGGTAGTGCTCACCGTAAAGCAGTCTGTGTTCGTAACGAACAGCCTCCTCCAAAGGCAGCCTACTATCACAGTGTGCACATGTAACATATTGAATAGTTTCTTTTTCTAGTATTTTAAACTCATCCTTCGCGTTGCTTGGGTTTGTGCATCGGCAACCCATACACCGTATCGATGTAATATAAACAATTTTCAGGACCCAGCGCCTCCACTTCCAGCCGGAACTTCTTACAAATCTCCAACCCCTTCTCACGCGCGCCCTCGGGAAAACCCTTCTCATCGGACAAATACCGCTTCTCGATTTCGTCGAGCTTTTTCATGTACTCTTCATAACTGATTTCCTCGATCGCCATTTTACCTCCACACCTTTTCAGGCAGCGATTCATTCGGGTTCTTTCATTGCATTCTCAAAGTCGCTAAGGGCTTTTTTAGCATTTGCGATTAAATCATAAAAAGTCTCTGATTGATAAGTATCAACTCCGCCACAACCCAAATCAGCGGACTTGTCGAAAACATACTCTTTATCAATGTAAGTTATCAGGGCTTTTGCAGCATCATAGAATTTCAAGAATTTCTCGTTCATTTTTGTCTACCTGCCGAGGGAGTGCATCACCATCCGACCATGGTCAAATCAGAAGATATAACCGGCCAGCCGCCCTATGCGTCATGGCTGTAATCATCTGATTGGGGTCCTTGCCGCCCTTTGTCAAACTGGCTCCTGAATCTTGCGTCAAACTCGGATTTGAAGGCCTCGATTGCCATAGCCTCCTCGGACCTGCCCAAAAAATATAATGCCATACCTTTAAACACCAAGGCTTCCCTGATCTGCGGGTCCTTCGCCAGGGCCTCATCAAAATAAGGCAGGCTGTCGGCGTATCTGGTTAGACCCAGCAAGGCCTGACCCTTGGCTGTCAAAGCGTAGGCATTGTTGCGTTGCCCTGCCAAAATCAGGTCCAAAACCTCGATGGCCTCCTCACACCGGCCCATATCGTTCAACGCAAGGCCCTTCAACTGCATCGCTTCCAGATTCTGCGGTCGAAGGGTCAGTTCTTTATCACAGCAAAATACAACCTCTGCCAGTAGCCCTTTCTCAGCCAGCCGCTTCGCCCCTTCCAGCCAGGTCATTTTGTCTTCGGGGACCGCCTCTAAGATTTTCATCATCACGGCTTCATATGTTTGTTCGACGGTGCGCCTGCCGGTGACTGCCACGGGCACACCATGGCCGGGAAGCAGGTGAACGATCTCCTTTTTCATCAACTGCTTGAGCCCGTATAAATAGTGGTCCAACCTTCCTCCGGCGGTTTTGTCGGCATCCGCCATTGCATCGGGCAGCACCATGTCGCCGGAAATAACCGTCCCGGTCGGTTCATGATACAGGCATATGCCGTCAATGGTGTGGCCCGGCGTGTGGATCACTTCCCATTCAAAGCCGCTCAGTTCAAGGGTTTCTCCACCTGCTAATTCTGTTGGGGGAAATCCGGCCTCGGTGACCAATCTTTTGAACTCCTGAGGACCTCCCGCGTGCATGATGATCTCGACCTGTTTGTTTTCCATAATCGGGGGGAATCTCAGCATTTCGAACACGCCCATGCAGTGGTCGCGGTGCCCGTGAGTGAGCACTACTTTCCTTATATCCAAAAGATTATACCCCAGCTTCTCCAGTTCACCAAAAATAGTGTAATCATTTCCCGGGTCCACCAGGGTAAGGTAATCACCCGCAAGTACATAGACATTGCTGGAATGATGATAGCCGATAAGAAACCTGCTGTTTTCAAAGACAGGATGAGCGACTCTCAAAATCTCGCCGATTGCCAGCCAGCCGGGGTGAGCCGGTTCTTCCTCCGGCAGTTCTTCATCCTCTATCATCGGCTTTATTTCCTGCTTTGATTCCTGCCTGTCGTCTATCGCTTTTTTAGTCATTTCCTTCCCTCAATGAACGCTCTGCTTTTCGTTGATGGTATTTTTCGTCATAAAATTTTGTCGTAGAATTTCTTGCTCGGGAAGAGCTGACGGCTTATGGTCACTTGGCGTGAGGTCCGATTCCGGCGGCCAAGCCAAGACCTCTACCTTATATGATCATAGTGTAAAAAGATTTAAAAAACAACGTGAGCCACAAAGGCGCCACACCCCACCATGAGGCTGATGGCGTCAGGTCATAAAAAACCCCCTATCCGGGCAATGGAAAAGGGGAGTCTGTGGATTGGATTCCCACTCTCCCCCGGTCACGGGGGAAAGTGGAATTCATCTTGTGAGAGTCGTTGCAGGCTATCCGATGTAATCCAGTGAATAGCTCAATTTCAGCTTGTCATCCGGCCACCACTTCTTACTTTTCTTTTCCTGGCCGGGATAGACGTCTTTGCCGTCAATTTTGTCGATCATCAACTCGATGAAATGAAATTCCGTGAGCTTGTGGTTCTTGATGACATCAGCGGGGAGCAAGACCACAAGGCCTGACTCCCTGGAGCATTCCCATTCAAATGGTTCGTTGGGAGCCTCTGCCTCTTTACCGGTTTTACCCGAATAAACTTTAAGAAGCTTCCCTTGAACCTTCATCCTCGGCTTCATCTTGAACTCATCGTATAGCTCGTCGGACACGTGCCACCAGCAGGCTCTTGCGTTGGCGGCCACGTATGCTTTTACGAGCATAGGGTCAAAGCCGCATACCACCACACGGCATTTCTCTGGCATACTAAACCTCCTTCTAGCTTTAGTCGGTTTCCGCTTTGCTCAACTGGGAGCGAAGATCCTCAACCTGGCTGAAGCAATAATGCATGAACTCTTTGACCTCGGCGTCGCTGAGGTGATTTGTCTCAAACAATCTCCTCACATAGGGATAGACGTGCATCTGGATTTCCTCGCCGAATTCCAGAATCACATGTTCGTTATCCCCGTCGGGGGACGCCCAACTCAGAAAACCTCTTTTCCAGTTGTCAAGCATCCCCTTGAGGACATCGACTTCTTCACGGACATTTTCTTCCATGCTAGGCTTTCTTCCTGGCGTCATAGGCATAGCACTTCTTCACCACGTTGAAATCCGCCACGCACCAGTAATGAGGCCAGTGGATTTTCTTGCACCAGCCGATAACGTCTGCGGGCGGGAACTTGGAGCCCTTGAGAACCGGCTTCAAGTGTTTGCACTGCCAGCATATATGGTCACTCTGCCTTTCCGGGATCAGAACAGTGTCCAGGAAATCTTCAGGCGTCAACTGTTGTGACATGCAGCACTCCTTTCTCTAGTTACCAGTCCTTGACTTCGCCTTTGGCCAGCTTCTTCTGATACTCCTCCCAGACCTCGGGCGACAGTTTCTGAATATCCCAGTTGAAGCCGAGGCTTCCGGCCAAACCGGCTGAAGGTGGTTGCGGACGCCATCCACGTACCGGACGGCCCCGGACGCTGAACTTCACCATGTCGGCGACTCCCAGCAATTTTGTTCTGGGCGTGCACTGGAAAGGTCTGGTCCGGCCCTCGACCCCCGGCCGATAGTTGGAATAACCGTCATAAGGCTTGTCCGCGTATAGGGGCGAGGTGTCCGGCTTCTCTCCGGGTCTTTCTTCAGGTCCCATGTACATAAAGCCCTGGATCATGTGGATGTAATAGACCGTACCGCACTCGGCGCAGTTGATCTTTCCTTCCCAGTTCCAGAAGCAGTAGGGGTCCAGGTAGTTGATCGTGTCACATGGTTTACCACCCACTTCTTTCTTGCACCAAATGATATCACACACGGGCGCCTCCTCTTAGATGTAGGCCTTCTTATACCATTCCTCGATCTTGGTCAGCGGAACACCGAGCAAATCACGGTAGACCTTCTTGTTATCGGCGCCCAACGGACGCCAGTGCCAGTTAATCCTCCTGGGGGTCTTTTCCATCAACCCGGTGCTGTAGCCGCCATGGACCACCAAATCACCGAATAGAGGATCGTCCATCCACCGGACAGTGCCTCTCTCGCGGTAATGCGGACTTTCGTAAACTTCGCGGTCGTTTCGAACGGGTTCTGCCAAAAGACCTGCATCGGAGAGGATCTTGGCGACCTGGGACCTGCTCTTGTCTGCGGCCCATCTTTCCAGGGCGGTGTAGATCTCCACTTGAGCTTCGCCTTCGACCCGGTCCTTATGGGCCTCGTACTTTTCGTAGAGCTCCTTCATGCCCGTAATGGCGCACAGCTCCTTGAAGTCCTGATCCTGGAAGGCGCTGACCATGACATACCTGGCATCGAACTTGTCCTGCGGATTTTGGGCATCCGGGAAATCGGACTTGCCGCACAAAATGATGCCGTGCACAGCCAGTTGGGTGTCCCAGTTGCCCCAGCGCTGGCGCACGATGCCGAACTTGCCGTACATCGTCGTGGTATGACCCAGCATCCTGGTCGGGACCTGTACCTGAGAGAATTCTATCATGGTGCCCAGCCCGGTCTTTCTGCGATGGTGGATGGCCGCCATGATGGAGCAGCTTATAAGGTTGCCCGACTGCCAGTCGATGACCCAGTTGGTGCATTTGGTGCAATGCCCGCCCATGTACTCGTGCATACCGGTTATCGAGGCGAGTCCGGCGTGGGCCTGGCCCAGGATGTCGTAAGAACCGCCGAAAATCTTGGGTCCGTAGCCGAAACCTCCGCCCCAAACGTAGATGAACCTGGGATTGATTTCACTCAGGTACCGGTAGCTCATTTTCCACTTGTCCAGGGTCCCGGGCCGGTAAAGCTCGGTGAGCCCGTCGGATTTTTTCACCAGGCTGTAGAACACCTCCCTCATCTCGGGGACGTGATAATCCATTGTCGCAAAATACTTGTTGGGATTGGCGTTGGTAAATCCCAGGCCGGTTCCGGTCATGGGGCGAGTGTCGTGAAACGGATAGAGATAGACCTCGTTGAAAGGAGAGGTGTGCCGCATGGGTTCACCCATTCTCGGTATCTCAAGCTTGATGACCTCGGCCCCCAGTTCGGCCAGGTTGGCCACAGAGTGCGGCGTGAAGATATACATGGTGCAGCTCAGCCACCGAATCCCGTTAAGCGCCTTGGGCTTGGTATGTTCATTGCCAACATCGAAGAGTTTCTTGCAGTACTCCTCGTAGGGCATCTTGAACTCGTCCATTTCACCTTTGCTCTTGGGGCCTGGCAGGTCTTCCATGCGTGTTACTCTTGGGTCTTGCGCCATTATATCACCCCC
>Ga0074046_10003216_pt1 | contig 13784 bp, 9 predicted proteins | sample BogForMeECP23OM3_FD_94441 | JGI IMG/M metagenome (GOLD analysis project Ga0074046, IMG submission 94441) | Bog forest soil microbial communities from Calvert Island, British Columbia, Canada - Bog Forest MetaG ECP23OM3 | ecosystem: Environmental > Terrestrial > Soil > Wetlands ...
GATGTGGATCTCGACCGCCATCATCGCCAGCTTGTCGGCGACGCGAGGAAAGTGGATGAGCGTCTTGCCGAACTGCACGCGCTCCTTGGCGTAGCGCAGGCCGAGCTCGAAGGCGCACTGGGCGACCCCGACCGCGCGCGCTGCGGTCTGAATGCGGGCCGACTCGAAGGTCTCCATCAGCTGCTTGAAACCCTGTCCTTCGACGCCGCCGAGGATAGCGTCGGCGGGGACGCGGAAGCCGTCGAAGGCGATCTCATATTCCTTCATGCCGCGGTAGCCGAGCACCTCGATCTCGCCGCCCGACATGCCCTTGGCGGGGAACGGATCCGAGTCGGTCCCGCGCGGCTTCTCGGCGAGCACCATCGAGAGGCCCTTGTAGCCCTTCTCCTCCGGGTTGGTGCGGACGAGCAGAGTCATCAGGTCGGCGCGGACCGGGTGGGTGATCCACGTCTTGGCGCCGTTGACCACGTAGTGGTCGCCTTCGCGCACTGCCCTCGTCCGGAGGCTTGCGAGGTCCGAGCCGGTGTTCGGCTCGGTGAACACCGCCGTCGGCAGGATTTCGCCGCAGGCGATTTTGGGCAGGTACTTTTGCTTCTGCGCTTCGGTGCCGCCGACCATGATGAGTTCGGCTGCGATCTCCGATCTCGTTCCGAGCGATCCGACGCCGATATAGCCGCGCGAAAGCTCCTCGGAGACGACGCACATCGCGACCTTGCCGAGCCCCATGCCGCCATAGGTCTCGGGGATGGTGAGGCCGAACACGCCCATCTCCGACAGGCCCCCGATGACCTCGAGCGGGATGTAGGCGTTGGCGCGATGCCAGCGCTGGGCGTTGGGAACGACCTCGGCGTCGGCGAATCGGCGCATTTCTCCGCGGATCGCCTCAAAAGTCTCGTCGAGGCCGGGGTCGCCGATCGCGCCCTCCGGCGCATGCCTGATGAGCTCGACAAGCGCGGCGCGATTCTGCGGCGTGTTGCCGCCCTTAATCAGCGCGTCGACGACCGCCTCGTCGCGGAACGGTTCGATGTCGGACTCGCTGAGGCCGAAGTCGGCGAGGCGGACGATCTCGCCCTGGTTCATCGGGATGCCGCCGAAAATCTGGGCGAGGTATTCGCCGAGGCCGATCCGCGTCATCAGTTCCTCAGTCGGGCCGAGGCGGCCCTCCTCGTGCATGCGTCGGGCGTAAGCGGCCAGTTCCTTGGTCGCCTCGACGTAGGTGGCGAGCCACGCGAGCCCATGGGCGGCGTGCTGTTCGGCCTCGATCTTGGCGGCGCTGAGCTTGCCGTGCGCGCTGACCCGTTCGCGAACGGCGGTCACGGCGCATTCCAGCAGGCCTTCCGCGGTGAACTGGGCCTGGCGGCCAAGATCGTCGAGCGTCACGGGCGTTTCTCCTTACATGGGCATTCGTCGCTGCTGCGGCGCAACATGCGTCCGCCGCGGGGCGGTTGCAATGCGTCCTTTCGTCGTCAATGAAGGGGAACAGCGGACGGGCGGTGGCGTTCGGTTTCCTGTGCGGCCACAATGTCGAGGCAGGGGCGGGATCGCAGGCGTCCAGCGAGGGAAGGTTGTGCGCAAGATGGCGTCGATCATTTGGAGCGCGGCGGAGAAGTTCGCCGCCGATGACGGCTGGGCAATCGCCAGCTACATCGGCCTGACCCTGCTCATGTCGCTGTTCCCGTTCCTGATCTTCGTCGGCGCTGTGGCGGGATTCCTCGGCTCGGCGGAATTGGCGAAGGAGGCCGCAAAGCTCATCTTCACCGAATGGCCCGAGGTCGTCGCCCGACCGATCTCCCAGGAGGTGGAGAGCGTCCTGACTGCGCCGAGGGGCGGGCTGCTGACCCTCGGGGCGGTGCTGTCGTTCTATTTCGCCTCGAGCGCGATCGAGGCGCTCCGGGTTGGGCTTAATCGCGCCTACGGCCTCGTCGAGAAGCGGCCCTGGTGGCTTCTCAGGCTGCAATCGCTCGGGCTCGTTCTGGTGGGCTCGCTGGCGCTTCTGGCGCTCGCCTTCCTCGTCGTGCTCGGGCCTCTGATTCTCGACTCGCTCACCGAGTGGATGCCTTGGATCGCCGACGCCCGCAACCTGCTGAATTTCGCGCGCCTCGGCGTCGCGGGGTTCATGCTCGCGATGTCGTTGCTCCTCGCTCATCGGATCCTGCCCGCCCACCGGCCGAGATTCATCGATCTCGTTCCGGGCGTCCTGCTGACGTTCGTCGCCAGCATCGTGTTCGGCGAGGCCTTCGGCGCCTATCTGACGGAGTACGTCCGTAACTACATCTCGATGTACGCGGGCCTCGCCTCGGTGATGATCGCGCTCGTCTATCTGTATTGGGTCGCGCTCCTGTTCGTATTTGGCGGCGAGCTCAACGCCGCGATCATGCGGACCCGCGACCGGCCGTCCGCATAGCGTCGACACTCTACCCAGCTTCCACCGACTGCGCCCGTCCCCTATGTTTCAGATCAATGCCGCGGCGTTCAGGCTGTGCTAAGCGGCTTGGCGGGGTCGATGAGCGATTGGGTGCACTGGGAGGGCGAGGGGCTATGATGCTGGACGTTCCGGGGGGGCCGGTCCAAATCGGGCCGGACCGGCGAAAAGTCATCGAGTGGCGGGTGCGGGAATGCTGGATTTGCGGTCGAGAGGCGACCTGCAGGGTTTGGCGGCGCGGCTCGCTCCGGACTTCGTTTATCGGGCGCGGGGCGCTTGGCCGATGTGGCCCTATTATGGCGGCCCGATGAGCCGCTCACAGTTCACCGGGGCGGTGGCAAGGGTCAACGCCGAATTCGACCTTGTCGAATGGGACAGCCACGAATTTCTGGTCGAAGGGGAATCTGTCGCCGCGCATGTGACCGTCTCCGCGCGCAACCGGGGCGCCGGCGCGCCGGTCGAATTCGACATCTGGTTCTATTTCCGCTTCCGCGAGGAACTCTTGGCCGAGGCGGCGATGTATGTCGATGCGGCAAGGGCGGCGCGGCTTTTGCCCGGCGGCCTCGTCGAGGTTCACCCGCATGCAGGCGCCCGGGCGCGGAGCCCGGCGGTGGCCGAGCCGCCGTCCCAGCGCGGCGCGGTCCGTACGGATGCGGCGGCGTCCGGGGAGACGGAGAACGGAGCGCCCGCAAGCGTCCGCGAGTGGATGGCCATGGAGCGCGCCGCCCGCGGTTTCTTCGCCCTGCGGGCGAAGGGCGACTCTGCCGCGATGCTCGGCCGTCTGGCGCCGGACTTCGTCTACAATCCGCTCGGGACCTGGACCAAGGCGCCGCTCATGGCGGACCGCTGCGACCGCGCCACGTTCGCCGAGTCGCTCCGGCTGGTGAACGTCGAGTTCGAGGATCTGGGCGGCGAGGTCCATGAAATGGTCGTCGACGGCGATCGGATCGCCGTTCACCGGACGATCAGGGTCCGCAACCGGGGAGCGGGGGAGATTGCCCAGGTTGACGAGTGGGTCTGCTTCCGGGTCCGCACCGGCCTCATCGTGGAAATGGCGTCATACGTCGACAGCGTCAGGGCGGCCCAAGTCGACAAGCCGCCCTACGCGCCGGCGCGATGAGAGGCCGCCCCCAAATGGCTTCGCGCGCCCGAATTCAAAGGGTTAGGCGCCAACTTCTGTCACTTTTTCGCTCTGAGCCCCCGCCTGGCGCGGTGTGAGGCAGCGTTATCGGCCTTGATCTCCCTTAAACTTTGACATTAGGAAACGCTTATAATATGAATCTCATCTATCCGTATGAACGCTTCCGGATCGGCCCATCGTCGATCAAGCGCGATACGTTGACCGCCTAGCTGTCGGGCATGGGCTCCCTTTCCGGGGCGCGAGTTCCGCATCCCCACGGCGCCGGTGGGGCGCGCGGCTCGTTTCCGCCGCGCCGCCCCGCGGACAGCGTCGCTCGGCCTCGTCTCGTAGACCGCCCTTGCCCGATTGCGCTGGCTGAAGCATGCTCGCCGTGCCGATGGCGTGGGGACGACGGGCGCTCGGCGGGGCTCGCTTGTGCAAGGAGGGGGCAACGGCCAACTGGCCGACCCAAACCAGCCCGCATCCAGTCGAAGGAATGGAGGTCGGGTCATGGCGACATTTTTCCTGCGCAGCTACGACGCCAAAGACCCAGGCTATAAACGCGTGGAATCGCCGAACGGTCTCCTCCCGCGGTTCGTGCCCGGCGAGCCGGCGATTTACGGCGACGGCGACGGAGCCTTCGTCCCTTGGGCGATCACGCCGTTGGGGAAGGTCGTCTACGCCCGTTTTGGCGAGGATCGCGCAAGGCCGAACGCCGGCGGACTGCGGTTGTATGACGGCTTCGTCAGCCAGGATCGCCGACGTCTCGCCGAATCGGCGCTCGGACTTTATGCGCTCAACCTGCCGGCCCTGACGAAATCGGCGCTCGACCATGTCACCGGCGAGCTCCTCGCGTATATCGACCGGCTGATCTACACCCGGACGACAACGCCGAAAGCGTTCAAGCAGGCCGTTTACGACGGCATCGGCCATTACTACTATACCAATGGCGGGCAGGGCTTCGGCCGCATCAGCGAACTCGACAAGAAGGTCGTGGGGGTCGACAGGGTCTACCAGGGCATCATGGGCGCGCTGAAAAGCGGCCGGGTCGACCAGCGCGTCGGCCTTCACGAGACCTTCTGCCGGAAAGTCCTATTCGACTCGGCGAAGGGCGTGAACTTCGGGCCCGGCGACCCGGTGCGGAAGACCTATGAGAGCTACGGACCAGTCCTGCGACAGGACTGGTTCGACGACAAGAACAAGCGCGGCCGCCTCGACATTCCAAAGGCCCAGCAGCCCGGGTCGAACACGTTCGGTGGCGTCATGACGACGCAGCAGGGCCTCTCCGACGTCGTGGGCGGCAACGTCGGCCAGACCGCCGTTCCGCGCGCCCGCGGGGTCGACATGTTCGCGCGCGACGTCAACCGCACCCGCGAGCCGGCCGCCGACGACTATTACGACGATCTCGATACGCGAAATCTGCTGTTCGGGGCCGGCATCTCGGGAACCACCGGGACCTGCCTACAGGCCGCGCTGGCTTTCAGCCAGAACGGAGGCCTGACTGGCGAGAGGCTTAAACAATATGTGTTCGCCATCATTGGCTATCTGGTCGGCGGCGGCATGCATTCCTTTCACGAATCCCTGGGGGTGGCGCGAAAAGTCGGAATGCCCTATTTCCCGGGCAAATATATTCCGAGCCTGCCGGATTCGTTCCTGGCGGCCGCCGAGTTTCGGAACTGGCGCGCGGAATATTACGACATCGCCATACTTGGGGCGATCCACTGGCGGGCACAACCTTGGCGTTCTGCCGTCGCACCTCAATCCTGCGCTGAAGGCCGCGACCTAGCCGCGCTGCGCCGTGCTTTCCAGCGACGCGGCGTCCTCTCGGACGCCGTTTGGAGCGCCCCTTCGCATCCGCCTCGCTCGCCGAGCGCGGCTCCAGGCTCACTCGCCCTTGCCGCTGAACAAAAACGGCGCGACGTCGGAGACGCCGGGGGGTTTTGACACGGCGAAGGGGGCGGGGCGGCAGACGGCGAGGGCCGAGAGGCCGACGCGGGCGGTCAAGAGGCCGTTCAGCACGCCTTCGCCCATCTTGGCCGAGATGCGCGAGGCGATGCCGTGCCCGACGATCTGCTGGATGATGCTGTCGCCGACCGCCATGCCGCCGGTGATGGCGATGTGGGCGCCGATCGAGCGGGCGAGCTTGATCAGGCCCAAAAAGCCGGGCCGGCCGCCGTAGATCTCGGCGATCCGCCGCACGAGACGGATGATCTGGGCGATGACGAAGATCACGTCGAGGATCGCCCTCGGGCTGATGGCGGTGACAAGCGAGACGGCCTTGGCGGCCTTGGCGATCTCTGCCTGCGCCCTGTCGTCGAGCGGCCTCAGGAGCGCGCGCTCGGCGACGTCGATGAGGTCGCGCCCGTCGATGATCGCCTGGGCCGCCTCCTGAACTTGCGCGCGGGCGCGCGCAGTCTCCGGCCGGTCGCGGTAGAGCGCGATGAGCTTCGCCACCAGCTTTCGCGCGCCGTTGCGGTCGTCGGCGGCGCGGGCCGCGGCGAAGGCGACGTGCATCTCGGCGATCTTGGTCTGGCGGGAGACCGCGAAGGCTTCGCGCGCGATCAGCCCGATAAGGCCGATCCCGAACAGGATTCCGAAGGCGAGGCCGATGAGGCCCAGCGATTCGGCCTTGGCGAACAGGCCCTCGATCAGACTGGTCGCCCACAGGCCGAAGGCGAGCGAGACGAGGCCGCCGAGTCCGGTCCACAGAATCGAGCCCAGACTGAAGCGCCACCGAGCGAGCAGGCCGGATTTCTGGGCCTCCTCCACCTCGCGTTCCGCCTCGTCGATCGCGGGAGGCGCGGTTGTGGCGGGGATCGGGTCGTGCTGCGACTGGATGACGGCGGAGGGCGCGAGCGGGGCCGGGCCGTCGTCGACCGCGATGCGCGCATCGTCGAGGCGGAAGGCGCGGGGGCGGGGCGGGCGCTCGGTCATGCCAGACGGTCCCCGATCAGGAATTGCAGCGCGCGGTCAAGCCGGATGTGCGGGGCGGGCTGGCCGCGCTGCGTGATCGGCGGACGGAAGCGGACGAAGCGCCAGTCGTTGTCGGCCTCGGGGAGCGCGATGGCGTCGCCCGCGAAGATCGAAGCCGGGTCGGCGGGCAGTTCCCCGGGAAAGACGGCGGCCTCCGCGACGCCGTCGAAGACGTCGCCGCCGATCGTCTCCCCCTTTTCCGGGACGCCGATGATCGCCTTGAGAATCTCGCCTTGCTGGCGGATTTCCGCCTCGCGGGTGGCGCGTATGGCGGCGAGCGCAATGACGTCGATCTCGGCGCCGACCCCCTCCGCGCGCGCAATGGCCCTGGCGGTCAGGAGGCGCAGGATCGCCTCGAGCCGGTCGTGGCTCGTGTGGTGCAGGTGGTCGGCCTTGGTGGCGGCGAACAGGATTCGGTCGATCCGCGGGCGGAAGATCGAGGCGAAGCTCGAGGCGCGGCCGGCGCGAAACGCGGAGAGGACCTCCGAGAGCGCGTTCTCGAGGTCGCTGAGCGCCGCCGGGCCGGAATTCAGCGCGGTCAGCGCGTCGACGAGCACGATCTGGCGGTCGAGCCGGGCGAAATGATCGCGGAAGAACGGCTTCACGACATGGGTCTTATAGGCTTCGTAGCGGCGCTCCATCATCGCCGCCATCGTGCCCGAGACGATGGCGTCCCCCTCGCCGAGGGGGATTGGCGCAAAAGTCAGCGCCGGCGAGCCTTCGAGGTCGCCCGGCATCAAAAAGCGGCCGGGGGGCAGGGTCGAGAGCGCGTAGACGTTCTCGCGCGCCTTGCGCAGATAGGCGGTGAACTTTTCCGCGATTTCGCGCGCGCGGTCCTCGTTCGCTTCGGCGTGGACGTCGAGGCCCGCGAGCGCGGCGCGCCAGCCGGCCGACAGCGGCGCGCGAGCGGAAGTTTCGCTGGCGGCGAGGGTTTCGCGCGCCCAGGTCGCGTAGGTCTTGTCGAGGAGCGGCAGGTCCAAAAGCCACTCGCCGGGATAGTCGACGAGATCGAGCGTCAGGCTGGCGTCGCGGCCGCTCCAGCGGTTCGCGGTCTCGAATTCGATCGTCAGCCGCAATTGCGAGATGCGCCGCGTGGACTGCGGCCACTGACGGTCGGGGCCCATGAGGCTCGCCACGTGGTCCTCGTAGCCGAAGCGCGGCACGGCGTCGTCGGGTTGCGGCTCGAGACGCGCCCGGGTGATGCGCCCTTCCGCGGAGGCCGCGAGCACTGGCAGACGGGCGCCGGCGATCAGGTTGCTGACGAGCGCCGTCAGGAACACCGTCTTGCCGGAGCGCGACAGGCCGGTCACGCCGAGGCGCACAGCCCCGCCGGCGAAGTAGTCGCCGAGCGAACGGGCGACGAGCCCCGCCTCGAACACAAGATCGGAGAAGACAGACAAGGCGGGGTCCGCGCGTGAAATCAGCGGCGACTATTTAGGGGGCGCTACGCTCTTTGGACAGAGGCTCAGTCCGTCTCGGCCTCGAGCTCGGAGGGGGTGAGGAACAGGACAAGCACCCCGCCCTTGCGGTGGATGTCGCTCCACGAATCGATCTCGAAATCGATCACGGCGACGGCGCCGGTCGGATATTTGACGTTGACGCGCCGCAGCTCCGGATCGGCGCCGTAGCCGGCGAGTGTCGCGGCGAGCTCTCCGATCGCCGGATTGTGGCCGACAAAGCCGATGGTCTCGATCGAATCGGACAGGGCGCGGGCGCGGGCGAACAGCATCGCCTGGGTCGCGTCGTAGAGCCCGATCTCCTCCTGCAACTCGACCCGGCGCGGCCACTGCGCGGCGAAGATCTCGGCGGTCTGTACGGTGCGCAGCGCGCCCGAGTGGACGAGCACTTCGGGTAGCCTCTCGTGCGCGGCGAGCGCGCAGGCGACGCGGCGGGCGTCGTTGCGGCCGCGATCGGTCAGCGCCCTCTCGTAATCGTCCTGCCCGACGCCGGGCTCGGCCTTCGCGTGACGGATCAGGTACAGACGGCGCATAGGTCGCAATAGCTCTTTGGCGGCGGTCCGCGCAAGAAGGCCGCGCCCAAAAGTCGCAGGCGCCAAGCGTGGCGCAATCTCAGGGGCTGACTGTGAGGGGGCGGCGCGGCGTGGCGAAACGCGCGCACGGGGGCTGATCCTGACGGAATATCTCGTACCGATCGTGACCTTCCTGTGTCTCATCGGCGCCGCTTCCGCCGGCGCGTTCATCAATGTCCGGCTGCCGTCCAGACACGTGGCCGAGGACACGGTCGAGATCGTCAGACTTTCATCGAATATCTTTGTCGTGATGACGTCTGTCGTTCTCGGTCTGATGTTGAACTCCGCAAAAAATACCTATGAGATCAATAACAGTAACGTTCACGCCCTTGCCACCGAGGTCATCCTGCTGGATCGGATCTTGCGCACGCTGGGCCCCGAGGCTGACGAGGCCCGTCCGCGCCTGGTCGAATACGCCCGGACGGCGCTCGATGAGGACGATATTCTCGAGGCGGGCCTGCAAGCGGAGGCTTGGCTTGACGCAGCGGGCGCGAGCCTCCGGGCGATAAAGGCCTCGACCGATCAGAAGCCGGCGGTCTGGAACGACGCGCGCCAGATCTATCGACGAGTCGTGCAGGAGCGGTGGGTCGTCATAGACGCCGCGGGCGGAACGATCCCGGCGCCGCTCATTGTCGCCTTGACCGTCTGGCTGCTCGTCATTTTCGCCGGCCTCGGATTTCGGGCGCCGCGCAACGCGGTCGTGACGACGACGTTCGTCGCGACGGCGTTGCTGCTCTCCAGCGCTCTCTATCTCACGCTCGAGATGGACAGGCCGGCCTCCGGCCTGATCCAGATCTCCAACGCGTCTTTTCAACGCGCGCTGGCGCAGCTCCTGCGGTGAGACCGATTCGCGAAACGGCGCAAGCCTGGGCTTTCCCCCTTCAGCGCTCTCGGCGGCTCAGGAACGCCAGCTTCTCGAACAGGTGCACGTCCTGCTCGTTCTTGAGGAGCGCGCCGTGCAGCGGCGGGATCAGCTTCTTGGCTTCGCGCTCACGTAAAGTCTCGGGCGACACGTCCTCGTTGAGCAGAAGCTTCAGCCAGTCGAGCAGCTCGGACGTGGTCGGCTTCTTTTTCAGGCCCGGCGTCTCGCGCAGCGAGAAGAACGAGCGCATCGCCTCCTCGACGAGGCGTGGCTTGATCGTCGGATAGTGCGACTCGACGATGCGCTGCATCGTCTCCGTGTCGGGAAAGCGGATGTAGTGGAAGAAGCAGCGGCGCAAAAAGGCGTCCGGCAGCTCCTTCTCGTTGTTCGAGGTAATCAGGACGATCGGCCTCAGCTTCGCCTTGATCGTCTCGCCGGTCTCGTAGACGTGGAACTCCATCTGGTCGAGCTCGAGCAAGAGGTCGTTGGGAAACTCGATGTCGGCCTTGTCGATCTCGTCGATGAGCAGCACCGGGCGGGCCGGCGAGACGAACGCCTCCCATAGTTTTCCCCGCCGAATGTAATTCGAAATCTCGGAGACGCGCGGGTCGCCGAGCTGCGAGTCCCGGAGGCGCGAGACCGCGTCGTACTCGTACAGGCCCTGCTGCGCGCGCGTGGTGGATTTCACGTGCCAGGCGATGAACGGCGCGCCGATCGCCGAGGCGATCTCCTGCGCGAGCAAGGTCTTACCGGTGCCAGGCTCGCCCTTGACGAGCAGCGGGCGCTCGAGCGCGATGGCGGCGTTGACCGCAGTCTTCAGTTCCTCGCCCGCGACGTAGGATTTCGTGCCCTCGAAACGCATTTCGGTCCTCAACGTGACACCCGGTGGCTGCAGCTCTCTCCGTTGACCTATAGCGGCGAGCGCCGCCTCACGCCATCGCGCCCTTCACTGTCTCGACCAGCTGCTTGAGGGTGAAGGGTTTGGGCAGGAACACGAACTTCTCCTCGCCGGGCAGGTTGCGGGCGAAGGCGTCGTCGGCGTAGCCCGAGACGAACACGACCTTGGCCAGGACGCCGCGGCGGCGCAGCTCGGTCAACATGGTCGGCCCGTCCATCTCGGGCATGATGACGTCGGAGACGATCAGGTCGATCGGGCTGCCGGCCTCCTCGACCACCTTCAGCGCTTCGACGCCCGACTCGGCTTCCAGCACCGTGTAGCCGCGCGAGGCGAGCGCGCGCGCGGCGAAGGCGCGCACCGCTTCCTCGTCCTCGACCAGCAGAATGGCGCCGCGGCCGGTGAGGTCGGCGGCGGGCTTGGCGGCCTCCTTGACGACCGGCGCTTCGCTCTCGGCCTCGACGAGGCGGGGCAGCAGGATGCGAAAGGTCGCGCCCTTGCCCGGCTCGCTGTCGCAGAACACGTATCCCCCGGTCTGCTTGACGATGCCGTAGACCATCGACAGGCCGAGGCCGGTGCCCTTGCCGACCTCTTTCGTAGTGAAGAAGGGCTCGAAGATCTTGTCCAGCACCTCCGCCGGGACGCCATGCCCGGTGTCTTGGACCTCGACGAGCACATAATCGGCGGGCGCGACGCCGCGGTCCTTGAGGTTCTCGCATTCCGCCGCCGGGAAGTTGCGGGTGCGGAGCGTGATCTTGCCGCCGTGGGGCATCGCGTCGCGCGCGTTCACGACAAGGTTGACGATCACCTGCTCGAACTGGTTCAGGTCTGCCTTGATCAGCCACAGGTCCCGGCTATGGACGACGTCGAGCGCGATCGGCTCGCCGACGAGACGCCGCAGCAGCATCTGCAGTTCCGACAGCACGTCGTTGAGCTGCAGAGTCTGCGGCCTTAACGTCTGACGGCGCGAGAACGCCAGCAGCTGCCGCACCAGGCCGGCCGCGCGGTTGGCGTTCTGCTTGATCTGCATGATGTCCTGGAACGACGGGTCGGTCGGCCGGTGATTGGCGAGTAGCAGGTCCGAATAGCCGATGATCGCGGTCAGGACATTGTTGAAGTCGTGCGCCACGCCGCCGGCGAGCTGGCCGATCGCCTGCATTTTCTGGCTCTGGGCAAGGTTTTCCTGCAGGGCGCGCTGCTCGGTCGTGTCGAGCGCGAACACGATCGCGCTCGCCCCTTCGTCGCTTTCTGGGTCGGCGGCCGAAACGAAAAGGCGCGCCGAACGCGCGGGCTCCGCGCCCTCGAGCGCGACGTTGAGCGGCTCGATCCGGCCTTTGCCCTCGGCGGCGGCCTCTAGCGCCGCGCGCAGACCGCCGTGGTCGCGCTCGGCGACCAGACTGAAAATGGAGGGCTTGCCGTCGCCGCCCGCAGCCCTCAGAGCCGCAGGGGCGAGGCGGACGAAGGCGGCGTTGGGGCGCAGCAGCGCGCCCGACGCCTCGACCTCGGCGATGGCGACCGGCGTCGAGTTGAAGATGCGCGCGAAGCGGACCTCTGCGGCGCGAAGGTCCTCCTCGCCCCTGAGCTCGCCGGGCGCGCGGCTGATGACCAGCGACCGCGACGGCCCGGGTGAGCCGTCGCTGGAAAATGAAACCTTGTGGAGAATCCGGGCCGGCAGAACCCGGCCTTGCCGCGGCTTGAGATCGACGTCGAACTGCTGCGTCTTGACCTCGCCGGGCCGCCCGGACATGGTCGCAAGCATGGCGCCGCCGTCGCCGGCGATGATGTCGCCGAGCCTGAGCTGCCCGAGCCCGAATTGGGCGAGATCGTAGTCGAGCCATTCCGCCAGCGTCGCGTTCATATGCACGATCGCGCCGTCGGGCTCGGCCGAGAAGAACCCGGCCGGAGCGTGGTCGAGGTAGTCGATGGCGTGCTGCAGGTCCTGGAAGAAGGTCTCGTGCCGGTCGTGCTCCCGCGTCTCGTCCGACACAGTCCAGACCGAGGCGCCGTCTCGCGCGCCGTCGAGCGGCCGGACGCGGATTCGGTACCACGCCACCGCCTCGCCGGACGGAGGCGGGGCGAGACGCAGATCCTCGCTGGCCGATTTGCCCGACTTGGCGGCCTGCGACAGGCGATAGACCGATTCCGACACGTCGGGCGACCCGGCGAACGCCCGCTCGACGGGCTTCAGGTCCCCGCCGCCCGCCAGGGCGCGATAGGCGGCGTTGGCGTAGACGATGCGCGACTGACGGTCGGTGACGAGGAGGCCGTCGGGGCTCGAATCGGCGATCGCCCTGGCCGTGTCGGAACGCGCTGCGCGCGACGGAAACTGCAACAGACCGAGGGCGAAAAGCAGGAGGCCCATGGCGCCGAAGAAAGCCAGCGCGACGATCGCCCAGTTGACGACCGTGGGTCCGAAGCCGCCGGGAGCGAACCATAAAGCCGCGCCGACGCCGGCCGCCGCCAGCGCAAGAACCGCCAGGACGAGGGGATTGGCCGTCCGCTCGATCCGGTCCACCAGGGGCGGGGGCGGCGTCGAAGTCATTGCCAGGATGGGCCCCAAAGCATCGCGAGAGGTGTGCGCCGAGTCGATCTCCACACGCCTGTGCTACCACGCGCCCCGGCCGATGTCTTGACGAGGCGGGACAGGATCCCGGCGGAAAGACAGCGAAAGCCACAGTTTTCATCGGCCTCATGTTTTGTTATGGTTCGCGCTTGGTTCATTCGGAACCGAGGTGGGCGTCGCGCCGAACCTTCGGGCGCGACGCGCCCGCGGGGTCCATGGAATTGAGAAAACGCGTTCCGGCGCCACGGCTCGGCGGGAGTCGTCGGCGCGTCGAAATGCGGAGGTGTCGCTTGCGCGGTCGGCGGCGCAGGCGAGGGAATCAGCATGCAGTGGTTGAGTGATTTATGGGCCGGCGATAACCGCTTCGTTCAAATCGCCGTCGTGGTGGCTTGCGGAATCGCCGTTCTGGTGGCGCTGGCGATCGTCTATCGGGTGGTGTTCGCCCATCGCCTGCGCGTTCCCGGGGGCCGGACGCGCCAGCCGAGATTGGGGTTGGTCGATGCGTTCAGCCTCGACGGGCAGCGGCAACTCGTTCTCGTGCGGCGCGACAACGTCGAGCATCTGGTCATGATCGGCGGTCCGAACGACGTGCTGCTCGAATCGCAGATCAATCGCGCCCTGGCGACGCCGCGCGAGAATGGGCTGGCCGCGGCCGGTCCGGCGGCGCCGGCGCGCCGGCGGGCCGATCCGGCCGCCGGAGCGCCGCCTTCTGCCGCAGCGGCGCCACCCGCGCCGGCGCCCGTCGCGGCGCCAACGGCCCCGGTCGCGCCCGCCGCGGAGGTCCGTCCGATTCCGATCCGCGCGGTTGCCAAGGAGCAGCCGGGGCCCGTCGCGTCTCCGCACCCGGCGCCCGTCACGGCTTCGCACCCGGCGCCTGTCGCGTCTGCGCAGCCGGAGCCCGTCGCGCCCGCGCAGCCGGA
>Ga0074046_10003217_pt1 | contig 13784 bp, 18 predicted proteins | sample BogForMeECP23OM3_FD_94441 | JGI IMG/M metagenome (GOLD analysis project Ga0074046, IMG submission 94441) | Bog forest soil microbial communities from Calvert Island, British Columbia, Canada - Bog Forest MetaG ECP23OM3 | ecosystem: Environmental > Terrestrial > Soil > Wetlands ...
GGTGACGGTGGAGTAGGTCGGGAAGCTGCCGTCACTCCTCAGATTCGTGTGCCTGAGCTTGTGCCTTGAGAAAAATCTCAACGCGATTTGTCGTCCATACCGCAACGCCGGTTCCGAAAAAGTCCGCATCTTCGGTCCACACTGCGCATGGTAATCCAAGCGCGGTAGCCAACACTGGCCAATCGTTCTCATCGCGACCCTGCAATCGCTGTCTGGCTTCGCTCTCAAAGACGCCATACAGCTCCTGATCCACCGGTTCAATGATGTGTCGCAAGTATTCAAGCGAGGCTGATATGTCTGTATCGGGCTTGCCTCGCTTTCTGAGCAAGGTTGGCAGGTATTTCTCAGCGTCTTCGAAGGCAACGTCAGGGGCGCAGAAGCGGACCCCGGCGGCTGCGTAAGTCTCGAGGAGATACCGGACACGGCGTCCCAGAATAGCGCGAACCAGGATATTCGCATCGAGTACGATCATCTCAACGGGCTGCGCGCTTCCCTTGCCGGCGCAGTTGCTTGAAGTCGGCCACCAGTTCTTCTTCATCAACGCCCTGGAGCGCCTCGGCAAGGCGGTCAGCCGCAGCCTTGAGGTCAGCAAGATTGGCTGCCTCCGGCTGCTTTCGACGGGTGGGAACGTACACACCAAGGGTCTCGCCGCGACGTGTGACGGCCACGGGGATATCTGATTCGAGGAAGCTTGCAATTCGTTCGCGGAATTCGCGCACGCCGACTTTGATTGTGGTCACGGCCACTCCTTATGAGTAGTGTACACATGAGTGTACGCTTACGCAAAGTGAAGCAAGAAGAGACAGACGCTTCTCTTTCGACGCGGGGCCATGCCGGAGGGCAGTTCATCTCCGTGAATCAGCCCAAGCCTGATGGCAAAGAGCACACGCGTGGCTATCACATCGCCGTGCGTCGCGGCTGTGACGTGGACCAACCTCGCAATCTGGCGAAGTCGGTGACGGTGGAATAGGCGTGTTTGCCGGGTCTCTGGAGAGAGCGTATAGTCAATTCAGTGGGCAATCTGTGAGCCACAATTTGTAGCGCCTTCTAGAAACCAGGAAGGTTCACTCTTCAGCTCCCCTTACAAGTGCTCTTCTAAGAAAGCGACGGCCCATCTTTGCCAGGGCGAAGCTTGTTTTCGTATCCTCCAGAGTCTCCCGCACGCTTCACAGGTGAAAAATGAAAAACATATTTGTCGGAAAAATGGATCCCGGCACCACCGAGGATGAACTCCGCAGCGCATTTACCGTTTACGGAGCGGTCCAGACCGTCAACATTATCAAGGACCGAGATACCGGGCGCCCGCGTGGCTTCGCATTCGTTGAAATGGAAAGCGATAAGGAAGCGCGCGAGGCCCTGCTGGGCTTGAATGGCTCGATTCTTGGTGGCGCTACCGTGACAGTGAGTGAAGCTAAGCCCAAAGCCGTCCGCACCTAAGAATTGAAGGAGCCTAGATGATAACGGCATCGAACCTCAGCGCTAATACAGTCCAGCTCAAGAGGTGCGCGCTTCTCATGGATTCAAATCCGGAGAGGCGTGCGCTGCGCAAGAAAATCATGGCGTTGCACGGCGTTGAGATGATCGGCGCCGGCGATCTGGATGAGGCGGCATCAATCTGGCATCGCGATCGTTATGACATGGTTCTGATTGACATTCGCAAGGACTATGGTGGAGCGCTGGCCCTTCGCGATGAGATCAAGAAAGACAGTCCAGGCCAGATCGTCGCCTTTCTGGTGGGCAAGCCGGACTACGTCTCTCTCCATCCTGCTCCCGGTTCTTATGTTCCGGAACAGCACGGAGTGGAATGGGGTGACGCGATGCGAAAAGCGTTGCAGCAAAGCTGTGAGGCGTTGCCGCAAAGGAATGGATTTGTCGAGGCTGGTTTTCGCATTGCCACCGCAAAGAGGCGCAATGGGGGACAAGTGCAGGCTGATCCAGCCGAAGAGCTCTTGCCAACGTCCGCCGATAGCGGACCCGTCGAAAAGGCCGGATAGAACATCACGCCTTGGCGAGCAAACCACCCAATCATTGATGGAGGAACGATGACTACAACTGCCCAACCATTGCCGGCGCACGATGTCAAACTCGACCACATTCTCGAAAGCGCCGTGGTGCTGAACTGGAACGATTTGCTACAGGGACAGTCGGCTGGTCTGGTCCAGATTGAATACCACGTTGGGGCCGGCCGATCCGTGGATTGCTTGAAGATGTGGCGCTCCACCCCGCGCGGCTATTCCAGCTTGATCTGCAATTACTCTGTCAACCCAGGTTGGTCGAGTGGTCCGTGCTTTAGCAATGGTTTTCATTCCCGCGACCTGGGGCGTTTGCTGGAGTCGATCATGTTGAACCAGAACTTCTTCGAGCTTGGGTCCGAGCCCAACAGCAACGTTGTGATTCAAGTCAGCCGACCCACGTCAGAGCAGGTGGAGTCAGCCAAACTTCAACTCAGTGACAGCTTTCCTCCGCCCGTTACTGTTGCGCGCAAAGCGGGTTCCAAGCGCCATCCCGAACTGCCGGTAGCCGTTATCGTCTGACCTTCCGAGTAATGCGTCCGGGGCTGGCGTAAATTCGAATATCCGCTCACCATGTGCTCCATGTAAACGGCGCGTCGATTACCAACCCGGCGCATCTAGATAATCAGATCATGGAAACTCAGACCCAGGAGCGCCCGACCGTCGAGCGGCAGATGTTTACTGCCCGGCTGACTAAGTCCATTCTGCTGTCGCCGCAGACCAAGCACCTAGAACTGACGGTTGAAGGAGTGGACGGCTTTCGTTTTGCGCCCGGGCAATTCGTCTCCATCAAGCACCCGAAGCCGGACGGCAAGGAACACACGAGGGCGTATTCCATCGCTTCGCCGCCGCGCCGCGACCCGACCTTTGATCTCTGCCTGAACCGCGTGGGCCAGGGCTTCCTGTCGAACTGGCTGTGCGATCTGGAACAAGGCACGACAGTCCAGTTCCACGGCCCGCACGGGCTGTTCACGCTACGTGAGCCGCGCAAGGATTCCATCTTCATTGCCACCGGCACCGGCATTGCGCCGATTCGCGGCATGGTGCACTGGCTGTTCGAGAAGCCAGAACGCAATCGCGGGCACGAGTTCTGGCTGGTATTCGGCACGCGGTTCGAGCACAGCATCTACTACCGCGATGAGTTCGAGCAGATTAAGCGCGAGAACCCGAATTTCCACTATGTTCCGACGCTCAGCCGCGCCGGCGACGACTGGCAGGGCTGCCGAGGATACGTACAGAACCACGTGCGAGAGATTGTCGCCGGGCGCAGCGATATGCAGGCCTACATCTGCGGCCTGCATCAGATGGTGAACGCCAACCGCGAACTGCTGAAGGGGGAGATGGGCTGGGACCGCAAGCAGATCGTGTTCGAGCGGTACGACTGAAGGAGCCGATCGCAGATCACTTCAGCGCATTGCCCGACCAGCAGGGCAACAATGTGGTCACGCGGACCTTTCCCATCAGTCTTCCCTCGCTCCTCTGTCTGCTGCCCTGCGTTCACGCTCGGCCCGGGCGGAATCGCGACGGCGCAGCGCTCCTTCATAGCGGCGCTGCTCTTCTTCGGTCTCAGGAATTACGGGCGGGACCTGCAAACGCCGTCCATGACGGTCCACGGCGACGAAGGTGAGATAGGCGGTCGCAACTTTCTGGCGCGAGGCCGAGATGTAATTCTCCACCAGAACTCGCACGCCGACCTCCATTGAGGTGTGAAACGCCCGGTTGACCGCCGACTGCAGAATCACCATGTCGCCGACGTGCACGGGCACGAGGAAATCGATGTGATCCATCGAGGCGGTCACCGCGTAGGAGTGCGAGTGGCGATGCGCCGCCAGCGCTCCGGCGAGGTCGATCCAGTGCATCAGGCGGCCTCCCAGCAGCGCGCCCAGCGGGTTGGTGTCGTTCGGCAGAACGAGCTCGATCATCTCCGATTTCGACTCGCTCACCGGCTTCGGTCGTAGGTTGTCGTTGCTCTGAGTCATAGTCTTCCCAGAAGTCGCACAAGGAAGGTCACGGTGTCCTGACCCGCTCAGCTATTTCGAACTGATGGAAATGCCTTAAGTTCCACGTATAAAGGATCTCGGCCCCAGCCTTTTGAGCACAACTCGCCACCAAGGCGTCGTAGATTGTCCCGCCGGTGATGCCGCGTATTGAAGCCTGTTCAATGGCTGCATAATATTCCACTTCGTCGAGTGCTACCAGCGTGAGTCGTGCTCGGACCTCTCCGAGAATCAGCATCGCTTGTTCGCTGCTCACCCGATATTTCGGCAGCCGAGTTACTGTGGCGTACAGCTCCGCCAGGCTGTGGGCTGCACAGCACGATTCAAACTTCGTGCATCGCAGGAAAATGTCTAGGCTGGCTTGGTGGTGCTGGTGGTGAGTGAGAAACACGGGTACCAAGATCGAGGTATCCAGAAACGCTTTCACGACTCTTCGCCCAAAGCTCTGCGCTCTCGTTCCTCTCGAATTTGCCGAATTGTGTCGTCCACTACCGAGGCAGGTAAATCGTCCCCAGTGCGGATCACCCAAACTCCACGTTCTTTCTGCAAGGGCGTTGTCGCCCGAACGGGATGAAGGGTGATGTCTCCGCCTGAGGTTTCTAATTCCAAGGTGTCCCCGGCTGTGAGGTTGAGTTCATCGCGCACGGGCTTTGGTAGAACAATCCGCCCGGCTTTGTCGAGCGTCAGCTTGGCGACCATGTTTCCATTTTAGGGTGGTATTTGCCATTTGTAAATGCCATCCGTTCGGGACCGTACGAGCGTTGCCGCGTTATCCGTCAGCACTATGTCGCCTCTCCTTTTGCGCCAGCACGTAGCATTCGGCCATTCGTTGCACCCGCGGATCATCGTGTGCCTGGGGCCAAGATCCACCGGCGGCGTCATACAGCAGCTCGCCATGACCGGCGGGCAAGTATTCGCGCTCGCAGGAGAAAAGCACGCGCAGGATTCCGTCGCGTTCTTCACCCATAGCAAAGCGCACTGCATCGGCATGGCGGTCGGCAGGCAGTCTGGTGCACGTCTTCGCATAACCCAGATTGCAGCCGGACTTTAGTTCCTCGTCACTCGGGCGCACGCCCTCGTATCCCGGAGCGGTGCACTTACCCACCCATCCTGCGCCCAGCGGAAGCCGCTGTGGAAACGGCCAGTCAGAGTGGAATCGTTCATCCGGCATAAAGAAGGGGCAGGCCACATAGCCCTCGCAAACGGGAAGAGTCAAAAGCCAATTGTAATGGTGATGCCAATCCTGCGTCTCAACCCACAGTCATTGAGCGCCAGTGGGCCGAGGTTTTTCATGCGAGCGGGCCACCACCACAGCCGGTAAATCAAAGTTGGGAAGTCAGCTCAAACCGCCCCTAAGTTTGCACGACTTACGTGATTCCCTTATTATGTGTCCATGAATATAACGCTTTCTTTGGATGACAGCCTGGTAAAAGAAGTCCGAAAAATCGCGGTTGATCGGGATACGACGCTAAGCGGGTTGGTTCGCGACTACTTAGAAAAGCTCGCTGCCGAGAATGCAGCGTCGGGCCGAAAACGTCGGGAGAGAGAAGCCCTGGAACGCAGTTTTGGCCAACTGCAAGTCAAAGTGGGCAAACGCCACTGGAAGCGGGAAGACCTGTATGCCCGTTTCTGATTTCCTTGATTCCAATGTATTGATTTACGCTTACGACGTTAGCAATCCGGCAAAGCAGCAGATCGCACGAGACTTGGTGAGGAAAGCGGTCGCCGGCGGCATCGTGACGTCGCCGCAAGTGCTCGCGGAATTCGCGGCTGTTCTGCTTCACAAGCTTTCCTTTGCGGCGCGCCCGGAGGATGTGATCGCGGCGCTGGATGCACTAGGGCCGATCAAGCTTGTAACACCTGATGTCGACATCGTCCGGCGTGCAGTAGAGGTGCACGCTGCCTACGGTCTGCATTTCTACGATGGAATGATCGTCGCAGCTGCGGAACGTGCAGGATGTGGGCAGATTTGGTCAGAAGACTTGAACCCCGCGCAGAAATATTTCGGGATCGCGGTTGCCAATCCTTTCGCTTGACCTCTGCAGAAGCAGGAGAACCCATTTATGCCCGAAGAGAGCCGCATGGCGGCGCTGAAAGAACTTCTCGAAGCCAATCCCGACGATACCTTCGCACGCTATGCGCTGGGCATGGAATACTCGGGCGCGGGCGAGACGGATGCCGCCGTTGCCGAGTTTCAGCGCCTAATCGCCGCTAATCCCGATTACACCAACGCGTACTTTATGGCCGCGCAGTCCCTCGCGCGTGCCGAGCGCAACGAGGAAGCGAAGGCGATCCTCCAGCGGGGCATCGAATGCGCGCGCCGCACACGCAACCAGCACGCCCTTTCTGAGATGGAAGCCATGCTGGACGAGTTGGGTTAGTGGGATAGTGGATAGTGGTCAGTGAACAGCGTGCTTGTCTTCGGCAAGGTTACTTCCAAAATGTTGTGATGCTCCGCTATCGGCGATAATGGGGCTACGCATGTTCCCCTGTCTGCCATGTGCACACCCGCCGCATAATGTCTGCCGCAGCAGCGGCCGTGTGACGCACTCCGCCCCCACTTTTTGCTTGCTACTCCTTTTGCTGGTCACGCTCTGCATTAGTCCATCTTCTGTTGCCCAAAGTGTCAATCCGATCGGCGCGCTGCTAAAGCAGGGCCCGGCACAGCCCAAGCAGCCGGCACCGCCTGCCGAAGCGCTGCCTCCAACCGCCATACCATTGCCCGAGGTTTCGACGCGAGCCGAGGACTTGATGCGCCTTCTGCGCGACGTCAACAGCCAACTGCCCACGCGCGAGCAGCTCGATAGCCTGAAGGCCAAGCTGGATGAACGTGATTCCTCGTTGCAAACCAAACACAACGAGGTTGAAAAGTTGCTGGCCGCTTCTCCCAGTGCGCTGGAGTTGCGGGAACAGGAGACGTACTGGTACGCCATCTCCACCGAGGGCGCCAACACGCGGCGGATGCTGTTGGATTGGGCCAATGCCGCGCAGTCGGCGGTGCAGCAACTGCAGGTCCAGCAACCGCAATGGACTTTAACCTTCGACGAAAACAAGTCCACGCCCGATCTCGGACCTACCCTCGACGTCATCCGCGACGCTGTCAAGAGCATTCAGACATCGGAAGCACAGGCCCAGGATCTGTTGCGGGTGATTGTCAACCTGCAGGTGAGCGCCGCCAACCAGCACCAGCTTTCCCTTGAGACGCTGGACCGCCTGGCGCAAGCGCGACGGGAATTGAAAGAGCACGCACTGCGACGTGACAGTCTGCCGCTATGGCACATTTTTCTGCGGCGACAGCAGGAGGAGTCCGCCGATTTCTTTCGCGGAGCCAGCGCACGCGTAATTGGCATCGAGTCGTTCGCGCAAGAGAACTCAGGAATATTCGTCACCCTTGCTGTCGTGCTTCTGGTTTCACTACTTGCCGCGCACCGGTTGCATCGGGCGACCCGTAACACTGAGCCTTCCGGGCAGCTTCAAGAGCAGGCGCTGAAGATCACGTGCCACTGGCTTGCCCTCGGGCTTCTGCCGCCGTTGCTTCTGGCGTTCCTGTTGGCGCCTCTCGCGCCTCTGCCGCTGATCGGTCTCGCCATCCTGCTCTCGTTCTTTTCCATCCTGATATTGTTGCCGCCCCTGACGAAACCTCGTGTCCACATGCCGTTGTATTGCCTGGTGGCGGTTTATGTCTTCAATGCGGCCCTCAACTGGATCACGCTGTCTCCGGCTACCAAGCGCGAAGTGCAGTTCTTCGGCTCCGTGGCGGCGGTCGTGCTGTTCGCCTACCTCCTCCGTCCGAAGCGCATTGCTGAGGTCGAGGAAACCGGTGTTCGCCACACGTTTCTCGTCTTTGGCGCGCGCGTGGCTGTGCTTTTCCTGGCTCTCGCGCAGGTGGCAAATATCTTCGGCTATTACAAGCTGGCGCAGTTTCTGACCGTGCTGTGCATTTACAGCACCTTCATCGGTCTTGCGGCATTTACTGCGTACCGCGTCTTTTCCCTGCTGCTGCTGGCTGCTCTCGATGCGCCAGCGGCCGAGCGCCTGGCAGTCGTGCGCTTGCACCGAGCAGCCATCGCCCGCTGGACACCTCGCGTATTGCAGTGGGCCGTCATCCTGCTGTGGCTGGGCGCCACCCTGGACCTGATGGGCGCACGCGAGGGAGTCCAGAACGGCATGGTTGCCTTGCTGAACTTCAATATCGCCGGCAGCGCCAGCAACATCACACTCGGTGGCGTGCTCGGCTTGTTCACCATTCTCGTGGTTGGCTATGCTATCTCCAGTGCCATTCGTTTCCTTCTGCGCGAGGAGTTGCTGAAGCGCCTGCACTTGAAGCGCGGGGTTCCGGAGCTGATTTCCACCACGCTGCACTATCTACTTCTGTTTCTGGTCTTCCTGTTTGCGGTGAACGCGGGCGGCGTGGCGCTCAACAAGTTCACCGTGCTAACCGGCGCGCTGGGTGTGGGCGTCGGTTTCGGTTTGCAGAACATCATCAATAATTTCGTCTCCGGTCTGATTCTGCAATTCGAACGGCCCATTCGAGTGGGCGATGTGGTTGAAGTGCAAACCGGCTTGACCGGCACGGTGACTCGTATCGGCATACGCTCCAGCACCGTCCAGACGTGGCAGGGCGCTGAGGTCATCATTCCCAATGCCAGCTTCATCTCCGGCAATGTGACTAACTGGACACTGTCGGAGTCCAGGCGGCGGCTGGATCTGCCGGTAGGTGTGGCGTACGGCACCAACCCCAAGCTGGTAAAGGAACTGCTGGAGCGTCCCGCCATTCAGCACCCCGACGTGCTCACCTCGCCCGGACCCGAAGCTTTCTTCATGGGATTTGGCGACAGCGCTCTGAACTTCGAACTCCGCTTTTGGGTGATGCAGGAAAGCAACACGGTTAAGGTGATGAGCGAGGTCGCGCTCGAGGTCATGCGGCTGCTCGCCGAGGCCGGCATCGAGATTCCCTTCCCGCAACGCGACCTGCGTCTGCGCTCAGTCGATGCGGAAGCCGCGGCCGCGCTGTCGGGAGATGGTGGGGAACGCGAAGAAAGCAGCGAAGACCTCCGGCCGCGTCTCAGGTCAGCGCAGTAATCACTGGAAATTTACTCCCTGTAAACCACCCCAAAGTGCCCGCGGTCCCTTCTCTGCCTAATACACACGGTTGCTAAGCAGTGACAAACAATCGACATCTTGTTTACGCGGTGAAGCAATGCAGCCGCGTCTATCTGGTAGTCACCGCTAACTGGAGAACAAGATGAAAAGGTATCTAACGCTTCTAATCCTTGGCCTGGCTGCAACCTTCTCGCAGGCGCAGCAGTCGGGCTATAGCCAAAGTAACCTTGTGGCTGATACGTCCGGTATCGCCGCGCACACCGACTCGCAATTGTCGAATCCGTGGGGGATTGCTTCCTTTCCGGGACAGCCCTTCTGGATTGCGAATAATAACGGGGGAACCTCAACACTCTACGATGCCAGCGGCAACAAGAATTCCCTCGTCGTGCAAATACCCACAGCATCGGTGAATCCCTGTAATCCGGGATGTCCGACCGGAACCGTGGCCAATTCCCTGGGCGCTTACTTCGGAGGCGCACAGTTCATCTTCGACACGGAAGACGGCATCCTGGCTAGCTGGAGCCAGGGAGTCACTGCCGTCAAGGTAGTGGATAACTCGGCCGCCGGCGCCGTCTATAAAGGGCTCGCGTTGCTGAGCAATGGGGCGGGCAACTTTCTGCTGGCAGCGAACTTCCGCAGCGGGAAGGTGGACGTCTTTGATTTTGCGTTCAATCCAACCTCGCTCGCGGGTTCTTTCTCCGACCCTAACCTCCCGGCCGGCTACGCGCCGCACGGAATACAACTCATCAACAACCAAATATTTGTAGCCTATGCGATGCAGGACGGGCCGAAGCATGACCCGGTCATTGGCGCGGGCAATGGTCTGGTTGACATCTTTGACATGAATGGAAAGTTCGTCAGCCGATTTGCGACAGGGGGCATGCTCAACGCTCCCTGGGGAGTGGCTTTGTCGCCAGCCAATTTCGGGCAGTTCTCGAATGCGATGCTGATTGGCAATTTTGGCGATGGCACGATTAACGCTTTCGACGCAAATGGCAACTTCCTTGGCCAGGTCTCCGACACGAGTGGGCATGCCCTGGTTAACCCCGGGCTATGGAGCCTGGTGTTTGGCCAGACCTCCAGCGACGCGCACACCTTGTACATCACAGCGGGGGGCGCCGATCAGACTCACGGGCTGTTCGCCACCTTGAAGGCGGCGCAAGCCGTTAGTGCCGGCGATTTCTCGCTGTCTCTCTCCTCCACCACGGCCAACGTGAGCCGCGGAGGAGCAACTAATATCAGCGTGAGTGCCAGTGCCGTGGGAGGCTTCAACAGTGCGATTACTCTCTCGTGCTCGGGACTGCCTGCTGGTGTAACCTGTGCGTTCTCGCCGGATGCGATTACCCCGGGAACGAACAGCGCTACCTCGGTACTCACCCTGTCCGTATCGCAGGGCTACACACCCATCGCGATGTGGCTGCCTTTCTCGGGCATCGGGCTCTTCGGCCTGGCATTCTCAACGCCCCAGGGCGATACGAAGTCAAAGAAGCGGCTCCTGAAACGCATTGCCATTGCAGGCGCTGTCGTGATGATCGCAGTCCTGCTGCTCATGGCAGCGGGCTGCGGCATGAATGGAGGCAATCACATGAACAACATGAACAATGGCGGCACCAACTTCTTGATTACCGGTACTTCCGGAACCATCATGCATTCGGCGCAGGTGTCGCTGATGGTGCAGTAACGGCGGTGGCGGCCTGCCTTCGGGCGGGGTTGTCCACTCCTATAAACCACAACGGGTGCGGTCTCAATGTCGAGACATTGTGGGTCGCACCCTTCATCCTCTACGCGGCAGATTGGCACCGCCTACATTCTTCCGAAGCCGTGACTGTTGCTGGCGTAGAATAAAAAGCACAGAAAGCAGCATCCGGTTGGTCGCATGAGCGCGAGCGGCCGGGAACGCCAGGAGGTATCGGGTCCTTGAGCAATCTTCCGCAGACGTTGGGTGAGCTTCGTCGCAGCCAGCAATTTTCCGAGTCGCAGGTGCGCCAGCGGCGCGTCAAGGACGAGATGCGCGACAATCTCATCGCCCGCGTGCGCGCCGGCTCCGCCGTCTTTGCTGGCATCGTCGGGTATGACGACACGGTCGTGCCCCAAATCGTCAACGCGGTGCTGTCGCGGCACAACTTCATTCTTCTGGGATTGCGCGGCCAGGCGAAGAGCCGCATCCTGCGTGCATTGACTTCACTGCTTGACCCGCAGTTGCCCTACATTCGCGGCTGCGAGATCCACGACAATCCGTACGCGCCCATCTGCCGCCGCTGCCGCGAACTGCTGGCCCACAATGCCGACGACGCGCCCATCGCGTATCTGATTGCGGAAGACCGTTACGTCGAGAAGCTGGCCACGCCGGACGTGACCATCGCCGACTTGATCGGCGACATCGATCCCATCAAGGCCGCCAAGGGCGGACACGAGCTGGGCAGCGAGTACACCGTGCACTACGGACTGCTGCCGCGCGCCAACCGTGGCATCTTCGCCATCAACGAGTTGCCCGATCTGGCCGGCAAAATCCAGGTCGGCCTGTTCAACATCATGCAGGAAGGCGACGTGCAGATTAAGGGCTACCCGGTGCGCATGCCGCTCGACGTGGCGCTGGTGTTCACCGCCAACCCCGAGGACTACACGGCGCGCGGCAAAATCATCACGCCGCTGAAAGACCGCATCGGTTCTGAGATTCGCACCCACTACCCAGCCACCATCGAGGAAGGTATCGCCATCACAACGCAGGAGGCGTGGACCGAGCGCAACGGGCACCAGTTGCAGATCCCCAACTTCGTGAGCCAGGTCATCGAACAGATTGCTTTCGTGGCGCGCGAAGACAAGCGCATCGACAAGCGCTCCGGTGTGAGCCAGCGGCTGCCGATCAGCGCCATGGAGAACGTCATCTCCAACGCCGAGCGGCGCGCCATCCGCTGGGGTGAAAAGTTGGTGGTGCCGCGCATCGGCGACATCTACGCCGCCATGCCCGCCATGACCGGCAAGCTCGAACTGGAGTACGAAGGAGAACTAAAAGGCGCCGACACCGTAGTGCGTGAGATTATCCGTTCCGCTGTCGCTCGCACCTACGACAAATATTTTCACGGCAACGCCAGCATGAACCAGGTGGTGCAGTGGTTCGACTTGGGCGGTGAAATCCAAATGCGCGACTCGGCCAGCGCGCAGGAGATGCTGCACGAGCTGCGCGGCATTCAAGGCCTGCTCGACAAGCTCAGCGCCCTGGGCCTGAGCGGCAAAGAACCGTCAGAGATGCTGGTGTCCGGAGCGGAGTTCATCCTGGAAGGTTTGTACGCCCACAAGCGCATCGGCCGCAGCGAGGAGCGCACCTTCACCGCCGGCGAGAAGCAACCGCCGCGCGAGAAGCCGCGCATGCGCGAGGAAGATGAGGAAGTTCCCGACCTGAGAAGGCAGCGAAGGCCGTTCAACTAGGACGGATTCAGGGCAGCAGTCGCCGTGGCACACGTCGCGTTGACCGATCTCTCGCGCTTCACGTAACCTTGAACGATATTTGCCTCCACGGTACTCATGAAGATTGCCGAAATGACTTGCCCCCGGGTCGCCGAGGACATTACCGAACTGGTCGGCGAGACCCCAATCCTTCATTTGCGAAAGATTGTTCCACCCGACGCTGCCGACCTGTACGCCAAGCTCGAGTATCTGAATCCCGGCGGCAGCATCAAGGACCGCGCCGCGCTGGGCATGATCACTAAGGCGGAAAGGGACGGCCGTTTGCAGCCGGGCGCGACCATCTTCGAAGCTACCGCCGGAAACACTGGCGTCGGGTTGGCGCTCATCGGCTCGGGACGCGGCTACAAAACCGTGCTTGCCGTGCCCGAAGGTTTCTCCATCGAGAAAGTTACGCTGATGGAAGCGTTGGGCGCCGAGGTAGTTCGCACGCCGCAGGCCGACGGAATGATGGGCGCCATTGATTACGTAAAAGAGCGCGCCGCCCGGACTCCTAACTCTTTCGTCGCCGGACAATTCGAGAACCCGGACAATCCCGACTTCCACTACGAAACCACCGCCCGCGAGTTCTACGACCAGATGGGTGGACAGATTGACGCCGTCGTCATCGGTTCGGGGACTGGCGGCACTTTCACCGGCGTCGCGCGCTATCTGAAGGAGCGCAATCCGAACGTGCTGGGCATCGTGGTGGAGACCCAAGGCTCGGTGCTGGGCGGCGGCCCCAAAGGCGATCACGAGGTGGAGGGCATTGGCGCGAGCTTCATCCCAAAGACGTGTGACCTGTCGCTTGCCGACGAGATCATTGCCGTCAGCGATCACGACGCCTTCGACATGGTGAAAAAGCTGGCTGCGATCGAAGGAGTGCTCGCGGGCTCGAGTGCGGGCGCGAACGTCTTCGCGGCCGTTGGCATCGCGCGGCGCTTAGGGCCCGGCAAGCGGGTGGCGACCTTGATTCCGGATTCCGCCGAGCGGTACTTGTCGAAAGACATTTTCCACTTCAACGAAAAGCGTTCAACCGCCGATTGAAGCGGAGTACGCGGATTTCTTTTTACCACGGAGGTCATGGAGAACACGGAGAATTTATTTTTCCCCCTCCGTGAGCTCCGTGTTCTCCGTGGTGACAGAATCTTCTGATCCGCGAGATCCGCGAAAATCCGCGGTTAAACTCTTATGCCCAAGAAGAACATTGCTGGTTTTGCCACTCGCGCCA
>Ga0074046_10003220_pt1 | contig 13781 bp, 12 predicted proteins | sample BogForMeECP23OM3_FD_94441 | JGI IMG/M metagenome (GOLD analysis project Ga0074046, IMG submission 94441) | Bog forest soil microbial communities from Calvert Island, British Columbia, Canada - Bog Forest MetaG ECP23OM3 | ecosystem: Environmental > Terrestrial > Soil > Wetlands ...
AGGGTCGGTGTGCGCGACCCGCTCTCCGATGAAAATGCTCCTGGTAATTCTGGTGCTGGCGGCGATGGCTGTCAGTCTTCGCGCTCAAGGCATGGGCGCTGGCGTGGGGGCTCAAGAAATGCGCGCTCAGGTGGCTCGTAACGCCTTTCTGGTGCATCCTTACATCGCGCGGAGAGATCTGGCCGCTTCGCGCTTCTGGTCGCCGTCCACAATCGCGCTGGTAACGTTGGACGGAGCGGCGAAGGCGGCAGACAGCTTTGCCACGCGCGAGAACATCGACAATAAGGGCGAAGAATATGATGCGCTGGCACGTCCATTTGTGCGTACGACTGGAGTGCAGGTGGCTGCTACGGCGGCGCTGTTCGGAGCGGAGATCGCGATGGCCTTTGTCTTGCACCGGAGACGCCATGACAATTTGGGGCGTGCAGTGCTGGCTGGAGGCGCGGTTATGAACGGGCTGGGCGCGGCTTCGAGCTTCAAAAATCGGACGGGTTGGTAAGGCTCTCAGCCCCTAAAGAGGCTGCGATAATAAACAGCTTTCGGCATCGCTGAAGCGATGCCCTGATACGAACCAAAGGCTCAGAGCTAGGAAGCCAGAAGCCAAGAGCGAGAAGCTAAGAGCTAGGAGCTTTTTCTCTCCATCAAGTACGACTTCTTGTAGCCCACATAATTTTCGGCGTAGCGGAGGATGGTCGCTTGGTCGCTTTCGTCCAAAGGGCGGTGGAATTTTCCTGGGGAGCCCATCCAAAGGGAATTCGGCTCTACGATGGTTTTCTCGGGAATGAGGGTGCCGGCGGCAATGATGGAACCCGATCCGATGACGGCGCCATTGAGGATGATGACGCCCATGCCGATGAGGCAGCGGGCTTCAATGGTGCAGCCGTGGAGGATGGCGCTATGGCCCACGGTGACGTAGTCGCCAACGTAGACTCCGTATTGTTCTTTCATGCCGTGGAGGACGGCGTTGTCCTGAATGTTGGAGTAGTGGCCAACGCGGATCTGGTGGACGTCGCCGCGAAGGACAGCGTTCATCCAGACGCTGGAGTGTTCGCCGACAATGACGTCGCCGATGAGTTGGGCGGAGTCGTCGATATAAGAGGTGCTGGGGAATTGGGGGGTGATGCCTTTATAGGAGCGGATCATGGGATTGCTCGACGACAACATATCATGAAGGCAGGTGTCGGGTCTCAGGTTCCAGATCGCAGCATTCAGCTAGTTTCCTAAGACCTAACACCTGACACCTCCTTTTTCAACCTGTAGAATTACTTGCCGATGACATCAGCCGATTTCCGACGGATTGCTCTGAGCCTCGAAGGCGCAGAGGAAGGCTCGCACATGGGGGCGGTCGACTTCCGCGTGGGAGGCAGGATCTTCGCCACGCTTGCCTCCGAAAAGCAAGGCTACGGTAACTTGATGCTCACGCCGGAGCTGCAGGCGGAATTTGTCGGAGAGTTGCCGGAGGTTTTCCTGCCCATTCATGGCGGATGGGGAAGGATGGGAGCGACCCACATTCGGCTCGCTGAAGCCAGTGCGGATGTGCTGGCTGGCGCTCTGCGCGCGGCTTGGAAGCTTCGGGTGGAAAAGAATACAGGGGCAAAGACTAAGAAGAAGCGCGCGCCGAAGCGCTGAGCGGGCAATTCCGGGGCCGCGCGACCTCTCGGTCCCTATTACCAAAAGCCGAGGACGAGCATGGGACTTCTGCGCATCCGTTGCAGGAGGTTCACCACACTGAAGTCAGGCGATTTGTGCCTTTAGATGGTGCATATTAGAAGAAAGGCAGCCCGGACGGGGCTTCTAACCATCTAATTTAAATGCACGCTTTCGCGAAATCATGGGCTGCGCCGGGCAAGGGCTTTGGCTTTGTGAGCCTCACGAAGCTGTGCGCCATTCTGCTCTTTTGCCTCGGCAGCATTTCGCTCGCGCACGCCGGAGCGACGCTGCTTCTGGAAGAGCCCTACAGTTACGATGGCGCTTTCGCTGGAACTGGCCACGCGGCAGTCTATCTGAGCAATGTTTGTGCTGAGTCGCCGGTAATTCTGCGTCTGTGCGGCGAGGGCGAATCCGGCGTCGTCCTTAGCCGGTACGACGGGATCGCGGGATACGATTGGATTGCGACTCCCCTCATCCCGTATCTGTACGCGGTGGATCGGCCGGAGGCCATTCCGCTGTTTGCCGACGCAAAACTGGTTGCTTTTCTCAGAGATCAATACCGTCGCGATTACCTGGAAACGCTTGCCCCCGATCTCCCCGACGGTGGAACGCCGGAGGGAAACTGGTATGAAATGGTCGGATCGGCTTATGACCGGACAATTTATGGGTTCGAGATTGAGACCAGCCCGGAACAAGATGCGCTGCTGATCCGCAAACTCAACAGCCAGCCCAACCGCGAGCGCTATAACTTCGTGAAGAGAAACTGCGCCGACTTTGTGCGCGAGGTGATCGATTTCTATTATCCGCACGCGCTGCATCGCAGTCTGATTGGCGATCTAGGGGTTACGACTCCCAAGCAGATCGCGAAAATGCTGGTGAAATACAGCCATCACCACCCGGAGTTAGAGAGTTCAGACTTTCTGGTGCCGCAGGTTCCAGGAACGGTGCGGCGCAGCAAACCCGTCCACGGTGTATTGGAATCAGTCACGGCAGCGAAGAAATATATGATACCGCTGGTCGCATTGCATCCTTACATCGGTGGCGGCTTGCTGGTCGAGTATTTTGGCCACCGGCGCTTCGACCCGGCCCGCAATGCCCTGATCCTGGATTCACAAAACCAGTTGGGTCCGCCTATGACCCGCGATGAGCGCCTTCGCTATCAGAGTCGACTGGATGAAATGAGCGAAACTCTTTCCGTGACTGATGCCGCGAGCGAAGGAAAAACGAGCGAAGGAAAGACGAGCGAGGGAAAAGCCAAAGAAGGGAAAGAAGCGAAGGTCTGGGAGCGTTTGGAGGCGGGCGCCACACTTGGAATCGATACTTCCGGGCAACCTGTCCTGCAGTTGCACTTGGGGGATGATTTGGCTCAAGTGGGCATTTCGCGAGCCAACATCTTGAGCGTTTCTAATTCGGCGGAATTTGCCGCGAGACTTGTGGAGGCGCGGCTTCGCCAGGAATTACGGCCCGCCACGGCCCGCAAGACTTCGCCGAGCGACGTGGAAAGAGATCTGGCGCTGCTCCGGCAGCTTCTCTCACTGCAGCAGAGCGAAGTTCCCGCCACAAAGTCCTCCATGAAGGACAATCGCTCTCCGGCCAGGGCCCTTTTGCAATAGTTCTCGCTGGTCTCGGAACTCGTTTTTTCACACCATTGTTTTCCCATCGAATATTCTCCCATCGGATCTTTTCCCATCGAGTCTTTTCCCATCAAACAACAGGTTACGGACTCGTCAGCATTATTGGTGCTGCACGAACAATCTCGACTGGATCAGGGTTTCCACCTGAGTCCAAACTTTAGGATCGCACTCGATTTCGGTGTGAGACTTCATAAAGAGACGGTCGTACCATGGGTATTGTTTGCATTGAAGGGGATTCGCCTTGTAGTCGAAGCGGAAGTTTCCGAGGATGTGGGTGCGTGCCGGATCGGCAGCGCGGATCTGGGTTTCGCCGTGCACAAAGCCATTCGTTTGATAGAAATTTGCGGCCTCGGCCACGTTCGGGGGAATGACCTTATCATTCTCGCCGGGCTTGGCGACACTATCCACCTGGACGGTGAGCAAAACCGGAATGCCTTGTCTTCCCAGTTCCCGCGCCAGCGTAATCGCTTCCGAAGCGCCCCAGCTGTGTCCATAGAGGATGATGCGGGCGTTCTGCTTTTCTTCGGCCGATAGGGTGCCGTCGTGGTCGGTATCTAAATATCGCGTGATTTCTGCATAGGCTTTTCCCGGGCGATGATTCTCCAGAACCTCTGTATATACGCCCGACGGGTAGTTTTGGCGCAGATGCGCAGCGACTTGGACCGCGCTATGGACCATGTCATCGTGCTTGACAAATCCGCCGACGAAACCGATGACGATGACCGACGCTGTCGTAACCTCGTCGCGTGCGCTGACGGGAGCCGAGTCCGCGTGAGTGACGGCAGGGATGAGGCAAAGAATAAGCAAAACACCGCGGATTGAAGTGGGAATATGGTGACTCACAATCCAGTGAATCATAACAACAAATCGAGGATGGCTGTTTTCGAGGAATCGAGGTATCGAGAGAAGGTAGTGGTGCAGTTTGAAAATTGCCATCCCTCCGCGGCTAAAGCCGCAACGAAAAATAGAACCAGTTATCGCAGCGGTGAACCGCTGCGCCACCCAAAATCAAGCGCAACATCGGGTTTTTCCACAAAATGTAAAGCCGTGCGCTTTCAAAACCGATTCAAACTGCGCCACTACCCGAGGGAATTGCGAGTTGCTGAATCTGCCATGCACCACTAGAATGGCTCCCGCTTTCAATCAGTCTGAAAATCTGCTTCTCAATCAGGAGAGACATGAAAACAAAAACCATTGTATTGACTGTAGCTCTGTGCTTTATCGCAGTGGCAGTCTGCTTTGCCGGCTCAAGTTCAAATATGGGCACGTGGAAGCTGAACGAGGCCAAGTCGAAACTTCCGGCTGGGGCGCCGAAGAACACCATGGTTGTCTACGAGGCGGCGGGAGACAGCGTGAAAGTAACGGTGGATGGCATCGATGGCGACGGTAAGCCCACGCATAACGAGTGGACGGGAAAGTTCGACGGCAAGGACTACCCCATCACCGGCGATCCGGCATCAGACACGCGTTCGTACAAGAAAGTGAATGGCAACACCACCGACTTAACCAATAAGAAAGGCGGTAAGGTTACGATCACGGGTCGAATTGTCGTTTCGGCTGACGGCAAAAGCCGCACCGTCACCGTGAGCGGGACTGATGCGAAGGGCAACAAGGTCAAATCTACTGCCGTGTACGACAAGCAGTAACCGGATCTCTCCCGAAGTCTGATTGCGGTCTGACCGCAAAACGGGATGCCCTTCCGCCCGATTCTTGGCGGGAGGGCCACTTCATCATCGCATCGAGTCACACGTTGCAGGCCGCAGATTTGTCATTTGTCATTCCACCTTTCAGTGAGCGCACTCGTGTACAATTTTCCGGAATGAGAAAAAGGGGGCGTGTGTGTTCAAGCGAATTGTCAAAATCCTGCTGGCGGTTTGCCTGGCGACGAGCATGGCATTGGCGGCGGAAAGCCCTTTCATTGGCGAGTGGAAGCTCGACCCATCGAAGAGCAGAATGCCCGACGAGATGAAGGTTGAGAGCAAGGGCGGCAACAAGTACACGTTCGATTTTGGCGGGGGCGCCGAGACGATCGTGGTGGATGGGAGCGACCAACCGGGCGGCTACGGCGGGACCCTCCTGTCGGTGAAGGCGGAAGCGCCCGACACCTGGATCGTTGAGCGCAAGAAGAAAGACGGCAGTTTGTTGATCAAGGCGACCTGGAAGCTCTCGAAGGACGGCAGTACGCTCACGGACTATTTCCGCGAGTTCGCGCCAGACGGTTTCACGATCAGCATGGATTACGTCTACCAGCGCACTGGTGGAGGATCGGGCTTCGCGGCAGACTGGCAGAGCATCAAGGAGACGATGAACTCGCCCTTTTTAATGCAGGTGAAGGAGTTCCAAGGCGACGGCCTCTCCTTCATTTCTCCCTCGGAATATAAGACGAAAAACGTGAAGTTCGACGGCAAGGACTATCCCAACGAGGGGCCGGCCGCGGGCCGAGGCGTTTCCTCGATCCGTCGGGTGGACGAGCGCAATCTTGTGATTACCGACAAGGCCGACGGGAAGGTTACAGATACCGAGGAGATTGGGCTCTCAGCCGATTTGAAGACCTTGACGATCACTGTGCACATTGCCGGCAGCGACAAGCCGAATGTTATGGTGTTCGAGCGGAAGTAGCCTGACAAATCGTTGGACAGAACGGAAGGGCATTTTCGTCGTCGCATCGAGTCACAGTCGCAGCGCCGGAGTTTTCGCGGAGCGCGCTCCTGTACAATTTTTCGGAATGAAACAACTGGCGAAAGTTTCGGCGATCTGCTGGAGCGTCCTCGGGTGGATTGTGCTCGGGGCGGCGCTGTGGGTTGCGGCCGAGCCCATTGCTTCTCTGCGCCCGACGAACTACGTCAATGATTTTGCCGGGGTGCTGGATTCGGCTACGCAGGCGAGTTTGAACGATCTTTGCCAGCAGGTGGATCAGAAGGCGCACGCCCAGATTGCCGTGGTTACGGTGAAAACGCTGGATGGGCAGGACGTGGTGAGCTATGCGGTCGCGCTGTATCAGAAGTGGGGGATTGGGGCGAAAGGGAAGGATCGCGGGGTGTTGATCCTGCTGGCTGCGCAGGATCACAAGTATTGGACAACGGTGGGATACGGGCTGGAGCCGATTCTTCCGGACGGAAAGGTGGGCGGGTTCGGACGCGAAGCAGTGCCTTTGCTGCGTAGTGGGGATTATGCGGGGGCGGTCACGTTGATGACTGTGCGCGTGGCCTCGGTGATTGCGCAGGATGCGGGCGTCACTCTGGATAATCAGCCTCGAGTTGCCGCTCCTCGACGGCAACCTGCGCCGGGCGTGGGGCTGGTGTGGATTGGAATCCTCGTTCTCGTTTTTATTGTGATTCCCATTTTGCGAGCGATATTTCGGGGAGGCGGTCCTGGACGGCGTGGAGGCGGATCCGGATTCTGGTCGGGATTGCTGTGGGGCATGCTTTTTAGCAACATGGGCGGCGGTCGTGGTGGATACGGTGGCGGCGGGTTTGGTGGATTTGGCGGTGGGGGCGGCGGCTTTGGTGGTTTTGGCGGTGGGAGTACCGGCGGCGGCGGGGCGGGTGGCAGTTGGTAGTAGAGAGTGAGAGGCGCGGAATGGTTCCGGAAAAACTGATTAACGAGTTTGTCGAACGGATGCGGGCGGCGGCGGGAACGAATCTGCTGGCAGTGGTTCTCTATGGATCGGCGGCGGCTGGAGATTATGTTGCCGACCACTCGGACGTGAATCTGCTGTGCGTGCTCGGTGAGACTTCTTTTGCTGCAATTGGGGCGCTGGCTCCGGCGGTCGAATGGTGGGGAAAGCAGAAGCATCGGCCGCCGCTGCTGATGAGTGCGGACGAGATGCGCAGATCGGCGGACGTTTTCTCCATCGAATTTCTGGACATGCGACGGCATTATCGCGTGCTCTGGGGAGAAGACGTTTTGAAGACGCTGGAGATTCCGATGCGCTGGCATAGGGCGCAGGTGGAGTATGAACTGCGGGAGAAGACGATCCTGCTGCGGCAGGGGTTGCTGGTGGCGTCAGGCAAAGACGACGCGAAGTGGGAGCTGTTGCTGCGGTCGCTGCCGGCGTTTGGAACGCTGTTCCGCCATACGCTGATTGCGATGGGTGATGCGTCTGCGGGATCGAAGCGGGAAGCGGCGGTTACGCTCGGGGGCAGGCTGGGGATTGATGCGAGCGTCTTTGGCGAACTGCTCGATATTCGGGAGCGCAAGAAAGATAGGAAGGCGGCTCGGGTCGATGAGGTCTTTGCGCGGTATTTGAAATTGGTGGAGCAGGCGACGGCGGCAGTGGACAAGATGCTGGATCCGGCGGCGTAGAGTTTCAACACTCAAATTTCCAGACTTTGTCATCCTGAGCGAAGCGAAGGACCTATGGATTCGTCGGCAGTTTTGGCGGTGTCAGCGGAATGCATGGGTCCTTCGCTTCGCTCAGGATGACACCCTATAAAACGTGTTTCGTTTGCGAAATTGATTTTCCATTCAGGAGAGTGACATGAGCAAGGGGTGGATTGTACTGGTGGTGCTGGTGGTAATCGTGCTGATGCTGTTTGGACAGTACGTCGGAGTAAGAAATAATCTTGTGGCGAAGGATCAGGCGGTAAAGGCGGCCTGGTCGCAGGTGGACATCGTACTGCAGCGGCGCGCGGATTTGATTCCGAACCTGGTGGAGACAGTGAAGGGATATGCGGCGCAGGAAGTCACCGTATTTGGCGACATCGCCAAGGCGCGGTCGGCACTGCTTTCGGCGCAGACGCCGTCCGATAAGATTGCCGCGAACGGGCAGTTGGATGGCGCGATCGGCCGGCTGTTGCTGATCGTGGAGAATTATCCGCAGTTGAAGTCGAATGAAAATTTCCTGCGCTTGCAGGATGAGTTGGCGGGGACGGAGAACCGGATCGCCGTCGAGCGCAAGCGCTATAACGATACGTTGCAAGATTACAACACTTATCTGCTGCAGTTTCCGAACAATATTTATGCGGGGTGGGCGGGTTACAAGCAGAACCCGGCTTACTTCCAGGCTACGGAAGCTTCGCGGCAAGTACCGAAGGTGGATTTTGGCGCGAAGCCGGCGGCTCCGGCTCCAGCGCCAGCCCCGGCACATTGAGCTGATCAAAATTTGTTGGTGGAGAGCCGGGCGTCCCCGCCCGTCCCTCCACCGCTTGACTGACCACGACTAACTTAACTGAACATATTACTTGTGCGTGCGTCACATTTTAGTAAAGCGCATTTTGGTATACAGGTGGACAGGGTCTCTGGAATCCCCTCCCGATTCCGCAGTCTCGGATCGAGGGGATGCCCATGTGTCGCCGCAGTGAACGATTTTTCGTTACGGTTTGCAGTGTCTTTGGCGTAGTTGTCTTCCGCGTATTCCTCTTTCAACTCGTCTTTATGTGTATTACCTGCGGGGTCTGGGGACAGGACGCGTCTACGGGCGCGCTGCGGGGGGTCGTGTTGGACGCGCAGGGAGCGGTGATTACGAACGCCGACATCGTAGCGATCCGGATGGAGACGGGGATCCGCTACCACTCCGCCACGGATTCGGGGGGACGGTTTGTGGTTGACCTGCTGCCGCCGGGGCAGTATTCGGCGCGGGCGGAGGCGGAAGGGATGTCGCCGCAGATTTCACCAGTGATTCGGGTGGAGGTGGGCGCGGCGGCGCAATTGACGTTCAAGCTGAAAGTCGCCGGACCGACGGAATCGATCACGGTATCGGACGCTCCGCGGATGGGGGAGATGGATCCGAGTTCGGTGTCGGCGCTGGTGGATGAGCAGGCGATCGAGGATTTGCCGCTGAATGGGCGAAGGTTCACCGATCTGCTGTTGCTGTCACCGGGCGTGACGCAGGATCCGCGGGGTCTGACTTCGGGGTCGAATGGAGATCTTTCTTATGGGGGGATTCGGGGGTACAACACGAGCTTTCTGGTGGATGGAGGAGACAACAATAACGGGTTCTATGCGCAGGCGTCGGGACGGTATCGCGCGCCTTATCAATTTTCCGACGAGGTGATCCAGGAGTTCCGCGTGCAGTCGAGCGGTTATGGAGCGGAGTCGGGGCGAGCTGGGGGCGCGGTGGTGAATGTGGTGACGAAGTCGGGCACGAACCATTGGCATGGGAGCACCTTTTATCGTTTGCGCGACAGTGAGTTGGGGGGAGCGGCGCCGCCTTTTTTGGGGTTCAACCCCAGCAATGAGCAGCATCAGTTTGGCGCGACGATCGGGGGGCCGATCCAGCGCAGCAAGACGTTTTTGTTTGCGGGCTACGATCAGCACATTTTTAATGTGCCGGCGGTGGTGGAGTTCTACAACGGTTCGACCTCGGTCGAGCCGCTGGTGGGCCTTTACCCGACTCCGGGAGATTACGAGATTTGCAATCCCGCGATTGGGGGGTCGGCCTGTGATGAGGCGATTGTGCCTGGTTGCCCTCCTCCCAGTGCCGGCGAGCCGCCCTGTGTTCCGGCAAGCGCGTACCCGGCGGCGGCGCAGCTATCGACTTTGGGCGGGACGTTTCATGCGAAGCTACTGGGGCAAACGGGATTTCTGAAGCTGGACCGGGCATTAGGCGCGCACCAGTTTCTTACGGCGCGGCTGAGCATAGCCCGGTCGTACGGTGCGAACAACGTCTATTTCGATCCGGGGAGTCCGATTACCTTTGATTCGATGAGCGCGAATGGAGAAGAAGACGTGGCGACGGAAAGCGCGTCGCTCACTTTGCTGAGCGGTATTTCGCCGCGGCTGACGAGCCATCTGCGGGTGCAGTTTTCGCGCGATCTGGAGCAGCAGTTTCCCAATACAACCGGGACCCAGGGAAATATTTACAGCTGGATGGAGGATTTTGGGCAGTCGTCAACCTTGCCGCGGGAAACCCGGGAACACCGGCTGCATATGGCGGAGACTTTGAGTTGGAGCCGCGGTCGAAATCAGTGGAAGTTTGGAGTCGACGGAATGTTGACCTGGGACTACAGTTACTTTCCGTCGCTGTTCGGTGGAGAGTACTTCTTCGACGACATTTCGGTGAATCCGTTTACGTTTGTTCCGATGGAGGAGGGGTTGCAGTTAACGCCGCTGCGGGCGTACGCGCACACCATCATGCCTAGCTGGAATTGGGATGCTGGTAGCTGGACTGGGCCTCCCGCTAACTTAGCGCGGTATTACGAGCAGAATTTCGGGAACCCGGTGTCGCATCCGGACAGCAACGACTACGCGGGCTTCGTGCAGGACACGGCGCGGGTGACGCCGCACTTCAGCCTGAGTCTGGGAGCGCGCTACGATCTGCAGACGTTTTCAAAGAAGGGAATGATGAGCAATCCGCTGTGGGCGCAGGCGGGGAAGATGCCACTGAACGGGATGAATTTTGCGCCGCGAGTGGGAATTGGGTATTCGTTCGGCAACGCTCGGCCGGTGATGGTGCGGGCGGGATTTGGAATTTTCTTTACCCGCATTCCGCAGATTTATCAGTCGGCGGTCACCAATGAGAATGGGCTTAGCGATAACTTCATTTCTCTCGACAATACGAATTACTACCAGCAACTGGTGTTTCCGACGTATCCGAATGCGGCGGTGAATTGTCCGCGGGGCCCGGTCTCGTGCACGATACCGGCTGCGTGGCAGCAGTATGCGACCAGCGAAGTGTCGGCGTTTGAGCCGGGCTTTAAGACACCGCGCGTGCAACAGGGGAGTCTGAGCCTGGAGCGGGAACTGCCTGGCGGGCTCATCGGGACAGTGTCCTATCTGTTTGTGCATGGAGTGGATATGATCCGGGCGCGAGATGTGAATCTGCCGCCGCCGACTTATTACAGTTATCCGATCTTTGACCCGACGGGCAGTACTTTTCAAAATTCGTTTTATAACGTGGAGTCATTTGCGACTTGGCAGACGAGTTACAGCATTAGTTGTCCGTATCCGCCGTGCATCAATACATTGAATCGTCCGATCTCGCAACTCGGAGCAATCGACCAATTTGAGAGTGCGGCCACGAGCGTGTACAACGGCATGACGGTATCGCTGCACAAGCGGATGTCCGGGGGGATGTATTTCAGCCTGGCGTACACCTGGGCGCACGCGATCGACGATGGGCAGGACGCGCTAGTGGCGGGACAGCCGGTGACGGTGCAGAACTCATACGCAGCGAAGAGTGAACGCGGGCCGAGTGTGACCGATCAGCGGCAACGACTCACGATTGCAGCGATCGAGGAGCCGAATCCGTTTGCGGCGGGACAGAAAGTTCTGGCGACCATGTTCGATCACTGGAGGGTCTCCGGGATTATGACGTATGGCAGTGGGCGGCCGGCAAATGCGACGGTGTCGGGCGATCCGAACCAGGATGGGAACCCGGACAACGACCGTCTGCCGGGGTATGGACGCAATTCATTTACCGGTCCTGATTATGCCAGCATGGATATGAAGTTAGGAAGGCAGATGAATTTGAGCCCCCGATATCATCTCGAGTTGGCGGCGGACTCGTTTAATCTTTTCAATCGCGACAACCAGAGGTTGGTAATAACCGACAATGGCTTCCAGAGTACAGCAGGCCAGTTCATTAAGTACCCGCAATACGTGGGAAGCACCTTTTATCCGGCTTATTATCAGCAACCTGCGAGTTTTATGAAGCCGACGAGCGCGTTTGCTCCGCGACAAATGCAACTCTCGATGCGGTTGAATTTCTGAGTTAAGTGAAGATTTCTGCACATTCCACTTGACTTATGTGGGCAATGCTTGCCATAACTAACGAGTCCAGTCAGGACGAGCAGGGGGGTGTAGTCCGTTGGCGGAAGTTCGACTTCAAGAGGGTGAATCCCTCGAAAACGCCCTTCGGCGGTTCAAGCGGAAGGTACAGACTGAGGACATTATCAAGGAAGTAAAACGTCACTCGTTTTACCTGAAGCCCGGCGAGAGGAAGCGAGTGAAAGAGGCGCTGGCTCGCAAGCGCAGCCGCAAAAAAGCACGCAAGGAACAGGACTAAGCAAAAACGGGCCGTTCGCTGGTGGGAACGGCCCGTTCGTCAAACTTGTACTTGAAATTTGTAGGGAGACGCGGCAAGCTGCGTCTCAACCGAGTGTGTGGATGTAAGTTGGTTGACTTCCCCAGTAGTCGATGTCTTAAGAGTAAGTCAGTAACCATGCGGTGCACACTGCGTGGCGGGCCGAGTCCAATGGGTCAGCATGAGGGGGATGTAAATCTCCTGCCCACGATGTGAACCGGATCCTTCCCTATTCGGGTCTCCCGTGCAGAGCAGGACGCGCTGGGAGCGCCTCTTCAATGGAATACCAGGACAAGATGTTGAAGTGTGTGGATTGTGGCACGGATTTCGTGTTCACGGCGGGTGAACAACTGTTCTTCCACGATAAGCAGTTCAAAAATGAACCCAAACGCTGCAAGAACTGCAAGGGCAAGCGAGTGACAGTGGTTGGGGCTCCGTCACACGGACCGTCGCGCGGGCATTCTTACGCGAAGATGGAGACCCGGACAAACTGCTCACAGTGCGGGAAAGAGACCACGGTGCCGTTCCGGCCGACGCAAGGACGGCCGGTGCTGTGTCGCGAGTGCTATCAGCAACAGCGACAGATCGCGAGCGCCTGATTATTCTCTTAATGTGAAGCGTGGCCCTCGGGGTCTGCATCCTGCGGGGCGGCGGCTTTCTTATGCCTTGGAGGCGGGGTTGCGCTGGAGGAACTGCTTGTCAGCGTGGCGAACGAGCCGGGCTTCCACCTGACGCAGCAGATCCGCAGTGCCGAGCGGCTTGATAAATACCGATTCGGAGTTCTCTCCCGTCCAATGTTCCGCGTCCGAATGTCTGCCGGAGGGTGGATAGGCGGTGAGCAGAGCGGTCGCGGGATCGTAAACTTGTCGGCGCGCCATGCGCAGGACTTCCAGGCCGGCTTCGTCAGTTTCCATGCGCAAGTCACTGATGACCATCTGGTAAACGCCAGACTCCATGCGGGCAAAAGCCTCGGCGGAACTGCCAGCGGTTTCCACTTCAAATCCATGGAGTTCGAGAACCGCTTTGAGGGTCAGCAGGACGGCGAGATTGTCGTCGACTAGAAGAATGCGGCGTTTCATGTGCACCTCCTTCAAGGACAATCTGCACGTGGCAATCACGATGCGGCGACCAGGGCGGCTTCACAGATTGCTGAAGAACTCGTGGCGAGCGCCGCATTCACGCTCAGCGGCTAAAGCCGGACTGAAATATCGAGGTTTACGGCGCGGGCTGAAGCCGCACCCCTGCAAAACAAATTCAAATTGAGCCACTACCCGGCACTCTGTTCATTTGCGGCATCTCGTTTAGTATAGGAGTGTGGCTGGCTTCTACATAGAAAATTTTGGCTGCCGCGCTACCCAGGCGGATGGGGCGGCGCTGGAACGGCAATTTCTGGGGCGCGGACTGGAGCGCGCCGGAACGGCTCGCGACGCCGAAATTGTTGTGCTGAATACCTGCACGGTGACCGAGAGCGCGGATAAGGATGCGCGCGCATCGATACGGCGACTGCATCGGGTGAATCCGGATTGCCGCAT